>Ga0207707_10000030_pt1 | contig 160015 bp, 113 predicted proteins | sample KBSC83BmetaG_FD_184336 | JGI IMG/M metagenome (GOLD analysis project Ga0207707, IMG submission 184336) | Corn rhizosphere microbial communities from Kellogg Biological Station, Michigan, USA - KBS C8-3B metaG (SPAdes) (version 2) | ecosystem: Host-associated > Plants > Roots > Rhizosphere ... | reverse complement strand
TTAGCGAGAAGTTGAAACTCCACGCTGCTGAAGCAGGTGGTATCACCTCATAAGGTTCAGGGCGCACTCTAGCGCAAATTTGAATCTCCACGCTGCTAAAGCAAGTGGTATCTGACTTTTTGTGCAACGCCGTGTAACGAAGATCATCATACTTGAGCAACGAGTCTTGTACTAACTTCGCAATGTGCTGATCGCGTAGATAGCATTCGCCGTATCCCTGATCGAGATACTTATCAATTCTTTTTCGCATTATCGTGAGTCGATGTTCGTCCGTTAAATCTCGGAGTTCTTTTTCCCACCGCTCAATAACTTTTACCGGAACACTGTTAGCGAGATGAAGTGTTATTGCTTGTGGTTTCGTTCGACCGTCGAAGTGAGGTAAGTAGCCACGTGTGTGCCAGCCTGCTTCATGCAACACGTGTTGGGGATAATCTTTTAGACTCATGTGAGGTATTCGACTTTCTAAGTGAGGTTGATGCTGGCGCAGTATAACACGAGCGATCACGATACCTGATTCTATTTGGGGGTTAGGGAATTAAGGAGTAGAGGATAAGTTGCGAGCGACTGGCCGCGGTATTGGGGGCGGAAGCCGAAGAGAATTATGCGGCCTTTGCCCATGGTCACCTCGACGAGCGCGGCTTTGCCTTTGATGCGTTCGCCGCCGAGTAGCCAACCCGAAAGTAGAGGATCTTTGTCGCGCGGATACCAGCCGATGGTCTTTACGTTTGTTGCAGGAACGGAACTGTTTGGATTGTTGACTATTTCGAAAACGGGAGACTCTTCAGCCCACGCGATTGATTCTTTCGGCATGCCTTTGGCGATGGGATGGGTTGTGTCGAGTTCGAGACGGAGGATCGAACCCGGAACATAAAACTGTGTTCGCGGTAGTCCGGCGACCACATTTCGTAGCGGGAGTTTGAATTGTTCGATGGCGAATTCAGATGCACGATTTAGACAGATGAGGGTGCCGCCGTTTTCGACGAACGTACGAATTGCTCTAACGCCTTCGTCGCCAAGGCCTCCCGTAATTTCGGGTGGCATTGTTCCGGAACGATAACCAATCAAGATCGTGCGTGAAGGTTGATCGGGAATAATGAGGGTGTGCGCAAGCTGAATTGACGAAGCAAAGCTTAGTGGTCCTGTTTTCGTGACAACCGAGATAGTCTCCATGGTCAAGAGCTTGCCCTGTCGAATATCAACATCTTGCAGCGTGGCTGTACCAATAGCGGCTTTGCGCCTTGATGAGCCTAACCACCATCGAGTCCAGCCTTCGTCGATGGCCGGCACATGTGATTTATAAACGAGCACTCGTGGCAAGGACTGCGGGTCAGCTGAAGGGATGAGGGTGAGACCGGTTCCTGGACAAGGCACCTCAGGATCAAGAGGATCTCCCGAGACGTACTTAAACGGTGCAAGCACGGGCTTGAATTCTTCCGCGTACAATAGAGAAAGCGTGTGCGCTGTAACATCGTATGGCGCGATCGGGTGACCAGAAGCATCACGTAGGTTCGGATAACTCTGCTTCTCCAATAGAGCTTTCGCAAAACCTCCATATGGTTGACTCATCTTTATCAGCATGGTGAATGGAGAGTTGCCACCATTAACGTGCGTCCGGCCGTTGAGTTTGTATTGATGAATGTATTCGAATTCGACTTCAGCCCGTTGCAAGGTCTCGCGAGTGCAAACGTTCGCACCTCCGATGAAGCCAAATAATTCGTCCTTCCTTCTTGGTCGTACGGCCTCACGTCCAATCGCATAAAACCGTCGCAGCCACTTCTCCCGCTCCTCCGCCGCATTCTTCAACAACAAGAACGCACACGTAGTCATCGTGTTGGTGATATCTCGCAGCTTCCACTCACCGCCTCGCCACAGTGGACCAAAGTTCGCCGACTCTTTCTTCGGGTCGTAACCTTCCCGTGAAGTCAGATCGTCGAACTTCACATTGATCGGTGAAGCGATTCGCGCTGATGCTGTTTCAGAAAGGATGCGCACGCCTCCGTGATAGTGAGAATAGGCGCGAGATGGAGACCAAGCATCGTAAGTCGAGTTGGTTGTCACTCCCTGAAAGTCCTTTGCCCGCATTTCCTTCGCGAGATAGTTGCCGAGTTCTGTATAGCCCTCGACGATCTGTTTTGGAACGTTCGGTTCGACTGGTTGCATATAAGGTGGGAGAAAGAGACGCGAGCCAAACGAGCCCTGCTGATGAATGTCGTGGACGATCTGCGGATGCCAAACGTTGTGAATCTTGTCGACGGTGATTTGAGTTTCGACTTGAGTGAATGCGTACCAGTCACGGTTGTCATCGTGCCCAGTGTATTTGTGATAGAGCTCGGGTGGATCTGTTCCTTCATATGGTGTGCCCAGAGTTTTGTCGTACCAGTTTTTAACGATATCGACACCGTCCGGATTCAAAGACGGCACAAGCAGAATGATTGTATTGTCGAGGATGTTTTGGATCTCCGGATCATTCGATGAGGCGAGTCGATGAGCAATCAACATACTCGACAAATAGGAACCAACCTCGGTCGAGTGAATTCCACACGTGATCAGAACGATTGTTTTGCCGCGTGCGATGAACTCTGCTGCTTTCTTATCGCGAACCGTTGGGGCGCCCAGTTTGCGAGGGTCTGCGAGTTGTTCCTGGATCTTCCTGTATTCATCCAATCTCGCAAGGTTCGCTGGTGAACTAATGGTTGCCATAACGAATGGCTTACCCATCGTTGATTTGCCCAACTCTTGGAAGACGACTCGGTCGCTCGCCTGATCGAGTCGTTTGAAATACTCGATCACTTGATCCCAGGACGCGAGTTTGCGATCGTCGCCCGGTGTGAAGCCGAGTACGTCGGCCGGGGAGGGAATCGCAGACTGCTCGGCATAAGTCGAGGGATGCGCGACAAAAGGGATGGCAATTGCGATTAGGGCAAGACAAACCAGCGCAAGTGTTCGGGGACGCATTGTTGATGTTGTCGGAAGAACAGGTTGGTGGAACAGAAGTGAGTCTAATAGAAGTTGGATCCAAGTCGAAAGAGAAAAAGGAAAATGTTGGTCGCGTATTGGAGGCAGTCGGGAAGGGGCAAGCCTCAAATTGAAAACTGCAGTTGGGAAGGGGGCGCGCTCAGGGCTTTGTCGGGTTTGATTTGTGTACGGCCGCTTGCCCCCTTCCCAACTGCGGTTTCAATTTGGGGTTGTGTTCCGGCGGCTTGCCCCCTTCCCGACTGCGCGCTCAATCGAGTTGTATTTTTGCCCGTTTGCTCCTTCGCGACCGGGAGCAACCAATCGTCCGCAAAATGCGGTCAAACACTCGTAATCGACGGCCCACCGCCCTGATAACTTGCTTGCCGAAGCAGGGAGGCGCGTGTAAAGTAACGAGCGTTTCAAACCCCGCTCTCCCAGTAACAAAACCTGTTGGAGGTCATCCGGATGTCCAGTGAAAGCATCCCAGCAAACGAGTACCCAGACCGCGTAGGATTCAAACCCGACAATCCGTATTTGGCGACATTTCGACCTTATATCCCGGCTGGCGTTCGCTTGCGCGAGTTGACTCCGATACCACTCTTTATGGGCACGGTACTCGGAATCATCTTCGGTGCCTCTTCCCTTTACCTTGTCTTAAAAGTTGGATTGACGGTCAGTGCTTCCATTCCCGTCGCTGTCATTTCGATCACACTCTTTCGCGTACTTTCGAAGCTGGGACTACGCGACGCTACGATTCTCGAGAACAATATCGTTCAGACAGCTGGGTCTGCCGGTGAATCAATTGCGTTCGGTCTTGGCGTAACAATGCCGGCGATTCTTATCCTGGGCTTCGATCTTGAGTTCACGAGAGTAATGCTGGTCGCGGTGCTCGGTGGATTGCTCGGCATCCTCATGATGATCCCGTTGAGAAGGGCACTGATAGTGGCCCAGCATGGTTACCTGAAATATCCGGAAGGAACCGCTTGCGCCGAAGTACTGAAGGCCGGCGCTTCTGATGAATCACGAGCTGCGGCTGCAGAGGGCGCAAAAGAAACTGGAATCGTTGATGAAGCGACGACAGGCGGCAAAACCATCATCACCGGTTTTGGAATCGGGTTTTTGTATTACGGCATAGAGCAAATCTGGAAGACTTGGAAGGAATATCCCACAAAGGTTTTTGGTAAGCCCTTTGAGGGCGGTTCAATTTCCATTGAAAACAATCCCGCACTTCTCGGTGTCGGTTACATCATTGGCCCACGAATCGCCTCGATTATGGTGGGAGGCGGTGTTCTGGCCTACCTCGTCTTGATACCGGCTATTAAATACTTCGGCGGCGGTTGGATGACTCCGCTTGCTCCGGAAACCACGCACCTGATCAAGGACATGAGTGTCACCCAAATCCAAAAGGGTTACATCCTTTACATTGGTGCCGGCGCTGTTGCCGCAGGTGGAATTATCAGCCTCTTCAGATCGCTGCCGGTTATCTGGAGTGGATTGAAAGGTGGTTTAGCTGATCTGAGGAGTTCAGGCAGTGCATCGACAGCAAATGCTCCTCGTACAGATCAAGACTTGTCGATGAAGTTCGTTCTGGGCGGCATCGTCGTGTTGATTCTAGTGATCATGGCGGTGCCTCAGTTGAATCTTCGCTTCAACATACTTGGCGCGATTCTGATCATTGCGTTTGGTTTCTTGTTCGTGACTGTCTCTTCTCGATTAACAGGCGAGGTTGGATCGTCTTCCAACCCAATCTCCGGAATGACAGTAGCGACGTTGCTGCTGACGTGTTTGGTGTTCCTCATCATCAAGTGGACCGCACCTCCGTATTTCGTCACCGCGCTATCGATAGGAGGAATTGTTTGTATTGCTGCTTCGAATGGTGGAACCACTTCACAGGATTTGAAAACAGGATTTCTAGTGGGCTCAACACCGAAGTATCAGCAGATTGCAATCCTGGTTGGTGCTTTGACCTCGGCAATTGCGCTTGGTCCGATTCTGCTCGCAATGAATCAGTCGGGCAGTGTTTATGTGCCCGTCGCGCAGAATAAAGACTTTTCATTCCCCGCCGGTTTCCACTTCAGTCCGGATCAATATGTGCAGACCGGTGGGACGGCAAAGCGCGAAGGTTTAAAGGGAGGACAAGCGAGCTCTGACAGTACTCAGTACTACGTCGTTCACAAGACGACGACAGATTACGGTCCGCCGGGACGTTACTTCGTAAACGATCAGGGCGTACCGGTCTATCTCGCCGATCCGGGAATCAATGGCATTTACGATAAAGTTCCAGGAACGAATCAAACAGTTGCGAAGTTTACGGCGCCTAAAGCGACTCTGATGTCTTACATCATCAAAGGCATTTTGAGTCGAGAGCTGCCATGGGGTCTCGTGCTCCTTGGAGTATTCATTACGATCGTGCTGGAGCTGAGCGGTGTACCCTCGCTGGCTTTTGCGGTCGGAGTCTATTTGCCAATCTCAACTTCCGCGCCGATCTTCGTCGGTGGTGTTGTTCGCTGGTTAGTGGATAAATACCTTCGCAAGAAACCACAGAACGCTCGCCTTACTGAAGAAGAAATGGCCGCGGAAACTGATAAAAGTCCCGGAGTGTTGCTGGCATCAGGTTACATTGCAGGTGCGACGTTGGCCGGTGTCATCTATGCCTTTTTGAATCTAAACGAGGGCATTGTTACCAAACTCAAAGGCTATGAAGACTGGGCCACTAATAACAATCCACTCTTTGAAGGGCCGCATTCAGACTGGCTGGGACTAATTCCGTTCCTGATATTGACTGTCTTGCTCTATTTTGTCGGCAGGGAATTGTTGCTAACACCGAAACCCTTCCGGCCGAGAGAAGAGTGAGTAAACCGAAACGTTTGTTACTGAATGAAGCGCGCTGCTAAGTAAGGGCGCGCTTTCCATAAATCAGGTTACATTCTCCATGTTGCACCGAACTCAACTATCACTTTCTATTTTGGTACTGATAGCGTTGGTTGCCTCGCCAACCGTACGCGCGCAAACAACGCCGAGATCGCCAACCGAAACTGTGCGACTGTTTTACCAATTGATGCGCGAGAAGAAGTTTCGCGAGGCATTTGGGCTCTCGATCTATCGTTCAGCAATCGACGGACTGTCAGCCCGGGAGTTTGAAGATCTACGGCCCGATTTTGAGAAGATGGCTGCCGCGGTCACTGAAAAGATCCCTCAAACGATCGATGTTTCCGGTGAACAAATAAGCGGTGAACAAGCAACGGTATTTGTGAAGGTACTCGATGCCGATGGCAAGGAAAACGTCGAACCCGCTGGGTTAATCAAGATTGATAACAACTGGATCATCGGCGACAAAGAGAATCTCGAGATGGTGAAAAAGGCGGGCAAGCAGTTCTTCTTCGAGGCTCGGATCAACGCACATCACAGTGATGTGCAGGACATGTTGACCCGCATCTCGCTCGCGCAGGTGGCCTACAGCCAGAATCATAACGGACAATTTGGCAATATGGCTGAGCTGATCACCGGGGGTTTTATTCCCAAGGATCTCGAAGGCCCTGAGACGACCGGATATAACTTTCATGTGAATAAGGCCGCCGACGGTAGATCGTGGTATGCGACAGCCGAGCCAGCCCAATATGGCAAGAGTGGGAGACTTTCCTTTTACCTGGATGCTTCCGGCGTTAAGAGCAGCGATGTCGCGGGAAAACCCTTAATCGTTAAGAATTGAAGCCCTCCGGTGCTGGATGGCAGAGGCCGCCCTGTCCCCGCCCAACCAATCTCCGAACCGGCTAAAGCCCTGTAGTCCTGGGGCCGCAGGCGTCCCCGCCTGCCCGCGTCCAACCTATCCAACAATATTTATTCAGGCAGGTTGCTGAAATTGAGTTGGTTCTTCCGTAGCGCCTGCGCTCCCAGGACCCGCGTCGCTCCTCAGCCGTCCCGACATTTCTATTGCGCCGCTCAATGGCGTTTTCTAGAATGGACTTGCGGCCTAATCCCCCATCGCTGCTGTTCGTTGCCCTTCCTCAAGCGGTCCGAGAAAACTCCCTGGGACTGAAATGTCGGGACTCTCGCGCAGACTTGTAACCCATCTACGCCGGTACATCGCTAATCGGCGGCGGACTAAACGTGCACGCGCGAGACTGGACTTCACGCTCAGCTTCGATGATCCGCGAACAAGCTCAAATGGCTGGCGACGCCTTCCATCGTTGGATGGTCACACCTTGGATTTGAGCACCAGTGGAGTTGGGCTCGTTGTTCCTGCAATTCGAATTGGCGAACATTATCTGGTTAGTGGGGAACGACGACTACACTTGAAACTCAAACTGCCTGGTGGCCCCGTGGAATTAAACGTTGTACCCGTGCGTTACGAGAGTTTGGAAGAGGATCCGGAGGAAAGCGGCTACTTAATCGGCGCTCGCATTACCGATGTGAACGAACCCGATCGATCCACGTTCAATGAATATGTCCGCGCGTTGCTGAAAGAAACCGGAGGTTAGATCACTTAAATCGTAGAACTCCGAACGCGGCGGGCACGTGAAAGTTTGGTTGAGGCGTTCTCGTGGGTCGCCACGCGAGATATCGAGTCGCTTCGTCAGAGCCAACACATCGAAACAGATTTATTCCCCAGGTATCGGCACTTGCAGGTTTAGGAAGATCGCCACTCCAGGGAATACTGATACCTACTCTAATTTGGTGCTCTTCAATTTGAGCGGTTGCCTTCATTCCCGAGGCGTAATCCCAATCCGTTTTTCTACCCTGCGCGGTCACCTCTATTCCCAAATCAACCCACTCGCCCGAAGGTGCCGCTTCGAATTCGTAGTATCGATGAGGTTCTTGCAGAATTGGCGCCAAGAAAACTTCGCAGACATCTCGGTCCCACAGTCCGATGGTCTTTACGTTTGTTTGCGGCTCTTGCGATATGACAAGCGGTTCGTTTTGTTCACCTACGAAACGGACGTGAAGTGCGACCTCACTCCAGCAAAGTCGCGCCTCAGCATGACGCGTGGCCGGAGCTTGATCTCCCGACCAGTAGTGTTCAATTCGAATAGGTTCACAAGCGTCCCAAACAGCATTTGTCAGAATGGGCTCAGCAACCTCTCTCACAAAAAAGGCGACAACTATGTCGGTCGAACTATTCATCGGTCGTTGGCTTTTCACAAATGTTTTTTATTGTTCTGAGGCTCTCGCTCCGGAGGAGCAAAATGTTTATAGCCCGGCACGTCTAGTTTCTCCCGCTCCGTCAGGAGCGGAATGTAGTTTGGACTGGCAAAAACTACATGGCGCTCCGCTGGAGCGCTGTAGCCATAACGCTGCTCGGCTATAAAAATCGTGCTCCGCTGGAGCACCTCGGGTCATGAACGCAGCCAAAACCCACTTTGAGTGCAAGGCATCATTGATTGTCGAGAGCCTCTAAACAAAGATCGAGTAACTTGTCAGGATCATCATTCTGGAATACTCGAGCCCCTGTGCGCTTTCCAAATTTCTTTGTGAGCGCGTCGGTCTCATCCGCAACTCCACCTGTGCCTGTTAGACTACCAATGATCTTCCCTTCGTCGTGGGCAATCGTGAATTCATTAAGCGAACCCATCGCACCAGATATAAACAAAACGATGTCGCATGAGCGTACAAGAACAACATTTCTGCCTTTCAAGCCGAAGCCCGTATAAACAAGTGCATCGCACGCATCGACAGGAAGTTTGTATTTTTCGGTATGTTCTTCGCGGTTACCTCCCGGTGAGATCCCGATATGAAAAGCACCCTCATCATGCGCTGTCTTGCCGACGATATAGACGATACCCGTTGTAGCTCCGGTAAACAGTATGGCTTCGCGCTTGGCGATGGCGCTTCCGAGCGCTTCAGCCTTTTCGATTAGTATTTGCGCTGCTTCTGGTTTGCCGGCCTCGGAAGCAGAACCCATCACGCCGATTTTGGTTTTCATAACTTTGGAGTGCGACGGCCTGCCGTCGCTTTGTCAAAGCGAATCTGAGCCTACTCTAAGGGGGACATCCAGCTGTAACAAAGCGACGGCAGGCCGTCGCACTCCACAGTTATTCCACAGATTCATGCACTACCGATAGCTCCTGTCTATCGTCAGCTTTATCTCGCACGGTCTCTTCGCGATCCCACAACGGCCTCGTTAGGAACCAGATGAGTCCTGGCAATAAAAAGAAACTGCCGATTGCAATGGTTACTATGCGTGGTGAAATGCCAAAGCGGTCAAGTAATTCGCCTGTCACATAATTCGAAGCCGCCATTGTCAGGGTCAGTAGAGCCAACTCGGCAGCGAATACACGGCCTCTGAAATTGTCCTCAACACTTCTCTGCAGTAACACGGTGGAAAACACCCAGAGAATACTGCCGCCTGTATGGGCGATTCCCAGAACAATCAGAGCGAAGATAAAACTGGTTGCCGCGCCAAACGCGATGTAAAAAGCTCCGCCAATGAGAAACGCAACTCCAATCGAAATCGTGAGGCTATTTTTCCCCTCTCCGGCCAGACGACGCGCGACAATTGGCCCCACCGCTGTGCCTATGCCCCGAGCAGCGAAGAGAACACCAATTCCAGTGGCGGCACTCTTACCAACCGGAAATATGCGTTCGCCGAAGACCGCCAGTAGCGTCAGTATCCCTCCTCCCAGTCCCCAGGCCGGTTTCACCAGGAGCAGGGCGAGGACACCAGGACGCCGTTTGACGTATCGAGCACCTTCCAAAGTTTCAGTAATACCGACTGCTTGGCCGAAACTTAACTTCTTCCGTTCACGCTTCGGTCTCTTTGGTAACCGCACGGTGAAAATCAGTGCAGCCGAGAGGAGATAACTTAACGCGTCCAGAATGAATGCGGCGTTGGTTCCAAACCAGCCGGTGATTATTCCACCAATTGCCGCACCTAAAGTCAGCATCACTGACCACGTCACAGACGAGATTGCGTTAGCTGCCACCAACTCGCGGTCCGCAACAATTGATGGCACAGCCGCAGTCTTCGCTGGTTCAAAAAAAGTGGAGAGCGCTAGTTGAAGAACTGTTAATACGTAGATGATCCAGAGTTGATCTGCCCGCCTGACAAACAGGAATCCGAGAACGACCAGTGCGCGCAGCAGATCCGACCAGATCATGATCGTTCGTCGACTGAAGCGGTCAGCGACTACGCCGGAAACAGGGCCGAATAGAAAGCTTGGCACAAAACGAGCGACTAGGAGTAATCCCACATTTCGGCCAGAGCCTGTTAGATTGAGGATGATCGTGTAGAGCGCAATCGTATCGAACCAGTCGCCCATCTGGCTGACGACCTGACCCAGCCACAACTGCCTGAAGTTGCGATTGCGACGAAGCAGATCGATATAGCCAACTGTGTATTCCGGAGTTTTGAAGGGTTTGATTGCCAAGACTGAAAATCCCAATGCCCGACGAATTTTAGGAAGCTCTGATTAAGTACAGTGGTCAGTAGTCAGTATAGGACCTATTTGACCTATAGGACCTATACCTACTGATTACGACCAACTCAGCTGCATCATTGACAGGAGCGTATAAGAATTCGAGCTGGTTAATTGGGCACCACGACAAACTAAAGTTCATCGGACACCTTGTCAAACGTTAGTCTCAACCCACCTTGACCGAAATTATCAATCTGACCTGTCAACTTGCTCAGACTTAACGTCGCTGATGGATCAACACGCCGAGAAATGAGTTTTCGCTCGCATTTCTTTGTCTTTTCTCAACGGCACACCGCTTGAGAATAGGAAGTCCGCGGCGCAGAGGCTTCCGAGCCTCGCGGGCTCTCCGCACGGAGCCCGTAGCCGCCAAGTTTCAAATGTCTTGTCATCTCACCCAGCGCGGCGGCTCAAAACAAAAGGGCCGCCACCTTGCCCAGTTCGCCGGAGGCGCATCTGAGTTGCTCCCAGATCGTCTCCGGCAACCTACGTTGAGATGACTTGTTCGAGCTGAGAACCGAAGGTCGAGTTCGTAGGAGAACAAATGTCGCCATCCCCCTCTGAACGCCACCGCTCATCAGTGGTTAATGCTTCTCTGCGCGACTCGATTCTTGTTTGGTGGCGGAAACATCAACTTGCGGTTTCGTGGATCTTTCTAGTCGTACCTCTGACTGCCGCTATGTTCTACAGCACTATGCTTCAACCTCTCTTGCCCTATCTCTTCATCTCCCCCGTATCGATAATTGCCGCGTACTTGATCTATCGCAGCACGGTTTCGCGACTGCGGACCAAAACAATTGAAGTTGAAGCGCTGAGCAAACTTCATCTCGCAACCGCTGAGGCGCTCGCGACAGCAATTGACGCGAAGGATCAGGTTACACATTGTCACGTCCGTCGCGTGCAGGTCTACGCCGCGCGGATGGGCGAGGTATTTGACCTGTCCGACGATGAAATCTCCGCTTTGAAAGCGGGTGCGCTACTGCACGACATCGGCAAACTTGCCGTGCCGCCACATATTCTGAACAAACCCGGAAGGTTGACTCCCGCAGAGTTTGAAAAGATGAAGATCCATACAGTCGTGGGTGCGCAAATCCTGAGTAGGGTGGACTTTCCTTATCCTGTTGTGCCGATCGTCCGACACCACCATGAACGGTGGGACGGTCGTGGATATCCGGATCGACTAAAGGGTGAACAGATTCCCATAACTGCAAGAATCATTTCTGTTGTTGATTGCTTTGATTCTGTTCGTGAAGACCGGCCGTTTCGTCGCGGCATGTCAATCGACGAAGCTACTGCATTGCTGCGACGTGGCTCCGGAGTCCATTTCGATCCCTCCGTCGTGGATCAATTCTTAAGACATTTGTCTGAGTTTGACGCGGAAATCGCGGCTCTTGGTCTACAGCCGGCATCAACCGGCTCACTTCACGATCAGCCCCTGCATCTCGGTGATGTAGATATGACACAGACGCGAGAACGCGGGTCCTATATGGCTTACGATCAGATCAAGAAAGCCCACGGCGAGGTCTACGCACTCTATGAGATCGCCCGCACATTCGGGACTTCGCTCGACCTCGAACACACGCTTGAGAGTCTCGTCGATAAGGTTGGACACGTCGTTGCTTTTGATACTTGTATTGTCTACTTCTACGACGAAATGAAGGGGTACGCGACTGCACGTCACGTTGTAGGCAAATACTCAGACATGCTTAAGGGACGATGTATTGCTCCAGGCGAAGGCGTGACAGGTTTTGCTCTCGCAAATCGCAGTGCTGTCAATCAACTTCACCCCAGCCTGGACTTCACCGATCTCAATCCGGCCGCCGGCATCAAATTCCACGCAATGGCTTCATTGCCTTTGTTCAAAGATGATTTGTTGCTGGGCGCTCTGTCGGTCTATTCAAACGATCTCGAACAATACACTCACGATCACATGCGCCTGCTCGAGACCGTGACGAGACTAGCATCCGATGCCCTTGCCAACGCAATGCAACATGCCGAAGCAGAGTCGCATGCGCTGACGGATGCGATAACCAACTTGCCAAACTCTCGCTCGTTGTCAGTTCGTTTTGAGGAAGAAGCTGCTCGGGCGCGACGAACAGGACGCAGCTTCCAGGTGGTAATGCTCGATCTCGATGAGTTCAAAAACGTCAACGACAGCTATGGCCACAAGCTTGGCGACAAGATGCTTCGAGAAGTTGCCGCGTTGATTCAGAATCAACTTCGCGAATACGACTTTCTCAGTCGTTATGCCGGTGACGAATTCGTCGCGCTTGTGCAGGAAGTCGTCGGCCTGCAAGTGGATGAACTTTGCCTGCGCATCGAAAATGTCGTTTCAAAATTTTCTCTGCCGGTTGGACGCAATCAGGAGGCGCGTGTCGGCATCAGCATTGGAACCGCAACGTTCGGGACTGATGGGGACACACTTGACCAACTGCTCATCGCTGCGGACGATAAGATGTACCGGATGAAATCGAGCCACCGCCTCGAGCGGAGCGTCCCGCCTTTGTTACCGGCATCAGAGCCGAATGAGGTTTCGCCAGCGTCATGATCGTGTGGCTAGGCTTCAGTTTTGGTCGGTAATAGGACCTATAGGACCTATAGGACGTATTGGACCTATTGCCGTAAGCACTGGCCACGGACTACCGACTACTGACCACCCAGGCCTCCCACCCAATCATTCATCTTGACAGCATCCATCGTCATCGCTTTCAATCGAGCCTGAGCACTTGTCCGAGTGCTTGCCCCGTAGGAACTCGCATGATCCTGCAGCTTGTTAGCTCCGGCCCGTTGAAAGCATGGCAGCTCCTGCCGAACATCAAAGCGCCACTCTCCTAATTGTCGACGACGACCAAACAACTCGGGAGAGGCTGCGCGAAATCTTCGAAAACGCCGATTATCGCGTGGTGACCGCGACTGAGGCGTCGTCTGCTTTACGTGTCCTCAAAGGCGTCCGGTGTGACTTGATCGCGCTCGACCTCGAAATGCCGGGAGTAGACGGTCTTGCACTGTGCAAATTACTCCGGGCACAGCCCATGATTGGCAAGCTCCCGATCATCGCCCTATCAGAGAGCGATGACGAGACTCGCAAAGTGCAGGCATTTACCGCTGGCGCCGACGATTACATCACTAAACCCTCAACTCCCGGTGAACTCCTCTCTCGAGTCAGCCTGCATGTGCGGACCTCGCAGCGTGAATGGGCACTTATTGGAAGCAATCGTGAACTGCGATTTCTATCTGACCTTGGTCGCGGCCTATTGAGGGCGTTGGAACCTGAACAACTTGTGAGACGCGTCGCTGGAGCTACATACGATGCGATGGATGCAGCGCTGTGTGCCGCTTACGTAAACGTCGGTCGCGACAAACACGTCGTTTGTGTTTTCGATCGAGAGGGAAGTGCCGACGATCCTTCGCTACTAAAAGACGAGAGATTGCACGACTGGCTGCGGTCCTCAGGTTCAGCGAGCTCATTGATGTTAACTGAAAAGAATGAGCTGCTACTTCAGGATGATCTGCATGCGATCGAGTATGTGGCGCCTTTTCGTTTCGCGGGTCGCGCAAAAGGGGCATTGATTGTTGCTTTCGATCGTCGTGAAGACTGCAATGAAATAGAGCGTCGATTGATCGATGCGGCTGCTCAGCAGACTTCACTCGCCGCGCACATCTGTTCACTGTATCAGGCAGCGCGCGATACATCGTTCAGCCTGGCTAAAGAAGTTGAAAGACGAACCGCTGAGAGTGAAGCTCAGAAGAGATTTATTGAAGCGATCATTGACAGTCTTCCACTGTCGCTCTATGCCGTCGATCGCGATTACCGGGTCGTTGCCTGGAACCGCAATCGCGAACTTGGAGAACTCGGTATTCCTCGTGGGTCAGCGATCGGTCAAAACGTTTTCAAAGTGTTGACGCGCCAACCACGAGATGTGTTGCAAGAGGAGTTTTGTCGCGTTTTTGAGAGTGGCGAGATCGAACGCATCGAGCAGGAAACTACCACGGCCAAAGGTGAAGTAAGGTACTGGCTGATAAGTAAGATACCGATGTGGGCGGATACAAGCGGCGACGTTACTCATGTGATAACCGTTGGCGAAGAAGTAACTGATCGTGTCGAAGCGAATCGCGCCGTTGCCCGCGCCGAAAAGCTGGCTGCCGTTGGACGTTTGGCTGCCGGCGTGGTCCACGAAATCAATAATCCGTTAGCCACCATATCAGCTTGTGCGGAATCGCTTGAGTCTCGTTTGAATGAGGGTGCATTTGATAACTCGCCCGAGGTTGAAGATCTGCGTGAGTACCTCGGTTTGATTCGCAGCGAGGCATTTCGATGCAAGACGATCACGAATGGCCTTCTTGATTTCAGCCGGACTCGTGCGTCCGATCACTCCACCGTCAACCTGGGTGATGTAATTACCTCTGCAATTCGCCTTCTGTCCCATCAGAAACGCAGTTCAGCAGTCGAGTTCAAAGTCGAAATCCCCACGAATCTTTTACCCGTATCCGGTGATCCGGGCCAATTGCAGCAGGCAATCATCGCGCTCGCGACCAATGCACTCGATGCCATGATTATTAACGGCGTGCTAACGATAGTTGCGAAGAACAGCGGTAATAGAGTGGTCGTCGAAGTAATCGATAATGGTGTTGGCATAGAGCCAGACAACCTTACTAAGATCTTCGAGCCCTTCTTTACAACCAAAGAGATTGGAAAGGGAACTGGTCTCGGTCTCGCAGTGTGTTATGGTATCTTAACTGAGCATGGCGGTACGTTGGACGTGCAATCGACCCAGGGTGTTGGAACTACATTCACGATTACTCTTCCCGCAATTGATCTGACCGAGGAACAGAAGGCTTGAGTGAACAACAACAGCCGCGAATTTTGATTGCCGAAGACGAAGCCAATCTCAGGCTCGTTCTGCAGAAGGAACTCGAACGATTGGGTTATCGAGTTCAAGTGGCGCCGGACGGCGAGGCCGCTCTTAGAAAACTCGAGGAGAGCAATGTTGATGTGCTTTTGTGCGACATCAACATGCCCCGTATGGACGGCATGGAGCTTTTGCGACGCGTCCACGAAAGGCCAAATCCTCCTGAAGTGATCATGCTCACGGGTCAGGCCACTGTTGAAACAGCAGTGGAAGCGATGAAGCTGGGAGCTTACGACTACCTCACAAAACCATATCGCATTACTGAACTCGACATCCGAGTCAAACAAGCAGCAGACAAGCGAAAGCTGCGGGTTGATAATGTAAGACTACGTGAACAACTCGCTCGCCAATCGGCGTTGCCGGAAATCGTTTCTGTTTCGGAGGTGATGAAAGAAGCGATCCGGCTGATTGAACGAGTCGCACCGTCGGAAGCTTCGGTATTGATTACAGGCGAGTCAGGAACCGGCAAAGAACTGGTGGCCCATGCCATTCACCGGCTGTCGACTCGTTCTGATTCTTCGTTTGTGGATCTAAACTGCGCTGCTTTTCAGGAATCGTTGCTTGAGTCTGAATTGTTTGGTTACGAAGCTGGCGCTTTTTCCGGAGCGAAAGGAAGAAAGCTTGGTCTTATTGAGCTTGCGGATGGCGGTACCTTGTTTCTGGACGAAGTCACTGAATTGCCCTCTCAGCTTCAGGCAAAGCTTTTGCGGGCCATTGAGACGCGCACATTCTTTCGTGTAGGTGGAGTTCGGAAAGTTGAAGTAAACGTTCGGATTGTTGCGGCCACGAATCGCAATCTGGAGACGGTTGTCAACGACGGTGTCTTTCGATCAGATCTCCTCTACCGCATCAACGGATTTCAGATCAGCCTTGCGCCGTTACGCGATCGACCCGAAGATATCGAACCACTTGCACGCCATCTTCTCAAACAAGTGGGAGGCACCAGCCCACCAGAGCTCACGCCTGACGCGTTCGCCGCATTACGTGCTTATAATTGGCCGGGTAACGTTCGACAGTTGAAGAACTGTTTGGAGCGTGCAGTGATTCTTTCGAACAACGGCAGGATCACTGTTTCAGAACTACCTCCGGAAGTGCTTCGACCGGCTGTCGCAACTGCGGGATCACTTGCAGTTTCGCCGAATGTGGACGTTGCTGTTGCTGCTGTTCCTGCTGCCCCTGGCTCTCTTCGTGAAGTTGAACGCCAGCAGATCCTCGCTGCTCTCGAGCAAACTGGCTGGCACCGCGGCAAGACCGCTGAAATCCTGGGCATCTCTCCTTCAACACTCTACCGGCGGCTGCGCGACTACGATCTGGAACGCAGAAGATAGATTGCCGGTGAATTCCAGACCAAACAGATAAGCACAGTCGGGAGGACAGTGAACTTTACTTCAGCTTCCTCCGATCAGTTTTGCCACGGTCGTTCTTAGGAATGCTGTCGACAAATTCGATCCAACGCGGATACTTGTATGCGGCGATTCTGGTCTTCACGAAGAGCTTGATTTCCTCAGCTAATTTTTCATCGGCCGCGTAGCCTTCACGCGGAACGACGAACGCCTTCGGTTTGGTCAAACCCTCTACTTCATGACCCACTACGGCACACTCAAGAACCGCGTCATGCTGTAGCAAACAGTTCTCGATTTCAGCGGGCGCTACATAAATTCCCGACACCTTCAGCATGTCGTCGGTACGCCCGTGATACCAGTAGTATCCATCCTGGTCCACGTGGAATTGATCTCCAGTCGTACACCAGTCGCCAGCGAAGGTCTCCTTTGATTTTTCGTGAGCTTGCCAGTAACAGAGTGCCGCTGAGTCACCCTTTATCCTGAGCGTACCCATTTCTCCAACACCAACCTGGGCGCCGTCACCGTCCACAATCTTTGCCTCATAACCTTCGACGATTCTTCCCAGGCTGCCCGCCTTTACGTCTTCCGGCCTATTGGTTATGTAGATATGAAACATCTCTGCTGAACCAATACCGTCGCAAATCTCTACGCCGAATGTCCTGATCCAACGCTCGTAAAGCTCAACCGGCAATGCTTCTCCAGCGGAGTAACAGAACCGCAAACTCGCCACGTCATCAGCCGATGCGGCAGGGACATTCAGCATGGAATTGATCATTGTCGGAACGGTGGTGAGGATGGTTGGTTGGTAACGTTTGATGACCTCAAACATCTTCTCGGGCGTGGAACGGTCTGCAAACAGTGCAGTGGCTCCGCCGACTGCAAATGGAAACAATAGGTTCGTGCCTGTGGCGTAACCGAAGAAGAGCTTTGGCACTGACACCGTCAGATCACCCGCGTTAACTCCCATCGTCGCTTTCGCAAACACTTCCGTGTTGAAAGGCAGATCGTGTTGGAGATGGACCGCGCCTTTTGGATGGCCCGTCGATCCTGAAGTGAAAAGCCAGATCGCAATATCGTCGCGGCGCGTGTCGGCTCGTGGACATTGATGGCTCGCCGAACTCACGAATTCATCGAACTGAGCCCACTTAATCTTAGAAGTTGGTTCCTCGTGCGACAGGCTGTCAGCCTGTCGTGCCCCGGTTTCGCCTACCACGAGCACCGCACGAAGGTATCGACTATCTTTAATCGCTTCAGCAAACGTGCCCACCATTGAATGATGCACCACAGCGACTCGGGCTCGAGTGTACTCAAGGTAATACTGATAATCGCTCGCCGGTAGCATCGGATTCACCATCGTGATCACTGCTCCTATGCGAGCGGCTCCGAACCACGTCCAAACAAACTCGGGACAATCCGGTAGAACAATCAGGATTCGCTCCTCGATACCAAGTCCGAAATCACGTAGCACGTTTCCGATTTTGTTTGACTGAGACGCGACTTCACCATACGTCCACTTACTGTCTTCAAAGTAGAGACAGACTCTCTCGCCACGTCCTTCATCGAGGTTGTGATAAAGGAAGTAATCGGACATGTTGAAATGTTCGGGGAAGGTGACGGTCATGCGTGTTGTGCTTTGCACTTTGGAGTGCGACGGCCTGCCGTCGCTTTGTTACCGGGTCTTGTAGTTTCTGCTAGTCGGGAGGACTTCCGCTATATCAAAACGACGCCAGGCCGTCGCACTCCAAACTTACGACTGTTGTGCGATGTAATCGGCCAGCAGTTGTTGATCCTCTTCGGCTAATGAATTGAACTTAACTGCAAAACCTATCTCGGAAGCGGCATCAACAACCTCGCACCAGATATGAATCCACGGCTGATTCGGCAGTTGAATCTCCAGGGAGATCAGTTCGCGCACCTCAACTGTCCCACCAGTTAAAACAAAACAGCCATTAACACTTAGATCCGTAACGGCGGCCTCGGTGCGGTTCAGCACGCCTTCCCAACGGGCAGGTAAATTAACGCGAATCCGTAATGCGGATCTCCTGTCCTTATTCATAGTCATTCTCTCTAATAGAATTCACTGACTTGCAAAAGGGCAACCGCTCTTGCCGTGATTGAGGTCGAGGTACGTACGCGCTTCCCAAAGTTCAGGGAAAAACTTTTTGTCGAGCGTTGTCTTCAAGTAACCAATGCCTTCAGATCCACCCGTCCCCTTTTTGGCACCGACCATACGTTCAACCATTTTGATGTGGTGCGACCGCCAAAGCGAAAAGTATTCATCATGTTCCAGGAGCGCTTCCGTTAATTGGAACTCTTCGTAGCGATCCTCGAAGTGCGTGAGAATCTCCAGTATTGCCTCCGTACGCTTACCGTAATTGCTTTTTTGTTTGTGTGGATCGTCTCCCAGATCACTGGGCACATTGAATCCACGCCTTTCCAGGGCGGTAAAAAAAGCATCAGCTAGTGAAGGATTATTCGCACGGATCTTTAGACGTTCGTAGGCAAATTTATCTGCCCCAAACTCCTCGAGAATGCGTTCGTCCTTTAAGCCGGATAAGAACTCAATTTCTCTGAACTGCATTGACTGAAAACCGCTCGCCGGATTCAGTTGATCTCTAAAAGCCAGGAAGCTAATTGGCGTCATACTCTCGAGAATATGAATCTGATTCACGAGCAGCTTTTCAATATCGACCACTCTTTTAATGGCACGAGTGGCCACCGGCAAACGATCCTGGTTGAGTGCAGTAATTGCGGCGTCGAGTTCATGAAGAATCTGCTTGAACCATAGCTCGTATGCTTGATGGACAGTAATAAAAAGCAGTTCGTCGTGATGAACTGGATCTGAGAGACAGTCCTGAAGGTTAATGAGATCGGGAACACGCAAATACTTGTTGTATGAGAGCGGTGGGTTATTGCCGTAGTTTTTAGGCATAGTTTCAGATCTCGGATCTCAGATTTCAGATCTCAGATCCCAAATCACAAACAGGTACGAGAGTTTTATTTGAGATCTGAGATCTGGGATCTGAGATCGATTTAAAAGGCTGCGTTAGCAGTCTCGTGCAATTCAAACGCGCGAGTTTCTCGAATCTTCTTCATCTCCTCGATCACCAGCTTCAACTCTTCATCTGTCGTGTAGAAGTGAGGCGAGATTCGAACACCTGCGCCGGGCCGATAGTCAATGATGAATTCGCGTCGAACAAGTTCTTTGGCCATTGACGACGCATTTTCGTGCGCAACAGTGACGGTGCCTCCGCGACGCGCTGAGTCTTTTGGACTGGTAACCTCAAAACCTGCTTCCTCTGCCAGCGCGATTAGCAAATCCGTTTGGCGAACACTTTTCGCTCTTATGCGATCGACGCCGATCTCGTTGACGATTTTGTAACCAGATTGAGCTGCGTACAACGCAGGAATTGCCGGTGAACCATGGAGAAAGCGTTTGATGTTTGATGCATAGCGTAGAGAGGTATCGAATGCAAAAGGAGATTCGTGAGCCATCCATCCAGTTGTTTTTGGTTCGAGCTTCTGTTGCAGGTCCGGCCGAACGTAAAGATAACCTGCGCCTGGACCACCACAAAGCCACTTGACGGAACCTCCGGTAGCAAAGTCGGCATTCAAATCTTTCACACTGAATGGAACTGTACCAGCGGACTGGTAGGTATCCAGAACCGCCATCGCTCCGACTTCATGAGCGCGATCGATAATCGCCTTTGCATCCTGTAGGAACGCGCTCTTGAAAAGAACATGCGAGAACGGAACAAGCAGCGTCGATTCGTCAATCGCTTCCAGCATTGGCTCGAGTGGTATTGTAATTCCATCGTCCGATTTGACTGTTTCAATGCGCAACCTGCCGTCACGAGCATGCGCCTCGTACACGTACATCACTGAAGGAAAGTTAAGTTCTGAATAAACAATCTTGTTCCGCTGAGGTGTTGGCTCGAGACACGAAATAATCAATGACTCGCAAATAGACACGTTCTGATGCATTACGACGGTACCGGGATCCGCGCCAATGATTCGAGCAACTTCATCACCTACTGTCACTGGCATGTCCCACCAGCCCTCAGCCCATGCACGCACTCCGCGCGTTGCCCAAATGTCGGCGTATTCATGTAGCCGATCGTAGGTTTCCCTGGGCATAGCTCCGAGGCTATGCGAAATCAGGTAGACGGTTTTTTCCAGGATGGGAAATTCGGTTCGCCACTGTAAAAGTTCGTCGGTCAAAAGGTGCCTCCAGAGCTTTACTTTAGCACAGCGCCGTCGTTCTCCAACCTTGCAAAAAAGGTAGTAAGCAAGGGCAAGCGATCGAACACAAATCTCAGTTTGAGGGCGCAGTTGGCAAGGGCAAGCGGCCAATACAGAAGGCATGTCGGGAAGGGGGCAAGCGGCCATACACAAATCAACCGGTTAAGACCCTGAGCGCGCCCCCGCAGGTTCAAAGCCCCAATAGTTCACCGGCACTTTTTAACTAGCGGGCTTGGAACCTGCGGGGGCGCGCTCAGTTCGTGTTGGGTTGATTTGTGTATGGCCGCTTGCCCCCTTCCCGACACGCCTTGTATTCGCCGCTTGCCCCCTTCTCGACTGCGCATTCAATTGTGTCGTGTTAAATTGCTTCTGATCCTAATGTGGAAGTTTGCCAACCCCATTCGTCACACAATTCCAGATACAGTCTGGCCGACGGCTCAGGAGGCTGCACAGTCTCTCCTGTTCCAGCCAATCCGGATTGGACGATTGACCTCACGAAACCGGACGTGGGTTCCCGCGATGGTTCCCTGGCGCGCTACGGAAGATGGATTTGTAACCCCCGCAAACCTTGATTGGTACAAACGCTTTGCGCAGGGAAAGCCGGGAGTTCTCGTAGTCGAAGCAACAGGCATTCGCGATATTCCCAGCGGTCCTCTGCTTCGCATCGGAGATGATCGATTCCTTCCGGGACTACGCAAACTGGTAGAGGTCGTTAAAGAGGCAAGTGATGGAGAAACCTTGCTGTTTATCCAGATCATCGATTTCCTCGCCGTGAAAAGACGTCCTGAGAAAGACAAATACTTCGATCGTTTTCTGAAAATCACTAGCTCGCATCGAGAAGCGCTGGGGCACATCAGCGGTAGTGAGCAATGGCGAAATGCTTCAGAGACTGAAGTCAGAGAGTTCCTCAGGAATGCTTCAGACCAAATTCTCGATCAGGTTTTAAGTGAACGAGAGATCGAAGCGTTGAGATTCGGATATCGAGAGCGTGTTACCGATACTGATCTCCGACACGTCAAGGACTTGCCTCACGAGTTGCCACCAATCTTTGCAGTTGCAGCCGAACGCGCACGTGTCGCTGGATTCGACGGCGTCGAGCTTCATTACGCACATGCCTATACGATGGCCGGGTTCCTGAGTGCGCAAAACAATCGCAATGATGATTATGGTGGTTCGCGAGAAAATCGCGTGCGACTACCGCTTGAAGTCTACCGCGAGGTGCGAAAGCGAGTGGGCGATGACTATGTGGTTGGTGTTCGCTTTCTCGCTGATGAAGTGATCGCCGGCGGAAGCCGGATCGAAGATGCGGCATTTTACGCGGTCGAGTTTGCGCGTGCCGGGTTTGATTTTCTTTCACTCTCAAAGGGTGGCAAGTTTGAAGACGCGCAGCAACCGAAAGTTGGACAAGCGGTTTATCCATACACCGGCCAGAGCGGCTACGAATGTATGCCTACAGTGTTGTCAGATGAAAGAGGTCCATTCGGAAGAACTGTTCCGTTGGTGGAAATCATCAAGACGAAGCTGAATAAGGCTGGCTTCACAACTCCAGTTGTAGCTACAGGGGGAATCGGCACTTTTCAACAGGCCGAAGCGATCTTGAAGAATAACCAGGCGGACATTGTTGGTATGGCCAGACAAGCCCTGGCAGATCCTGATTGGTTTGTAAAAGTGAAATTCGGCAGAGGTAATGAGGTCCGAAGGTGCACTTACACAAACTACTGCGAAGCGCTCGATCAAGCGCATCGTCCAGTGACATGCAAGCTTTGGGACAGGGTTGATTTGGATGAAGAAGGAATCGCGCTGATCGATGAGGGGCGGCGGAGATTGGAGCCGCCGAGTTGGACCCCTCTCGATGGTTAGATGATTGTTGGTTCGCCTTCCTCACTTGTTCGATTCTTCCAGGTTGACTTGATAAGCAGCAACGAATTCGGAATCCCTACTCTTTAAATCTTCAAAGCTAACCCGTCCACTCCGCATCATCACTGACAACGCGAGTTCGTACGGCGCGAGATGCATATAGCTTGCCGCATTCTCGAACCAGATCATGCTGTCAAACGCAGCCGCCTGGTAGTCTTCAATGACGGGCTTTCGTTTCAGCTCAAAGCTCCTCAATGCGTCATTGACTGACGCAGTTTCGGCGAAGCACTGCGCAAGCTCAATCGAGTCTTCCATAGCCAGCTTGGTGCCCGAACCGATTGAGAAGTGTGCAGTATGAAGAGCATCGCCGAGTAGTACGACATTCTCAAACGACCACACACGGTTCTTTACTAACAGGAAGTTGATCCACTTTGAATTGTTGGAAAGTAGTGCTTCGCTTTCAAGATCCTTTACGAAAACCGCGCCAAGATACTCTCGAGTCTCCTCATCTGTCATTTCGTCGAAGCCTGCTTTCTGCCAGGTTTGTGGATCGCATTCAACAATGAACGTACTTGTGTCTTTGTTGAATTTATAAGAGTGCGCGGCGAAAGTCCCGGCGATGTTTTGACGAAAGGTCAGCGTGAGCCCGTGAAACAAATGATGAGTGCCATACCAGATGTAACGGTGAGCGCGTTGATCGAGTGTGGGCTGGAACGCATCGGCGTAGCGATTTCGAATCAGGCTATTAACGCCGTCAGCGCCAACCAATAGATCACACGTTCGTTTTAGAGCATCGAAGTCGGTGATTTCAGTGTGAAAGTTAATTTCAACACCAAGGTCGAGCGCTCGCTTTTGCAAAATTTTCAGCAGGCGAAGACGAGCTATACCAGAAAAGCTGTTTCCATGAACCGAGATCTTGGTGTCGTGGTGAACGACATCAACATTGTCCCATGCCTCAAACTCTTTGGTGATAGCTGCATGTGATTCCTCATCTGCAGCACGCAGGTTCGCCAGGGTCTTACCTGAAAACACCACGCCCCAACCGAATGTGTCGTCAGCGCCATTACGCTCGAAGATATGGATCTGGTGACCAGGGTTTGCCTTCTTCATGAGGATTGCGAAGTACAAACCTGCAGGCCCACCGCCGATGATGCTGATCTTCATTGTTTACGTGTACGACAGGCTGTTAGCCTGTCGTGGCCCGCGACAATTCAATTACGGAAGCACAGCAAACCGGATCGAAGACAGGCTAACAGCCTGTCTTACTCTTTCAACAGCTGGCTCGCAATCACGATCTTCTGGATCTCGGATGTGCCTTCGTAGATCCGGAGTGCGCGGACGTTCCGATAAAGCCGTTCAACCACACTTCCGCGGACTAATCCTGACCCGCCGTGGATTTGCACCGCACTGTCAATGATTCGACCAGCTGCTTCAGTCGCGAATAATTTGGCCTCGCTTGCTTCGCGTTTCACTCTTTGCGAGCCCGTGTCTTTCAGATAAGCGGCGCGATAGACCAGTAGCCGAGCAGCATCCAGTTCCGTGACCATATCCGCCAATTTTTCCTGAACCAGCTGATGTTCGGCGAGTAAACGTCCGAACTGTTTTCGCGAAGATGCATAACGCACGGCTTCGTCAAGTGCACGTTGCGCCATTCCGCATGCTGCTGCTCCCACGCTGGGACGAAACACATCGAGCGTCTCCATCGCTAAAGCAAACCCGTCACCTTCGTTACCAATCATGTCTTCAATCGGCACGCGGCAATTGTCGAACTCTATTTCACCAATCGGATGAGGGGCCATCAGGGCTGTACGTTCGACGACTGTAACGCCGGGCACTCTTGCGCCCACAACAAACGCGGACAACGCAGCGCGCCCACCTTCACGAGTTCCGGTTCGGGCAAACACGGTGTAGAAATCGGCGATACCAGCGTTTGAAATAAATCGTTTGCGACCGTTTATGACGTAAGCATCGCCTTCCGCTTGCGCCGTGGTTTGAATTGCGGCTACATCGGACCCTGCGTTCGGCTCGGTTAACGCGAACGCTGCGATTGCCCGGCCACCAGAAGCGCGGGCAAGCCAAAACTCTCGAATGTGATCGTGCGCTGCCTGACCAATTGCATATGTGCCGAGCCCCTGCATAACAAACGCGAGATCCGCGAGCGACGATGAATAGGCTAGTCTTTCACGTATCAGGCAGACGGTGCGAATATCGAGTTTCGTTTCCAGAGGCACCGAGCAGCCGAGCAACCCGGCTTTTGCCAGTACTTCGACGAAATGACGCGCAAGCCCATCCACGTCGTCTTCCGAGCTTGCCCGTGGTTCAACTTCACGCCTTACAAACTCATCGACGTCTCTGGCGAGTTTTCGATGCTCGGGAGTAAAAAAAGGCAGCGTTTCGATCATGGCGCTAGATGGGATCTCAGAGGGAATGTCCATGCTTTAGAAGCTCTTGCAAAAAGGCCCCACGGTCCTGGGAGCGCAGGCGTCCTCGCCTGCCCGCGTCCAGCCCAACCAACTCGGTCAATGGTTGTTGGTTAGACGGGACACGGGCAGGCGAGGACGCCTGCGCTCCCAGGACCGTGGGGCCTTTTTGCAAGAGCCTCTTTAGCTTGTCGCCGCTTAACATAGCGATACTTGTTTGTAAGAATCCATTGCCGTCAACGTTGGAGCTTGGTTAAGTCACGACAAGCTAAAGCATGTCGGACATTTGAGATCATTGAAATCTTGGTTTTCGTTTCTCAACAAACGATTCGTAGGCTTCACGATAATCGGGATGTTGCATACAAATGGCCTGAGCGAACGCCTCCGCTTCGAGTGCTGCATCGAGACCGCTGAACAGCTCACGGTTCAACATTTCCTTTGTCTTCGCTAAGGCGAACGCCGGACCCCCAGCAAGTCGTTCAGCAAATTCGCCCGTCGTGGTGGCTAGCTGATCATTGGAGACTACGCGATTGTAAAGACCAATTCTTTCGGCTTCGATTGCGGAAATGAATTCGCCCGTGTAGAGAAGTTCACTTGCCTTTGAAAGTCCGATTACTCGTGGCAGCAGATAAGCCGCACCCATGTCCGCACCAGACAGTCCCACCTTTACAAACAGGAACGCAATCTTTGCCTCGTCGCTGGCGATGCGAATGTCTGAAGCTAATGCGATGCACGCACCCGCTCCTGCTGTTGTGCCGTTCAAGCTCGCAATGACCGGTTGGGGAGCAGCACGAATGTTATGAACTAACTCACAAGTCATTTGCGTGAACTCGAGCAACCCTTCCATGTCGCGGTTGAAGAGTTCACCAATGATGTCGTGAACATCTCCACCTGAGCAGAAGGCTCGCCCGGTTCCGGTGATTATTACCACGCGAATTTCTTCTTCCAGGCGCAGAGCTGCGAAGAGATCTGTCAATTCGCGGTAAACGTCAAAGGTCAGAGCGTTCAAACGCTCTGGTCGATTGAGCGTTATGGTAGCGATGCCTTTCGGGTCAACGTCAAGCTGGAAATGCGAAGGCTGCTTCATTTTTGGTTTCGGAGAACTGGTTAGGTCAACACCGCAATACCTTCAATTTCAACCTTCGCCGCTTCGTCTAACAAACTCTTCACTTCAAGCAGAACCATTGCCGGAAAATGTTTACCCATGTGTTTTCGGTAAGCGTCGCCCACTTGTTTTGTCCGTTCCGTATACTCGCGCTTCGTCGTCACATAGATCCCCAGACGCGTTATGTTGGTAGGATTGCCGCCAGCTTCTTTCACCACAGAAATGACGTTAGCGAGTGCGCGGTCAAACTGTTCGACGAAATCTTCACTAACGATGTGTTGGTCCTGATCCCAGGCAATCTGTCCGGCGATGAAAAGCAACCGGCCATTACTTTCGACGAGTAGCCCGTTTGAATAACCGCGAGGCGAGCCGAGTTCGCTTGGATTAATTGATCTGGATCTCATGCGGAGTGAAGGTTAAATGTTGGGGGATGAATAGTAAATAGGAATCGAAGGTTATCCGTTCTCTTCGTGCGATCTCTCTTAAAAACTCTCTGCGCTTCCTTTGCGTTCTCTGCGTCTCTGCGGTGGTCTTCTGTGTCTCGTGGATCGTCCTTTGACACGAATCACACCAAGCCCACCGCAGAGACGCAGAGAACGCAGAGCAGGCGCAGAGGGTTTTTAGGAGGCAGAGCTACACACAGAGAATTGGTCGAATCCGAAAACACAAAGAGCTGCCAAGCGGCAGCTCTCTCATGTCTAGCCTTGCGCGCAAAACTTTACAGAATACGATCAAGCCGTGAAGCCAGTTGTGTCGTCAAGTTGCCATTCGGGTCGAGGCCGCCGATTGGTGCACCAACAATATTGCCCTGTTTGTCCAGAATGATGATCGAGGGCAACTGATCCACACCCATGCGTTTTGAAACCACACCGTCAGGGTCACGCAACACGGTCACCTTCAGCCCATATTTTTGGGAGAAGCCGCGTAATTGATCGTCACTCGCGTAGTTTTTCGACTTCGAATCTTCTGACTCAGTGCTGACCCAGTAGACCACAACGCCGCGGTCGCTGTACTCGTCAGCCAGCTTCCGCACACCCTGGAGCTGCGTCTTCGACAAAGGTAACCAGGACGCGCCAAAGGCCATGACTACAACCTCGCCCCGCAAACTGTCTGAGGTGATTGTCTGCCCATCAATTGACCGCAGCGAAAACTCAACTGGGCCACGGGTCTGTGCGCCCAGCGCAAGGCATCCAGCCAACAGCATCAGCGAGCCGGCTAGATAATGTTTTCGTTTGCTCAGAATCATGTGATCTCCTCTGCCGAAAGGTCAGTTGAGTCTTTCGACAATGCGTTAGATGAGCCCAGCCGACTTTTCGTTGGAATTGGGCCCACTTGAATCCGGCGGGCATTCACCGAAGATTTCCGAGTGAAGTCGCTGGTAATCATCCCATGTATCGAGATCTCGGGCAACGTAGGGAGAATCTACCTCGATGCGGCGAACGTCATTTTTATGACGGTCAAACATACCCTTCAAACCTGTAGCAGGTTCGAGTTCAAGCAGTTCAGCTCTTAAATTGAGATCGACCAGAACAGGGTGCCCTCCACGGCCGTGCCAGGTGGGTTTTACCAGGCGGTAACCTTGGAACCATTCGTTCAAGAGAGACGCGATGACTCTCGGTGGAATTGCCGGATAATCAACCAGCGAGATCAATACGGCACGGGCGGAGTCTGGAGTCTTTCGGACTCCAGCAGCTATCGATGCGGCCATTTCGCTTGTGGGATCGGGATTGACTGCAAACGTTACCGGGTAGTTGGAGAGTTGTTGGCGGATATCATCAGCTCGATGTCCAACAACGACTACAACAGATTCGGCACCGCCTTCGGTTAGGTAGTTGAGGCAAGACTCAATGACTGTGATTTTGCCGAAAGGAAGAAGCGGCTTGAACGCACCCATGCGACGTGATTGTCCGGCAGCGAGGAGAATGGCTGTGACCGAACTGCGAGCGGATTCCATGATTTGCTCTTGGGTCTTTGAACTTAGGCTCAAAGATTAAGTACGACAGGCTGTTAGCTTGTCGGCGGCCTTGGGCCACAATCTGAGGCAACCCCGACAGGCTAACAGCCTGTCGTACTTATCTGGACGAGCCTGGAGTTGCGGCCGCGACAAACTAAAGTTCGTCGGACAAAAGTAGACCAAAGACTTAATCCTCAACCAACTGGCTGAGTGCCTTGATGGTGTACTGTCGCGCCATCTGTTTTCGCCATTGGTAGACGAAGTCAGTATTGTCCAGTGGACGCGCCTTAATGTATGCAGCTTCAGCCGCCGCTTGAATCTGGTGGTTGTTAAGTGGCTTGCCAACAAGTGCGGTTGCCGCTTCCTTAATTTCAATCGGTGAAGGAGCAATGCCACCCAGGACGACTCTGGCCTCACTCACAGCATTGCGATCTTGTTTGACGTAAGCAGCCACTCCAAGCACCGGAAAGTCGAACGCGCCACGACGTCTTAGTTTTTGATACGAGGCCCGCCATCCGTTTGTAGGAGGTAATTCAATACTGACGAGCAGCTCATCAGGACGCTTACGCAGATATTCGATACCGTCGTCGTTGTATAAGGCTGCGGCGTGAACGAGACGATCGCCAAGGGTCGAGGTGAACCTGAGCTTCGCACCTATCGCAACCATCACCGGGACCAGATCGGATGACTGAACCGCCCAACACTTGGAGCTGCCGGGCGCGACCCAGCAAACATCACCATCTTTCTTCAAACAAAAATTGATTCCCTTGCGCCACTCAAAGTTCTGATCGTAGTAGTTGCACCTGGTATCAAGTAATAGATTGCCGCCGATTGTTCCCATGTTACGAAGAATGGGAGTTGATATTGTCCTGGCGGCCTGCGCCACGACAGGATAAGCGCGTTTGATAGTCTCGTTCTCACATACCTCCGTCAGGGTTACCGACGCGCCGATGTGCAAGCCACTGGTGCCGTCTCCCAGAATCTGATTCAACTCCTTGAGACGCATTACCGAGATGACCGTCTTCGGTGTTTGTTGGCGCCGCTTCATGTTTGGATACAGATCGGTACCACCCGCGACAAATTGAGCATCAGGCCCAACATCAGCCATGACTTTTACTGCCTCCGCAATAGTTTGCGGCGTGCAGTATTCGAATTTAGGAAGACGCATCATACTGGCTAAGAAGGTTTCGATTGCGACTCGAGCTTCTCCAACCTGTCGTCGAGGTAGCGCTGATCAGCACGAGTCTCCAGGAAGTATTTGTTAAGAACATCCATCTTCCGTTCCACGCTGCGAAAGCCAGTCTCAAGAACCATATCTTGTTTATCGAAACAGGCGTCCACTTTGTCGAGATGAGCGTCTATGCCGTCGAAGCGAACGTCCATTTTGTCGAGACGAGCGTCAATTCCGTCGAAGCGGTAGTCCATTTTGTCGAGACGAGCGTCAATGCTGTCGAAGCGGGCGTCCATTTTGTCGAGACGAGCGTCAATGCCGTCGAAGCGGGCGTCCACCTTGTCGAGACGAGCGTCAATGCCGTCGAAGCGGGCGTCCACCTTGTCGAGACGAGCGTCAATGCCGTCGAAGCGGTAGTCCATTTTGTCGAGACGAGCGTCAATGCTGTCGAAGCGGGCGTCCATTTTGTCGAGACGAGTATTAATCTCAGCAAGCGCAACTAGTACTTGTTCCCAGATCGGTTTTGTGTCGTACTGCCGCGCCTCCAGTTTTCTTATTCTGATTTCCACGTTTCCTTCGATTCTTTGAAACCGCTCATCAACGGTATCGAACCGTGCAAATACTCGCTCCTCGAACGATCTCGAGTCTTTCATATTTTTTGTTTTGTCTTCACTCATCTTTGCCTTCCTTTCTCTTAGGTGAGGTAATCAAAAGCCAGGCGGCTTTCATCTCCTTTAACGATTAACTAACAACACAAGTTCCTTCGCGCCGTCCCCGCACGCAGGCTTATTTTACGAATGAACCGCAACCCTCGGCATCTCCTTGCCGTCCCCGCCTTCTTCCGGTGTCAGCACACGCAAAGGCTCGGGCCAATCTACTGTCGGCACTGATACAGGACCAAAACGTCCATCTCGTCCACGCGACTTCTCGCGCAAAGCCTTCATCACTTTCTCAGGCGTAATCGGAACCTCATCAATCCGAACACCAACCGCATCATAAACCGCATTTGCAACAGCCGGTGGAACCGGCAACAACGGTCCCTGCCCAACCTCTTTCGCTCCATATGGACCATTCGGATCGGGATCTTCGATCAGATATGTCTTTACGTCGCACATCTCCAAAGTTGTTGGACTCTTGTACTCGAGCATCGATGGAAACTTGTGAACGACATTCCGATTCGCGCGATATGTCATCTCTTCCATCAATGTTTCGCCCAGTGCCATGTACACGCTTCCCTCGACTTGACCCATCACCAGCATCGGGTTGATCGATCTACCGATGTCGTGCGCGATCCAAATCCGTTCAACAACAACGATTCCGGTGTCTGGATCAACATCCACCTCCGCTACGGCGGCCGAGTAGCTGTAAGCAGGCGAAGGGCCGACGCCGGAACCTTTGTATTTGCCCGGCGAGCGTGGCGGTGTATAGGAACCAACTGTTCCGATTGTTCCAAACTTCGACTCAGCAAGGACCACGGCCTCGGCAAACGAAACTCCAGTGTCCGGATTTTCCACGTCAAACACGCGGCGTTCGGCCAATGAAAGATTCTCGATCGGCACGCCGAGTTTTTCCGAGACTGCCAGTACCAGCAACTCCCGCGCTCGTTCAGCGGCTTGTATTGCGGCGTTCCCGGTCATCAGTGTTACGCGACTCGAGTAGCTTCCAAGATCCACTGGAGTCAGATCTGTGTCAGCAGTGACCACGCGAATGTCGAACGGATCGATTCCTAAGATTTCAGCGACGATGTAGGCGAGGATTGAATCGGAGCCCTGGCCGATGTCTGTCGAACCGCACATAACGCAAACACCGCCCTGGCGATCGAGACGTAACTGAACGCCGGATTGCGGCATGTTGTTCCAGTAGATTGGAAGTCCGGCGCCGCAGATGTATGAACTGCACGCGATGCCAATGCCTTTTCCGAAGGGAAGTTTGCGAGTCGATCGATCCCAGCCGGAAAACTTGCTCTTCCAATCACACCCTTCGACAACCTTGTCAATACATTGGCCCAGACCCATGCTGCCGATGCGCAAGTAATTCGCCGTTATTGAATTTGGCTCGACGAGATGATTGCGACGTATGTCCACCGGATCGAGTTTGAGTTGCTCTGCGATCTTGTCAATTTGGATCTCGAGTCCGAACCGGGGTTGTGGCGTTCCATGTCCTCGCTTTGGACCACATGGAGGTTTGTTTGTGAAGACTCGGACGCCTTCGAACTTATAACGAGGCACCTTGTACGTAACAGTCTGGAGCGCGCCGGTATAAAAAGTACTCGCAACGCCGTAACTGCCGTACGCGCCGCCGTCGAGGAACGATTGAAAGTGCATCCCGGTGATTGCGCCATCTTTCTTAACTCCCGTTTTGATCTTCATCAGAACCGGATGGCGACCGCGATGACAGTAAAACACCTCTTCACGCGTCAAAGTCACTTTTACAGGCCGGCCAGTAAGTATCGCTAACTTACAAACAACGACTTCGTGATTGAAGGGATCGCTCTTGCCTCCAAACCCGCCACCATTTGGAGACGCGATTACGCGAATGTGACTCGCCGGAATCTCAAGAACCTTCGCGAGTGCACGATGAACATAGTGCGGAGTTTGGGTTGAACTCCAAAGCGTGATCTTCTTGTCGGGATCATAATGAGCAACCGCTGCATGTTGCTCCATCGGCAAGTGGGTGTTGCCTTCGTAAAAGAAAACGTCCTCCCGTACGAGATCAGCCTCAGCGAATCCATCTTCCACTTCACCGAACTCGAGCGATACCTTCTTGTGAATATTTCCTGAGTCGCCATATTCATGAATCCGGGGCTCATCAATCAGTAACCCTTCTTCAATTGATGAGATCGTATTCAGTGGCTCATATTCAACTTCGATCAGGTTCATCGCGTCGAACGCAACGTCTTCGTCGATGGCAGCAACAGCAGCTACCGGATCGCCGATGAACCGAACTTTGTCGATGCAGAGTGCGTGTTCGTCCTGGCTGACGGGCAAGATGCCGTAAGGAATCGGCAGGTCTTTTCCAGTGATCACTGCGAATACTCCGGGCAAAGCGAGGGCCTTCGAAGCGTCAATACTCTTGATATTGGCGTGAGGCACATGACTGCGAAGGATTTTGCAATAAAGCATTCGAGGAAGAACGATATCGTCAGCAAACTTCGTCTGCCCGACGCATTTCGCCCGCGCATCAACCTTGCGAAAAGGCTTTCCAACTACATTCAATGGTTCGTTCTTCTTCATGAGTTTGTTGCCGCATCCATTCAGCAAGTACGACAGGCTGTTAGCCTGTCGGCGATCTTGGGCAAAATCGTGAAGGTAAACCGCGACAGGCTAACAGCCTGTCGTACTTAATCAGAGCTTCCTAACGTTCGTCGGACACTTCACTCCAGGCCATACACTGCTGCACGCGGTAACTCGTATTGCTCGCCGCGCATTCTCGCAGCGGCCAGTTCCACAGCTTCGTAAATCTTGATATATCCGGTGCAGCGACAGAGATTTCCTGACAGCGCCTCCTGAATCTCCGATCTCGTCGGCTTTGGATTATTTTTCAACAATTCCTCCGCCACCAGGAGAAACCCAGGTGAACAGTAACCACACTGCGCCGCGCCCAGGTCTGCAAATGTTTGTTGCAGCGGATGAAGCTCTGCACCTTCCGCCATGCCTTCGATCGTTTTTACTTCACGACCTTCAGCTTCGAGACCGAGCATCAAACACGAGAGGATGGATCGACCGTCAACTAGCACTGTGCAGGTGCCACATTCTCCAAGCTCGCAGCCATGCTTTGTTCCCGTCAGATTCAGATCTTCCCGCAACACTTCGAGCAGTGTCTTATGCGGCGCAAACGCAACTTCGGTTTGTTCGCCATTAAGACTAAAAGTGATGTGTGCTTTCTGGTTCATATGCGACATGTCCGACGAACTTTAGTTTGTCGCGACTGCCCATTCGGGAACGTGAATTCTAGCGAACCATTCAAGTTCGGCTGCAACGACAAACTAAGTTCATCGGGCATTCAATGCGCTTCGTCATTACCGAACAAACTATTGCCGATTTCCAATCATCAATTGCAACCACGTATATCATCAAACTGAAATCCGCAATTGGCAATCGGAAATCGGCAAATAACCTCGTCGTCTTAACCTTTTACGCCAACCAACTCCTTTTTGGTTTTATTCAACATCGTATTGTCGATCAAACGAGTCTTACCGATGTACGCCGCCACAGCGATCAGGATTGGTCGATCATCAAGCTTGTCGAGGTGTTCAAGCGTTTCGGCATCAACGACATTGACGTAATCAACGCGCGCTCGCGGTTCCAGTTCAATAGTTGACCTGACAAGAATTTCCAACCTTCCAGGACTTCGCTCGCCTTCTTTGAAGGCAGTCTTCGCTCGCATGAGTGCTTGATGAATGACCGCCGCAGCCTGTTGTTCGTCGCCGTTGAGATACAAATTACGCGATGAGATTGCGAGTCCTGAATCTTCGCGAACGGTTGGCAAGAGGACAATCTCAGTATCAAACGCCAGGTCTCTTACCAGCCGTCGAATGATCAGAGCCTGTTGAGCATCCTTCTGTCCGAAGAAGGCGAAGTCGGGTCTAACAGTGTTCAGCAAGATCGTCACGATTGTGGCGACGCCGCGAAAGTGTCCAGGACGAGAGCCACCCTCGAGTTGTTCCGACAAACCTTCAACATTGACATAAGTTGCAAACCCCTTCGGATAGATCTCGTCTGGCATGGGCGCAAAAATGTAATCGACGTTGTAGTCAGTCAATAAGGCCGTGTCTTTGGTAAGGTCCCGCGGATACTTCTCAAAGTCTTCTCCCGGTGCGAACTGAGTGGGATTAACGAAAACTGACACGACCACGATGTCGCACATTCGTCTCGCTTCGCGAACCAAACTCAGGTGACCTTCATGAAGCGCACCCATCGTCGGCACGAGGCCGATGGTTCTATCCTGCTCGCGGCGAATTTTGCGCGCGACTGAACTCATGCGCTGACGACGATTGATGATCTCCATAAGTTTGGGATTGGTTCAGGACTTCTCGGTTTTCAAGTCCCTTGCAGAGCTGTCGATATTCAGCTCTTGGGCGGCTTCAGCTGGGAGTCCGTATGACTCTTCGCGTGAAGGATACGTTCCATTGCGCACATCTTCAGCGTATTTGCTGACAGCATCGGTCATTACGTCGCGAAGGCTGGCATATGGTCTGACGAAGCGAGCTTGCTTTCCGAATGAGAGTCCCAACATGTCGTGAAGTACGAGGACCTGAATATCGCAGTGAACACCGGCACCAATACCGATGGTGGGAATTGTGACGCTCTCAGTAATCAATTTCGCGATTTCGCGTGGCACAACTTCAAGAACTATTGCGAAAGCGCCGGCATCTTCGAGTGCTTTCGCGTCGTCAATTAACTGTCTCGCAGCAGAGGCAGTCTTTCCTTGCACTCGATATGCGCCAAGTTGGTTGATTGATTGTGGAGTCAGGCCAATGTGGCCCATGACGCTGATCTCTTCGTCAACCAAACGCTTTACGAGTTGCACGCGCTTATGACCACCTTCAAGTTTGATTGCCTCAGCTCCACCTTCCTTTACAAGTGTTAGAGCATTACGAACAGCATCATCGTCACCCGTATGGAAGGTTCCATAAGGCATATCGGCAACGAGTAAGGCGCGTTGAACCGCTCGCCTCACCGCTTTCAGGTGAATCAAAATCTCATCGAGAGTGACGGGTACGGTGTTCCCATAACCCAGAACTACATTTCCGAGGCTGTCGCCGACGAGGATTATGTCAATGCCAGCTTCATCCACGATTCGAGCTGTCGGATAGTCGTAGGCAGTCAAACAAACCAGGCGCTCGCCTCTTTGTTTACTGGCGAGCAACGTCGGGGCACTGACCTTCTCAGGTCGTTCGGGCTTCAAGTACGGCATAGCTCAGCTCTCTTTACACGATGAGTGTTTGAACAAATGGTTTTCCGAACGGGAAAGGCTGAATTGTCGCGGGCTTCGTAACAAGTGCTGCCATTATAACGGGAAAGGACTTAAAACAGGAAAGGAGGAAAGCCTATTGAAGAGTCAGGTTTAAATTCCCTGCGGGTTCCAGCGTCTGACAGTCGACTGATCTTCGCAATGTTCAAGTAGCCCGCTCATAGACTGCTGTAAAACCGGATGAAACATGTTGGGCACGAGTTCATTCAGAGGTACAAGGACAAACCGACGTAGATGAAGTCGCGGATGCGGCAGGCATAAAAACTCTGTGTCGCGCTGTTCGTCTTTGAAGAGCAGGAGATCCAAATCGATTGTGCGAGGACCGCGGCGAACTTCGCGTGTGCGCCCCAGAGCAAACTCGACGCGTAAAAGCCGCGCCAGCGTTTGTTCGGGTGTGGGTAGAGTTGAACCTCGCAACTCTGCAACGAGATTGAGAAACATCGGTTGCTCGGTATATTCAACGGGCTGGGTCTCGTAAATACTTGAGAGCCTGATTACGTCAAGACCGGCGGCTAACATTCCACGCACCGCAAGTAAAAGGAATCCCGCGCGATCACCGAGATTCGAACCGAGCAAGACGTAAGCATTTTGGCGCATGGGGGAATGGTCAGTAGTCAGTTAATGATCGATGATTATAGGCCGAATAGGTCCTACACGTCCTATACTATGTCTCGACTGACAGCTGACGATTGACCTTTTTGCAATGTCGCAATTCCTAACCCTAATCTGGCTCAAGTGGAAGCTACTGGGAAATTCACTTCGTTCACGCAAGGCCGTAGTGAACCAGGTGGCCTCAGTCCTCGGGGTCTTGGTGACATTAACGATCGCCCTGGCGGTGGCAATTGGGTTAGGTTTCGCAGCCTACTTCATCACAAAACCAGGTGTAATGTCGGAAGCATTTCGTCGCGATGCAAGCCGTGAAGGATTTGGCTCAACGACTGCCGAATTGATTTTCTTTTCGATCTTTTCATTCGTCTATCTGATGTGGGCCACCGTCCCGCTCAGCATTGGCAGCAGCAAACAGTTTGACGCCGGGCGAATGCTCATCTATCCGATTAAACTTTCAAAGCTGTTTGCCATTGATTTCATCAGTGAGATCACGACTCTCGCCTCGATGTTTGCAATTCCTGCAATTCTGGCGACGAGTATTGGTGCCGGTCTTGGAAAGGGTCAACTCGTTCCCCCACTTGTTGCCAGCATCCCGGCAATAGTCTTCGGCATGGCCTTGTCAAAATGGCTTTCCACAACTATCGGCTCTCTTGTGCGCCGGAAACGCGCACGTGGTGAAACGATCGTTGCGTTAGTTGGTGCGATTGCGGGTTTAGGTGGCGCACTGGTTGGCCAGGTGGGTCCGCTCTTGATCAAGCATGCTGACAAGTTCACGTCATTGCGATGGACACCGCCTGGAGCAGCTGCGTACCTTCTGGCTGGAACTCCCGATCCCGCAACCTACACTTTTTTCCTGGCGGCACTCTCTGCGTACACAGTTCTTCTGATTGTGGCAACTTACTGGATTGCGCGTCGAGCGGCTTTGGGTCTCGGTGGATCGCAACGCAGAAGAGTTACAACCGAGAATCAGGAAGTGCCCACACATACCGGATGGCAATTGCCGCTCATCTCTCCGCAGTTATCTGCAGTCATTGAAAAAGAACTTCGATATGCCGTTCGTAATGCGCAGTTGAGAATGATGGCTCTGATGCCACTCATTCTCGTTGTTGTTCGTCTGATGAATTCGCGACGGTTTGGCAGCATGCGAACCGGTGGTTCTTCGCATGCGGCAAGAGACTTCATGAGTTACGGTTCCGCCTGGATTACTACCGGTGGAATTCTTTACGTATTTCTTCTTCTCGCCGGCCTTTCGTGCAACCTGTTCGCGTTTGAGGAGGGTGGGATGCGTACGCTGGTGCTCTCGCCAATCGATCGTCGTAAGATTCTTATCGGCAAAAACGTTGCTGTGACTGTGATCGCCGCGCTGTTCTCGACTGCTCTGCTGACGGTCAACGCCATCGTCTTTCGCGACTTTAGTATTCAGGTGATTGTTTTTGGTGTGCTCAGCTTCCTGATTTTTTCCTCCATTATCGCCGTCATCGGTAATTGGTTCTCGATTACTTTTCCGAAGCGGATGGAGTTCGGCAAGCGTTTGAATGTATCGGGCGTTGCCGGATTTTTATTGATTCCGATGATCTTCATCCTGGGATTGTTGCCGTTTCTTGCAACGCTAGCTGGTTACTTGAGCGAGAGTTTTCTGGTTCAGTATGCAGTGCTCGCACTATTCGCACTGCTGGCCATGGGGTTTTACTTACTCGCCGTCAATTTTCAAGGGCGTTCGCTTGCAAGACGTGAGCTGGAAATATTGGAGGCGGTGAAAGAGCCAAGCAATTGAAGATTTCAGATTGGGTCAGTGGGGAGTTGCTGCCAAATATAGGTCAAATAGGCCTATAGGTCCGATAGGGTCTTATAGTTTCCCAACCACTGACCACAGACTAATCTGGAATCTTCAATCCCCATGTTACACTTCCTACCGTTTGAAAACTTGAATCCAGTGATGCTGAGCGTTGGGCTCACATCCGGGCGGGTTGGGCCTGCGTAACCCAGACGCAATCGCTCATGAGCTCCGCCAATACACAAATGGCTCGCAGAAGATTTCGCAGCAACCAGCGTCACGAACCAACCACCGAACGTTCGTTTCAGGAATACATTCTTTCTACTCCCGCACCGCAGACTTCGCGTACAGAACTTCTCCGTCTGATCCGTGGCGGTGAAGATACTTTTCTCGAGCTAAAGGTAAAGCTTTCAAATACTGAAAAGATTACGCAGGAAATTGTCGCACTCGCGAATACGGGTGGCGGACTCATCGTCTTTGGTGTGAACGACCAGCTGCGAGTTGAAGGCGTGGAAGATCCGGAAAGTGTCCAGGATGAGCTGGTGCGAATATGTCGTGAAGAAGTTCAACCTTCACTTGTTCCATTTATAGATCGAATTGCTCTCGATAACGGACGAAGGATTGTTGCGCTCGATGTGGAAGGGAAGCGCCGGCCTTATCGAACGCGTGATGGACGCTTCTACGTTCGGATAGGGGCGGAGAAACGTGAAGCTTCCCGCGAAGAACTGTCGGCGCTTTTAGACGAATCGCGTCCGATACGCTACGAGAGTGTGCCGGCTCTTGACGGTAAAATCTCTGACATCGATGAAGCTCATCTATGGAGTTACCTGCGTGAGTTTGAAGGCGGTGCATTCGAAGAAGCAAATGCCGTTGGCTACCCCACGAGTGAAGTACTCGAACGTGATCTATTGCTGGCCACACACAGCGGTAATGACATAGTTCCAACTGTTGCAGCAGTTCTCCTGTTTGGTCGTGACGATCGGGTTGCCGAACTGCTTCCGAGAGCAGCGGTCGTTGCGACGCGATTTTCCGGCGACTCTTTGCAGTCGCCGATCGTTGAAAAGGTTAAGCTCGCCGGAAACCTGCTCACTGTTTATGAAGGATTGCTCCGATTCATCAACCGCTACTGTGATCTGCGCGACACGCGCCCAAAGGTGGTTCAGGACGAAGAGTCACCTGTGCCCGCTCGATCGAACTATCATCGAGGCGTGGTAAGTGAAGCTCTAGCGAATATGCTTGCGCACAGAGACCTGGCACTGCGAGACCAGTCGAGTCGGGTGCACATCTTCGACCACTCATTAGAGTTTGTTAATTCGCGCCGCAGCAGTGGATTCTCACCGGTCGCGCAAAAAGCGATTCGCTACGGACTCCCTCAACAACTGAATCCGCAGCTTGCTGCAATACTCACGAGTCCTGCGTATGGATTGAAACTGACGTTGCGGGGCCTGCCCGCGCTGCTTGGTGAGACTAAGAGATTCTCAAATCGTAAGGCTGAGATCGTTGCGTTTAATGACGAGTTTCGGCTGCGCGTCTATGGAGTGTGAGCGTCAGGGTCTGATTGGTTTTGCCTCGAGACACCACCGGGCTTTAGCCGGTGGTCTTTTCGATTTGTAGCTAGCCGATTTAGTGGGCTCCCCGTTGTAGCTATGAAGTTGAAGTACCACCGGCTGAAGCCCGGTGGTGTCCGAGAAGAGTTTCAGTGATTTGTGTAGCTATGAAGTTGAAGTACCACCGGCTGAAGCCCGGTGGTGTCCGAGAAGAGTTTTAGTGATTTGTGTAGCTATGAAGTTGAAGTACCACCGGCTGAAGCCCGGTGGTGTCCGAGAAGAGTTTTTAGTGATTTGTGTAGCTATGAAGTTGAAGTACCACCGGCTGAAGCCGGTGGTGTCTCTGAAATCCGTTTACTGCCCGCCCGTCTTCGCCGTCGTTCCTGGTTTTGGTGCGTTGTAGAACTGGCGCGCTTGCACAACAAATTCTTTATCGTCGTACGTGCCGTCGCCGTCAACGTCTACCTTCACGACGAGCTTGTGTTGCTTTCCGTCCTGTACGTCTCCGGGATTAAATCCAAGACTGTACTGGCTGCGCAACAGAGCGTTGATGCTGCTCAAAATCTTTGGAATCTCGCCCTCGAACGTATAAGGGAAGAAAGCGCCGCCGGTTTCCTTGGCAAAGGTGGTGAGGGTGTTGTCAGCTTGCAGGAACGTCATCCTGCCTGGCTGTCCAAGCAATCCATCGGTTGCACCCAACCGATCACCGTATTTCTTTTTGAACAGGTTCGCCGTTCCGATTATGTAAACGGGTATGCCGGCGTTTTGCAGGACCTTGCGAGCGTCTCCGTAATTGATCTTGCTGAACGTATCGATTCCCGAGGCAATCAGGATTACTGCTCGTCTTCTTCCTTGCACCGAAACAAGTCCGGAATAATCTGACTTCTCAGTTTTGGAGTCCTCTAAGACGACCGAGTCTCCACGTCCGCCTACCAGCACAAACTTCAATGCGTCGAAGAGATTGGTCTCGCGAAAGGCTGGAGTATTTCTAAGCAGCAAGTTGATAACAGCATTGATTCGCGCGGGATCATTGGTGAAGTCAGTTAGTGGAGTCGGACGCATATCAAACGCGACAACCGAGACGTAATCGTCAGGTGGTTTGACAAACTGCGACAGAAACATCGCGGTCGGGCGAATCACTTCATACGTTCCCGGCTCATACCCACCATTTCCATACAATCCCAACTCTTCCGTCCATTTGCTGTACTCAACAACCATGGCCACGGTAATCGGAGCTTCAGGAGTAGAGAAGTTAGTGATCGTCTGTTGAACGCCATCGGCAAAAATCGCGAAATTTGCCTTTTTCAGGTTCGTGACGATCTGGCCACTCTTTTTGTGATAAACGACCGCATCCACATTCACGACCTGAGTGGTTATTGACAGTTTCTCGATGTCCTGCGGCTTGGTTGGTTGAATGTCCGCCGGCACCGCCTCGTCAGACTTTTCGTCGGGCTTGGTTTCGCCAGGTCGCTTGTTCTTTTTCTCGTTGCCTGTGGGTGGTGGTAGACGTCGTGACTGTGAACGAACAAGGTTCACGTTAGTGCCCAGCAAAAGTAAAAAGACGAGTAGAAGACTAAGAAGTGGGAAAGATCGATGGTATTTCATGATTTTATTCCTGGAATAAGACCTATAGGACCTAGAAGGACTTATTAACGTCGCCAAATAGGTTGTGATGCCTTGAACGATTGGCGCGTTTCCTACGGACGCGCTGACGTGCTCCCAGCTTCAGCCTCAATCACAACGTCGTAAGTTCCGGTATTATCCGCCAAATCGCCTTCATTTACACCAAGGAACAGCACACCATCTCGCTGAGCCACGAAATCCCGGCGAGGGCCGATCAGTATGAAGTCATCGTTGTCGTCGCCGATCACAGCGATAAGGGCTCCGGTCGGTTCATTTCGCATGAGCTTTTCGTTGTCCGAGATTGTTGCCAGGCCTACTGGCGTCGAAAAGCGACCTCTCCCCAGCGATACACGGCCTGAAGCGTTGATTCGTAAACGCTGACCCTTGCGAACCACCAGTCCGCTGTTCGTCCAACCGTTATTGGCATTATCTGCTCTAACACTGACCTTGATCGTAAAAAAAGTCGGATTCGCTGACAGCGGTGGTGGTGCATCGCCAACACGCGGACTCGAGTTGGAGCTGTCGGACTGACTGTTCTGAGGTGTCGGACGGCTGGGCTGCGAAATGTTGGCGGCTGACTCGTCCGGTTGGCTTACCGCGCCGCCCGAAGTTGAATCAAACTCAATCGATTCGACATCCTCGACGTATACGGTCGTTTGTCCTCGACGACCCTTGGAGTTGGCGCCGATAAGAATAGTGAACTGCTGGTCCTTGAAACCGATTACCTGGCCACGAATAACGCTTCCATCTTTCAGTTTGATAGTGTCGGCAAGGAGTGGGGAAACTAACGACAGCAACAATGTTGCGACGAGCAGGACTCGGCTGGTTATTCTCATAAGACTCTCCCGGGGGCATTTCGTTGACGAGGTTTAGCAAGCTTCGAATGCTTTTGCAAGCGGGAGAGGTGTATCGGATCTCAGATCTCAGATCCCAGATCTCAGATCGCCGATTCCAAGCAAGTTTGATTCAGGATTTGGGAGAAAGGTTTGCAGATCCCGGATCTCAGATCCAAAACTGCACGTCGCGCAAAATTCTGAGATCTGGGATCTGAGATCTTTTTCAGCTCATTCGCCGATAGCATTCGCAAGCCGCAGCTTCCAGTCGCTGCCGATCGAGAATTGTGATTATCGCGCGATGGTAGGTGATGATCCCGTTATCTCGCAGGACATTACAGAAATTAGTGACGCCGGCCCGACGTGTCCCGAGGTGCTGCGAAATGGCCTCGTGCGTCAACGGCAAGTGTGTATTGGAAGTACGATCCTGAATCATTAAGAGCCACGTGCACAGTCGCTCCTCCAGGCGATGACGACTATTGCAGACTGTCCGTTGTGCGAGCTGTATTAGGCGAGAATGGGCGTAAGTAAGTACGGCCTTCTGCACGGCGCCACCCTTGAGAAACTCTCGTCGCAATTCGTGGGTTCTCATTCTTAATGCGCTGCCGCCAATGGTGGCGATGGCCCAGTGATGGGCCGTTTTCTGCTCGAGAACGGCCGATAGACCAAGCAGGCCGTCTTTGCCAACGGTTGCGACTCCAGTTGAACTTCCATCCTCAAGATAACAGAGTTGAGAGATCACGAGGGTCTCTGGAAAATAAACATACGACATCTCCTGTCCGGACTCGTAAACGTACTCGTTGGTCCCAAGAGAGACCGGCTCAAGATAGGGTAGAAGCTGAGCAAAATCAGCGCCCGGCAGTCCAGTCAGGATTTTGTTGGTCAACAGACCAGTGAAAGGAATGCGGTTGTAATTACTCGGTACGGGCCGTACCCGTAGCCGGTCCGGCAAATCAGTTTTGGCAGAAGTAATCATATAGACTTAACTCCTTTGGTAAAGACACAATCAACGTTGAGCAGAAGCCCAAAGGTTAGACATCCAGTATAAGTTTGGACCACTGACCTTGTTGGAAAACGCAGTATGGTTCTTGGATTTCAGGCTGGGCCATCGGGATAGTAGGGAGGGGGGTTAGGGATAATCCCTAATGAATAAGGTGTTTCCCCGAGTATGGTCGGTCAGAATCGAAACGCGGTAGCGTCGGGTTCTCCGTGAATCAGTCTCTTGGATCAAACGCGCACCCGACGCTATCGCGTTTCGGTTCTGACCTTATGCATTTGGTGAGGAGTTGATGCGAAGGCACTACCCTCGAGCTCAAGAACTCTCCATCCAACCCTTCAACACGGCATAGCGGACAATCTCAATGCGACTGTTTATCCCGAGTTTTTTCATTGCATTGGCTTTATGGGCTTCAATGGTTTTTACACTCAAATCCAGCTCCGCCGCTATTTCCTTATTGCTGTGACCCCAGGCTATTAAGCGAACAACTTCAGCTTCTCTCTCGGTAAGATCCGCGAGATGTTCACCTAAGGCGAGATTGCGCGCTCCATAGTTGCCAATCATTCTTCCAGCCACTGCCGCATCAAGATACTTCCCGCCGCTCGCAACAGCGCGAACGGCGCGCAAGAGTTCGGCTGGTGGACTCTGTTTCAATACGTAACCCGATGCTCCCGCGCTCACCATCTGTTTAAGATATCCGTCTTCCTGATGTCGCGTGAGGGCCAGCACATGAACCTCGGGATGGATCTCCTTCAGTCTCGCGGTCGATTTAATACCGTTCAGCCCAGGAATGGAGATGTCCATGAGCACTACATCGGGCCGCAGCTGCTGCGCCAATGTCACAGCGGATTGTCCGTCGCCGGCATCACCGACTACTTCCATATCTGATTGCGATCCGATGATTAGTTTCAAGCCTTCTCGGACCGTTGCGTGGTCGTCAACTATAAGGACCCGGACTTTATTCATTGGTTTGGCCATTAAGCGGAACTCTAACAAAGATGGTTGTGCCTTCGTTTGGCTTGGATTCGATTTCGAATGTTCCGCCCAGCAGTTTAGCCCGCTCGCGCATCCCGGTTAGCCCCATTGTTCTTAACGATTGATCCTGGATCGTAAACCCGACGCCGTTGTCTTCTATAATCAACACTGCATGCGTACCTCTACTCTCCAGTAGTACATCAACTTTCGTCGCCTGGGAATGTTTGGCGACATTGTTCAGCGCCTCCTGTGCTGTGCGATAGAAGTGGTTCTCGAGTTCAACGGACAAACGGTGTTCGTTTAGTCCAGTCATGTGAAATTGCGCGGCAACATTAAAGTGCTCCGCCCAGCGATCCACATACACGCGCAAAGCCTCGGCTAGTCCCAGGTCATCCAGTACAAGTGGCCTCAATTCCCAGGCCAGGAAATCAATGTCACTATCCAGTTGCTCGGTGATGACAAGCAGCTCATCTATATCGGAGCCCAACTTTTTACGCTGTTTGGTTTCTCCTTTCAAAGTTTCCAGTTTCAAGCGAAGGGCGGTCATCTGCTGCCCAAGTTGATCGTGTAGTTCTCGCGAAAGTCGCCGCCGTTCTCCTTCCTGCGCGTCAACCAGTTGTTTAAGAAGTGCTGCTCGGACGTTCTCGGACTTAATGCGCTCGTCAATTTCGGAGGACAGCGCGAGATTCGTAGTCTGCAAATCACTGGTTCGTTCCTGGACCCTGACCTCTAATTGGCCGCGAGTGTGTTCCAACTCTGATTCGGCTGACTTAATGGCGGTAATGTCAACGAACGTAAGAACGAGTCCGTCGATGCGATCCTCCGCTGTGCGATAGGGCAGGATTCGCATCATGTACCATCGCTGATCCGTCGTTGTTACCTCGCGCTCCACTGAATGCAGAGTTTGCCTAACGTTCTCGATATCGTTCTCCAGGTCGTTGTAAGTCAGCTTGTGAGTAATGTGCAGCAAGGGTCGATTAATATCACTAGAGATCAAATTGAACGCATCTCGAGCGCGTGGCGTGAACATCTTCACTCGTAATCCGCGATCCAAAAAAATTGTTCCAATGTCAGTTGAATTCATGAGATTGCTGAAGTCGTTGTTGGCCTGGCTCAATTCTTCGATCTTGATCTTCAGTTCCTGATTCACGGTCGATAGTTCTTCATTGATCGATTGCAACTCTTCCTTACTTGTTTCCAGTTCCTCAGTCGAAGAACGCAACTCTTCATTTATCACTTGCAGTTCTTCGATGGAGGCGCGCAATTCCTCCTTCTGAATCTCATATTGTTCGACTATTGCTCGAAGTTGCCCTTTAACGCGCGAGAGTTCCCGCTCGAGCTGGGCGGCGATTGGTTCTGAGCTGAGTGCTGCATCTATGGTCGGTTGTTCGGGTGGCGATTCGGCATCTTCTCGAAAGAGCACCAGGATGAATCCGCGGGTAGCGTCGGTTTCACGGAAGACAGAACGCACGGACATTCGAATTCTGGCCACGCTTCCGTCGTCAGTGCGAACCCCGATCGTTGGAGTTTCTACCGCGATACGGTTTTGCACAGAGTTATAGAGTGCTGTTCGCAATTCGAGCCTTAGTTCAGGTCTGATCAGGCGCAGAAGATTGTTCGTGGGTTCGCCCCCGCCGACCTGCAAATAGCGACCAACGGTGTCTGACAAATGCACGATTTCATAATCCTGATTCACAACTAAACTCGGCGGCGCGAACTGTTCAAGTAGATGCTGATGCAAATCAACATATTCCAGCCGCTCAATCGCGCGAAGTTGGTGTTGCGTCTTTGACTCGGCGAGCGGAATAGTCGGACGTGTAAATCCAATATCCGGCATCGGAAAAATGGCGCGCGTCGGCACGGGCCTACTCTGAAAAATGTGGTGCTCCTTGTCTATGGTCGAAAAGAAATCCGACGCTCCGTCAATCGACTCTGAGGCGCCAAGGAACAGGTAGCTGCCTGAATTGAGCGCAAAGTGCATAGCTTCGAGAACGCGCTCTTGGGCAGATCGATCCAGGTAAATCAACAGATTGCGACAGGAAATCAGATCGAGATGTGAGAACGGTGGATCTTTGATGATATTGTGAGCAGCAAAGAGAATCATCTCGCGAATCTCTCTGCGCACGCGGTAGCCTTCGAAATCCTTCACGAAGAAGCGACGCAGACGTTCGGGTGAAACATCAGTTACTTCGGCTGCAGAGTAGTATCCTTCGCGGGCGATTGCGATCGCCTCGGCGTCGAGGTCACTGGCGAACAGCTGTAGCCGCGGGCAGTGAACTATTTTTTCCGTAGCCTCGAGTAGCGTTATCGCCAGCGTGTAGGCTTCCTCTCCCGTGGCGCAGCCGGCAACCCAGACTCGCAAAAAATCGTCCTCGCGCTTGTTTGCAAGAATGTCAGGGATAGCGCGATTAGCAAGCGCTTCGATCGATTCCGGATCGCGAAAGAAGTTGGTGACACTGATTAACAAGTCTTTCATCAAAGCTTTTGATTCTTCCGGCTCTTCCTTAATTAACCTGGCGTATTCCTGAAGAGTCGAAAGTTCCTTCAGCCGAAGCCTTCGTTCAATGCGACGCAGCATGGTAGGGCGTTTGTAGTTTGAAAAATCGTGTCCCGTTCGGCGACGCAGTTGAATAAAGATTTCTCGCAGTGCTTGCTCATCGTCCAGGGGAATCTCTACGTCCCCGTGGATCATTATCTTTCCCAGACCCGCTTTATAAGAAAGAATCTTGGCCGGAATGTCTTTGACCGGCAAAATGTAGTCGATTAGACCAGTGGCGATGGCGTTCTGCGGCATGTCGCTGTACTCGGCCTCCGAAGGATCCTGCGCAAACGCTACACCTCCGGCCTCTTTTATTTGTTTCAACCCAAGAGAACCATTCGCGCCGGTACCGGAAAGAATGACAGACACAGCTCGAGAATCGTTGGCTTTGGCCAGAGTGCGGAAGAAAAGATCGACTGGCGAACGTCGTTCGTGCGTGCCGATCATGCTGGTCAGTGCCAGATGGCCATCGGTCATCGCCAGATTGTGACTTGGTGGGATCACATAAACGTGATTGGGCTCAACCTTCAAGCGGGCGCTAACCTGAGTAACCGGTATTGGAGACGTTGCCTGGAGAATCTCGGCAAGCTTGCTTTCGTGTTCGGGCGACATGTGCAGGATGACGACGTACGATATGCCGCTATCTTCCGGAACTTCGGCAAAGAAATGTTTCAATGCTTGAATGCCGCCGGCAGACGCACCCAGACCGACTACAAGAAAGTCGTCTTTTTTGGATTCGCTCAAGGTTGGTTCTGAAGTCTCGCTCTTTTGATCAGACGAGTCTTGAGTCATTCCTACTCCTGTTTTCCGGATTCAAGTTTGCAGGGGCTCGCACCACGAGCGGGGAACACATTTGAAAGTACGAGGGTGCGCCGTCAGTCTAATCCAAAGCGAGGAGGGAGTATAGCGGTTAATCCGATATGCGTCTGTCTTGTCGTGACTGAACCAACCGAGCCCGAGATATCAAGAGGAGTTGCCGATTTATTGGGCTTGGTAGGTTGAATCACGACAAGCTCCTTCACGATTGTGGCCGACGATCACCGACAGGCTAACAGCCTGTCGTACTTAATCAGAGCTTCCTGAATATTGAACTAATTGAAGAGCAAGCGAGGTAGTGGAACGATAAATGGGAACTGACAAATGGAAAATGACCAATGATAGATGATTGGTTTTTGGCTGGGAGGCAGGGACTCGAACCCCGATAGCCAGATCCAGAGTCTGGAGTCCTACCATTGGACGACCTCCCAGCACGAAGGGGTTTTGAATTTACGAATCACGTCGGCCATTGTCAACTTCCGAAAAAGTACGGTGGCGGCCTAAGTTGTCCTCTCTGCGCCTCACTAGAAACTCTTAAGTCCCCGGGAGGAAAAAGAAACAGTTGTAGTTTCAACTTGTTATCTGCTTGGTTTGTACAAGCAGAGCAACTCTGAGGTGCCTTCGTGTGTTCGGCCAGAATCCGCTGACTCGAGCGATTGCATGTATGCGTACACAACCTTGGAATGCTGCGCGGTCGTTACTAAAAACATTATGCTTGAACTCTGACGACTCAAGCGGCACAATGCACGCGCAGAGCGGCAGCAACACTCCCACACGAACAATTGATCCAAGCCCAACCCATCGGAGATTCGATGACAGATACATCTGCCCCCCAGCCCGTACCTGCCAACCCTGAGGACCAGGTAGCTTTCTATCGTCAACGTCTGAACGATGTCGCGGAACTCGTGGCACGCATTCGCCACGAGATCAATAACCCGCTCACTGGGGTCTTAGGACAGGCACAGTTGTTGTTGCGTGAAGAGTTGAGCGACCGCGCGCGCAAACGCGCCGAAACGATAGAGGAACTCGCCATCCGAATCCGCGACATCGTTGCGGAACTCCGAGCAATTCAGAAACCTTAGGAGCGCGTCCGTCCTCGGCCGCCCGCGTCGAACAGAACCAACATCCCGAACACACGAAAGCTCTTCTGCCGGAGCGCGTCCGTCCTCGGCCGCCCCCGTCGAACAGAACCCACGCGACTCTTCAGCGTATCCGTCAAACGGCTTCTCTTCGACGGGGGGCGCCGACTGAAGAGCCGTTCGTGTGTTCGGGATGTTGGTTCTGTTGGACGGGGGCGGCCGAGGACGGACGCGCTCCGGCAGAAGAGCGTTCGCGAATCCGGTCAGGATGTGGTTCTGTTGGACGGGGGCGGCCGAGGACGGACGCGCTCCGACAGAAGAGCGTTCGCGAATCCGGTCAGGATGGTTCTGTTCGACGGGGCGGCCGAGGACGGACGCGCTCCGACAGAAGAGCGTTCGCGAATCCGGTCAGGATGGTTCTGTTCGACGGGGCGGCCGAAGGCGAACGCGCTCCGACAGAAGAGCTTGCGTGTGTCCGGTCTAAGGGGTTCTGTTCGACAGGATGGGTTAACGGCCTACGAGTTCGACCTCATCTTCAACGAGATAGGGAGTCGAATTGGGTGAGTGATCCGAATCCTGGGCCAGCACAGCCTGAACGATTGGCAAACTTAAAGAGTGTTTTGTTGAAGTTAACGGGACTGGCTTTCCTGCAGCATAAACTTTATGACGTCCGTGTTCTTCGTACCACTCACCAAGATTGGCGGTCTTATGCATGTTCTCGATGATCTGTCGCCAACCTACGCCGGTGTTATAAGCGCAGAATGAGATTTCGCCTTCCTGAGTACCGTACGGAATCACGCACATCTCAGTGCGGCGGAAGTCGTAGTTGAAGAGATCCTGAAACCACATGCCTTCGACACAGAGGACGCGCCAAACGTCCGAAGAATCCTTTGCGTTCTGTGTCTTCATCCGATCGTTTCGATCAGAATTCGAGTTTGTAGACGATGGTTTGAAGAGGTTGACGATCTGCGAAATCGGGAAACCTTCGGGCGCTTTTTCAGCATTGAAATTGCGCATGATTGCCATGCCGAGCTGCGCATATGAAAGTTTGCGGCCCCGAGCAGTGTCTGTGATCACGGCCACGTCTTTCATAAACTGTTCGTAGTTGAAGAACTCGAACAGCGACTTAAACTCGCCTGTCTGCCGGTTAACCACCATCAAAGTGAAGATGCCGCAGTTTGGATGGCAATTGCATGATGACCAACCCCACGGAGCGTCCGCGCCTTGCAACATGTCCATCACGCTTGTGAATGCAGAGTAGGAAGACAGTGGGAACCAATCGCGCAACGGTTGCAGTCTGCCGCCAAGTTGATCGCTCAGATCGTGCGTCATTCCGGCGAGTGTGTACCGCCACTTCGTACGCATCTCGTCTGAAATGTCTTCGTCGCGTCCGGTGAACGACACGGGCTGGAACGCGATGGTTTGAATCTTATCGATGTTCTTTGCTGCAAACTCGACGATCTGACCGATACCGTCGTTGTTGATGTTATTGACGATGGTTACAACCAGTGTGACTTTAATTCCTACGCTTGCCAGGTTCTCGATCGCCCGCAGCTTCACGTCAAAGAGATTGCCAACGCCTCGGTGCTTGTTCTTCTCTTCGCTGACTCCGTCAAACTGCAAATAGACGCCGTGTTGGCCGGCAGCTTTCGCTTGCTTGCAAAACTCGATGTCTTCAGCAAAGCGAATACCATTCGTCGCCGCGAGAATCCGGTAGAAGCCAATCTTCTTTGCGTATTCAACTGCCTCGAGGTAGTACGGAGACAGAGTTGGTTCTCCGCCGGAGAAAAGTATGATGACTTGTCGTCTTGGTTTGAAAGAGACGGCACGATCCAGAATTGCTTTTGTGTCTTCGAATGTTGGTTCGTGCACGTAACCAACCTGATTTGCGTCCATGAAGCACGGATTGCACATCATGTTGCAACGATTGGTTAGGTCGACGGTCAACACGGCGCCGCGTCCAAACTTGATGTTTGAAGTTCCGTGGCGATGGATGTCTTTGTCTTCGGCGGCACGAAAGTCACGACCAAAGAACAGCGATTCGATCCGCTCGAGAAACGCAGGATCAGTTGACATCACATCTTCGAACTCGCCGTGCTTCGGACAGGTCTTCCGCATTACGACTTGACCATTGTCTTCAACGATCTGCGCTTTGATTTCACCTGGATGCTCGTGCATCAAGGTTTCAAGCGGCGTCTGACCAGTGATTACGGCGTTACGTACTTCTTTAACGCAGGTTGGACATAAACTGTCGGTCTCTCGAGGAAAACCGAGGGGTGGTGCGCTTCGTTCGTAAGATTTGAGCAGAGGACCAGGCGCCCAATTCGGGCGAATGGCTTCACCTTCCGGCAGGCGCTGATTAACTGACTGAAAGGCTTTCCAGGCCACGTCCGACAGGCCTGAAATGAGCTTTGAACTCTTTACGCCCTGGAGTTTGCTTTTATCGGATTCCCCTCTGCGAAACTGATCACTAAACAAGCACTCTCTCCTATCGCGGTCCGGACCAGCCCCGCACAAAAACACAAGCAATCACGTCAAAACCGCGTCCAGGATGTCTATTAAGATGCGGCCCAGTCATGATAGTTGGCCGAAACATCAAATGGCAAGTGGAAAAATGGCCCGAAAATTTCATGGTTTGGGCAATTTCAGGTTTAAGATTTCAGATTTAAGATTGGTCAAGAGTAGGTGATCAGTAGTCAGTATGGGACCTATTTGACTTATTGGACCTATACTACAGACCACTGACAGCTGCCTACTAATCACCTATGCCGATCCACTCGACCGCCCTAATCGGAAGTCATGCAGCGATTGGCCAGAACGTGCAAATCGGCCCGTTTGCGGTTGTAGAGGATCAAGTTGAAATTGGGGATTTCTGCGAAATCGGTGCCCACGCAGTAATCAAACAATTCACTCGTCTCGGCGCGCGCAACAGAGTCTTCGAACACGCCGTCCTCGGTGGTGAACCGCAGGACGTGAAATTCAAAGGCGAAGATTCGTTCCTGGAAATCGGCGACGATAATCTGATTCGGGAGTTTTGCACTCTGCATCGAGCGAATGGAAGCGGCGAATCGACGCGTATTGGTTCACGCAACTTCTTCATGGTTGGCGTGCATGTTGCGCACAATTGCCAGATTGGTGACGACAACATCTTTGCCAACGAAGTCGCATTGGCGGGACATATAGTGATCGAAGATCACGTTTTCCTTTCAAACAACGTCGGCGCGCACCAGTTTGTACGATTTGGTCGCTACGCGATGGTGGGGGGCAAATCGAAAATCGTGCAGGATGTGCTGCCATTTTTTACTACAGACGGAAACCCAGCTCATGTTCGAGGGCTGAATGCAGTAGGTTTGCGACGCGGTAACTTCTCGAGCGAGAGTAGAAATGCATTAAAGGCAGCTTACAGGTTGCTCTTTAGATCTTCCACGCCTCTCGAGCACGCGCTACAGTTAGTGGACCAAATCGAAGACGATCACGTGGCATACTTAGCTGCCTTCATTCGCGGATCCAAGCGGGGCTTTATTCGTGCGGCACGTGAATCAATCGTCCTGGGGGGCAGTGACGTCGGAACCAACTCGACAGAATCTGCGTGAGAAGGCAACGTCTCATTCTCCCCAAGCTTCAGCTTGGGGTTAATGGTGCCTTAAGCTTTGTGACCGTTTCAAACCTCTTCTGCGTCGCTGGCAGATTCAATGTCCATCTCGAAAACCGTTAAAACGGTTATCGATCCACAAAGAGACTGCTGGCCCCAAGCTGAAGCTTGGGGAGAGCTGAGGTTGAACAGGCTCGATAATCGCGATCACACCATGACAGATTCCAAAGGCCAATCAGTAACTTCACTCGCCGAACTCGTGGTTGGCACAGTCATCGGCGATGGCGACACTCTGATCCAGCGCATCGCAAATCTCGATACTGCGGATGAAAACGAGATCGCATACGTGGAAAGCGAGAAGTTCTTCGAAGCTGCTCAAGCAAGTAAAGCCTCATGTCTGATCGTTCCGAGAGAACATCCGGAGCTCACAAAGCACACTCTAATTGAAGTCGAACATCCCAAGCTCGCGTTTTCATTAATTGCTGCGACGTTGCACCCGGCGAAGAAACGGGAACCGTCGATTCATTCGACGGCCTCGATCGCTGACACTGCCGATGTCGCTCTAACTGCCTACTTAGGTCCGGGCGTCTGCGTAGGCAATTACTCGAGTGTTGGAACAGCAACGCGAATTGAGGCAGGCGCGGTCATCGGCGACAACGTTGTCGTCGGCGCGGACTGCGTGATTCATCCGAACGTTGTTTTGTACGACGGAGTTACCATCGGCGACAACGTGATACTACATGCCGGTGTTTGTATCGGAGCGGATGGGTTTGGATACGTTCGCGACCGGATGAGTTATCACAAGTTCCCACAGATCGGCACCGTCGTAATCGAAGATGATGTGGAGTTGGGAGCACACACTTGTGTGGACCGTGCGGCGCTGGGTCGTACGCGAATTGGGCGCGGGACGAAGATCGATAACATGGTTCACGTTGGTCATAACTGCGATATAGGGGAGCGTGTTGTGATCGCGGCGCAGACCGGGATCAGTGGTAGCGTTGTGATTGAAGACGATGTTGTGATTGGGGGGCAAGTTGGATTCGGCGATCACACGCGAGTTCAGAGTGGCGCAATAATTGGATCTAAAGCTGGAATACTGCCGGGCAAGATTGTGCGTCCAGGTGTCTGGTGGGGAATTCCGGTGCAACCATTGGCGGAATATAAAAAAATGAATGCGCATCTTGGCCGGCTGCCCCAAATGCGCGATGAGATCAAAGAACTTCGAAAGCAAGTTGACGAGTTGCGCAAACGTTTGTCAGATGAGTAAGGTCCGACGAACTCAACAAAAAGTTCGGCGGACAATATTAACGAGCAGGACCCAGTACAAGTAAGGAAGGGGGTTTACCCCCGCTACTTTTCCGAGGAGCTTGATCGGGGAACAGCGGGGGTAAACCGCCCTTCCTTACTTGCACTTGTTTTCGTCACTTGTACTTTGATGAATGCCCTAAGAATTTCAGAACCGCTTCAGCTGCTTTTTTAGATGCGCCCGGTGGTCCAAGCTTCCCCACAACCTGTGCCAACGATTCTCGCATCTGCTCGTTTGTTTCCGGTTCGAGAAGACGTGTTAACTCCGCAGCCAACTGCTCGCCGGTCAAGTCGTCTTGCATTAGCTCCTTCACGATTTCCTTTTCGGCGACTAGATTGACTAGTCCGTAGAATGGACTGGTAATCAATCGACCGAGCGTGTGCCAGTTGATTGGTGATTCCCTGTAAACAATCACCATTGGCGTCGAGAGAAGTGCTGCTTCGAGTGTCGCCGTGCCGCTCGCAATCGCCGCGACGGCCGAAGCAGCGAGCGCTTCGCGAGTATTTCCATGAACAATTCGGGTTCGTTCGAAGTGGCGATTAGGTTCATGGCGACTGATGATCTGCTTCGTCTCCTCAATCGTACGACTTGGCGCCACACCTATCACGAACTGCAGATCCGCCTGGCCGTCACCGATGACATTAATCGCATCCAACATCGGAGGAAGGATTCTTTGGAGCTCTTTATGACGACTTCCCGGCAGGAAAGAGATGATTGGTTGGTTGACGCGCAAATCGTTTCGGCGACAAAACTCCTCACGATCCAATTTTGCCGATACTTGTCCCACCAACGGGTGACCAACAAATTCAACCTGGCCAACACCTCTTGATAAGTACCAGTCAGATTCAAACGGCAGAATAGTTAGTAGTAGATCGACATCGCGTCTGATTCGATTCACGCGTTGAGGACGCCACGCCCAGAGTTGTGGGCTGATGTAATAGATGACTTTGATCCCGCGGCGATGAAGTGACGTTGCTAACCTCAAATTGAATTCGGCCCAATCAACCAGGATCACTACATCAGGCTTCTGTTCAAATGCCGCGTTCTTCAGGTCTCGAAACGCGCGCATGAATCTGTGGAAGACCTGGCCAACTTCGACGATTCCCATGATTGCAAGCGAATCGGAGTTCACGATAGTTTCAACTCCCGCAGCTCGCATTAGTGGGCCGGTCGCGCCGAAGAATGAAATTTCAGGAGCTCGTTCGTGCAGCGCCGAAACCAACGCTGCCGCGTGTGCATCACCAGAAGGCTCGCCAGCGACGATCATCAGTTTTAAGTTGGGTGGCACGAGCCAAATATATCAGCTATGACCCTTGGATGAAGTCAGAACCGAAACGCGGTAGCGTCGGGTTCAAAACCAATAGGTTCCAGAATCTATCAGGAGCTTTACGGTTGGTCTCGAACCCGACGCTAGGGCGTTTCGGTTCTGACTTCTCATTCAAATGACCAACTGAGAATTGTCAAATGACAAATGACAAGTTAATCGTTTTCAACTTCCCTACACGCTTCCATCTTTTCCGTGCTAGCATCCCATCGCTCTGATAAAAACAGTGCGGGCGTTTGAAATCCTTAACGCAAGCACTTTCTCGCGGGCGGAGTTCACTCGCTTTTGTTTTCTGCTTCCTGCTCAAGCCGTTTGCTTGCCGCTGTTCGACTGCTCCTGGCGATCGCAGCTATTGCTTCCTCGCACGCCGTCTTTGCTCAACAAACAAACCCTGTTGATCGCAAGGTCACGAATCCGATGACCGACACGCCCAACGTCAATCCGTTGAATCCGGATCAGTCCGTGCAAAGGCCGCCAGCACGTCCAAACGGCGTCCAAGGTGTCGCAACGGATCAGATACAGGTGGACGCAACCAAGCAAACAGCTTCAGGTCCCGAGAATGCTCGCGTCGTTGTCTATGAAGGCAACGTCGATGTTCGGATCGGCACTTATCGACTGCAAGCTGATAAAGTCACCGTCTACGAAGCGGAGAACAGAGTGCTTGCAGAAGGTAGCGTCGTTTTTGATCAGGCTGACATCCAACGGATAACCGGTTCGCGCGCTGAATGGAACTACCGCACCAAAACTGGTTATTTCATCGACTCAACAGGCTATACAAATCAAACACAAGACGGAACGCGCATTTACTTCACTTCCGATCGCGTTGAGAAAGTAAGCCTGGATACGATCATTGCAACGAACGTTACTGTCACAGCTTGCGACGAAGATGTTCCCAAGTGGAGCTTCCATGCCAGCAAAGCAAGAATCAAGACCGGCGATCGCGTGCGCATTTATGCGCCAAAGTTAAAGATCAAAAAGATCCCGATCATTTTTCTTCCGTACGCTTCGGTATCAATCAAGCATCGCGATCGAGCTTCGGGTTTTCTTACACCAACATTTGGCGGCTCGGGTTCAAAAGGTTTCCGACTATCGAACGCTTACTATTTGACCCTGGGACGATCGGCAGACTTCACGCTTCGCAATGATATCTATACGGCTCGTGGTATCGGACTCGGCGGCGACTTGCGCACTCGTGCCAACTCGCGATCATTTTTCAATGTCGGCTTTTACGCGGTGAAGGACCGGATCTTTGGTCCAAAAGCAGATGCAGCACATCCGGACCAGGGTGGGTCGAGTTTTTATGTTGAAGGAGTGCACTACTTCAAGAATGGTTTTACAGCTGCCGCTGATGTCAACATAACTTCAAACCTGGCATTTAGACAGGTCTTTTCCGATAACATTCAACAGGCGATATCACCAGAAGAAACTTCGCAGGTCTTTGTAAACAAAGATCACAACGAATACTCGTTTAACTTTCTCGCGCGCACTCAAGTCTCCTCCTTGCCAGACGCTCGAATCCGAATTCGTGAGTTACCGAGCGTCACAATCGATAAGCGTCCCACAATTCTTAGTTTCCTGGATAAGCTACCGGTCTACTTCTCGTTTGAAGGGGCGGCCGAAGGTACAAGCCGTAAAGAGACAGTTGAAGATCAAGTTCAGTTCGCCAATGACGTCGGCGGTAATCCGATAATTACTCCTTCGATCGTGCAGCGACTTGATGTGCACCCTCGTTTCGAATTGCCGCTCACCTTTGCCGGCTGGAACCTCACCGCATCGGCAAGTGGTCGAGTCACGTTCTATTCGAATTCGGTTGATCCAACAACGCGGAATGTCCTCGGTCAAAACGTGACACGGTCGTATGGTGAATTTGAACTGGACGTGCGACCTCCTACTTTTGCGAAGGATTTTCATCACAAAGGATCATTCTTTTTTCAGCACGTGATCGAACCTTACATCATTTATCGGAGACTCGCGGGCATTAACAACTTCGACCGTATTATTAGATTCGATTACGTCGACGCGATAGCGGATACAAACGAGATAGAGTTCGGTATAGCAAATCGTTTCTTCACGCGACGATCCACTGAAAACGTCTCCGAGAAGGCCACGCAAACGGGAACTCAGGCAAAACAGTCGCTCGCCACCCAACCATACGAAGCGCTTACGATAACAGTGCGCGGAAAATACTTTTTCGATCCGTACTTTGGCGGAGCGCTGATTCCCGGCCGTCGGAACCAGTTCTATCCGCTGAACACGCTGTCAGGATTTGTTTATGGTGGTGTGCCGAGAAGATTCTCACCAGTGAATGTTGACGTTCGGTACCGGCCAAGACGGGATCTGTTTGCCGATTTCCGCACTGACCTGGATACGAACGGCGGCGGCGTTCGATCAGTATCGACTACGTTCGGATTGTCCAAAGCGGCGATTCAAATTTTTCAAAGCTTCTACTACACGAGAGCAATCGAGCTGCTCGGTAGTTTGGCAAAGTATGCTGACTCGCGAGGGTTTGAAGCTGGTACGCTGCGGGGATCTCAATGGAGCCCGTCGGTGTTCTTAGGTAATCGAGACCGAGGACTCTTCGGTGGCGCGTCGTTCTTCTTTGATTTCCAGAAACGGCCGGGCCGCGGTGATAATTCGTTAATCAGTTCGACAGTGACGTTGGGTCACAGTTGGGACTGTTGCGCGGTCACGGCGCAGTTTTCGACATTCAACGTCGGTCTGCGCAAAGAGAACCGGGTAGTGTTCAGCTTCCGGTTGAATGGCATTGGGACATTTGGAACCGAACAGATTGGCCAACATTTTAAGTGATTTCAGATTTAAGACTTGTTGGCAGTCAGTAGTCGGTCCTAAGGTCAAATAGGTCCTATACTGACTACTGGCTAATGACTCCCAGCAAATCTTCAATCTGAAATCAGCCAAGCAACTCAAACCCTTCTAATCTTCATCATTGACACGGTTGAGCACTGGTCTTAGATTTGAACGGTCGAGGCGCGAGTGTCTGGTCGTAAATTCCGGGTACGAGCCTTCGACGAAGGGCTCTCCCTCCCAATGGGTTCACTCGTAGTAAACCCCTCGGTAAACATTCCGCCGCCCCCGACAACCTCAAAGCAGTTGAGCTTTGAAACTTAATACTGCGTCTTTTTGCAACTACAAGAAGTGTAATTCCGCTCGCTCAACCGTTAAGGAGCACCATGAAAAAGCAGAACAAGAAGAATCAAGCGCCCGTGCCCGCAAAGAATCGGCGAGTTCGCGTGATTACGATTACTGTGGCGATCTTGCTGATCGCGGTAGCGGCTATCACAGTTCTCTCCAAACAACTCACCAACGCGAATGCATCGCCGTCTCAAGTTGGCAATAACGAGGGTCCGAAATACCTGACCGTGAAAGTGGCTGGTCAGGACGTTCAAGTCGATCCACAGACAGGGCAAATCAAACCGCTATCACCCGAAGAAGCGAAGCACTTAGCAGATGGGCTGAAGCCGATGTTCAATCGATCCACTGAAGGATTGAAACAAGTGCGACACGCAGACGGTTCCCTATCGATGGATCTGCAGGGGCGGTTCCAGGATGTTGCGGTGGCGAAAATTAATGCTGACGGAACAGTCGAACGATCGTGTGTTGACAATCCTGAAGCTGCGGCAAACTTTTTCGGGATCGATCCGCAATTGCTCGGAGTTGAACCTGCCAAGGGCGTGCCATCTAAAGCGGTAAGAACTCCAGCCAGGAAGAATGCTCAATGACAAGGCTCGTCTTTGCTATCCTTCGTGGTGTTCTGTTTGTCAGCATTTTAGGACTTGCTGCTTCGTCCTCGGCGTTCGCGTCTGTGACGGTCATAATTCAGAACAACGACTCAGCCGGTGTTGGTTTCAATGATCCTACTCCCGTGGCACCCATTGGTGGCAATAACGGCACTACACTGGGCCAGCAGCGAATGAATGCATTTCAGTTTGCAGCCGATATTTGGGGAGCGACGTTAAATAGCGGACCTAATATCACCATTCGCGCTAGTTGGGTTGCTCTCACGTGCAGTCAAACTTCTGCGGTGCTTGCACAGACCGGTACGCTTACAATTCACAGTGGCTTTTCAAATGGCATTCCAGGCGTGTGGTACGGCGTCGCGCTCGCGAACGCGCTGTCAGGCAGCGATCGCAATGGAGGTCAGGCTGAGATCAGTGCGCAGGTCAACATCAATATCGGCGGTCCAACGTGTTTTACAGACAGCCCATGGTATCTCGGGTTAGATGGAGGTCACGGCGGCAGTACTGAACTCGTGACGGTCCTGATCCACGAGTTTGCGCACGGACTTGGAATGCAGACATTCACTAGTCTGACTACGGGTTCCGACAGCGGAACTCCGGGGATTTATGATCGGTTTCTCCGCGACAACACCACCGGCAAACTGTGGTCCGAAATGTCCGCAAGCGAGCGAGTTGCCTCCGCTGTTAATACCGGCAATCTTGTTTGGGCCGGGAGCCATGTAACGGCTGATGTGCCGAGCGTTCTCGGGACACCCAGGCTAAGAATCAACTCACCGGGAGCCATTGCCGGAAACTATACAGTGGGAACGGCTGACTTCGGTCCCAGCATCTCTTCGCCCGGGATTACCGGCAACGTCGTTCGTACTCAACCGTTCGACGCCTGCTCAGCCGTTTCAAATGCAGGCTCAGTCTCAGGAAATATAGCCTTCATCGATCGCGGCACATGTAATTTCATCGACAAGGTGAAGAACGCGCAAAACGCAGGAGCAACGGGGGTAATTATTGGGAACGTCTCCAACAGTAACAATCCAGATATTGCGCCTGGTATGGGAGCGGCTGGAGCACCGGTATTGATTACCATTCCCGCAGAAAGTTTAAATTTTGCGGATGCGCAGACTCTTCGAGCCCAGCTTGGTGGAACCGTCAATTCCTCAATCCTTGTTGACCATTCGGTATTGTTAGGGACGGATTCCTCCGGCCACGCGCTCATTTATGCGCCTCCTACCGTCAGTCAGGGATCATCCGTCTCACACTTCGACACCTCTGCCTTTCCAAATTTGGTAATGGAGCCGAGTTACAGTGGTGACCTTGGTCACAGTGTTCTCGCGCCGCAGGATCTAACGTTCTCGCTGCTGCGTGATCTCGGGTGGACAGGTTCAAGCACTGCTCCACCACCACCGCCTGCAAACGACAATTTCTCAGCAGCCCAGCTCATAAACGGATGTTCGGGAAGTGTTAATGGCAGTAACGTGAGTGCGACAAAGGAAAGCGGCGAACCCAACCACTCTCCCGACAATAATGGCGGCACCAAATCTGTTTGGTATCAATGGCAGGCCCCAGCCACTGGTGACGCTACCATCACTACAGCAGGAAGTAGCTTTGACACGGTACTGGGAGTTTATACGGGAGGTTCGCTCGCTTCTCTTACGACGGTCGCCAAGAACGACGATACCAATGCTAACGATACAACCAGCAGCGTCACATTCTGCGCGACCGCGGGAACGATTTATATGATCGCCGTTGATGGATACAACAACGGTGGCGCGGGTGGCGATGTTGGATCGGTTACTCTTAACTGGAGTCTAACGAATTGCGGGCTGGGTGCGATGCAGATCGTGCTCGAGGAATCAGGACCTGCTGCAAATCAAGCAGCTGCTTTTGATGCGGTATTGTTTGTAAGGGATCCTTTTCCGGTGGTTAACGGCTCAGATGTCTTTAATCTGGCCGGTGATCCCAACACCAGGGTGTTGATCTTCGTTACGAATCTGCAGCTGAGTCAGTGTGAAAACGCTTCCGCGGTCACAGTCAATTTGATCGACAGCCTTAATCAAACATATAACATCCCGGCGCAGGACGTCCGGTCAGTGCCTGACCAGGCGTTCACTCAAGTGCTGTTCCGTCTGCCTAACAATCTGGCCGTGGGCACTTGTCAGATCAAAGTAATTGCGCATGGGCTGACCAGCAACACGGCAACCTTGCGAATTAAGAGTTAGCACGTTCCACGACTTGTTCTGGTGATTCCGTTTCGGAAATTCGCATTTCCATGACTCAGATCTGGGTAGACACAGAGGTGGTGCCGGCATTTATCAATTCACCCGAAGACTACTCGAGATTCGGCGCGCCGTAAGCGTTTGTCGCCGACCGCATGGCCATCCTAAAGAACATCTGGCATATTCGATCGTCCTATGCTGTAGGTTGAACGTCTAAGGATTGACGGTGGAAAATCAATCACGATGCTGGGAGCCACAGCAAAGTTCAAGCTTCAAAAAGTCAGATTCATAGTCCTTCCGGCACTCCTCTCGGCCTTTCTCGGTTTCCTACTCACGGGCGACAACACTACGCGACGTGTCAGTGCGTTTTCATCTGGTCCACCTGCCGGGTATACGGGTGCTCCTCGAGAGGAGCCTCAAGCGTGTGCGGAATGCCACGTACCACCGGATGCAGGCACGGGAAGAATTTCGATCACGGCCCCCCAAACTTATGTGCCAGGACAAACCTATCCAATCACCGTTACTCACACTAATGCGGATCAGACAAGACTGAGATGGGGATTCGAATTGACGGTGCTCGACACGTCAGACGAAAAGGCAGGCAATCTTCAGAACACAGATGGCCTCACTCAGGTATTAAACAACCAGGGACCTGGCGGTACTCGACAATACATCGAGCATACTTCTGTCGGAACTTTCATTGGCCAACAAAACGGTGCAAGTTGGACCTTCAACTGGACGGCGCCCGCAACTGATATCGGACCCGTTACGTTCTATACAGCCGGTAACCAGGCGAATAACGATGGCAATACTTCTGGTGATTACATCTACAAGACATTTGTGGCAGTGGCTTCTGCATCGACCACTCCCGATTTCGCAATCAACGTTCAACCGGCGTCGAGAAGCGTTGTGCCCGGTTCGTCGGCCCAATTCCAAATTACGATCACGCCTCTTGCCGGTTTTACCGGAGATGTGAGTCTAAGCGCGACCTCTCTGCCGACAGGTGTCAGCGCAGTCTTTAATCCAGCGTCTGTCAAAGTAGTGGATGCTTCTTCAAAGTCTTCGACGTTGACTCTAACAACTACTTCCGGGACACCAGTCGGAGCGCAGAACATCAGCGTTAGCGGACAAGCCGGCGCAAACATCCATTCTCAACAGCTCACACTCAATGTCGTTAATCCATCGAGTGCCGATCTTTCGGTTACCAAAACCGCCTCGCCTAATCCCGGGCAAGCTGGTGTTAGTCTCTCCTATCGGATTACGGCGACCAACAATGGACCTGCAAACGCAACCAATATCAACATTCACGACGTATTGCCGCCGACCGTTGCCTTTGTATCGTCTTCCGTAACCCAGGGTGCATGTAGTGGCGCCAGCACAATTGACTGCAACCTTGGAAACCTGGCAGTTGGCTCGAGTGCTGTCGTCACAATTGTTGTAACTCCCTCGACAGCGGGTCAGTTGACGAATACAGCTACCGTCACTGGAAGCGAGACTGACTTTGACTCGAGCAACAATTCATCCACGATCACTACCTTTATTCAAACTGCCGCCGTCACGCCGACGATGCTGGATCCAAACCTGACCGTAACCACGGTTCTTACCGGACTTAACCAGCCAACGAGCCTTGCATTCATCGGTGACAATGATTTCTTTGTGCTCGAGAAGACGACGGGCAAGGTCCAGCGGGTCGTCAATGGTGTTCTAACCAGCTCAGTTCTCGATCTACCAGTAAACAGTGCTTCAGAAAGGGGCTTGCTTGGTATCGCTTTGCATCCGAAGTTCACGCAAAACGGATTTGTCTATCTTTATTGGACGGAAAGTAGTACGGGCATCGATACGTCAAACATCGACGAGATACCACTGCTCGGGAATCGCGTTGATCGGTACATCTGGAACGGCACAACACTCACATTCGATCGTAATTTGATCAAACTGCGAGCTCTACAACAGGACGCCGGTCAGTCAGCTCGTGGCAACCACAATGGAGGAGTCGTCCAATTTGGCCCAGATCAAAAGCTCTACATCGTTATTGGCGACAACGGCCGTCGCGGGTTTTTGCAGAACATAACCAGCGGCGGCCCGGTTCCGGACGATCAGTTCGGCGGACCAGCGCCAGATAACGCCCACCTTACCGGAGTCATCTTACGTTTGAACGATGATGGGTCGACACCAGTTGATAATCCATTTTTCAATGCGAGCACTGGGCTGACCGGAGAAGCCGCCGACAATATAAAGAAGGTATTTGCCTACGGAGTGCGGAACAGTTTTGGAATGGACTTCGATCCTTTCAGCGGATCACTTTGGACCGAAGAGAATGGCGATGATGCTTTTGACGAGATCAATCACGTCATACCCGGATTCAACGGTGGCTGGATCCAAATGATGGGTCCGGCAAGTCGGATCGCAGAGTTCAAGTCGATTGAATCGACTTACGGTCAGGGAAACCTTCAGCAATTGCGCTGGTCGCCTGCGAATATTGCGTCCACTTCTCAGGAAGCGCTGGGTCGCCTTTATATGTTGCCAGGAGCACAGTACGTTGATCCCGAGTTCAGCTGGAAGTATGCGCTCGCGCCATCAACAATTGGTTTTATCAAAGGACGCGCGCTAGGACCGCAATTCGATGGTGATCTCCTGGTGGGCGCATCGCGCACGACTTTGCTCAACGGTTTCTTATTTCGATTCCACTTCACCTCCGACCGCCAACATTTTGTCTTTACTGATCCTCGACTGGCTGATCGCGTGGCTGATAACACCGACAAGTTTGACCAAACGGAGAGTGAGAGTCTTATCATCGGTAAGGATTTTGGTGTCACGACTAATATCGTCACCGGACCGAATGGAAATGTGTTTGTAGTCTCGCTGTCGAATGGCAGTGTTTATGAGATCAAATCGAGAGTACCGATTGACGATCCTTCATTTTTCGTCAGACAGCACTATCTCGACTTTCTGAATAGGGAGCCGGATGCGCCAGGATTGTCGTTTTGGACAGGCGAAATCACAGAGTGCAGCGACGCGACAAAACGCCGGTCCGGTGAATCAATTTCAGCGTGTGTTGAACGGAAGCGCGCGAACACTTCGGCCGCGTTCTTTCTGTCGCCGGAATTCCAGAACACAGGCTCATTCGTGTTGCGCGTCTACTGGGGCACACTCGGCAAGTTGACTTCAGCTCAATGTCCCGGTGTTCCGCAGAATTTACCGGGCCATTGCCGACCGCGTTACAGCGATTACGTTGCAGATATGGCACAAGTCGCTAAGGGCATCGTTGTGAACGACGCGTTGGCACCCGATATCATCAATGCAAACAAGCACGCCTTCGTTGACCAGTTCATTACCAGGCCAGAATTTCAGGCGTTGTATGGGAACCTCAGTGCCGCGGAGTTTGTCGACAAGCTTTCTCAAACGACGGGCGTCCAACTCTCAAACGACGACCGTACCGCATTGATCAATGAAGCCACTAACCCGGCAAACAGAGGGAGCGTGGTTTTCAAGATGGTTGATGGAACGCAAACAACTACGGGCGGCCTGCTAGTTTTCCAAACGACTTATGGACAGCAGTTCTATAACCAGGAGTTCGACTCCGCGTTTGTGTTCATGGAATACATTTGCTACCTGCGGCGAAATCCGGATCAGGACGGATATGACCACTGGCTTGCCAAGTTGAGATACTACGGCAACTGGGTCGATGCCGAGTTGGTGCAGGCTTTTATCATTTCCCCGGAATACCGGGCAAGGTTCGCGCCTTAGGCCGTGAAGAAGTATTCAGAACGCTTTCCTGCTCCTCTGAAACAAAAGCCGATCTTAGGAAACTTCTGAGTACGACAGGCTGTTAGCCTGTCGCAGTTTCCCGGAGGCTCACTTGTTCTGTATGGATCGTACTCAGACGCAACGACAGGCTAACAGCCTGTCGTACCCAGATTAGGACACGACCGGATCAAGGGACCCTCGTGTCAATTTTCCCAACCTGTTGTATATTCTTTTGTCTCCCGCAGGCCCGCACTGCACGACTATTAACTCATCGAATCGTCTTAAAGTTTTTATGAGAAATGCATTAATTTTTCTGGCTTGTCTTTGTCTTATCGCGCTCGCGGTCATTGGAGTTCCCTCAGGTTCTCATGCGCAACTTCCCACTTCGCATGCGTCAGCATCCGAAAAACGCAAGCGTCAGCGATTCAGACCCGGAGAAGTCCTGGTGCGATATCGAAGTGAATCGATGGCCCAAAGCAGAACCGGGCCAGTCGTTGTAGCCGCACCGGAGGGCGAACTTGTGCAGGCAAGGGTCGAACGGTTTAGTGGCTCCGATATAGTTCAGGGCTTGCGATTGGCGAAAGTAGCTCCCGAACAAACGTTGGCAGCGGTGGCAGCGCTGCGACGACAACCGGATGTTCTCTATGCTGAGCCGAACTACATTCTAAAGGCAGAAGCGATAACACCGAATGATCCGTTTTTCGGCCAGCAGTATGGGCCACAGCAAATAGGTGCTCCCGAGGCCTGGAACGTTACGACCGGGAGTTCGAGTGTTGTTGTCGGCGTGATCGATCAGGGCATCGATATTAATCATCAGGACCTGCAAGCCAACATTTGGACGAACCCAGGGGAGATCCCAGGAAATGGTGTAGATGACGACGGTAACGGATGCGTCGACGATATTCACGGTTGCAATTTCCTGCCAAACATTCCCAACGGCACGCTCTTCAGTAATTTAGATCCGGAGTTACACGCGACTCACGTTGCAGGAATCATTGGCGCGCGAGGTAACAATGGAATTGGCGTTTCCGGTATTGCCTGGAACGTGGGTCTGATGTCGCTGAAGTTTCTCGATCCCGATGGGTTCGGTGATACAGCCGGTGCCATTAGCGCATGTAACTACGCCAAACAGATGCGCGACTTGTGGATCTCGCAGGGCCCTGCCAAGGGAGCAAATATTCGCGTCCTTAATGCGAGCTTTGGTAGCGGCGAGTTCAGTCAATCCTTCCTTGATACAGTGAGTGCCTTGAATGGTTCGGGCATTCTTTTTGTTGCCGCCGCCGGTAATGTTGACAACGGCACGCTTCAGCCCGACAACGATCTGGTGCCGCATTTCCCTTCGAGTTTCAATCCGCCAAACGTCATTGCCGTAGCTGCAACTAACTCCGGCGATCAGCTTGCTTCGTTTTCGCATTTCGGGAAAACCAGTGTAGATCTCGGAGCGCCGGGTGTTCTTATTCTAAGTACGACTCCGCCCTGCAGTAATCCGGGTTCATTTCCTGATCATCCATGCGATCCCGACCTGCCCCTGCCATTGAATCCAGTGCAGGATACCTACAGTCGTCTCAGCGGCACATCGATGTCGGCGCCGCACGTTTCGGGGTCGGCAGCTTTATTGTGGGCCCAGAATCCAAATCTGACTGTTCAGGACGTAAAGAGCCTACTCCTCTATAACGGTGACGTTGCTGCGAGTCTGGTTGATAAGACTTTGACCGGCCGGCGTCTAAACGTGGGTAAAAGTCTTCAGGCACTGCAGGAAAGCGACAACACACCACCGGGTGCTGTGACGAATCTTCACCTTAACTTCCAGCGAGGACGCACGATCAGTTTGGGTTGGACTTCAAGTGGCGATGATGGTGCGGGTGGCGGACCTGCCTCGCTTTACGAGGTTAGCCTGGTCGACTCTCCATCAGGTCTCATTATTCCATTGAAAGGCGTTGTCCCATCAAATCCGGGAACCTCTCAGGAAGTGCAGGTGACCATTCCTTATCGCCATCTCAGTGGCGGCATTCGCGTGCGCCCATTTGACAACAAAGGGAATCAAGGAGCTGACGCGAGTATTGCGGTCGCAGTTCCCGCATTGGATGGGGATCCCTATGTCATCAGCGAGGGCGCACCTGCACCACTTTCGACAGGGGGCTCGCGTTTGGACCTCAACGGTGATGATCGGTACGCTGATTTCCTCTTACCGAACGGGTTCACATTCCCGTTCTTTGGCACAGCGTACACAGAGCTCACGATCTCTTCCAACGGCAACTTGTTCTTCTCGGCGCCTCCAAGGCGGCAAAACCTTGATCCGGGCAATCTCGATGACGCTGATGATCCACCGGGTTCACCCCAGGCTCTGGGTGGTTATCAAATGATTGCCGGACTTTGGGGAGATCTGGATTTGACCGATGCCAAGCGCACCGATGCAGGTGTGTATGTGGTCCAACCCAGTCCGAGTCAACTCATCTTTCGCTGGCAAGGCGTACCTTGCAATTTCAACGGCTCGGTCTGCACTGGCGGCGACCCTGTGAACTTCGAAATTGAGTTACGAACTGACGGCACTATCAAGACGCGATACGGCACCGGCAATACAAACTTGTTTCCAACCGTTGGCCTGGGCGGGGGAGACCAGGACGGTTTTGTGGTCTTTTCCCACACTTCTCCACAGTTACCGATAAGTTTGACGAACGCGGGTGAGGTGACTTTCGCACCCAGATCACCGTGGCTTCCTACCATTCTGAGCGATTCGCAAGTGGACATGAAGACCTGGCAGAATAGTGGCCATACGTTTGTATATGCGAAACTGACTTTCCCTGATGCCGGATACCGGGTAAGTGACTGGGGCATACCGACGCAGGTCGGCAGCGCCTTCTCCGTTAATGCCACCGTTGAAAAATACAACGGAGTGTCGGCACAAGCGATCAGTAGCACGGCACAGATTTGGGATCTTGGAGTGCTCAGTGCAGGCGACTACACGTTTACGTTCAAGACGTCGACCGTGATAGTGAAGACATTGAGCTTTACAGTGAGCGCGACGGCACCACCGCCGAATCCGATCGATGATGCGCGAGAGTTTGTGCGTTGGCAGTACAAAGATTTTCTCCGGCGCGAACCCGATCTGCCAGGCTGGGATCACTGGACCGGTGAAATTACTCAGTGCACAGATCCCGCGAATCGCCGTCCTGGTGAGACAGAGGCGCAGTGTGTAGATCGCAAACGAGAAAACACGAGCGCGGCGTTCTTCGTGTCTCCCGAATTTCAGAACACCGGCTACTTTGTGCTGCGGGTATATCGCGGATCGCTGGGACGGATGCCGCACTTTGGCGGCACTGGCAACCCGAACGATGAGTTTACGCGCGATGCGGCGACCGTGGGGCAGGGAATTGTGGTAAACGACGCGCTCGCACCGGATGTTATTAATTCAAACAAGCAGGCGTTTGTAATTCAATTTGTGACGCGCCCGGAGTTCCGCGCGATATACGACGGGTTAACTAACAGCCAGTACGTTGACAAGCTGTTTCAGACAACCGGCGTGTCGCCCGCGGCTTCAGATCGGCAGGCGCTTATCGATGGGTTGACCAATGCCACTGAGACAAAAGCGAGCGTACTGTTTAAGGTGGTAGACGGGACCACAACGGGTACGGGTGGCCTGTTGACATTCAATACGGTGTACGGAAAAGCCTTTTACGATAGCCTGTTCAATGCGGCGTTCGTGCAGATGGAATACTTCGGATACTTGCTGCGTGACCCCGATCCTGGCGGGTATACCTTCTGGCTCGACAAGTTGAACCTCTTTGGCGATTGGGTGAACGCGGAGATGGTTAAAGCGTTCATAAAATCACCCGAATACCGCTCGCGCTTTGGAGCTCCTTAAGGGCCGCAGATTTCAAAAATCTTCTGTGCGATTCGACTGGGCTCCTCGCCGGCATTGCCGGCCCAGCAGTTCATCGTTGCGCCCACTCGCTTCGCCAAATCGTAAGCCGACTTTCTTACTCTGAAATGTCGAGCATTGGCGGCCATTTCCAGAATCGCTTGCACATACTTCTCCGGATCGTGGTCTTCCAGAAGCTTCCGTAATCCGCGTTGACCCATCTCTGCAAACTCCTTTGGGCTTTTGAGAAAAGCTTGTAGGTGAGACTGAATATCGTCGATCTCATGCTCCGGACGCACATGGGCCACTGCGTCGCGCGGTAGTGTGGAATACCAACCTACGTCCGTTACCAGGCTTGGCAACGCGTTATACCAAATCCGTAATTGACTGCCGGACGCTTCGCCCATAGTCGGATAGCGGAGGTTGATTGCCAGATGTGACGTTTGCAGAACTTTGTTCAACTCAGTTTCGGCCGCATAGCCGTGCAGTTGGACTAAATGTCCAATACCTAGTTGTCCAATTCGCTTGCGCAATATTCGTCCATCAGGGACTTCGCCGAACACGTCCAACTTAAAGCGATCGCGTTCGGGGAAAGTGGCGAGTGCTTGCAACACCGCGTCCAGTCGGCGGTTCCGACCCATGTAGCCAAACGTGACCAGATGGTAAGGAGATTCGGCCGGACGAAACATCAAGGCGTTGCCATACGAAGGGAGTGGAAGCGTGCGAGGCAGTGCGGCGCAGGCTACTGGCCACTGTCTCATCGCCTCTACCTGCTCGACCGCTTCTTGCGTGTGAACCATTACGGCCAGACAGTTTTCGAGAGCGAGCGGGGTGAGCGGGTAATGCTCAGTCATGAAATCGATATCCACTGCACCGGACGTGATGAATTCTGTGGCTGCGCGCAATCCTTCGTCGCCGTAGTAACGTTCGATCTGCGCGAGGTATCCTGCTTCATCGCGCCAATGCCCTCGATACAAACTCTCGTAAAAGTTGTGCACGCGCAGATCGTGCAGAACCACGATTCCAGGATGCCGCTGGCTCACTTGCCAGATCGAGGCGTGAAAGAGGTGGTTATTGCCAATGTTGTAGAAGGTTACGCCGGCGTTATTCAGGTCGGTCCAATTAATGCGCTCTGGTTGATAGTGTCGAACGACCGCGAGGCTTTCGAGGTTTCTATCCCACTGATTCTGATCAGTCCACAGGGTAAGTTCTGAATGTTTGGCGAGCGACGGAAGTATGCCAACGAGATAATCGTCCGCGATGCTGGTTTTCGCTGGTGGTAGCGGGCAGAACCAATTGATCTTCATGCAAGCAGTTTCTGAATCACGCTGGCCCAGGAAAGATTAAGGCTCTCGTAACGAGCTCGCCCCGCGTGCCCCCAGGATTCCGCCTGGTCGCGATTCTCCCACACGAAATCGAACGCAGCGGCAAGCGCTTCAGCTGTTGGATCGGTGATTATTCCAGTCGACTGATCTAAAACAAATTCCAACGGCCCACCCGAATCTCGGCAAGTGATCACCGGTTTGGCAGACAACATAGCCTCGAGGGTCACGTAGCCATAGTCTTCATCTACTGGTGGATAGACAACTGCCAGAGCTTTTGCGTACAAGGACCGGTTCTCTTCATCGCTGACGGCTCCCAGCCACTCGACCCGTTTTTGGACCTTCAACTTTCGCGCCAGGGATTCCAGTTTATTCTTGTAATCGGGATGATCCGCTGTTCCAGCAAAACTTACTCGCACCGGATTACGCGTTACAGCAAGCGCCTCCAGCGTGAGTTCCTGACGTTTGGGAATGCAAAGACGGCTCGGAAAAAACAGATAGTTGTTGGCATCTGATGAGTAGAACTTCTCAGCATGTGGTGGCGGATGATAGAGCGGCGTCGAGTCGATATCGCAGAAGCGTTTGAGTCGTTGAGCAACGTTCTGCGAGTTGGAGAATACGGCGCGGGCCTCGGGAATTAGCTTCCTGTCTGCCTGTTCGATAGCGTCGCGAACTTGGGAACCGTTTGGATAGTAAACGAGGTCACTGAGCGCGTGGTCCCAAAGCTCATAGGCGGTGCGATGCTGGTGCAATATCCACAGCACCTTATTCGGGTGTGGAATCAGGTAGGCAGGAAAGCGTAAGCCGATTAGCCGATCCACACGCGTTCCGGCGACTTCCGACACGTCGAGCAGCCGGCAGGCTAAAATGTGGTCGAGAATCTTTTCGGGCGGATACCACTTGAAGGGAATGGCAAGGATCTCTGCTTCATGTCCCTGGGCACATAGTGCATCTCGCAGTCCCTGGGCGTGAATCTCTGCGCCACCATGAATGAAAGGGACCTGGACGGTGGCAATCAGCACTCTCATGGAGTGACCTTTCGGCCCATGATTGCGTAATCCATCGGTCCGTAGAAATAATCGTTTACACGCTTGGTAACTTCATTCTCCCCGGCGATCTTCCCAGACTCCCACGGGTGCAAGTTCAGGATCTCGATCGACTGGAAGCCCCGGGTTTCCAGGAGAAACGCCATCAACTCGCTGGGAAGGGGATGACGATGTGTTGGATCCATATAGAAGTAATTACTGCCGACCAGAACGTTCTCCGGGTTAGGAGTCTCAAAAATAACGAGGCCGCCCGGACGTAGCACTCGCATCGATTCGTTGAGCAGAGTGAGCAGCGTATCGAGTGAGAGATGCTCGATGATGTGGAAGCCCGTAATCGTGCCAACGCTCGCATCATCCATACTTCGGAGGTGGACAACAAAATCATTTTCGGTGACGTTGAGTCCCTGAGCGAGACATTGTTCGATCTGAATTTGGTTGTTATCAACCCCGTGCGCCTCGATCCTTTGCTTGCTTAGAATCTCTAACCAATCGCCACGCCCGCAACCGAGATCGAGAACTGGTGCGAGATTCTTAATGTAAGGCAGGTAGATCTTGAAACCCTCTTTGATGTCGTCGCGACTCCCGCGAAAGCGGTCTTCGAGTGCCGCGTAAAGAGCATCGAGCTGATGCGTGTCGCCGGACGGTTCCCCGGAGGGTTGTCGCGTGCCATGGGAAAGCGCATGAAGGGTCGTCGCCTGGATAGTCAACTCAGAGCGAGCGTGCTGAAGCTGAAGGTACAGGCGGGAGATCTCAGCCCGCAAATCCCTTCCAGTTTTTGCAATCGCCTCACGTTGTTCAGAAATTAACGCGGCTTGCCGGTCGTTGCTTGCTCTCTCGAAGGCTGTCAGTTGAGTCAGCAGTTGTGAGGACTGTTCTTTGGCGTAAGCCTCCAAGTTGTCGTAACGTCGATCCGTCAGACTAAATTGGGTGCTCGCGAGGCGTTCGAACTCTACCTGCCGTTGCGCTAATGTTTCCGCTCGAGTCTCGATCTGCTTTGACAATCTTTGATCTAACCGCGAGAGTGATTCGTCTAACCGTGATACTTCCTGGCGACATTCACTGACGGACGAGGACACATGATTGATAAAATCGGCAATCTGCTCGTGCTGCGACAACACGTAACTGCCGAACTCGCCTTGGTCCCGAATCATCCTTGGCAGTCGCACGAAACCGATGCCGAGACGAACTGCGTAGCCAAACAGCGGAATCTGGCCCAGGCGTCTGATCAGTGCAGGGAAGAATAAGCCGTCAAGCCGGACTCCCTTGGTCCTTCCCTCGCGAGAAAAACGCAGCGCCGCGAGCAGATCGATCTTGTTGACGTCGCCGGTGCGTAGTCGCTTGAGCTCGCTCAGGCACTCCGCTTCGTCAGGGGAACGCTTCAAGACAGCGCGATACGCAGCCTGCACAAACACACGATCGTGATATCGCAAAAGGTCGTTGATGTGATATCGCTGAGTTGAGTGCAGCTTGAACTCGGGTTGCAGCTTGAGTTGTGGAGAATTGGGTTCAGATGAGATGGTTTGAGCAAGAGGATCCGAACCATCGTCTTTATTTTGCATTGCCATCGATTCACGGATCACAGTCGCCAGATCGTCAATCTCGAGTCGAAGTTCATTCATGCGCATAGGTCTTGACGGAATGCCTCTGGCCCAGCCGCTTACTGGCGTGGGAACGTACACATTAGAGCTCGCCCATGCGCTCGCGGCGACCACACCGCGAGATCAATTTGAATTGATCTCACCGCTACCGTTCGACGAAGGCGTTTTTCATAAAACAAAGGCTGCCAATCTGGAGTTGGTATACTCGCGACCAAATCCACTCCACAGACGTTGGTGGACTTTTGGACTCCCGTCTTACGTCAGGCGAAACGCACTCACCCTGTTTCACGGTACCAATTACGAAGTGCCGTTACGTGGCCAATGTCCTTCAATTGTTACTATTCACGATCTCTCTTTGTTGGTGCATTCTAGCACGCACCAAGCGCGGGCCGTCGCTCGCGCTCGTTTGCTGATGCCGATGATGGCTCGCAAAGCCAGACTGATTATCACACCGTCCGAGCTCATCAAGAACGAGGTTTCTGACTACTTCAAAATAAGACCAGAAAAGGTTTTCGCAATACCGCTGGCACCCCGCACGTCTTTTTGGCCCGTGCCTTTGTCCGAGACGACCGAGACGTGCAGACGGATTGGCATCGAAGACGGCTTTCTATTATTCGTTGGTACCATCGAACCCAGAAAGAACTTGTCGACTTTGGTTCGAGCTCTGGAAGAGCTACTGCGAACTACCGATCTGAGGCCGCAGTTAGTGGTGGCCGGAAAACCTGGTTGGAAGTCGGAGGAACTGTTGTCAGACCTGCAGCGTTCCTTCGCGCGCGAGCGTGTTCACCTTGTTGGCTTTCTGCCAGACGAAGAGCTGCGTGCGCTCTACTCCTGCTGCCGGCTATTCATTTACCCATCGATTTATGAGGGCTTTGGACTACCGCCCCTGGAGGCAATGGCATGTGGCGCTCCCGTGATCGCGAGTCGAGTTCCAAGCATAAAAAAATCCGTGGCGCGAATTGTATCGGCCACGGATTTTAGGGAATTAGCTCAGACAATCGCCGAGCTGTTAACGGATGAGCGGGCGCGTCAATCGTTCTCGATCCGTGGCCGCGAGTACGCTCGGAAGTTTTCCTGGCAGAATACCGCGGCGCTGACTCGTGAAGTCTACTCGCAGGCGCTGAATTAGAACCGACTGCGATACTCGGGCGACACGATGAACGACCGCACCATCTGAGCATCAACCCAATTGCCGTAAAACTTCAACTTGCCAAGCCAGAAGTTATATCCGTCCTGGTCCGGGTTGCGACGCAGATAGCCAATGTATTCCATGAATACAAATACAGTGTCGAACTCTTTGTTGTAGAACTGCTGGCCGTAAGTGGTTTGGAAATTCAGCGCTCCGCCGGTGGTCGTCTGGGTGCCGTCCACCACTTTGAAAACGACGCTTCCTCTGTTTGCCGGGTTGCCAGCTTCCGTAATCAACGCGTCGCGATCGGAAGCCGAAAGCGTTACGCCGGTAGTCTGTGCAAGCTTGTCGACAAACTGTGTTGCATTCAGGCTTCCGTACGCCGCCTGAAACTCCGGCCGGGTAACAAACTGATCGACGAACGCATGCTTGTTCGAATTAATGACATTAGGATCCAGCGCGTCATTCACCACGATACCGCTGTTGACTTGCGCCATATCGCCGATGTACTGGCTGTAAAGAGGCCTGCATGAGGCGGGTAAGTTCTGCGGGACGCCGGGGCATTGCGCGCCCTCTTGCTTCCCTAACGTACCCCAGTAAACGCGAATCACGAACGAGCCGGTGTTCTGGAATTCAGGTGAAACAAAGAACGCAGCGGACGTGTTTTCTCGTTTGCGGTCTATACACATCGCCTCAGACTCGCCGGGTCGGCGATTCGCAGGGTCACTGCACATCGTAATTTCGGCCGTCCAGTGAGCCCAGCCGGGTGCATCTGGAAAGCGTCGCAGGAAGTCGATGTAATGCTGCGCGGTATAAAAGTCAGCATCATCGATAGTGATTGGAACGTTCGTGCCTGGTCTCAATCGTAGCGGCTTGACCTTTATGTTGCCGTAGAAGAGTTCTGACGGCAGGTTGGGAGTTTCAGTCACGATTCGCAAGGTGGGTGGGCTTTGCGCCAACGCACCACCAAAAGCGAAAATCACGACCAGCAAAGCAAAAAAACATTTCCGCATGGACGTCGCTCCTAAAAATCTATGGTGGGAATTCTTGTCTGAGTTTTGACCTGAGGCTGGGGTCACTCTTGGCTTTCATAAGATCACGAAACCCGATTTGAGTATATGTAATGGCTGTTTGCATTGTCAATCAGGTTTCTATTGTAATTCGGTCATTTTGAAGTCCTCGATACGGAAGACGAGAAAGCGCGAGTCGCGCGGCTCATCGATGCGCTTCGCACTGCTCCGGAAGCGGATGATCGACTCTCCCGGGGGCACCGTAACCGTCTTCGAATAGGACCGCGGATTATTACTTACTTTTAGCTGATCCGAGATTAAGCCGCTCACGATGAAATCGTCGAGTTCGGGGAATCCCGTGGCAAAAACCATTTCAAGCTTTATCGTTCGCTGCAATTGTGACCCGTTCTTTAGGTGCAACTCGCCTTCATTGGAGCACCAGCGCCAGGTTTTTCCATGGCCGCCCTCGAGGTCGGAAAAACCACCTGACCACTCCAGCATTATCGGATGGAAACTTAGCTCCTTCTTTAATGCCCACTCAAGGTCGGAGTTTTTCTCATGCAAGTTTCTGCCATAGTCGGTGAGATTGAAAAAAAGTAGCCTGCCATTCGGACTAATCAATGGTTTCGTTTGCAGCACCTTGGACAATTCAGCCTCCATAGCGGCCGCTTCGTCCTGATAACCGAAACGATCCAGATAAATTCCGCCGAAGCCCGCGAAAGCCAGCGTTTGCACAAGATCGTCAGGCGGTAATGATGCAACCGACCGCTGCGCCTTATCTGTATCGTGGTTTTTAATCGTTCCGTAACTCCAACGGAGGTTCTTCGAGTGCACGTATCCTCGGAAATGATCGTAGTCGACCATCTTGTTAATTGGTGCAGTTTCCGGAAACTGCACGTAGGGTAATTGGAAGATCATTGAGCTTGGTGGCACTGACGCCTCGATCTGATTTACAAATTTTTCGTCGCTATCGAAGTCAACTTGATTTGACGCATATGATGGGACGTACCAGAGGCTCGTTTGGTCGAGAAATCCCAGAACCAAAATCGCTGCCACCACCAAATAGAAGATTCTTCGGCCATTTGTAAGCCTTCGATAAATGTGTTCGAGGCCGATCGCGACTGTCATGAAGGAAAAAAATGCGATGAAAACGCAAATCCGGTTGTAACACCTGATCGCGCTGGAGATGTATAGTGCGAACAACAAACCGAACCCGCCGATGGTTGCCAACAGCACGGAGAGTATGTTGAGTACGCTCAGATCGTGAAGAAGACCGCTTGCGCCCGGGACGAGTTCTTTCCGATATAACAACTGGGCCAGTAAGCCAAGAAAACCGATGCTGCCCACGAGCCCGAGCGACGTTGAATCGTTTTCACTCACCATCGAGTTCGCGTTGTGAAATCTCTTTAAGCGGTCGAGAAGGTTTATTCTGTGGACCGTGATGGGCAATAGTAATTGAGAGATTTTAAGACCGTAGGTCTCTGCTTCCCGCGGCACTCTCAGCATCGCTCCGGCTCGGCCGTTTTTGTATTGATAAATGAAGCTCGGCGATAGATTAATGACGATGGTTGCCGTGGTTATGCCCGAGAAAACCAGCGCCATCACCAACGGCCTAAAGCTGCGGAACTTTAGCGCGCCGACTGCTCCAGCCACCAGCAGCAGGAAGCAGAAAAAGAATGGATAATAAACGCCGCTGCATCCGAGTAATACGCAGACTGCTACACTGACTATGAACTTCTTTGTTCCTGGAAATAGTTTCTCTCTGGCTAGCCAAAGCACAACCAGAATCCCAAACGGAACGACATAGTACGCATTAAGAACAAGATGATTCTGGTTGCGCAAGAAATGGAATGGGAGGAACGCGTACAGAAGGCTGGCAAACAGTGCCGGAACGTAGGATAAGTTGAACTGTCTTAGAACGTATAAAGACGCCAGTGTGATCAAAGGAAACGAAAGCAGGTAATAAAGATTCATTACCAGAAAGGGATTGTGAGTAAAAACCGAGATTAGTAACATGACACCGACGACACCATTGTCGAAAGTGGGAAACTCGTACATCTGTAGAGCGCCCGGTGCACCGATTGAGGGGTTCTGCCAGTACCAGCCATTCTCGATGATTCCCTTGGTGGACATAGCATAAAAGATGCTGTCGCCGGTGTAGTAAAAGGGAACGTGCAAGTCTGCGCGCCAAATCTTGAAGAAAAGGCACAGCATCACCAGACATAGCACTGCCGCCGCAATGTATTGTGAGGCCCTTTTGAGATGGTTATTATCGAGAATTCGCTTCTTCATCTGCTGATGGCCGATCGACGTGAATGGGAAGGGTAACTTGTAACAAAAGGCAAAACAACTCTGCTATTGTCGGCACGGATTCGAAAACTGCTCTACCAGACATGGACTGTTCACTTCGGGCACGATCGAAGCCTACGTGAAGCATTCTTCGTCTTCATACTCACGCGAGCTTTAATCTTCTTCATCCTGATTTGTGTCGGGCAGTTGTTTACCAGGTCGTACCCTGACATAAAGGCCTACGATGCCTATATCTCGTTTGATCGCGTTCAGATTGCGAGAAAACTCCGCGAGATAATGTCGCACGCCGATGTGGCCCATTACGAGGCACTCGCACAGGTTGGCTACCGGCATGCGCCGTTTGATATCAATAATGAGCACAGTCAACAGTTCGCTTTTTTCCCATTGCATCCGTTACTGCTGTGGGTATTGCGGCATTTTACCAACGACGTGGTCCTATGGGGCGCGGCTTTTTGCAACTTGTTCTTCTTTGTCTCGTTGGTTCTGCTGTACAAACTCACGCTTGCGTTCGGCTACGCCGAAGCAACTGCGCGGCGAACGATCTTCTATTTAGCGGTTTTTCCGGCGACTTATTTTTTCTCGATTCCGATGACCGAATCGTTATTCGTGCTTCTGACCGTGGCGAGTTTCTACGCCGCGAAGCGTGAGCGTTGGTGGTTTGCCGGCGCGATTGGTTTGTTAGCGTCGGCTACCAGAGTCACGGGTGTCGTTCTGTTTCCAGCGTTACTCATATTGAGCTGGCAGATGTATCGCTCGGTGCAAGTAAGAAAAATCTTAGGGTTGATGCTGGTCCCGTTCGGTCTATTCGCTTACATGTTCTATTCGTGGTGGTTGAGCGGAGATGCGCTGGCCTTCAAGCATGCATCCATGGCCTGGGGTCGCCAGCCATCGATCTTTTTTCTCAGTCCAGTAATCAAATGGTTGGGTCACCCTGATCCAATCGTGTCGCCATGGAACGTACACATATTGAATGTGGGGTCCGTACTGCTCTGTTTTATTTGTATTTACGTGCTCGCACGGCGTCGTGAATGGGCGCTCGCAATCTATACCTCGATATCGATCGTTGTGCCGCTCTCATCCGGTGTCTTGCAGTCGCTGGACCGGTATACGATGGGTTTCTTTCCCGTGTTCATTGGATTGGGCATGGCCGCGGAGTCTGAACACGTGGACCAGACCATCAGGTTCGTCTTCGTGTTCCTGATGGCGATTATGACGGCGTTATATGCCGCTGGGTATACCAACGCACTGGCGTGAGTTAAGTAAGCTCCAGATCACAGACGGCGATTGAGAGGTGACGATCATCATTGCTGTTTGGATCTACGGTCGACGGCTGCCAGGTGCGGCTCGCAATGATATGGAGTTTGAATTCCGAAGTACCTTGGGTGATTATTCGCGGTACGTCTATTTCAATTTCTAACCAGCCGTATTCAAATAGGCACAAATCACAGATCAGTTCCTGGTTTAGTTTGAATTTCAACTCGATTGGCGATGTTCTGACATCGGGTATGTGAGTTGTGATTTGAAGTCGAAGCGTTGTGAAATGTTGGGCCCTAAAACGCAACCAGGAACGATCACTCATCCAACGTGCTATTGGTGGCAGGTGATTTGCCGGATACCAACCATTGCCAAACTCGGCGCGCGAGTTTCTGTCTAATTCGGCCGGGACGAGATCTGTCCGGGGAATAAGATCGCGCCGATCTCTATGTGCATTGTAGAAGGCTTCGTGCGCAACGTTTGAAGCCTTCAGCAAAACGTATAAACCGCTGGAAGGAAGGTCGACGTTCAAATCAGAAATCCTTCCGAAGACGTAACCCATCGCCATGTCAAACGCGTGCTGTTCGTCAAACGACAAGCCGCGTAGATAGTCGATAAAGTCGCGATCGAAATCAGCGCCGTATTCGTCGTACTGTTTGATAAATTCCGCAGCAGTTAAACACAGCGCGTAACGTGGTCGCACTTCCACTGAAGAAAAGAAGTTTTTGAATCGCCTGGCAATGTCCTCGTCCGATTCTAGTCCGACGTGTCCGTCGATCTTGATAAAGCGTACGAGTTCTTCGCGACCGGCGGATTCGTAGTCAGGATGGAGATTGCGGTCAAGGGATTCGATGCCGTGCATTGTCACGCCGTCTGGGCGAAGCACGCGCTTAATTTCCGAGAGCACAATGTCTTTATCCCTGAAATCGATATGGCCAAAAACATCGAGACTGACGACATAATCGAACGACGCATCTCCAAACGGTAGTTCTGTGAGTTTGCCTACGCTCGCAATGTCATAGCCGTTCCGCCGCGCCATACCGGCAAGAGCGGGTGAAAGATCGATACCAGCTAAATAGACGTCTTTTCGCTTGAGCAATGCAAGCAGGCCTTCTCCACAACCCAGATCGAGCAGCGAAGAACCACGACGAACGTTGTCGTAAACCCACATTGTTCGTGCGAACTTCATGTCAAAGCGATCGATCGCGTCGAAATACCCGGCATCGAAAACGCCCCCGGTGAAAAACCGATCGAGATAGAACCGCGCGACGTCGTTGATTCCGGCAAACTTCAGCAAATCTTCCATGATCATTTTCAGTGTGTTTAATCCGTCGCCGCGCTGGTCTGATTTATAAGTGGCTCAGCCGTTACGCTGGCATTTAGATTTGCGACGCCCTCGATGGGCATATCACTAAACACGCGGAAGAATAAAACACCGTCAAGCCAATCGAAGCTAATGGCAGTGATGCTGTGGACTGCAATTGAGATTGAGTAGAGATCCGGGGCGAGCCAACAGTTAAACGAGAAGGTTGTCTCGACGATCGTGCCGCGCTTGATCCGGCCACTCCTCAGACCTTGCACTTTACTGTTGGTACCGTAAAGGTAGATGCCATGTCGATTGCGTATTATGAACCCGTATACCGGCTCCGATAGATCTTCGTGAAACACGATGCGCACACGAAGATGAACCGGTTGGCCTGTTTCGATGAGCTTGATCGGCTTTAGTGAAGAGTCCAACAGATCCACTCTCAGGACCTCAGCGCTTCCATCGCCGTGTCGATAGGTGAACTGAAGTGGAACGCCTTCAGCCGACCGAGAAACCGTGATTGGTGTGGTTTCCTGATGCATCGCGAGTTGCCCTTCAGCGTATGCGGCTTCGCGTGCCATGATCACTTTCTGATAACGATCCAGGACGTCAGCCGGCGGGCCATCTGCTTCCATTCGACCATCGTTCAACAGGATTGCTCGTGAGCAAAGCGCTCGGATCGCGCCTGGATCATGCGACACAAAAAGAATTGTCGTTCCTTCCTCCTGCATTTCCTTAATCCGATGCGTGCAACGATGCTGGAAAACGGCGTCGCCCACAGCGAGGGCTTCGTCGACGATCAGTATTTGGGGAGAGGTTGCGATTGCAGTTGCGAAAGCGAGTCGCACGTACATGCCGCTCGAATATGTTTTGACAGGCTGATAGATGAAGTCGCCGATCTCTGCGAAACTTTCGATCTCCGGAAGCAAACGTTCAGTATGAGATCTTGTAAGTCCCATCAACGAAGCGTTCATGAAAACATTTTCAATGCCTGTGAACTCCGCATTGAAACCAGCGCCGAGTTCAAGTAGCGCAGCAATCGCGCCTTCATGCCATACACTGCCGTGCGTCGGCTGCAAAGTGCCAGTAATGATCTGTAGGAGCGTGGACTTGCCCGAACCGTTTGGTCCAATGATGCCTGTGGTTGTGCCAGGTTCGATCTCGAAGGAGATGTTCCTGAGTGCCCAGAATTCGCGATGGGTTTTCCAACGCCCGCGGGTCAGAGACTCCTTTAGTCGATCCAACGGCCGATTGTAAATTCGGTATTGCTTCGATACCGATTCAACCCTTAGTGCAGAAGGCATAGCGTCGGATTCCAGGAGCGAACAGTCTCACCCACAAAGAGGTATTAAGCTAAATGGAGCTAGCCTGGCTCAGTTCCCTGGGGATTCTGTCTTTGCCGTTGCGCTCTTCATTAGCGAGATCAGAAGCGACCATTTCTCGAATTAGTTCACGAAACGTAATGGTCGGTTTCCATCCCAGAACTCGGCGCGCTTTGGATGCATCGCCAGTCAAGAGATCCACTTCGGCAGGTCGGTAGTATGCGGGAACGACTCTCACAAACTCACGGTAGTCGAGATCAACCTCAGCGAATGCAAGCTCACACAGCTCACGGACACTATGTGTCTCGCCTGTCGCTATCACGTAATCGTCAGGTTCAGGCTGTTGGAGCATCAGGTGCATGGCGCGAACGTAATCAACTGCGTGGCCCCAATCTCGTTTTGCTTCCAGATTTCCGATTTTCAACTCGGAAGCGAGACCCAGTTTGATTCGAGCCACAGTACTCGTCGTCTTCCTGCTGACAAACTCAAATCCGCGACGAGGACTCGCGTGATTGAAGAGGATGCCGCTGACTCCGAAGAGTCCGTAGGCTTCTCGATAATTTCTCGTCAGATGGAAGCCGGCGACTTTACTAATTCCGTAGGGACTTCGTGGCTGGAGAAGAGTTGTTTCTTTTTGCGGTACTTCGCTGACATTGCCAAACATCTCGCTGGATCCGGCAAAATAAAATTTGCATTTGGGTCTTAGTTCTCGAAGTGCAGCCAGCACATAGTGAGTCCCGTTGATATTTGTGTTCAGAGTAGAGAAGCCATCGGCGAAGCTTTCGGCCACGAAGCTTTGTGCCGCTAAGTGATAACACTCGTCAAAGTCGTACTGGCTAATTACGTGGAAGATGCTGGGATAACTTTCAAGACTGGCAGCGTGGAGGGTTATTTGATCCAGAATGTGAGCAATCCGGCTGACGCGGTGTTCCGGTGCTTCCAGAGCGACTCTTCGAACGAGGCCGTGAACTTCGTAGCCCAGACCAAGCAGATGTTCAGCGAGATAGCTACCATCCTGGCCGGTTATGCCAGTAATCAGTACTTTCTTCTTCACCTAAGGCTCCTTTTTGATGGCTTGGCGGCCAATTAAACACTAAGCCAGGCGAAAAGCGAAACATCACCTCGCAGGCCTTGGGAAAGGAGGAGCTTTAACGAAACATTCGCTCAACGACCCCGGTGCAAAGCAACTAATGTTTGCCACCGCCTCATCTACGATTGCGATAAGCCGCAGTGTTTCTTAGAACTTGTGGGCACCACACTTAGCGAGAGCCTGCTTGCGAGATTCAAGGGGTTCTGCTTAAAATGGCCGTTCTTTAACGCCCGGTATTGGCATAATAATTCATCTGCGTACGCGCGCTGCTCAGCTCCCCGAGGGCATCAAATCCGCTCGTATCTGCGTCTTGATTCGGAGGAATTCGTGAAGCAAGCTTTCCGGTTTTTGTGCGCGCTCATCGTGTCTTTGTTTGGTTGTGGCGCGCTCCACTCCATTGCCGCTCAAACTTCGAGCCCGACGCCTGATCCATTTGTTGTCCAACTAACCTCCTCACCCAATAGCGCATTTAGTACTTTTGTGGGAGACATGACGGCCAATGGTCGGTTCGTAGTTTTTACGTCTAACGGTGACGTCGCGACTGAAAAAACTCCTTCGCGAAACAATGCTGATGGAAATCGAGAGATTTTCCTCGCTGATTATGCCCAACGAAGAATTTTTCAGATCACGAACACTAAAAATGTTGCGAATCCAGCACCGAGCCCAAGTCCTTCGCCATCTCCAACAGCTAGTCCGTCTCCCACGCCGACGCCACTCCCAACTCCTGCGGATCTGTCCCAGGTAAAAATTCAAATCGACAATCGTTCGCCAATGATTTCGCTGGAACCCCAGCTTAATAGTGGTCAGCGGGTGTATACGATTGTGTTTACCTCAAATGCTCCCGATCCCAAGAACTTCGATGGCACTGAAGGAAACCTCGCGCAGGATGGCAATTCAGAGATCTGGATATATCGACTGCCAGCTGTTCCGGACGTAGATCTGACTTTAGGAACTGATCTTCCGCTAACAGATCTTTCGACAGGAACGTTCGCTCAAATCACGAGCACTCCTGCCAGTCGATTGCCTACCGCCGGTTCGACAAGTGTCGTTCCCTTCTTTGCTGACGACAACCGGGAACCAACTATTACCGATGATGGTCAACTTCTTGCTTTTATTTCCACACGCAATTTAGTTCCGGGAGTTGGAAATGCTGACTTCAATCCGGAATTGTTTTTTTACAACATCCAAACACAAACTTTCACGCAGGGTACCAATACGCACGATGCGGTCGCCGGTATTGGATTAGTCTTTCAGTCAAACCCGAATCTTTCTTCTGATGGTTCTCTTGTGGCTTTTATCTCCAGCGCAAATTTGGCGGGTAACAACGACGACGGTAACGGAAAAGGGAACGCAGAGATCTATATCGCGAATGTTGGCGTGTCCGGTTTGAGCAATATTCGCCAGGTTACACGGACTAAGACAAACGCCACGACTCCCGTAAATGTGAATGTCTGGAGCCCTGGCCGCCGACTGAGCAGAGACGGCGCGTATCTCGCATTTGAATCCTTAGCTAATGATCCCAAAGCAAACACGGACAGCAACAACGTCGGTCTCGGCATGTTCGTTTACACGGTCGCGACTGACACGTTTGTGTTGGTCGGACCGCGTATAACAACCCTCGTCGATATCGGTCGCTTCCCCACGTTCACAGATTATTCTGCCAGCCTGGCACCAGCTAGTTTGGTTTTTGCTTCCGCGCTGAACTTTCGACCAGATGGCACAGTTCCAACCACAGCGGCGGACGCTCCTCAAGGTTTGAACCAACAATTTGCTCCTCAGATATTCTTGACTCAGTTACCAGCATCGACTTCAAACACATTTGTTCGGCTGACTAATGTCGGTTTGACGGTTCCGTTTGCAGTTCTTCCTGTCACAAGTGTTTCCCATACACGGATGGGATTCGCTATGCCCTATGATTTCGGTGGCGGAAACGCAGATTTGTCGGGAGAGATTTTCTATTTGCTGACTCCCATCATCACCGCACAATCCGCGGCTGCGCTCACATTCAACACTGGTGCAAGCAACATGGCCGTTGCGACCGCCACACCATTGCCAAGTCCAACTCCAACTCCCACGCCGACTCCAAGCCCATCCCCGGATGTGGCGATAGGTCTGGCACCGGGTGAATTGAGTATTGTTCGTTCCACTGTGGCCCTGGCTCCAGGTGATGCAACTGTCTCGACTGGGTCGGAGACAAAACGAAGTCCTGCTCTGCCGGTTGAGCTAAATGGAGTATCGGTCAGTGTTAACGGAGCAGCAGCTGGCTTGTACTTTGTCGGTAATGCTTCAAAGCAAATTAACTTTGTGATGCCGATAAGCCTGCCGCTTGGCGTGGGGACTGTTGCCGTTAATATCAACGACACCGGCGCGAACACCGATACGGCGTTGCGCGGTTTTGTTCAGATTGTTGCGGGACAACCAGACATTTTCACGACCACCAATGACGCCGGTGGCAGGGCAATTGTCTTCAACGTCACGAATCCCAACGCGCGTACGGTTGAACCGTTTAGTGTTACCTCGACCGATGCCGGCGGCAATACTGTCCCAACCGTACTCGAATTAAACCTGACGGGAGTTCGGCTGGCAACGAAGGCTGAAATAACAGTCACCGTTGGCACCACGGTTATCAGTGGTGACTCGATCACGTTAGTGCAATCGAACCCGGAAATGCCTGGTTTCGACATCATCGACTTCACTCTGCCCGCATCTCTCGCGGGCGCGGGTGATGTTCCAATACTGGTGACCTTTACTCGAACAGGGCAGACGGCGACGACGAGTCGCTCAACGGCGACAGCAGCGCATATAACCATCAACTAAGCAGTACTTCCTGATTTCATGGCCGCCCGATTTCCGTCGGGCGGCTTTTTTCTCTTGCCCGGGCAACAGATTTTTCTGAGGTCTCCCGCCCGAGCGTGATACCATCAGCCACTAGCCGGGACACCCGCCCCGCGTCCGAAAACGTTTTTCAAAAGTCCTCTCTCGGAAGACCTGATGCACTATCCAGTTTCCCTATTTCTGGTGCTGGTCTCGTTTTTGAATCCAGGCTCGCCAGGCCGCTTTGAAACAAGGGATTCGTCTGAATTCGAGCCGGTGGCTCAAGGCGCGCGACAAATTAAATGGCCGACCAGGACGATCGAAGTTGCTTTTTCAACTTCCTTGCAGTCGCCGGGCGCTAACATCAAATCAGGCAGTGACGTCGTTGGTGCAGTTCGTCGTGCGTTAGCTCGTTGGTCCAGTATCGCCAGGATCAATTTTGCGGTTACCTGGTCTTCGGCATCCTCTGTCAGTCCTTCCGCGAATGGAGACGGCATAAGCCTCATCACCATCGCCGACACTCCTGAAAATCAAACTTTCAATGCCGACTCAACTGCGGGTCGAACACGCGTGTTCTTCGATCCGGAAACAGGCGCGATCGCAGAAGCTGACGTATCGATTAATCCGCGTCCAAAAACAGAAGAAGGTGCGGACCTGCAATTCTCGACTGATGGATCACCAGGTACTTACGATCTCGAAGCGACCTTTACTCATGAGATCGGTCACCTCTTAGGTTTGGATCATTCGGCTGTGCTCGGCTCGACGATGCAAGGTCGTCAAGCGTTCAATGGCACTTTCGGCTTACCTGCGCTTACTGAGCGCACCCTAAGCGAAGACGATAGACAACGTGTTCGCAGTTTGTATGGCCCAAAGCTGAAGTTGGGTCGAATTGAAGGACGTTTGATCGATAATCGATTGCCGAACACTTCCAGTCCGCTTGCTGCGGTCAGCGTCTGGGCCGAAAGCGTCAACTCGGGCCGAGTCATGGCAAGTGGAACTACAAGTGACGACGGCACCTATAAATTTGATGGCTTAGTTCCGGGTCAATACCGAGTGGTGGTTGCTCCTCGCGAAGACAGTACAGATCGTTTTCGGAGTTTCGAAATCTCAAATCAAGTCGTCGTGAAATCGGATGTAGCAACGACTTTGAATTACAACCTCATTCCGCCGCAAGCTTCCGCGCCCGCGCTGAACCCGCGATTCATTGGACTGAACGGTGAACTGTCGACCGTGGCGTTACCGCTCGAGGCCGGAAAGAAGTTCAAGATCTATTTGGCGGGCGACGGTATTGATCAGGTCCCCGGCAGTAACATCTCGATAAACTCGCCCTACTTCACTGTTGATGCATCGAGTCTCGCGCGTGAACAGTTGGGGACGACGTACCCGGTAGTCAGTTTCGAACTAACAGCTGCAGCCAACGCGCCATTTGGTGACTATTCGATCAAGCTGCAATCGAACTCTGGCGAAACTGCCTTTGTCCCGGGGGCACTGACTATCGATCCTGGTGTGTCGGCGACAGGAGGCAACCCGATTGACGATTACCGGTTCTTCATCAGCCAAGACTATTCAGACCTGATGGGACGCGAACCCGATCAGGCGACACTCGACAAACTGATAGCGCAGTTCAATCAGTGTGGAACACGTGGCGATTGTTTGAAGACCCGGCGTTTGGATCTTTCAACGTCGCTTTTAACCCAAAGTGAATTGTCAGCTACCGGACTTTTTCTCCACGATCTATACACAGCCGGATTTGGCCGGCGTCCGCGGTTTGCGGAGTACGAAACCGATCGAGCTACGGGAGGCAACTTCAACAGTGAGATCGAAGACAGTCGGATTGCACTTGCGTTGACTTTTGTTCAGAAACCAGATTTTCAGCGTCGTTATCCAGCAACTTTGAAACCGGCTGAGTTCGTTGATCAGTTGCTGGCAAACGTCGGACAACGAAGTAATCTGGACGTGAAAACAGAACGTGCGACACTGCTTGGTTTGTTCGATGGAATGAATTCGGGCCGGGCGGCGATTCTGGCGCGGGTAGCGTCGCAATCGAGTTTAATTGAGGCTCATTACAATGAGGCTTTCGTTCTGCTTCAATACTTCACCTACTTGCGACGTGACCCGGATGAAAGTGGACTCAACTTCTGGATGAACTCACTGAAGAGCAAGCCCTTGCGCGATCCTGCTGCAGCGAGGTTTGTGGTTTGCTCGTTTATGACCTCAGCCGAGTATCAAAACCGCTTCGGAATGATTGCGACTCACACCAACGCCGAGTGTGGCAATTAGCAGTGATCTCAGATTTCAGATAATTTCAGATCTCAGATCTGAGATCAAACGCCTCGTGTGTCGTGTTTTTGAAATTTGAAATTTGAGATCTGAGATCTGAGATCTGAGATCCTACTGGTATATTTACCTCTCGCTCGATTAATTACACCAAACAAAAGAAGCTCAGTTGAAACAAACACTCTTAGCGTATCTAGTGTGTCCAGGCTGCGGTCAGAACCTGTCGCTTGACGTTGTCGCTGCACAAGACAATGAGATTATCGAGGGCACCCTGGCGTGTGTTGGCTGTCACCGTAATTTCGCCATTGCCCAGGGCATTCCGAGATTTGCCAACCTGGAAGACGTAGAGAGTGACAAACAAGCGACGGCTGAAGGTTTCGGCTGGCAGTGGACCCACTTCGTTCAGGAGGACAAACGCTACGCAGAGCAATTGCTCGGCTGGATCAAGCCCGTCACTCCCGAATTCTTTGCGGGCAAGGTCGTGCTCGAAGGAGGTTGCGGAAAGGGAAGGCATACACAACTCGCCGCAGCCTGGGGAGCTCGCGACGTCATCGGTATCGATCTAAGTATTGCGGTTGAAACTGCGTATGCAGCGACTCAGGAGCTGCCGAATGTGCACATCGTTCAAGCCGACATCTATAACCTGCCTTTTGCGAGATGCTTCGATTATGCGTTCTCTGTAGGGGTGCTGCATCATCTGCCCGATCCCAAGGGTGGCTTTGAATCTTTGGCTGCAAAGGTAAAGAGCGGGGGACATATTTCTGCCTGGGTCTATGGAGCTGAGAACAACGAATGGATTACCAGATGGGTCAATCCAGTGCGCACAAAGTTGACTTCAAGAATGGATCAAAAAATTCTTTTGCAGCTCTCAAAAATTCCGGCTGCCAGTATCTATCTCGCAACTAAGTTGATCTATGGGCCCCTGAATCGCAGCGAATCCGGAAAGTCTATTGCTCGCCACTTGTTCTACAACGAGTATTTTAGCAACCTGGCACCATTTGGCTGGCGCGAACAGCACACAATAGTTTTTGATCACCTGGTTGCCCCAACCGCGTTTTATTTGTCTCGCGAAGAATTTGAGACCTGGTGGCGAGCAATTGGCGCGGATGAAGTCACGATTACCTGGCACAACGAAAACAGTTGGTGTGGATTTGGTCGTATCCCTTAAACGATGAGCTCGGCGGAAACAATGCAGCGAAACGTCTGGCGCCCACTTTGGGAATTGCCTCGACGCAGTGAACTGATCTGGTCGTTGGCGAAGCGTGATCTGCTGACCAGGTACAAGGGTTCGGTCCTTGGAATAGTTTGGGCCATAGTTACGCCCGTGGTGATGATTGCGATCTTTACGTTTATCTTTGCCGGTATTTTTGGCGCACGTTTCGGCAATAGCAATTCTCACTGGACGTATGCGTTGTATCTCTTTTGTGGCTTGATACCCTGGACTATGTTTCAGGACACGTTGCAACAGTCATCGACCACGATCGTAAATCACTCGAACCTCGTGAAGCGTGTCATCTTCCCGCTTGAGACGTTGCCCGTGGCTCAGGCCTTTTCGGCACTTGGCAATCAGTTGTTCGCAAGCGTTGCACTGTTGTTGGCGGTCGTTGTCATTGAGCACCGTTTGTCGTTGACTTTCTTGTGGTTGCCAGTGCTCGTGATACCTCAACTCTTAATGGCGATTGGCGCTGGCTGGCTCTTAGCGTCACTTGGAGTATTTCTGCGCGATATAGTTCAGGGTGTCTCACTTGTCTTGATGGCGTGGATGTATCTGACTCCCATTATCTATCCGGAATCGATCGTGCCGGCGCGGTTTAGCCGCGTTATTCAGCTCAATCCCTTCACGCCTTTAGTGCGCAATTACCGACGTATTTTTCTGGAGGGTCAGCAGCCTGACTGGTCCGGCTTGGGTTACTTCACGATCGTGGCAGTGTTCATCTTTCTGTTTGGTTACTGGTGGTTTGCTCGAACTCGAAAGAACTTTGCCGATGTGATCTAGTCGTGGGCTGGTACCCGGTCACCTCAAACCATCAACTCAGCACGGCTTGGCCACAACCCACCACTGATCGTTTGTAAGGCTGCATTTTCAGGAGTAGCATCCGGGCGTGCTAGTACCGCGGATTATCTTTCTTGTGCTGTTGGCCGTGTCAACCTACTCGTGTAGCAGAAATATCGGCTCTCTGACCGCAGCTGTAAAAGCACAAGAACCCGCAGCAGTTTCTTCAAGTAACAACAAAATTGATTTCGGTAGTGACGTCGAACCAATCCTCAAAGCGAAATGTCAGCCTTGTCACTTCAGTGGCGGCAAAGTTTATGACAAGCTGCCGTTCGATCGTCCTGAAACGATCAAGATACTCGGCACGAAACTCTTCACTCGGATCCACGACGAAAAAGAACGCAAAATAATCCGCGAGTTCCTGGCCCAGTAATGTCCGATATGCTTTAGCTTGTCGTGACGCAACCAACCAAACCCCACGATTTCAGAGCTCTTAGAAACTGAGTTCCGGAATTTTCTTCTCTGCGTTCTCAAGTGTCCGACAAACTTTAGGAAGCTCTGATTAAGTACGATAGGCTGTTAGCCTGTCGTGGTTTGCCTCAACAATATGGCTAAGATCGTCGACAGGCTAACAGCCTATCGTACTTAATCAGAGGTTCCTTTAGTTTGTCGTGCGTCCCATCGGAGCCTCGGATTGATTCAATGAATGTTGATCGCACACACGACAAACAAAAGTTCGTCGGACATTTGAGAACTGACCCAACACGCCGACAGCCTGTCGTACACTATTCTTCTGCACGTAACCGAAACTCCTCATGCAAGCCCGCTACATATTTCTCCCATTGCTTCTTGAAGACATCCATGTTCCCGAGAATACCGGTCAACGTCTTGTAACCGGTAGGATCGTTTGCCTGTTGTGCATGAAACTGACGATAGAACTTGATCAGTAATCCGCGCTCCTGAAGGTAATAGCAGAGGTAACGCGCCTGCGCGTAATTCACTCCTCGTCCGTCTGAATAAAAATTGCTTGAATCCAACGAAGTTAGTGTCTTGAACGAGGGAACGTTTCCATCCTTGATTGCTTGCTGCAGTCCGGGAAGACGCCAATTCACAAAGCCGTGAATGTGTCCGTCCTGTTCGCCAACCGCTTCGTACAGCGAGCCGAGACCTTCGTTTAGCCACGGTGGGCAGCCGGGAAAATTCGCCTCTACGAAAGGATGCACGAGTTCGTGAACAAGCGTGCCGCCGCCAGTGGCAATGTTCATGATCAACGCCTTGTGGCCGCGCGAGTAATAGCCATATGGCGTTGAAGGTTTATCGTTAAATATCGACAGTGTGTACTTTTCATAAGAATGGGCATTCTTGAACAACCAGATGTCCAAAATCTCTTCCGGATCTTTGGGGAAGAAATCCGCTTTGAGCTTTTCCACGGCCCACTTGATCGTCTCCTCGGCATGTTTCGCAACAACGTCAGGCGGCTCATCACCGATGACGACGAATGGCGGCTGAACGACGATTGAGAATTCTGAGCTGGGTATTCGCTTTTTTAGTTCTTTGATGTGCCGATCGAACTCTGACCTGGAAAACGTCGCCGCATCAAGTGAGGGCGGGAAGGAAACGCTCACAGCCATTTCAGCTGGCGGAGTTCGAACGACGATTGATTTAACAGCACCAGTCTTTGAGTCGCAGCCGATTGCGAGGAGTAACAACAATGTGAGTAGGGTGGCGATTCGCATTTCGAATTACTGTCATCGTGCGATCAAGTAGCCCAGATAGTAGAACGTCTCTCGCACGAGTTCTGCCAGTTGCGTCCTCCAACCAACGTATCTGGTTGTTGGAGTCGGTGACGGATACGCAATTAGACCAACGTCTCTTGCCATTGTCATTGCACGTTTCATGTGCATGGGATCGCTGACAATCAGTACTGTCCTGAGATTGTTTGCATCTGCCAGCTGCTTGGCGTAGACGATATTTTCAAAGGTCGTATGCGACTTCTGTTCGACTAAGATGTCCTGGATGGGGATACCGTTTGCCTGGGCGTAGCTGCTTGCAGCGGCCGCTTCGGTCGGCTCATTTGGATTGCCTTGTCCGCCAGTGAAGATCAGTTTTCGCACTTTGCCCTGGCCATAAAGAGCTACCGCATGATTTATGCGTTCCCGAAAAACCGGTGAGACATTCTGACTCCAGACCGCCGCGCCGAGCACGACCGCGGCATCAGCCTGCCTATCGACTGCAACATTACGGTAGCTGAATATTCTGACCGCGGTGACAACCAATATTAGAATTACAATCGCGATAATTGCGAGGACAGTTTTACCAATACTACGCATGAGACCGTCCATGATAACAGTAGTCAGAACCGTAGCACGGTAGCCTTGGGTCGGCTCAGGGAAAGTATTGAATCTGCCAGACCCGACGATACCGCGTTTCGGTTCTGACATCTTCTGTCCTATCATCCAAATTCATGAGACAGATCTATACATTGATTCTCGTTGTTTTGAGCGTCGCATGGTTACAGGGCTCAGCTCAGACACCAACGCCAACGCAAACCCCACAAACGAAGTTCGCGGTTTCAGATCTCGAGAAACTGCGTTGGATAGAAGGTACATGGCGCGGAACCGGCGATGTTGAGAAACCCTTCTTCGAACGGTACCGATTCGAAAGTCCAACCACTCTTGCTGTTGATAACTTTACCGACGAAACCCTGACCAAAGTTGAAGAGACTACGCGCTTCGAACTCAAAGACGGTCAGTTTGGTAACGGCGGAGAAGATTCGCGCTGGACCGCCTCATCAATCGACTACCAGGGCGTTAACTTTGTGCCAATCGCAAAGGCTCGAAACTCATTTCGTTGGCAACGCGAATCCGATAACACGTGGACTGCAATCATCACCTGGCCTCCTGTAGAAGGGAAACCGGGCAAGCAACGTGTTTACAAGATGGAGCGCTGGCCGAAATAATGTGGTTTCACTGGTCAGCGCTCCGTGGTGTATAGGTCCAATACGTCCTATAGATCCTATACTCCTGACCACTGACCCCCGACCACTGACCAGCCCTCCCGTTTTCCGTTACAATCTTTTTCCCGACATCTAATCTTGGCCGACTTATCCTTACATCTTCTGACTCAACTCCTTGATGCCGCTGTGGAAGGTATTTTTGCGTTTGACCGAGACAGCCGCTTCACGGTTTGGAATAAAGGGATGGAGGAGATCACCGGCCTTAGCAGAGAAAATGTCATCGGACGCAAGGCTCTGAAGTTGTTCCCTGCGCTAAGGAAAACAGGAGAGAACTCTTTCTTTCACGGCGCGTTAACGGGTGAAAGAGCAATCTGCAGAAAGAGTTCACTCTCCAGTCTCGCGTCAACTCAAAGTGAGACTCATTATTACCCTTTGTTTGCTAAAGACGATGAGATAGTTGGAGGCATAGGTGTAGTTCGTCCCGCGAGTTGTAAACACGCGGATCTGCAAGCTGGAAGCGCATATCAGAGGCTCACCTCTCATCTGGAAAATTCACCGCTGGCAGTTGTCGAATGGGATAGCGATTTTCGTGTATCGCGCTGGTCGGAATCCGCCGAGGCCCTGTTTGGGTGGAAGGCTGAGGAAGTTCTGGGCAAACATGTTGACGAATGGAGATTTGTTTTTCCGGAAGATTTGAATGCGGTCGAATCGGTAACTTTTCGGCAGCGACAGGGCGTCGAAGTGCAAGGCGTTCTCTCAAACCGCAATTACCGCAAAGATGGATCACTCATACATTGCGAATGGTACAACTCTGTACTTCATGATGATTTCGGCAAACTCGTTTCGGTGCTCTCACTTGTACTTAATGTTACCTCTCGTAAATTCGCAGAAGAAGAACGCGCTGCATTATTGGTTCGCGAACGCGACGCAAGAAGACATGCGGAAGAGGCTGATCGTTTGAAGGATGAATTTTTGGCCACACTGTCTCATGAACTCAGAACGCCATTGACGTCTATCCTTGGTTGGGCTTCGATGATTCGAAACGGAGAAGTAGAAGGGCCAAGTGCCGAAAGGGCAATTGAAACAATCGAAAGAAACGCGCGGTCACAAGCCCGGTTGATTGACGACTTGCTTGATGTCTCCCGGATCATTACCGGGAATCTTCGCCTCGAACTGAATCCACTAAACCTTGTGCCGATCGTGGAAGCCGCAGTTGATGCTTTGCGACCTACAGCGGATGCAAAGGGCCTGGAACTAAAAACGGATTTTTCCTCGGCTTGCCTTGTGCGCGGAGACGCCAACCGTCTACGTCAGGTTATCTGGAATCTGCTTTCCAACGCGATCAAGTTTACGCCGCGCGGTGGTGGTGTGCAGATAGTTCTCGACTGCGTCGACGGAATTGTGCGTCTGAAGGTGAGCGACACGGGTGAAGGTATTTCAGCGGAGTTTCTTCCGTATGTGTTTGATCGATTCCGACAAGCGGAGGGATCGATCTCGCGACGGCAAGGCGGACTCGGATTGGGACTGGCAGTCGTCAGGCACCTTGTCGAATTACACGGCGGAAATGTCAGCGCGGAAAGCAGTGGCTTAGGCTCCGGCTCGACGTTCACCGTGGATCTCCCAATGGCCCAGGAACGGCGCGATCCGGCTCGAGCCGAGGAAAGACGGAAAGAGGTGGAACGTCGCAGGAGTTTGACAGGGAACAAAGTCAGATTGGATGGCATTCACGTACTGCTCGTTGAAGACGACGACGATTCCAGAAAACTAATTGGGACGATGCTCAAGCAACACGGGGCACAGGTGAGTTCTGCAGCTTCCGCGAAAGATGCTTTCAATTTGTTTTGCGAGAAGTTGCCGGACATCGTCATTAGTGACATCGGGATGCCCGAAGAAGACGGCTACGAGTTAATCCAGAGGATACGCGCGCTGTCTGGAAATGCCGGCGGTCTTACGCCGGCAATTGCTTTGACCGGTTACGCCACACGAAGAGATCGCGAACGATCTCTGGCGTCAGGTTACCAGCTGCATATTGCGAAACCGATCGAACAGAGTCAGTTGGTATCTGCGATTTCTTCGTTAGTGAAAAAGTGAGACACCACCAGGCTTCAGCCGGTGGTGTCCCGAGATGTTCGGGGTACGGTTTCTAGCTATGAAGTTGAAGTACCACCGGCTAAAGCCTGGTGGTGTCCCGAGATGATCGGGGTACTGTTTCTAGCTATGAAGTTGAAGTACCACCGGCTAAAGCCTGGTGGTGTCCCGAGATGTTCGGGGTACTGTTTCTAGCTATGAAGTTGAAGTACCACCGGCTAAAGCCTGGTGGTGTCCCGAGATGATCGGGGTACTGTTTCTAGCTATGAAGTTGAAGTACCACCGGCTGAAGCCGGTGGTGTCCCGAGATGTTCGGGGTACTGTTTCTAGCTATGAAGTTGAAGTACCACCGGCTAAAGCCTGGTGGTGTCCCGAGATGTTCGGGGTACTGTTTCTAGCTATGAAGTTGAAGTACCACCGGCTGAAGCCTGGTGGTGTCCCGAGATGTTCGGGGTACTGTTTCTAGCTATGAAGTTGAAGTACCACCGGCTAAAGCCTGGTGGTGTCCCGAGATGTTCGGGGTAATGTTCTAGCTATGAAGTTGAAGTACCACCGGCTGAAGCCTGGTGGTGTCCCGAGATGTTCGCGGTACTGTTCTAGCTATGAAGTTGAAGTACCACCGGCTGAAGCCTGGTGGTGTGAAGGCGCATTTCTCAATGATGGTAGCCACACAGTATTATCTTTGAGCTTCCCAATTCAATCCAAAGCGGTTTCAAAAATATGAGACACAGAATCCTACTGATCCCTGTACTTCTTCTTATCCTCGCCCCTGTATTTGCTCAACAACAGGACCCTTCTTTACTAACGCTCGATTCAATTTTCACATATAAGACGCGTTCGCTCGGTCCTGTGCAGTGGCAGAGCGATGGTTCCGGCTACCTCGCGCTCGAACCTTCAGCAACAAAGAAGGACGCAGTTGACATAGTTCGTTACGACGCGCTTAGCGCTGAGCGAACTATAAAGGTTGCCGCAGAAAAACTGACTCCAGCTGGAGGCGAACCGCTGAGCATCGATGAGTTCTATTTCACGCCGGACGAACAAAAGGTCCTCATCTTCACAAACACTGCGCGTGTTTGGCGGAGTAACACCCGCGGCGATTATTGGGTGTTGGATTTGAAAACGGGAAGGCTCCTCAAACTTGGCGGCAAAGACGCGCCGCCATCCAGTTTGATGTTTGCGAAGTTCTCACCTGATGGAACTCGGGTTGGCTTTGTTCGAGATAACAACATCTTCGTCGAAGATCTTGGCGCGAACTCAAAAATCAATCAGATCACAACCGATGGTAATCGTTACATCATCAACGGAACCTTCGATTGGGTCTACGAAGAAGAGTTGTTTTGTCGCGACGGATTTCGCTGGAGTCCAGATAGTAAACAGATTGCTTATTGGCAGCTGAATTCCGAAGGCGTGAAAGAGATGAAGCTGATCAATAACACCGCGGCGCTCTACCCGATAATTACCAGTTTCCCATATCCGAAAGCCGGCGAAACAAACTCGTCAGCTCGCGTCGGAGTGATCTCAGCAGAAGGCGGTCCAACCCGGTGGTTCGATATCGCAGGTGATCCTCGCAACAACTACTTGCCTCGTATGGAATGGGCGGCGAACTCAGACGAGGTTGTAATCCAACAGTTGAATCGTTTGCAGAATACAAACATTGTCATGCTTGGTGATGTGCGGACGGGGAAAGTGCGTCCAGTGCTCACCGAAAAAGACGACACCTGGGTTGATGTTGCGTGGGGCGATATCGATTGGGACAAAACTGGTTTGGCTCGGGGCGACGTTGAATGGATCGACAACGGCAAGCGCTTTCTCTGGGCAAGTGAACGCGACGGTTGGCGACATATCTATGCCGTATCTCGGGATGGTCGAGATGTCAAAGTCGTCACTGCCGGAAACTACGATGTGATCAGCGTCGAACGGGTTGATACCAGGAACGGTTTCATCTATTTCATCGCTTCTCCTGATAACGCAACCCAACGGTATCTCTACCGGGTACGTATTGACGGCTCAGGCAAAGAAGAGCGTCTGACGCCAGCGACGAATCCAGGCACGAATGGCTACAACATCTCACCTCGCGGCGACGTGGCGATTCATTTCTACTCAAATTTCAATCATGTAACCATGACAGACATCGTGCGGTTGCCGCAGCATGCTGTAGTCCGCACCATGATTGATAATCATGAGGTCCAGGATCGGTTGGCAAAGTTGAAACCAAGCGCCACGGAGTTCTTCAAGGTTGATATAGGGGAAGGTGTGCAGCTAGACGGCTGGATGATCAAGCCGCCAGACTTCGATAGTCAAAAACGCTACCCGGTTCTGTTTTACGTCTATGGCGAACCATGGGGTCAAACCGTTCTGGACACGTGGGGCGGGACTACTCGCTTGTGGCACCAGATGCTGGCGCAACAAGGCTACATCATCATGAGCGTTGACAATCGTGGGACTCCGGCTCCGAAAGGCCGCGCATGGCGCAAGATCATTTATCGCAAAATGGGAATTGTGAATTCAGGTGATCAAGCTGCTGCCGCCAGGGTGATCGCAAAATGGCCATTCGTCGACCCCACTCGCATAGGAATTTGGGGATGGAGTGGTGGAGGCTCGTCAACACTAAATGCGATGTTTCGTTATCCGGATATTTATTCTGTCGGGATTTCGGTGGCTCCCGTTCCTGATATTCACTATTACGACACTATCTATCAGGAACGTTATTGCGGCTTACCGCAAGACCATCCCGAAGAATGGAAACAGAGCTCCCCGGTAACCTTTGCCGCTCAGTTGAAGGGAAGTTTGCTTGTCGTGCATGGAACTGGCGACGATAACGTCCATTACCAAGGCACGGAGGCTTTGATCAACGCACTCGTAGCGTCAAACAAGCAGTTTTCAATGATGTCGTATCCAAATCGTTCGCATGGAATTTACGAAGGGGCCGGAACGACCCGGCATTTGTACGGTTTGTTGACGCGATATCTGATGGAGAAGCTGCCAGCCGGTGCGGCAATGCAGACGAGTAGCGCCGCCCGTTAGATTTCAGATCTCAGATCCCAGATCTCAGACTGAGAGTTTTTAGGGGCTCAGATTCCCAGCGAGGGCTCGTTCGGGGTAGATCTGAGATCTGAGATCTGGAATCTGAGATCGTAAATGTAAAAACTCGTTGAAAAGTCTTACGGTTCTCTGTTAGCCTAGCTGTCGGGTTGACGGCCAACCTCCTTGTCCTACTCACATTACAGTCATAAACGCCTTCCATTCTTCAGTTAACCAACTCTGGTTGGTGCAGACCGATGAAACTTTCGACCGCGCATCCTGACGTGACATCGCGAGAACTCTCTGCCCATCGAATAAACACCGGCGTGCGACGCATCGTCGAATCGAATCTCATTGGCTTCGTTGTTACCGACGTTGATGGCGTTATTGAGTATGCGGACGACACGTTTTTGTCCGCGGTCGGCTACTCGCGAAATGAGCTCCCTCGCCGCCTCTGCGATCTAACTCCGCCGGAGCATCAGCGGTTAGACGACGATGCCTTCGAGAAACTCTTTGCCTTCGGAACTTGCACTCCCTACGAAAAGGAATTTACCCGCAATGACGGATCGCGAGTTCCCGTGTTGTTTGGTGCTGCGCTTGGTGGTGACGAGATAAGTTGTTTTGTTATTGACCTCTCCCGTAACAAACAGTGGCAAGGTAGTTTGAATCACCTGGCCTACCACGATGCACTCACGGATCTACCAAATCAATCGCTATTCAAGGACCGTTTGAAGCAGGCGATCGCGCTCTCTCACCGGAGCAATCAAATGCAGGCAGTGATGTTGCTGAATCTGGATCGATTCAAGACGGTGAATGATTCGCTCGGCTACCTCGCCGGCGATCTACTTTTGCAATCAGTCGCGCAACGTCTGACGAGTTGCGTGCGTGACTGCGATACCGTTGCGCGCTTTGGTGGTGATGAGTTTGCAATCCTGCTCACTCAGATTTCCCGCACCCAGGATGCGGCAACGACTGCAAATGCGATCAGGCAGGCTTTGAATCAGGCATTTCTGTTTGATGATCAGGAGATTTTTGTTTCAAACAGTATCGGGATTAGCCTGTATCCACATGACGGGCGCGATACGGCAACACTCCTCAAGAGTGCCGGCGCGGCGCTTGATCGCGCAAAGGAACAGGGCGGCAACAACTATGAGTTTTACACCGCAGGACGAACAACTCGTGCGCTGAGACAACTGGTACTCGAAAGTAATTTGCGGCCGGGACTGGAACGGCGTGAGTTCTTTGTTCAGTATCAGCCGCAAGTTAGTAGCGTCGACTTTCATCTGGTTGGAATGGAAGCCCTGGTTAGGTGGCAACATCCTAATCTGGGGCTGCTGTATCCGACTGAGTTCATTCATTTGGCGGAAGACAGCGGTTTGATCATTCCGCTTGGTGATTGGGTATTTCGAAGTGCGTGTCTGCAAAACAAGGCGTGGCAAGATGCAGCATTGGTTCCGATGCGGCTGGCTGTGAATTTTTCCGCGCGTCAGTTCCAACAGCCATCTTTTATTTCCAGGGTCGAGGAAATATTGAAGGAGACGAATCTGGATCCCACATGGCTCGAATTGGAGATCACCGAAAGCTCAATCATGAAGGATCCTGACAAAGCGATCGAGAGGTTACTTGAGTTGAAGATGATGGGGATCAAGGTGGCGATCGACGACTTCGGTACAGGTTATTCCTCTTTGAATTATCTGAAACGCTTTCCCATTGATACTTTGAAGATTGACCGGTCCTTTGTGAGTGATCTCTGTAAAGATCCGCATGACACCGCGATCGTCAGAGCAATCATCACTCTCGGACACGCACTCGATTTAACTGTGATTGCGGAGGGTGTCGAAACACGCGAACAATTAGAATCACTGAAGGAACTCGAATGTGACGTGGTTCAGGGATTTCTATTCAGCAAGGCTCTATCGAGTGAAGACTTCGAGGAGTTGTTGATATTGCAGGGACAGGCGATCACGCAAATTTGAGATCTGAGATCTACTGCAGCTGGCTCGCTGCTGCGTCGTCCAGCAGCCAGGTAAGTGAACCGTTCGTTGGACTGATGGATTGAGCCGGAAATTTACCAGGCTTTCCGTTGAGAACCTCGTTCACCATTGCCGCCTTGTCATCTCCACTCACCAGAAACAGAACGTTTGCAGCGTTGTTCAATACCGGAAGTGTCATCGTTATCCGATAAGTTTGAAGTTTCTCGATCCAGGGAGCAGCGACCAGTTTTCGCTTTTCCTGCAGCACTTCGGAACCAGGGAAGATTGATGCGGTGTGGCCATCGGCGCCCATCCCGAGTAACACGAGATCTAAACGCGGCAGTTCGTCATTCGCGAGTCCAAAGAAACTTCTAAGCTGCGACTCATAAGCGCAGGCTGCCTCTTGGGCGTTCGGTTTCTCCCCCGGTATCCGATGAACATTGAGTTCCGGGACGGCAACATGTGCGAGCATGGCTTCGTTTGCCATTCGATAGTTGCTCTCCGAATCAGCCGGACCAACGGGTCGCTCGTCGCTCCAAAAGAAATGAATTCTTTGCCAGGGTAACTGTTCGCGATATTCAGCATTGGGATCGGCCATCAATTCGTACAAACGACTTGGTGTTGAGCCGCCTGATAGGGCGATGACAAAGCGATTGTTTGCAGCGACCGCTTGACGGGCTTGTGTAGCAATCATCCGCGCCGCCTGTTTTGCAAGCGACAATGGGTCCGAACAAATCTCGATATTAGGTTTCGCTAGTCTCATTCCGTCGAACAGAACACTCATACCTAAAAACAGAATAAGTAAGGAAGGGCATCCTACTTGTTCTATTCTGGTGAGGCTTATAGTCCAGCACAAAGCCCAAAGTACAGAGCTCAAAGATCAGTCACACCCAGCCTTCGCTTCCTGCAACCTTCTCCACCGATGTCCATTTCGCGCCAACAATGGATCGGCTTCAGCTGGACCATCCCTTCCAGCAGGATAACTGGGTAGGTTGCTCCTGCCTTCCTGCGCCCAGCCTTCTTCAATTGGCGTAATCAATCGCCACTGCGCTTCGACTTCATCACGACGCGTAAACAGAGTCGCATCGCCTTGCATCACGTCAAGAAGTAATGTCTCGTACGCATCCGGGCTTCGCACTCCAAATCCGCTCTGGTAGCAAAAATCCATGTGGACTGTTTTTGTGCGCATCTGGAAGCCAGGCTGCTTAGCGCCAATGCTTACATTTATTCCTTCGTTTGGTTGGATCCGCAACACGATAACATTCGGTTCAATCTCTTCGTCCGGTGTACGCGCAAACAAAGCCTGTGGAGTGCGCTTGAGACTGACCGCAATTTCTGTCAGGTTCCGACCGAGTCGTTTTCCTGTGCGCACGTAGAACGGTACGCCTGCCCAGCGCCAGTTTGAAATTTGAAACTCGATCCCTACGAATGTCTCCGTAGTTGAGTTTGGCTTGATGTTTTCTTCCTCTTTGTATCCCTTTACCGGCTCGCCATCGATTACGCCGGCTGCGTACTGGGCGCGAACGGTCCTTTGACCGACCTCTTCTGGCTTCAGCCGCCGAATCGAACGCAAAACCTGCACCTTTTCTTCTCGAACACTATTCGCATCAAACGCGACCGGCGGTTCCATAGCTGTCAGTGTGAGCAGTTGAAGAAGGTGATTGGCAACCATATCGCGCAATGCGCCTGCTTCTTCGTAATAACTCGCGCGCGAACCGACACCCAGTGTTTCTGCCGCCGTAATCTCGACGTGATCAACGTAGTTTCGATTCCAAATCGGCTCAAACATCGAGTTGCCAAAGCGAAACACCAGGATGTTCTGAACAGTGTCTTTGCCGAGATAATGATCGATGCGGTAAACCTGGTCTTCCTGAAATACGGTGGCAATCTCGGCATTAAGTTTCTTTGCCGACTCGACGTCACGACCAAACGGTTTCTCTATGACAATGCGACTCCAGCCCTTTTCGCGTTTTGCGAGTCCCGCCTTGCCGAGCCCTTCAACAATCCTGGGTGAGAGCGAGGGTGGGGTGGCGAAGTAGAACAAACTATTTGCGCTCGCGCCTGCCCTGACCATCTCATCCAGCCGGGAGGCGATACCGAAATACATGTCGTCAGTGTCCAGTTCACCAGTGAAATAGAAGATGCGCTCAGCAAATCTGGCCCATTCTTCATCACTACAGTGTTCGACCTTGTTTGAAAGATTCAATGCATCTCGTATCGTTTTTCGAAATTTCTCATCACCAACCGGACTGCGCCCGACACAGAGGATCTGCACCTCATCAAGACATCCTTCGCACATCAAGCGAAAGAGTGCAGGCATGAGCTTGCGTCGAGTGAGATCCCCGGTGGCCCCAAAGATTACGATGACACATGGATCGCCCTTCGGAAGTTGCGGGTGTTCCAACGATACGAGTGATTCTGCCTCAAGTGTTGCTGACACTTTTCCCTTCCTTCTTTATCCGCAGATTCAACTGATTACACAGATTTTTTCATGTGAGCCTTAGTTAAATACTCTTTGAGAATCCGCGTCATCTGTGTAGCAAACGAACAACTTCTTGTTTTTTTAGCAAGATTTTCTGGTCCCGATGGGACCGAAGTTAATAGCCATGGGCGAGCGCTTTGCGCGAAGCCCACGGGAGTTAAGCAGCGAGGATTGAAGACCCTGAAAGGGGTCAAACAATCAGCCCGGTTCGACCCTTTCAGGGTCGGTCGATATAACCGATTAGTTCCGTGGGCTTCGCGCAAAGCCGCTTACCCACGGCTATTAACTTTCATCCTTTCAGGATGGTTCGGTTGCGACCAAAGTCGCGCTGCGTAATCTGCGGGTAACTATTTCTTTTCAACATGCCCGCCAAACTGCTTGCGCATTGCCGACAGAATCTTGCTCGCAAAGTCTGCTTCACCACGCGAACTGAAGCGAGCAAACAGAGCTGCGCTAAGCACAGGCACGGGCACTCCTTCTTCAATAGCTGCCGTAATCGTCCAGCGACCTTCACCGGAATCGGAAACCTTTCCTGAAAAGTTTTCGAGATTCGGTTGTTCCGCAAAGGCGATGGCTGTGAGGTCCAACAACCACGATGCGACCACACTGCCCCGGCGCCACAATTCAGTAATGTCCGCGAGATTGAAATCGTATTTGTAGTGTTCAGGATAACGAAGCGGCGTCGTCTCTGCATCTTTTACGTGATCGAGTTGTCCAACATTCGCGTGGTGCAAGACGTTAAGACCTTCGGCGTAAGCAGCCATCAGGCCATACTCAATTCCGTTGTGCACCATCTTGACGAAATGTCCTGCTCCCGTTGGTCCACAATGCAGATAACCCTCCTGCGCAGTGCTCGTGTTATCACCACCAGGAGTGGCGGCCACTGACGACTGGCCGGGAGCCAGGGCCTTGAAGATTGGATTTAGATGAGCCACAACTTCGGTCTCGCCGCCAATCATTTGGCAGTAACCGCGCTCGAGCCCCCAAACTCCCCCACTGGTTCCTACATCGACGTAGTGAATGCCTTTGCTCTTAAGTTCCCCGGCGCGCCGGATATCATCGATGTAATATGAATTGCCCCCGTCGATAATAATGTCGCCAGCGTCAATGATTGCTGAAAGTTCGGTCAGCGTGGCGTCCACGAGCGCCGCGGGGATCATCAACCAGATCGCACGGGGTGTTTGAAGCTGCGCCACAAATTCCTTCAGGGATGTTGATCCTACCGCGCCTTCCTTAACGAGTGCCTGCACTGCGTCAACACTGCGATCGTAAACAATGCATCGAAGTTCATGCTTCAACAGCCGTCGGACCATATTGGCACCCATCCGGCCAAGTCCGATCATTCCGAGTTCCATTCGGTTACTCCTTATGTTTGGTTGGTTCGGCTAATTGTAACTTCAATTAAGAATTAACTCATGCGCTGACACGACGACTATCCGCAGATTACGCAGATTACAGAGCCGCAACCAAACTTGGAGGCAGTCAGTACCACCTCGCGGTAGCGGGTGGGTACGTTAGTCTAAAATCAAACCGACAAAGCAGACTGCGTACCCACCCGCTACCGCGAGGTGGTACTGACTGCTTCTGAGGTTCGGCGTATTTTCATTATTCAAATCTGCGTAATCTGTGTAGCAAACCAACAACTTATCGTTTTTTGAGCAAGATTCTCCTGGTCCCGAAGGGACCGAAGTTAATAGCCGTGGGCGAGCGGCTTTGTGCGAAGCCCACGGACCTAACCAGTCATATGATCCGACCCTGAAGGGGTCGAACCAGCCCAGCCTCTTTGTTTGACCCCTTCAGGGTCTACGGTTGGTTGCTTGAGGCTACCGTGGGCTTCGCACAAAGCCGCTCGCCCACGGCTATTAACTTTCATCCTTTCAGGATGCTTTGGTTGCGGCCTTCGGCCGCGCTGTGTAATCTGCGGACAATCTAACCACCTTCCTAAGGAGACTTCGATGAAATACTGCTCCCTGTTACTGATTTCAATACTCTTTGGCTCAGCACTTCACGCCCAGTCAGCGCGTCGAATTGTCGATCTCACCTATGCTTTCGACAGCGACTCCGTTTACTGGCCGACAGCCGAAACCTTCAAATTAGAAACAGACTTCGAAGGCGTCACTGACAAGGGATATTTCTACTCTGCCTATCGTTATTCAGCTGCGGAACACGGCGGCACTCACATTGATGCGCCCGTCCACTTCGCTAAGGGTCGTAACTCAGTTGATCAAATACCATTGGAACAGTTGACGGGCCCGGGCTTAGTGATTGACGTAACAGCGCAGTGTGCAAACAATCCTGATTACCTGGTTAGCGTTGCTGACATTCAGAATTGGGAACAACGAAACGGGCGGATTGCCGGAGGTAGCATCGTTTTATTAAGAACAGGCTTTGGAAAGTATTATCCCGATCGGAAGAAATATCTTGGGACTGACGAACGAGGCACGGCTGCGGTAGCGAAACTTCACTTTCCCGGTTTGGACCCCGCCGCCGCTCGCTGGTTAACGACGAATCGATCGATCAAGGCCATCGGACTTGATACGGCAAGCATCGATCGGGGTCAATCAACTTTGTTCGAAAGTCATCGAACGCTATTTGAAAAGAATGTACCTGCATTCGAGAATGTAGCCAATCTCGATCAACTGCCGGTGAAGGGTTTTACTGTTGTCGCGTTACCAATGAAGATTAAAGGTGGGAGCGGCGGACCGCTGCGGATAATAGCGATGCTCTAGGGGAGAGACCTTCAGAATCATTTTCCATATATGGAAAATGAAGGGCCAGCGCGTTATCTCTCAGCTAGACTGGCGACTACAGCAGCAAGTTCCACCCGATCAACCGGCTTCGATAAATGAACCTGGTAGCCGGCTGAAAGAGCTCGTACGCGATCTTCGGTTCGGGCATACGCGGTCAACGCCAGCGCAGGAGTTTGTCCACCCGATTCGCGAGGCAACGCACGCACGCGTTTGATTAGTCCATAACCGTCTTCCACCGGCATTCCAATATCCGCGATCAAAACATCAGGTCTCCAGCTCGCTATGATCTCAATCGCCTCGCTTGAAGAAGATGCGCATTTCATTGCGGCGCCCGATTTAGTCAACATCACACTCACAAGTTCACGCGCATCTTCTTCATCGTCGACAATCAAGACCCGCAGACCATCAAGCCCAACGGAAGGTTGGTCGACTACTGCAAGGCGCCGACTTTTATCTACGTCCACGTGAATCTGAGGTTCAACCGGCAACATCAAAGGCAGTCGGACTGTGAATGTCGCACCCTTTCCAACACCGGCACTGTCCGCTAAAGCCACGCCTCCATGAAGTTCGACAAGGTGCCGAACGATGGCTAACCCGAGACCCAGACCACCGTGTGCTCGAGTGGTTGATCCGTCTGCTTGTCGAAACCGATCGAACACGTGAGGCAGGAACTCAGGATGGATACCGGCGCCTGTATCGTTGACACCAATCTCCAGATGGGAGTTGATTCGATTCAGACGGACGTTTACTTCACCACCTGCTGGTGTGAACTTGACAGCATTAGAAACGAGATTCCAAACAATCTGCTGCAGACGTTCGCGATCTCCCATCACCATTCCGAGATTAGGTGCCAGGGATACGTACAGTTTCACGCCTTTGGCTTCGGCCGTGGGCCGAAGGCTCTCCGCCGCAGCCTGGATCACCGGTTGCAGTTCGCACCCGACAAAATCGAGTCGAAGTTTTCCAGTAATGATGCGCGACACTTCCAGCAGATCGTCGATGAGTTGGCATTGAGAGTTTGCGTTCCTGGCGATTGTCTCGATCGCTTGTTGCCGTTTACTCTCATCCACTTCGCCATGTAGTAACAGGTTTGACCAACCCATTATCGCGGTTAGCGGAGTTCGCAACTCATGGGACAGAGTTGACAGGAACTCATCTTTTACGCGATTCGCTTCTTCGGCTTCGATGCGCGCTTCTTTTTCGCGCTGGAGTGCTTGCCTGCGTTCAGTCGCATCGTGGGCCATGCCACGAACGATTGGAGTTTCAACTCCCTGAGTTCGGAGGGTATTGTAGTATTCCCACATCCGCACCTCGCCAGTAGCAGTTCGCACTTTCATTACACCTTTAGCAGAACCCTCGGTCCTGACTTTCTCGAGGTATTTATCGAATTCGTCGCGGTATTCCGGCAGCAAACCGTCGCGAATGTTCATGCCTATCAACGATTCCTGCGGATAACCAAGAACTCTGGAGGCCCATGGATTAACTGAAATAACCCGCCCCTCCAGGTCGTGAGTACAGATAAGTTCATGGCTATTGTCTACGAGGTCCCGGTAGCGGTCTTCACTCTCGCGCAACGCCTTCTCAGCAGTCTTTCTTTCGGTGATATCGTTTGCGAGGACAAACACTGCCTCTCGACCTTCGAAGTCGAGCCGGTTGGAAGTGATCTCAACCGTGATTATGGTCCCGTCTTTCTTCTGATGTCGCCATTCGCCAGCCTGATTGAAGTTAGGATTCGGATTCTCGAGGTACTTTCTGAGCACTTGAACGTCTCGAGGAGGACGAATGTCCTCAATAGTCATTCCCAAAAACTCGGCTCGCGAATATCCGTAGCGTCGAATAGCCGCATTGTTTACTGCAAGAAATCTGCGGGTCTCAAGATCGTAGACCCACATCGCTTGCGGGTTCGATTCGAACAAGAGTCGATATTGAGCCTCCGATTTCCTGAGAGCGTCCTCGATTCGAGTCGCTATCGTGATATCGAGGACGAGCGAGAGAACTGACACCAACTTGCCGCTCCCGTCATAAAGTGCGGAGTTGTACCATTCGCAATTAACGACGGATCCCAGTTTGGTGTAATTTCGATTACGTAAGACGCCGTGATGCTCGTCGCCTTCATTCTGTCGTTTACCAACTTCATTGACGGCGTCGACATCTTCTGGCACCACAAAATTCCAATCACTGAATCGCTTACCCAGAACTTCGGGGGCATTCCAGCCAAACAGCCGTTCAGCAGCCGGCGACCAACGCAAAACCCGAAACTCATGATCCCACTCGATGACAGCCAGCGGAGTATTTTCCACGTGAAAAGCGAGACGGTGAGCTTCCATCGCGGTCGCTTCTGCGCGTTTACGATCAGTAACGTCACGAATGATGGCAACGCCACCAATCACTGAGCCGTTTTCATCGTGTCTCGGGGAATAGTAACCGTCGAAGAAACCTGATCTCCCGCTTTCGGGAATACTGTAAGGACGAGCTTGAGCGACAACTGTCTTTCCGTCGAGAGCTGCCAGATAGTATTTGTCTTCTCCCGTCTCCCTCAGCGAAGCGAATAGTTCAAACGCAGATCTGCCTAACACATCCTGACGCTTGACTCCTGAAAACTCCTCCATGGCTCGGTTCCATAGGGTATAGCGGCAATCCATGTCGAACGCGATAATACCGTCGACATTTGCTTCCAGCAGGCACTTCAGAAAGGCATCTTGTTTTCTTCGTTCGTGAGTCATGCGAAACGCTCGGTTGGGTGAATCCCCGTTTGGAAATGTGTCGGGACGCGGACGCGCTGTATTAGTGACTCTAGTCTAGAAGTGGAAAAATTTTCAAGGACGATCTTCAGAACAGGAGTGCGCTTGCTTAAAGCAGAGAAAATTGTTCAGCAGGTGTACTCGGCTCAGCATCCTGGTGAGTTGGATAGGTCCTATAGGTCAGATAGGACCTATCCTCTCATTAGTACTAACTGATCCTCCCAGTTCGACGGCTATAGGCGCCGTAAGCAAGTTTCTTTCGGCTCATTCTGTCCTGGTTGCGATCGTCAAGTGACTTAGCAACTTCCTCCAGAGCCGCACATTCTTCCATGACTGCTTCCATGCTTGCGAAGGGAGCACACGCAACCTGGGTTGCCGCTATCGATTGACCAATCACGACCCGCGCACCTGCATAGTCGCCCCGATCAATCTTATCCATCGCTTCGCGTCGTGCGCGCGCATTCATCAAGAACTGCACGGCTTTCACAACTTCATGATTGACAGCCTGGTCGTCGTTTGATGCGACAAACTCGACACTAAATGCGGACTTCACTACGTCTGCTGACTTTTCACCCTGCGGTGTAAAACCCATTCGCAGATCCAAAAGCCGTAAAGTTGAATCGACAGCCTGAGAGCCCACCTTTAACTGCACAACGATATCGAGTGCTGAGCCCGCTTGTAGATTCGGCAGTCGATAGCGCCCCGTTTCAGTTAATTCGAAATCATTAAGTACGTCGGCTATCCGAATTCCGTCAGACGGAATCAGGGAAAGAGAGACCGTGTGTGCAAACTGCGCCACTAAACCATCGAGTTCGACCTGGAAAATGCGTTGCATATCTTCGGCCTCAACCACGTGCCATGCGTTGCCGCCGCCGGATTGCGCCATCGGCAACAACAAGTCTTCGTTGAAGTCGGCGCCGATCCCAATGGTCGAAGTGCTCATTCCCCGTTGAAACAATTCGAGCGATTGAGTGACGATTTCATCCGTACTCGTAACTCCAACGTTCGCCTGGCCGTCAGTGATCAGAAGTACACGATTGATTCCGCGCTCCAGCAGATGATCGCTGATCGTCAGACCTCCGCGAACCCACGCTTCATGAAGGGCGGTCGATCCCCGCGCATCGATGCGACTGATGAGGTCCTTCATTGACTTCTTATTCGCAACTGGTTCGCTGGGGAAAAGAGTGTCGATGCGATCATCGAACGCCACGACACTGAGGCGATCGGTCGGCAGCATTTGGTCGACGCAATACATCGCGGCTTCCCGCGCGCGAACCATCTTGTCGCCAGCCATCGATCCAGACCGATCGAGAACGATGCTGAGATTCAAAGGTGTACGTCTGGTATTTTCGAGATCCAGATCAGGTGGCGTGATGCGAATGAGGACATCTACGGTTTGCTCTCGTCCGGCCAACAACTTCTCGTGAGTCGTAAAAAACTCTATCTTCGGGTGTTGCTGTGTCATCCTAATTCTCCATTCATGCTCAACAATCAGGCCAGTTCGATGTGCGCATAAGCCCTATTGTTTCTGGCGCCAATAACGACTGATTGCCGTTCGAATTCGTTCTGTTAAGCCTTTGGTCCTGGCGTTGGAGGCCGCAGCTGTGTAATCGGAACGAATGTGCAACTCCAACCCAGGCTCGATCTCCACGCGTTGCCACGAAACCGACGAATCCGTTCGAGACGGTTCCGGTGCGGAACTTAACGGTGCAGTCTCGTAAGCCGCGCTCTTCATGCTTGTGACCGACATCGACGGAGCAAGGAGTGATTCAAGATAGCGTTTCGCTGCCTTATCATCTGTTCCGTTGCGCGTAAATGCCGTCACACCCAGCAAACTTTCAAGTTGTTGTTCATCCTTATCGGTGACCAACTCGCGGATTTTCCTGATCGGCAAATGTTCTGCCTGAAGTTTTTTTACAACCACGAGCTGAAGGAGGTGTTTGTAGATAAAAACCGAGGCGGTCCCTTGTTTTTCATCGGCGGGTTGGATTAATCCTTCAGCAAGGTAGTAACGAATCGTGCGCTCGTCAGGGACCAAAGAAACTGTGCCTCGCTTCTGCTCAATGCCGAGCTCCGAAAGGACTTCTTCAGAAACTCGAGCGAGTTCAGGTAATCCTACGTACTTCTTTCCGCGTTCACGCTCCACCGGATGCTTCATAGCAGCGCGAACAATACATTGCGACAGTATTTACTGTCAACAGTAAAAATGTCCCGATATGCTTTATAGCCTTTTTGCAAGATCCTCTTTAGCTTGTCGTAGTGACGCCAAAGCGAGAAGCTGACGGTCTGAAGTTGAGATCGACGGGGTCGCTTGGGTGAAACACCACAAGCTAAAGCATATCGGACACCGTCATGACACTTGGCTTGTTCCAAACACGCGTTAATAACTGAGGTATCAATCAATGCGACAAATCCTCTGGCTCACTCTTCTCCTATTGGTCGTCTACAAACCGGCTTTCACCCAGTCGTGCAATCCTGCTTCCGTTTTCTACATCGTCCGGGACGAACGCGGAAAGGTGATAAGCACCGCTGATCTGGCGTCTATCGCAGCACAGCTTCCCAAAAATATCGGCGATGCAACCACGGGAGCGAATGAGATCTCTTTTAGACCCGATAAGCAAACTTATTACTGGCACGAGGATGCTGATTTTGAGAAGGGAAGCAGGATGCCGGCGTTGTTGTTTGCGAACGCCGCAACCTGCACCATGCACTTAGGTGAGGTGACCATTAACTATCACGGAATGACGATGCGCCTCATATTCAACATCGACATCGATCGCACGCAGGACGATCGCCAGCAAGTGATTGACTCCGTGAAATTGCAGAACGGAACATTTCGTTTAGATCTAAAAGGCTGGAATCGAGAGAGAGATAAGATCATTCCGGCAGAACGTTGGAATCGTGGCTCTCAAGGCCCAGCGCAATAGGTCCTATAGGTCGAATAGGTCCTATTCCGAATCAAATGACTCTTCGCTATCCCGTGTTCCTCAATCCCGCTGCGATCCCATTAATTGTCGCAGCCAGCGCATAGTTCAATTCTTCGCTTTCTTCTCCGGCGCGCTTTCGTCTCAAGAGTTCGATCTGAATCAAACTCAACGGGTCAACGTACGGATTTCGCAAACGAATCGAACGCGCCAGAACCGGATTCTTTTCCAGCAACCTCGACTGCCCGGTTAGCTCCAACACAATTTCTCTCGTTCGTTCAAACTCATCGGTAATCAACTGGAACACTCTTTCACCCATTGCAGCGTTCGACACGAGGGTTGCGTACTGTCGCGCAATCGATAAATCTGCCTTGGCCATTCCCAGTTCGACATTGTCAATCAAATCGTGAAACAGAGGAAACTGGTCGATCAGCGTTTGCAAAAGGTTCTTATTCTCAACCCCAGAGCCAGCGAAACGTTCAAGTGCATACCCGACTCCAAACCATGCCGGCAACACATAACGACTTTGCATCCAGCCAAATACCCATGGGATGGCTCGGAGCTCATCAAGGCCTTTGCGTTCGCTGCGTCGTGCTGGGCGTGAACCAATGCGCGCGTATTCGAGTTCATTGACCGGAGTCGCTTCTTCGAAAAACTCAAGAATGTCATCGTTAACAGCTATGTTCTTGCGATAGTAAGCAAAAGCATCGGCTGAGATGACTTCTATTGCATCCTCAGCTTGTTCGTTGAGCTGGTAAGCACCGCCTGGTCTGGATAGAGCTTCCAATGATGCAGCGATTACCAATTCAAGATTGCGTTCGGCAAGCACAGAATCTGAGTATTTCCAGTTCATCACCTCGCCTTGCTCGGTGATCCGAATGCGTCCGGTAAATGCACCGGCAGGTTGCGAGATAATCGCGTGATGAGTCGGACCGCCGCCGCGACCCACTGTTCCACCTCGTCCGTGAAATAATCGCAACTCGACATTGCACTCGCGTGCAACTTCATGCAGCGCACGATGGGCCTTAAAGATTTCCCAGGTGCTGGTAAGCATCCCCCCATCTTTATTTGAATCGGAGTAGCCAAGCATCACTTCCTGCTTGCGATCCCATGAATCGAGTAAGCGGGCGTAGTCTTGATTGGTCCAGAGAGCTCGACAAATCTCGGGACAATTGCGCAGATCCTCAATTGATTCGAAAAGCGGTACCGGCATAACTCCCGGTTCGCTTCTATCCTCCGACGCTTCGACCTGGACCCCGGCGAGCTGTGCCAGCCAGAGCAGCGCAGAAACATCAGCGGCTGATTTCGCGCCACTAATCACATAGTTACGGATTGCCTCAGGTGGAAAGGTTTGTTTTAAGTCCCTGATGGCGCGGAGCGAATCGAGCAAACGTTTCGTCTCGGCTGAAACTGGAGCGGGCAAGCGGAACCGGTTTTCATCAGTCTCACCATTTGAAGACACTTGTGAGAGTTCGCCGAAAGCGTGACGATGAACACGTGCATGCTCACGAACATCCAATGTGTGCAAGTGGAACCCGAATGTCTGCACCTGGGTGATGAGTGGATCGATCAAGCTCCGCGCAATTCTTTCACCGTGGTGTTCTGTCAAACTGTCTCGAATCAGACCCAGGTCATTCCCGAACTCTCGAGCATTCGCGTAAGCAATTGAACTGTTTGCATCGTGCCGGGTGGCACTCAACCGGGCTAAGACGAAGTCGAGAAATCGACGATAGAGCTCATTTGGCGCATGCCGATCCGGGTTAAGGTCCGCTGCCGAAATAGTCTCGGCGTAATGTTGTAAAGCCTCGACAACGCCTGGCGAAACGTCTACCTGAAGCGTTGATGCAGTAAGGCGCCAGATCAAGTCGTCGAGACGCTCCAGGTAGTAGTCGAGAATCAGGTGAGTCGAAATCTGCAACGCGTCGCGCGTGCATTCAGGCGTTACGGATGGATTGCCATCGCGATCTCCACCAATCCAGGAACCGAAGAACAGAACACGCGGAAGATCGCGACCAGTTAAATTGCCGCCATAAGCTTCACGAAAATCGAGTGCAAGCCCTTCATAGAATTTCGGCACCGTGTCAAACAAAACTGTCGGGTAATAATCGAGACCCATCCGAATCTCGTCTTTTACCGTTGGTCTACGGCGTCGAACTTCGTCTGTCTGCCAGAGAGAAGTGATCTCAGTAATGATCGCCTGTTCGTGTTTCGCCGCATCGCGTTGCGACAGTGGCAAACGGTCCAACTCTTCAAGTTGGTGTGCGATGCTTTGTCTTTTGAAAAGAACCGTGCGTCTTGCGATCTCAGTCGGATGCGCAGTGAAGACCAGCGTGACTTCAATCTGTGACAGCCAGGCTCGTGCTGCCTCATCGGTGATTCCGGCTTCACGCATACGACGGAGCGTACCCAGGAACGATCCCGGTTGAGCAATCAACTCCGCTGAACTCTGTGCGGCACGACGACGGCGTTTTCGATGATTTGTTTCGGCAAGGTTGGTCAGTTCGAAGTAGATAGCAAACGCCTTGGTCATTTGATGCGCTTGTTCGATACTGAGACGCGAAACGATTTGCTGGGCGCGATGCATAAGATCAGAACTGTTACGCGGATCCATCGCGGGAACCGTTTTGGAGAATTCGGGACCCGACGCAACCGCGTTACGGTTCTGACTGCCCTCCCGCTGCTCAATTAAGAGCTGCCGGAGTTCCTCGACGGCGCTAAACAATTCGTGACCGACCTGCTCCTTAAGAACTTCGCCCAGCAACATTCCCAGAGAACGTACATCGCGACGCAGCGGTAACTCTTTTACATCTTGTTCGTGACTCGTTAGTTCAGCGAGCCGCGCGAATTGGTCGTCAACTTCCCAGAGCGAATCCATGATTCCCCCAAATGGAGTAAATAATTTCGAAAAGTATCAGCTAGAAGGACGTGAGGAACAAGGTGCAAACGACCGGCGACACGAAAGCTCTTTAGTCGTCCTCAGCCGCCCCGTCGATCAGAAGCCTCGTGACCGGATACACGAAAGCTCTTCAGTCGGAGCGCGTCCGTCCTCGGCCGCCCCCGTCCAATACAAGCCACGAATATTATCGAGCGGGACACGCACCGTCGAGTGGCCGAACTCATAGCCTTTAATCGCAAAGACGCAGGCTGACTTACTGATTGGTTCTGTTGGACGGGGGCGGCCGAGGACGGACGCGCTCCGACAGAAGAGCGTTCGTGTATCCGGTGAAGAGGGTTCTGTGGGATGGGGGCGGCCGAGGACGGACGCGGTACTGGTCTGTTGCGGAGTTGGAGATTACAGGCCTTGGTTCACAATCAATACACCCGCGTTTTTGCTCTTCAGTGCTTTCTGCAATTGAATCCACTCAGGATGCCCGTGTGACAGTTTCTGAAAATCACCGTCACTGTCTTTGTTCAGACTCTGGAGCATCTCACTCGATTTCCCATTGTTAATCGCTCTCTGGGCTGCCCGCGCGAGCGCCGCAAAGGCTTCCACGTGGTAGTTCTTCTTGTGATCCATTACCACTACTCGTGCGCGTTCATATGGAAACCGGTAATCGCTTGAGTACTTAGTTTCCGTTTCAGAGAGACTTCTTAACATTTTGGAATGATCTCGCGTTTGACGCAGTTGCGCTAACGCAAGCTCCGGAACTTCCGGCGAAGATGTCCTTAACGACACTGGTTTCATCTCCACGCTGGCAGTTGGTGCCGCAGCTGCTTGCGCGGGAGCAGCAGCTGGAACACTGGGTTGCGTGGTTGTTACTTCAGCAGTCTGCGGTGACGAACCTGAACGCATTGCTAGGACTCCCAGGACCGCCAGCGAAAGTACCAGGACTCCAACTACGGCAATGAGGAATAACTTCAGCACGGATCTCCTTTGAGACAGGGAAGGGTCACCTTGAGACTGAGTCAGCCAGTCGTGTCCGTTTAATTCGCGGCGCTGTAATAATGAAGCGCGCTTCTCGTGCTGAATGGTTTGTGAATCCGCCTCATCTTCTTCCATCGCCTGTACGATCATTCGGGATCGCGATGGCCTCAGCTCGCGCGGTGGGCTTGTCTCTTGAGTGTCACGATGCTTTGACGCTTTGACACTGTCACTTCGAGCTGAACCGCACTTCCAACAGAACGCATACTTCGCCTCGATTAACGTGTCACAGTACGTGCAATATGTGGCGTCAGTGGCTGCCCGAGCTCGGCGATTTAATGAAGAACCATCGGCCTCAACTGTTGGCTGGCGCATGGAGACGTCTGGCTGGGTTGCAAGAACCGGTGTCTGTGGCTGGGCGATAGGAACCGGTGCTTTTGGCTCTGGAGCAGGAACCGGCGCCTTTCTCTTTGGCTGGTCGTCTACAACGATAAAGACACCTGGGGCGAGCAACTTCCAACCTTCACTCATCGGCACAACTACCGCGGGCTCCGAAATGGTGACTTCGCCCGATCCTGGAGCCGCACAGTGATAGTAATCCTGATAAAGCTCGTAGAAATCTCTCAACGAGTTGAGCCGTGACGCACGCGGCAGGACAAAGGTTTTGTTCGTATCATCGTTGTTTCTGATCAGAACAAACTCGCCGTCTTCAATGGGAACGAAGAGCCCACATTCATAGTCGAACGTAACGATCGTCTTATTTGCCGACTTCGTGCTCTTCAGGTATTGCGCGACCGTAGCAGGAAACGATGGCCGAATATCCAGCCGCTCGTTGCAGATTGGACAAGTGTTCAGTGCGGTCACGAATGAGACCTGCGCGTCGTCACACGAATGTTCGCGTAAATCTGAAGCGGCGGGATGCAAACATCCTGGGCAGCACGGAGACGGAACACCTTCCGGCGTCAATGTGAAATTCTTTGTCTCGAGTGGTGTATTTGATTCGAAGCTGATGGTGTAACAGCGATCGCACAGGTAAAGCGTTGAGCTGCGACGCGTGCAAACAGGGCAGCGTTGCAATCCGCTCTCATCGAAGTTAACTACACAAAAGTGTTCACAGTTACAGCAGTATTCCCACTGGAAATGGAAAGAGGTATCGTCTTCGCTACGCTGTCCCGCGAAATCAAGTTCACCGAGCACATGGCCGCGATTCTCGCACTTGATTGGGCTTTGTCGTGGCGCGAAGAAGCCGCGTTTGTGTTGATGACAAAATACTTTCATTGTCGTTGCTCCCTTCGAAGATGAACGGCCGTGCAATCCATTTTGATTAAAGCTGTACCTTGCCCTAAGCATCGCGAGTTTACGATCCGATAGTTTTGGCGCATCGGGTTCAGTTCGCCACACGCAAGCTGTTAGAGTCACGACCGCGGGTACGGGTTGGTTACTCGGACAAACTGCTACGGAAGAACTGAAAGAGGAGAAACCCTTTGGGAGAGCGTTATGACAAGAATGTTTTGGGGAGACGCTGCGCGACGCGCTATCGGGATCGTGACCGCAGTGGTTTACGGTGGCTAGATTAATCCCTGAATACCTTGATGGCAAGCAGCGCAGGAAGATCTCAAATCTCATATCTCAGATCCCAGATCAAAGCCGCCCCCTCGAGGTAAATCTGAGATCTGAAACCTGAGATCATCCTTCCCTGCTCTTTGTCGCGTTTTGCGTCACATGCTCGGCAGCGAACATTGGTTTAATGAGCGAAGCGCAGAATTTGCCCTAAAAGACTCGGCACACTCGTTGCCCAAGATGTTTTTCGCACACCTCCAGCCCGACCAAAGCCGCTAAAGACTCCACTACCTCCCGTTTGGTGGAGTTGCTGCTGGAGGTGTGCTTAATCGTAATTTCCATCCGGCCCATTGCGTATAACAAGATGCAGGAATAGAATCCGCGCCAATCAATCCGAATGTAACGACACGTAAACGAAGACAGAGGGGAGAGGTGAATTTGTTCCTCCAGTCTGTCTCTTCAAAAACAACCAATCTAATCATCGGAGGCTGAGATGAAAGCAAAAACGATCGCATTAACGATCTCCCTCGTTTTTGTCGCGGCAGCAATGGGTTTCGCTGATAGTCCGCACATGGGTACGTGGAAGTTGAACGAGGCGAAATCAAAAATGACTGGCAAGGCAAGAAATAACACCGTCGTGTACGCACCCGAGGGTGATCAAATTAAGATCACAGTGGATGGCGTAGATGAGAATGGCAATCCCATACACAATGAATGGACCGGCAAGTTCGACGGCAAGGACTATCCGGTCACCGGCGATGCAAATGCTGAGGCACGTTCGTACACAATGAACGGTCGCACGCTCATCCTTAAGAACAAAAAAGGCGGGAAGGTGGTTCTCACTGGTCGCGTTGTTATATCCCGTGATGGAAAATCCCGGACGGTTACTACTACGGCCACTAACGCGCAGGGAAAGAAAATTACGAACGTGGCTGTATACGACAAACAGTGACGTTAAGCCTGGGCCGCCAGTCTTTCCCCTTGCATCGAGACGAACTCTGACTACAGTCTGATCGCGTGGGCCGGGATGCCTGTGGGGCCCGCCCACGCCCCACTTCGTATACGTTACTCACCGAATTGGGCAATCAGACAAATTACCGTCCAGGTAATTCGCGAAAATCCGTGACGTTTGCTATCGGCATACCTGTTGCTCTTCGGCTCGCTTAACCCCGGAACCTCTCCTAAGTGACAAGCAAAGGAGCAACGACATGAGACCAGCGTACTCTCTTCATAATCCATTCATTAATCGCTTCAACGAGCCGGTTACTCGTCGCAAAGATGAAATGCAATGCGATGAATACATGGCGTGGCTGCGTGAACGAAACCTGGGCGCAGGGACGCGAAACAAAGCCGGGAGCGTCGCAACCGCCTCGATACAGTTGGGGAAAATGGTTGCCGGCTTGTGTGGCTTACTGGTTCTATTGATCTCAATCGCGGTATTTATGAGGGTGCTATGACCACAACCGCTCCGGAGTGGCAAGAGATCAGTACCACTGCGAGCTGGTACTGACCTTTGAGCCCGATCCCGGTGAGATTCCCAGGGGTTATCTTTAGAATCAACTCAGGCTATTCTCTTAACATTGAGGTTATCCAATTTCTGGGGGGCCTGTCATGTCTGCAAACTTTTTACTATCTCTCCTACTTCTTTTCGTAACGACACAACAGCCATCAACTTACTCCGCGGTCGTCACTTCAAAGGAAGCAACCTTCACAATTCCAGTCACACAAAGAGATCGATGGACGTGGCATCGTCCGGATACAAAAGACAATCAGCAGGAATATCGAATGGACGTGACGGTGAAGAACGAAGGCAACGAGTATACGTTCGGCTTCTACCTATGGAAGTACCACGGGGCGTCGACAGCCTCTGGAGATTTGAGCGAACTCCTCTCCGCGGGTCAAAAGAGTTTGTTCGAGCGTACACCGTCGCGCTTGATGACCATTGTCAAGAAGGTTGAAGTGAAGGTCGGCATCAAGGGAGATCTTGTCGTGATCACACTGCGCGACAAGAACGACATCAAACGCGTGTTTTCCTCAAAACCTGCTGAAGTTCTCTTCAGGGTCAAGATCCCCGGGGAGCCGGATATCAGCGAAACAGTGCCGGTAACGTATAGGTAATAGATGTGGGAGCAATGGCCAAAGATTTCACGGACGACATAGAGCTAACTTACCGTGAATCCTGGGGCCAAGTCTGCACAAAAGTTACTTCTTCAGAACGTTAACGGTAACCATCGCTGTCGCGGTACCACCCTTACCATCGCTGACCGTGTAATTGAATGTATCAGTCCCGCTGAAACCGTTCCTTGGTTTGTAACTCAAAGTCTTGCCGCTGCCAGTGATGTTAACTGTACCGTTTGCTCCCTGGGTCACAGCTACAATCGTAAGGTTATCGCCATCGACATCGGTGTCGTTGTTCAATGGGGAAATGCTTACGGTCATGTTCTTGCCGGTCGACACAGCGTCAGGTTGAGCATTTGGATTGTCGTTTAATGGATTTATCGTGAGTGAGACAGTTGCTTCTGCGGAAACCGCGGCACCATATGTTGCTCGGAATTTAAAACTATCCGCGCCGCTGTAGTTTGCAGCCGGAGTGTACGAAAGGTTTCCCCCACTTCCGCTCAGACTTCCGTGTGCGGGGTTGGAAGTGACGACGTAAGATACGGTGCCTCCATTACCAACTCTACCTGTTAGTGTGATCGGAAGAGGAATATCTTCACTTCCAGTCAGGGACTGCGAATCAGCGACTAGAGGATCGTACAGACGGAGATAGCGCACTCCCCCATTCACTGTTGAGAACAGTAGCGAACCATCGCGAGACGTTTTCAGGCGGCCCTGAGTGAATGCCCAGTTGCCCGGATTCACAAATGTGTACTCAAAATCGTAGGCGGCAGTTTGCGCGAACGTGTTAGTGTCAAACGCACGCACTTCTGTTGTGCCTGACCATGCAAAGTACACCGTATTCTCAACCGGGTGATATACCACTCCAATCGGCTGAGGACCTGCATATTGTCCAATCAGGTTGTACTTCACCAGATTCACGTCACAGATGTAGGTGCCGTTATAGGTCGGAATCGCATATTGAGTTCCATTGCTGTTGACGCCGATCTCGTAGTTGTACCAGGCGGTACCATCCGTGTAGCCAAACTTCTTCAGTAGGTTTCCGTCAGCCACTCTGTATCTACCAAAAGGGCCGTCTGAACTGTCAGCCTCAGCGTAGCCGATGATTCCAAGATCACCACTCGCAGTTACCATCGAGTTGTTGCGCACCTGAGCTAGTTCAGTCCAATCACCGGTTATGGGATTAAGGCGGCGTAAGGGAATCCAACCTGAGCCTTCGAAGATTGATGTAGTCAGCACGGTGCCATCTTTCGCGTAGGCGACGGCATAGGTTCCGCCTTCCATAAACGCACGAGTCATCGAAACCTGACGAGTTTGCCCTGTCGGTAAATCTATCGCGTAAACCCACACAATCGTGTCGAGGCGACGTTTATCTGCAACTACCAGTGTGTTGCCGTCTGGTGAAAGATCGATCCCGCTGAGGTTGCTGCCCGCTATCGTGAACGGCGACAGGAATGTATTCGAGCTCAGTTGATAACGCAGTACGGAATCGCCGTTTGTAATGTACAAAAGATCTCTAGTCGAGTCGTACACCATATCAACACGCGCGGCAGCCGGAATGAAGGTTCCCAGTGCTTGAGTCTTCTGACTTGATGTAATGAGCAACGCGCCGACGAACAACAGTGAGAGGATAGTTCGTGTCAATGTGATAGATATGGCTTGATAGTTCGGGATGGTCATGCTCTACCTTTCTTGTGAAATCAGTTTGACAGGCTAAATGCGCTCTGGAATCTGGGGAGTACGAATCTTTGGGCTGAGGTTAAGTGTTTACGTGATTAACTGATTAAGAACGTAGGAACCAGTGAGAAGCTTAAAGCTCGCTCGAAAAAACTGTCAATAAAAACTTGTCTGTGGTCTGAAATACTCAATTCGAATCAGATTCCATTTAAAGCAGGGTTGGTGTTTGGTCGCTTGCCTCCGCGCTTTTACTTTTTGTTTTGTGTATGCTGGCTGACTAGCTCACGTGGATCAAACTGTTACCAATACGAAGAACGATGGGATGCTGACGGTCCTTTTGGTTGCGTTTGCGCTCCTCATCTTTCACTGCATCTTCAACAATCGCTACGGATATTTTCGCGATGAATTTAACTACCTGTCATTGGGTAATCATCTCGCGTGGGGCTACGTCGACGAGCCGCCACTCTTGCCGTTTCTAGTCAGACTTAGCCGGACAATCCTGGGCGAGTCGCTACGCAGCATTCGCTTTCTTCCGGCGTTAGCGATTTCAGGCGCGGTTGTCGTCACCGGATTAATCGCGCGTGAGTTTGGTGGCCGCCGCTTTGCCCTGCTACTGAGCGCTGTGACAGTTGTGATTGCGCCAATTTTTCTTTCCGATGGCAGTCTGGTGACCACAAATTGTCTTGAGCCATTGCTATGGATGGGCTGCGTATATTCTGCCTTGCTCGCTCTAAAACGAGATGCGCGCTATTGGCTGGCCTTCGGAGCGATAGCGGGGTTGGGGTTGGAAGAGAAGTACTCAATCGCAATCTTCGGCTTCGGAATTGTCGCCGGACTCTTGATAACGAAACATCGTCGCGTGTTTCTTAATCGATGGTTTTGGCTTGGTGGGCTGCTCGCTTTTCTAATTTTCCTTCCCAACCTGATCTGGAGTATTCAAAATCACTGGCCTTTCCTTGAACTCATGCACAACATCAGAGCAGAGGGGCGTGATGTAGAACTGTCTCCACTCGAATTCTTTGTGCAACAGATCCTCCTCATTCATCCATTCAACGCCCCAATTTGGATCACAGGTTTGTTTGCTCTGTTCTTCTCCGTGCGTTTCAAAGAGTTTCGATTTCTGGGTTGGACTTTCGTGATCTCGTTCGTCACGTTCGTCCTGCTGAAAGGAAAGAACTACTATCTCGCACCCATCTACCCGATGTTGCTCGCGGCTGGGGCAGTAACTATAGAGGCTGCTCTACGTTGCCGCCCGTCAGAACAATCGTTGAGTACAGCACGGGTTTGGTTACGGAAGGTCACCCCTACGGTTCTGATCATTCTGTTGCTTGCAGGCGGTGCAATGCTTGCACCTCTTATAGTTCCCATTCTTCCCGTCAATACATTCATTTCCTACATGGAGCATCTTCCATTTAAGATGCCTCGCAGCGAACACAGTCATGAACGAGCACTATTACCTCAGCACTACGCAGATCAATTTGGCTGGGAAGAGCTGACCGCGAAGACAGCCGAAGCATGGTCACGACTCACGCCGCAGGAGAAGACTGGTTGCGGCATCTTCGCTCAAGACTATGGACAGGCCGGAGCAATCGATTTCTTCGGGCCGCGATACGGTTTACCATCTGCGTTAAGTGGCCATCAGACATATTTTCTGTGGGGACCGCGCGGATATTCGGGCAACTGTCTGATCGTGTTGGATGACGATCGGGAAACGTTGTCGCAGTTATTTAATCAAGTCGAACTGGTGGGGACCTCTGACAATCCTTACGCACTTGAACGCAACATCACAGTCTGGCTCTGCAAAGGGGCGAAGTTTGGATCGCTGCCACAACTCTGGCCAAAACTTAAGAAGTGGCGCTGAACTTGGAGGGAGACTGACCGTAGACTTCACTGTTTGTTCAGTTTGGTATTGACGCCTCAAAAAATCTGAGATAAAAGGCGCTACTAATTCCGCAATCGCCCAGGCTCTCTTCTCTTTGTCGAGAACCTGTTACCAGGTTCATTGTCATTCCCTTGAAAATGTTCCGAAAGGATCATTTCAAGGTTAACCGAGGAGTGTTTATGAAACGTAAAATTCTGCTGTGTATAACTGTAGTTCTCACGGGAATCAGCCTGCTTCTGATCGTGCCGACAATCACTCCCGTATTGTCGAAAAACAGTACGGATGTTCCCAAGAGGTTAAGCCCGCACGGCGCGCTCGCTCCGGTCGCGCTTGCTCCTGACGATGATGCGAGTCAGATTCAACGAGGGTTCGAGATTGCTCCCGTTCCGCTGGATCTCAAAGGTAAGAACCGGGCCCTCGTAGGCCTGGGTAGTTACATCGTCAACACCGGCGGCTGTAACGACTGCCATACGAATCCACCATATGCCGATGGCGGAGATCCTTTCCAAGGGCAGCCGGAACAGATCAACGTCGACTGTTACCTCTCGGGTGGAATGTCGTTTGGACCATTTGTTAGTCGCAACCTGACGCCCGACTCGCAAGGTCTACCCGCCGGTTTGACGCTCGATCTCTTCATTCACACGCTGCGAACTGGTCAAGATCCTGATGAACCGGGTGAATTGCTTCAAGTGATGCCCTGGCCGGTTTTTGGTAAAAAGACAACGCGAGACTTGACCGCCATCTATGAATATCTAAGGTCAATTCCGCATAGGGCTACCTGTACGGGGCCATAAAAGACAAAATAAACCAGGGAGGGCGCAAGCCTTCGTAGCGCCCTTCTTAGCTCAACAGTTTTCGTTTGATCTCTGATCGGCCGATCGGTGTTTTCAGCGGTTGACCGCGGACTTTATCTTCCGCACCTCTGCTATCGGATCTCCCACTTCGACGATGAGCTTCTTGTATCGCTCGTGGTCCAGCTCAATCACAATTGTTTTCTCAGGGTCATGCACATCCCAGAACACCCACTCACCCTCTTGATAAAAGGTACCGGCTCGAAAGATGTGTGGCACTGCAGTGCCTGAGATCTTGAGGCCATCAAACCAACCCATCGCCGGCTCAGGATCTGCGTAAGCATCGTTGATGTGAGCAAGCGGTATCGTCAGTTGGCTACGCAAGGACCACAGCTTGTCCCAACCCTGCACCTCGAATAGTACGCCATCTGGGGTGATTGTTATCTCAACCATGACGGTTTTACGCACCTGGGAAGGAGAAGTTTCGGCGTCGCTTCATTTTTCATCCCGCTGTCAGACTTGGATAGAGTCAGAACCGAAACGCGGTAGCTCGGGTTCGCAGGCGACACGAATGGTCTTTTGAGTAAAAACGAACCCGACGCTACCGCGTTTCGGTTCTGACTTCTCACTTGGGTGATTACGGCAACGTGTATGCGACAACCGAATCAGACAAGACACTACTTAAGCTCCGTAGAAAGCCTCCGCCGCCAGCGGTAATCACCACGAACTGTTTGCCGCTTTTGCTGCCCTGAAAAGTCATTGGAGTTGCATGTCCATTGGCTTCGATCTGCGCCTCCCACAGTTGCTTTCCTGTTTTGGAGTCAAAAGCACGAAAGCGATGATCTGTCGTGCCGGCAATAAACAACAAACCACCCGCAGTGACGATCGATCCGCCAAGATTTTGCGTGCCCGTATTGTGAACACCTTTCGCTTCAAGTTCATCAACTACTCCAAGGGCGATTCGCCAAACGATGTCACCCGTTTTCAAATTAACCGCGGTGAGCGTGCCCCACGGCGGTTGTTGGCAGGGGCGGCCAGTCTTGTCGCGAAACCACGCATACTCTTCAAAACGACCCTGCCGTACATATGGCATGGGTGAACCAGCTGAAGTTGGGTTCATCTGGCCGACAGCACCATCCTCATTCATGTTCACGTAAAGGTATCCGGTTGCCGGATCGAACGATGCACTCGACCAATTTGCGCCACCGTGATATCCGGGAAACATTAACGTTGGTTGCAGGCCGGCAGGCGTGTACATTCCACGATTCGTCAGCTTGTCGTATAGCTCAGTGCAGTAACGTTCTGATTCAGGAGAGACCTTGCTAATTTCATTACGTGTCATCGACTGCCGCGCCAGAGGTGGCGGTTTCACCGGAAAGGGTTGAGTCGGCCAGGTTTGTTCACCCGCGACATTGCTTTGTGGTACCGGTCGCTCGTCAATTCGAAAGAGAGACTTGCCGGTTACGCGATTGAAAACGAAGACAAATCCCATCTTCGTTACTTCCACAACCGCCGGAATACTTCGATCATCAACACGCAAATCAATCAGTGAAGGTTGTGCGGGAAGATCGTAGTCCCACAGATCGTGGTGGACCATTTGGAAATACCAGATGAGCTTTCCTGTGGCGGCGTTCAGCGCAACAAGTGAATTGCCATAGAGATTCTTTCCCTTGCGATCGCCGCCATAGAAGTCGTAAGCAGGCGAACCGACCGGTAGGTAAACGATGCCGCGCTCCTGGTCCACGCTCATCGTCGACCACACGTTGGCACCCATTCGATCTTTCCACGCACCGTCACTCCAGGTATCGCTTCCTGGTTCACCAGGGTGAGGAACGGTGTGAAATGTCCAGATCAACTTGCCGGTTTTGACGCTGAAGGCGCGCACGTCACCGTTTGGACCCTTAGCCGGAAACTCTGGCAGGCCCCAACCGACAATTACGATGTCCTTGTAGATGACTGGAGCAGAGGTCACTCGCGCGCCCCACGATGGATCCTGATTGAACTTATCGGCTACGCCCGCGCGAAGATCGACGGAGCCGGCAACGCCAAAATCTGGAATTGGTTTTCCGGTTGGGGCATTGAGCGCAATCAAACGACCATCAACAGTACCCAATAGAATGCGGCGGTCCGTGCCGGATTCATCTTCCCAGTAAGCAACACCGCGGTGAGAGTTGAATTCGCGCACGCGTTTGTTTGCTTGCGGATCAAACTTCCATAGTTCCGTTCCGGTCTCGGCGTCCAGGGCAATAACGCGGCTGGACGGAGTCGAAACGTACATCACGCCTTTCACTACGAGCGGTGTGCACGAGAAGGACGCCTGGAAGTTCGCAGTTGGCAGACCGAGCTCTAATTCGCCGGTATGGTAAGTCCACGCTCGTTTAAGCGAGGCAACGTTCTGAGTGTTGATTTGTTTGAGGTCTGAATAGCGCTTACCTCCGGAATCGCCGCCGTAATAGGGCCACTCTGACGATTGCGCGGCGACTGATAGCGAGAGGCTTAAGAGAAGGATGATGTGCAACACTTCTCTGCGCCTTCTCTGCGTTCTCTGCGTCTCTCCGGTGAATGATTGGATCGTGCCACGAAAAACCGCAGAGACGCAGAGTAGGCAGAGAAGGCGCAGAGATTTCAGATTAGGTTCGATCATTTAGGGCATCAGAAATGTTAAGCGGCGCTTTTCACTAACTGGAATTCTGTGCTTCCGTTGATAGTCGTCAACCAAAGTGAGGAAGTCAGACCACATTCGTGTTTCATCGACGTCAGTAATCCAGATCACATCGTGATCGTGAATAGTAGATCCGAAGGTCATGTTGTCGAGTAATTGTCGTCGCGTCGTCGTGTGTTGGGTCGTCATTCCAAGGACATATGCCAGGGTTATGTCATCCCAGATCACCCACGACTTTGAAAAATCGTTGACCCTTAGTGGCTTGACGTATCGAAAGTACCATGCCTGATATTCCTCCCATAACCATTTGCCGATTGCACCGCGACCGACAAGCATTCGTCGCGCTTCGTCAAAAGTTAATGACAAACTCGCTCGGCAAACGTTACCAGGCCCGATTACTAAAGGCACTCGTGAATTGAGGATGGCCTGGACAGCGTGAACGTCATTCGCGATATTAAATTCTTCGCCGCCATTCTCATCAGTAAAACCCATTTGGACCACACGAATGCGATCGACAATTGTGGGATCGATCAGAATGGCGGAAGCGACGTCTGTTGCCGCACCAATCATAAGCACTGTCAGCCGGTGCTCTCTGGAAAATCGTTTCGATTGTTCGATCAAAAACTTGACGGCAGGACTTGATTGAGGAGTTTGGGCATTCGCAAGTGGTTCGCTACCACCCTCTATTAACGGTGGATGAGTTTTCATCCGCAGACGATTTTCGACCACATCGACTAAAATGCGATACGACATGTGGCCCGCTGGTGCAGGAATTGTTGGCGCCTGAGCAGACATTACGCCGAGAACTTTGAATCTTGGTTGCAATAGCAGATACGTGATGGCCCACTGATCGTCGATCTCGTTGCCGACATCGGTGGACAGAACGACAGGAATTTTCGTAGTTTGAGCTGAGGCAGCAGGGAAGCTAGTTAGCAGAAAGAAGAGCGTTGGAAATAATTGCAAACTTTTTGTCAGCACGAGGCAAATCTGGTTCAGGCTAATCATTCTTCTCTGCGCTATCTCTGCGTCTCTGCGGTGTGGATCGGGCGATACATTCTACAACCGCAGAGACGCAGAGACGCAGAGAACGCAGAGATCGCGCAGAGACGAAAGCATTGAGCACATGAGACTCTCACCTGCACTCTTATTGTTACTCGCGTTGCTGTCATTCTCTGCACAGCGCGCAAATAAGCCATCATCGAAACATAATTCCGGACAAGTTGGCTTGCAGCTGTACAGCCTTCGAAACCAATTCAAGACCGACGTCCCACGCACTCTAGATCAAGTTCGATCATTTGGCATCAAATATGTTGAGTTAGCCGGAACCTATGGTGTCGAGCCGACGGCTTTCAACGAAGAGCTAAAAGCCAAAGGTTTGAGGGCCATCAGCGCACACTACTCCTACGAGCAGTTTCGAGACCACATTGATGATGTGATCCACGAAGCGAAAGTCTTTGACCTGCAGTACGTAGGTTGCGCCTGGATCGATCACCCTCACCCGCTGGATGAAAAAAAGGTTCACGAGATGGCGGGAGTTTTCAATCGAGCCGGTCAGTTGCTTGCCAGGAGCAAGCTAAAGTTTTTCTACCATATACATGGTTACGAGTTTGCTCCATACGCAAATGGCACCCTGTTCGATCTTTTGGCAAAGGAAACAAATCCGCGTTACGTGAAATTTCAGATGGATGTTTATTGGGTCGTCAACGCCGAACAGGATCCGGTGAACTTGCTGAAGCGCTATGGAAATCGCTTCGTCTTAATGCACCTGAAAGATATGAAACAGGGTACGCCACGCAATCTTCGTGGCGAAACTGATATCGAAAATAATGCGGCATTGGGCCAGGGTGTAATTTCCTGGACTGATGTTATACGAGCAGCAAAGGAGGCTGGAGTTAAGTGGTACTTTCTCGAAGATGAATCGTCCAGTTCGGTTACTCAGATCCCTGAGAGTCTCCGATTCTTAGAGACACTGAAACTTTAGTTTGGAGCTTTGCCAGGCGCGCTCAGGTTCTGGTTGGGTTTGGTTGTTGTTTGGTCGCTTGCCCCCTTCCTGACGGCGGTTGTTTGGAGGTTCGTTGCCCCCTTCCCGACTGTGCTTGTATGTCAGATTTAGATTTTCCCTTTAAGCTAGTGTTGGCTATTACTCACAAACGCGATGCGCCTACTGTCTGGGGACCATGACGGAACATTTATCGTGCCCTGGCCGCCATACACGTACGCGATCACTCGAGGCTTCACCTCATTCACGGGCATCAATCGTATATAGACGTGCTTGTAAAAAGGATGGTCGTTTGGGTTTACGTCTTTCAGAAAAGAGAGAAAGACGATCCATTTGCCATCTGGAGAGATGTGCGGAAACCAGTTGTTATATTCATCGTTTGTAACTTGTTCCTGATTTGTGCCGTCTGGCTTCATGCGCCAGATTTGCATTGTTCCGGATCGAGTTGAATTGAAATAGATGTATTTCCCATCCGGGGTGAATTCCGGACCATCGTCAAGTCCCGGAGACGTGGTTAGTTTTATCTCTTCGCCGCCGGTTGAGGCGATCTTGTAAATATCAAACTCGTTATTTCTGCCGCCGGTGAAGACCAGGTACTTACCGTCAGGCGACCAACCGTGTAGATATGATGGCCCTTTATCTGTGATACGCCGCGGCATACCACCGTTGACTGGAAGCGTGTAGACGATAGAAGCGTTTCCGTCGTCTTTGCTGTGATTACTAATTGCGATCATACGTCCATCGAACGACAGAACGTGATCATTGTTATTGTTAATGGCGGAACCGGTTTCGATGGCAGTAGGTTGTTTTGCTTTCAAATCGAAGCGATACAGGCGACCGTTGCGATTGAAGATTAATGCCTTACCGTCTTTCGTCCAGTTTGGTGCCTGAAAAGAATCCGGTGCGGTATAGATGATGGTTCGCTGACCCGTCGCGAGGTCCATGACTTCCAGATCGCTGCCAATGTAATCACGATAAGGAACAAAGTTGTCTGGTGCGGGCCGCGTGATGCGAACATTGTCGAACCTGGCCTTCTCGATGACGTCTTTGTTATGCGAACAAACGAACAGTCCAAGATATACTTCGTTTCCAAGATCGATTGTGACTTGTTTCGGCTCGCCAAAGGCATCTCCGAAATGAGCGATGGAAAGCGTGTACGTATCTCCCTTTCTTTCTAACTGAAGAATGTCTGGCCCTGAGAGTTCTGATCTGAGTTCTTCGACGTTAGCTCCTTTCGATTTTCTAAACTGGAGAGACGTGAGACCATCGCCGTGCAATACGACGCTGACCTGAGCAGCATCTGCGTCGAGAGTGGAACGCACGATCCAGCCGATTTTTCTATGCTGCTCTACGCCTTTGCCGATGAAAGATGCGCGAGCAGTGGCGATGAAGTTTCCGCTGATTCTTTGCCACACAAATTGAAACTCGTCATGGTTGGTCCACATATTCGTTCCTGCACCTTCGATGACGTAGCGCTGTTGCGTATCGTCGTAGACCACAGAACCTTTTTTGAGCGGGTTGCCAACATCCGTATTGCCGGCAAACACGCCGAGTGAATTTTGCGCGGAAGCTAGTTGGGTTGTGATAAAGAGACCGATCGTTACGAGAGCAAGTCGGAGTAACATGGTTGATTAGTATGGTGACGCGAGAAACCAGATTGGAAGAACTTGCGCTACGGATTCTTTCCAGCCGGAGGTTTTCTGTCAAGGAGTATCAAGCAACATCGTGCTGGGACTGCAAGGCGTCCCCGCCTGCCGGCGTCGTGAAGGACCAACTCCATCTCCTCGAGGGGCTCAGAAACAATGTTCTTGGTTAGGCTGGACGCGGGCAGGCGGGGACGCCTGCGGTCCCAGCACGACAGTCTTTGATTATTTCAGAAGGAACTCTCAATGGCGAACAAGCTAGGTGTTGGATTCATTGGCAGTGGTTTTGTCGCAAAGTTTCATCTGCAGGCATGGCGCGGAGTTCGTGACGCAGACGTGCTCGGTATCTATAGTCCGAACGCCGAACACGCAGCAGCTACGGCGGCAGTTGCACGAGATCTGCGCGTCGGCAATGCGCGTCCATTCAATTCCATCGAAGAGATGGTTGCCGCTCCCGAGATCGACTGTGTCTGGCTCTGTGGTCCAAACCACCAACGTCTACAGAACATGCAGGCCATCTGCGATGCGCTCGATGCAGGAAAAGGAAAGTTGATCGGCATTGCTTGTGAGAAGCCGCTGGCACGGAATGTTGCAGAAGCCAAGCGGATGGTAGAAATGGTCGAGCGCTCGAAGTTACTGCATGGTTATCTGGAGGATCAAATCTTTGCGCCGTCGGTTACACGCGGCAAAGAGATCATGTGGAAACGTGCCGCGGCATTGACTGGTCGCCCCTACCTGGCACGCGCTGCTGAAGAACACAGTGGTCCACACTCACCATGGTTTTGGCGCGGCGAACTCCAGGGTGGCGGTGTATTGAACGACATGATGTGTCACAGTGTGGAAGTTGCACGATTCATGTTGACGAAACCCGGCGCGCCGCGTTCAAGCATTCGACCGCTAAAAGTTTCAGCACAGATCGCCAGCTTGAAGTGGTCACGAGCTGAGTACTCTGAAGTACTGCGGAAGAACATGGGATCAGAGGTCGATTATCAAAAGTCACCCGCTGAAGATTTTGCGCGAGCCACCATCAATTACGCAGACGAAAATAACAATCCCTTGATTGTTGAAGTAACAACTTCCTGGAGCTATGTCGGCGCTGGTCTTCGCCTTAGCCTCGAGGTACTTGGACCGGAATATTCATTAGCCATGAACTCGCTCGACAGTGGCCTGAGACTTTTCCTAAGCAGGGAAGTGAAAGGATCGACCGGAGAAGACCTGGTTGAAAAACAGAATGCAGAACAAGGGCTAATGCCAGTGTTGGGAAATGAAGCTGCCGAGTACGGCTACGAGTCGCAGAATCGGTATTTCGTGCAATGTTTCCTCGATGGAAAACAACCGGAAGAAGATTTTCGTGCCGGGCTTGAAGTAACGGAGCTTTTAATGACCGCCTATATGAGCGCAGAACAGGAGAGAACGATTCAGTTCAGACCCGAAGGACTCGATACGTTCGTGCCGCTGGTTGCGCAGGGGCGATGGAAAGCGCGGTGAATTGGTAAATGATCGATGATAGGACGGAATAGGTCCAATAGGTCATATAGGTCCTATCTACTGGACCCTGACTACTGACCAATCTGAAATCTCAATTTGAGATTCGAATATGTCTAAACAATCCCCCGTTGCCCATGCGATCGTCCTGATGACGATTGCCTTCTTCGGTATCTTTGTTTATGGATTGCTGGCCGCACTTCCCGGGTCAGTGTTGCCTACTCTGGAGCGAAATCAATTCCTGCCCAACGATAGTACTGTTGGAACATTTCTCCTGATCAATGCAATTGGAGCCGTCGTCGCTTATCTGGTGAGCGGTCCGATTATCGATCGGATCGGAAAGAAGGTTGCGCTCGTCTTCGGCACAGCCTTAGTAATTGTCCCGATGCTCGGATTCGCTGTAACGGTTTCCAAAGTGTCTCCAGCGTCCGCATTGCTCTATGTCTTCACTTGCTCTTTGCTACTCGGACTTGGCGCAAATGCGATCGTCGCTGCTGGTCACGCTCTCGTTGCCGATGTTGCCGCAGGTTGGCGAAACGCTGCGCTCAACCTACTGGACATCTGTTTTGGTCTGGGTCTCGCTTCATTACCGCTGGTCGTTCAAAGTTTGCAAAGACGCGGCGGCTTGACATCGATCTTCTGGATGCTGAGTGGATTGAGCTTCGCTCTGTTGTTGTTAATAGTATTCTCGCGCTTTCCTCGTTCGCTTCACGCCGAGAGTTTTCCTGTTGGCGCGGCGGGGTCATTGTTTCGCAGCCCTTCTTTCCTGCTCCTGGCGACAGCGCTTTTCATGTACGTCGGTGCGGAAGTGTCGGTCGGGAAATGGGTGGTCACATTCATGGAAAGAGACCCGCGCATCCTTGCTAGTCATGGATTGACTGCGGATCGAGTCGCGTCGATTGCGAATATGTCGCCGGCAATGCTCAGTAAGTTCTTCGAAACGGATACGACGGGTTATGCAATTGCTGGTTACGCACTAACTACGCTGACACTTTTCGCGACGGCGTTGCTCGTGGGTCGACTTGTGTCAAGTTTTCTGCTTGGAGTTCTTCGCGTTAATAGCTACGTGCTTATAACCGTCGGATCGCTGCTGACAACGATCGCGTTGATCATCGCCTTTACAACTAACAGTTCCACTACAGTTCGGGTTGGTCTGATCGCCGCAGGATTTGGTATGGGGCCAACGTTCCCGACATCTGTCGGACTTGCATCCGTGATGATGCCGCGAATTGCCGGAACCGCGATGAGCCTTGTAATGGGAGTTGGGTTCGCAGGGTTGTTAGTTATTCCCCCCGCGGTTGGTTACATTTCGAGCGCCGTCGGTGGAGTTGCAGGAGACGTTCGCACAGGTTTGATGGTAGTGATCGCAGCGTCGGTGTTGATGTTTATTTTGCATGTGTTGTTAATGCTGCGCGAACGGCGGGCCGGCGCTGATACAAACCTCCAAAAATAACCGCAGTCAGGAAGAGGGCAAGCGAGGTTCGTGTTGGTCTGAGTCTTACAATCTATTCCTATTGAATTTGTCTAATGCTGCAAATTGTTTTGAGTTCGTTCGATACTCGCGCTTTGGTGAATTCCATTGATAGAGCGCTCGGTAGGTTTTGACATAGCCACGAGTTCGGCGATCACATTCTTCAGGGTCCGCATCCTTCTTCACCTTTACTGTCACAAGAACGTTTGGATACCTGCTGCTTCCGAGCATTACCTGAAACGAAGGCGTTTCAGTAAACGTCGCGCCGCATCCCTGCGTGTCGAAGAGAAATATGTTTGTAATTATTTCGATTCGATCGTGATTCAGAAATAAGACATTAAGATCGGTATAGCTTTCCCCGGCATTCGAGTGGGTACTACTAACCAGGAATGCGTCGCTTTGCGGAGTTAGTTGGAATGTTGAAGGGTTCTCATAGAAACCGGAGAAGCGATCAGTCTTCACATCCATTACATCCAGGAGCGTGATTGCAGGTTGCATCGTGAACGCGGCAATGATGTCCGCCTCACCCTCGTAATTCGTTCCCTGGTTGGCGTCCGCCGCCGATAAATTCAGTTCCAACAAAAGCACTCGCCGGCCGTCGCTCTTGATCCAGTACGGTTGAAAACTGTCGAGTTTTATGTCGCCCTCGAGCGGGGGAGGCTTCTTCTTTTCTGACAGGTGTTTGAAGCGGATCGTTTTATGACCGATTGCCACGTCGGCGTCATTGGCATCGATTTGTAAGTCCGGGACAATTCTATGAATCAGTTCAAGGTAAGTTGTTTTGGTCCCCGCCACCGTGGAACTCAGATCGCTTGCATAGAGAGGTTTACTTGCGTGATTGCCAGCCTGGGCCAGCACGCTGGGTGATAGCAGGAGCAAAAGTAATTGAGCGAGCCAGAGTTTGTTCATCGTTGGATCATCATATGATCTTGCATGCAGTTAGACCACATCGGCGGAGACGCGGTAGAAATTTAAACAAAAGTTGAGGCGGTGTAATCAAGCGTTAGTGGCGAGGTTCGATGGTCGAAGGTTCCCACGCCGGAGGAGTGCGATGTTCCCGACCAACTAACTCATTAAAGGCAGGGATGTGTCGCGGAGTTCAAATTAATAAACAACGAGGAACATAGCACTCCTACAGGAGTGCGCAACTTTAGAAACCTCTAGAACTATAAACACGGCACTCCTCCGGAGTGACGATGGCTTGTAGTAATATGAACCGTCTCATTCTAATAGTTGAAGAATTGGAATCATCATGAAACGCTGTCCAAAATGTACTCAGACCTTTGCCGATACTGAAACTTTTTGTGGCTTTGACGGAACCAAATTGATTTCTGATAGTCCCCCACCACAACAAAATCAGATACCAGTTGGCACACCCGTGAAAACGGAGGCACCGCATGTGGCATCGAGTCCCGCCGCATCAGAACCTTTTGAACGAATCACTTGTGAATGGTGCCAGGGAATAAATCAGAAGACTGCGCTTTCGTGCTGGTCGTGTGGCGCACCTTTGGATGTAAAGAATCTGGTGAGTGAATCAGGATGGCGCGAGGCACCGCGCATAAGGGACATGACCGAGATTCATTTTGGATTGAGCACGTGCCAGGTCGAAGGCGAGATTGTTCCGGCAGCAGAGCTCAACCTCGGACAGGGCGACTCTGTTTTCTTTGAACATCACGTACTGCTTTGGAAAGATGATCACACTCCGATGTCCGTAATGTCGCTGCAAGGCGGGATTAAACGTGCCCTGGCCGGTATGCCTTTTATCATCAGCGTCGCCCATGGACCGGGGCGAATTGCTTTCTCTCGTGACGCGACGGGCGAACTAGTTGTGCTGCCCCTTCATCCAGGGATGGAACTCGACGTTCGCGAACACGCATTCCTATTAGCCTCGCATCACATTTCTTACTCTTATGTTCGTATCAAGGGATTACGCAATATTCTATTCGGCGGGCAGGGAATGTTCATGGATCGCTTTGTCACCTCGGACCAGCCGGGTTTACTGCTGCTGCACGGATACGGGAATGTTTTTGAGCGTGTACTGCGGCCTGGTGAAAGCATCATGGTTGAGCCGGGTGCGTTCCTCTACAAAGATTCGTCAGTGACGATGAATATTGAATCGCAACAACTAACCACCGGCTTCTTCGGAGGTACGGGTATGAACCTCGCGCGCATGACTGGACCGGGACGCATCGGTATTCAGTCGATGTACGTTCATCATCATACGGATTGAGTCCAATAGAATTTCGACTTTGAACATTGGACATTGAACATTGGACTTATAAGCAATGACGCAAACAACACATACATGCCCGTGGTGCGGTCTGGTCTCCGACGGCTCAACTCTTAGTTGTCTCGCATGCGGCGCCTCGATCGACGCGCACGCAGTCGTAACGAACTCGGGCTGGTCAGAACTGCCCGGCAGAAAAGACATGGCCAAACTTCAGTTCGGCAACTCTTTCTGTCAGATCGAAGGTGTTTATGTTCCCGTTGCCGACATGAGTCTCGCATCTGGCGAGAGTGTTTACTTCGCGCATCACGTCCTACTCTGGAAAGATCCGCAGGTCAACGTCACAACGATGGGATTAAAGGGCGCGTGGAAGCGTTTGCTGTCAGGCATGCCGTTGGTGATGACTCAAGCGCATGGTCCGGGCCATATCGCATTTTCACGCGACGCACCTGGAGAAATGATCGCGATGCCGTTGCAGTCCGGCCAGGCGGTTGATGTGCGCGAACATTTGTTTCTTGTGGCGACGAGTCAGATTACTTACGATTGGTTTCAGACGGGGATATGGTTTACGACGAGGACTGGTAACGAATCGGAAACGCATTATCCGTTGGGCATGTTCATGGATCGCTTCTATGCTCCGGCCACCCCCGGGCTTTTACTGCTGCACGCCGCCGGGAATGCTTTTGTGCGTATGCTGCAACCTGGTCAGGCAATTCTGGTAAAACCGACGGCGCTGCTATTCAAAGATCCGACAGTGCAGATGCAACTACACTTTGAACATCCAGCAGGCACATGGAGCTCGTGGCGTTCATGGGGAAATCGTTATCTCTGGCTGCGACTCTACGGACCCGGGCGAGTCGCAGTGCAGTCTGCCTATTCTCCTTTGGAAGACAACGGCCGAAACATCACAAGCCACAGTGGTGCAACCGAGCAGCACTGGGGTTGATGTGCTCTTGGAGTGCGACGGCAGGCCGTCGCACTCCAAAGCGCACCACCGTCAAAGAATATGGGGGCAACTCGATCGGATCTTTGTTACCACGATTCAGAATTGTCGATGAGGGCGGATCATTTCTTAGTGGAACTGGATTCAAACGGTCGTTGCTGAGCATGTACTGAGCGGACGAATACTGAAACAGTTCCACTGGTCCGTCGATCAACTCTCCTTTTCCAAAACCAATCTTTACGTCATAGGTTTGCTTTGGATCCTTGTTGATTAGCAGCACTGACCATAATCCGTCAGGACGATGCACGGCGTAGGCAGTAACGATCTTCAAGCCACGCTGCGGCGAAGTTCTCACAACTGTCGGATACAGTTCGTGCATACCAGAATTGGATAACCAATTCTCCGTCAGCAAACGCGCAGCATAATAGGGCGCATACGGATATTTGATCTTCCCGTCGTTATCCATAAAGAACAGCATGTTATTCCCGGCGCTACATTGGTCGATCACGGGGCGCGAAGCTGCATATCCAAACAAGAACGCTTGATCACCTCCAAGACTAAGAAATCGCCCGACAACGTCTGCATTGAACAGTGCACCTTCTATGTCAATTTCCGCTCGTGTCGCGAACGCAGAAAACCCGTATTCAGAAATAATCCACGGACGTTTGTGTGTGACTCCCTGTTGCTGCATTTCCCTGAGCGAGTCGGTGAGCATGTCTGACGCACTTGCGAGTTGATCCGCAACAGGATCGCAGACGTTGTCGAACGGATACCATTCGAACGAAAAAAAGTTGTAGTCACTCAATCGACCTCTGACCCGAAGGTAACGCAGGAATCGATTCATCCAGGTGCTATTCCCGAACCGGTATTTCCGACCAGTTGTGTCTGGCTCGATCTCCTGGAAGCTTGGTCCACCAAGTCTAGTCGTCGGATCAACCGCATGAACCGCCGTAGCCCATTGTAAGTAGAGTGCGCCATAGTCCTCGGGAGTTGCGTATTGTCCATCCGGTTCTTCACCTAGTTCTACTCGATCGAAGCGATAACCACGGGAACGTAAGTAGCTCAATTCATTCGCCGCATTTTCTGGAGTATCGAAAAGAAGTCCTACCGGCGTAACCATCGCCAAGCCATTCGTCAAACCATTTTGAAAAATGCGATCAAGCCCCGGCTGTTCGATGTTCTGATCCTGATTGTTCTCACTATGCCACGGATCAGTTGAGGAGACATGAATTACGGTTTGCTTCTGGACATCACTGGCGTGACTTATCACATCTTCGAACTTACCGTCATGCAGATAACCGGCATAGATTTCGTGCAATGAATAACCCAGACGATCGCGAATGTCGGTTGAGCCGGATGCTCCGGTGTTTGAAGATTGCTCCAACAGAATACGAAGAAAGCGAACCTTAATCGGACGAGATGCTACCCGCAGCAAAACGTCGCCACCGATACCACGACGGACAACACCTCCTGGAAAGTCGGACCACAGGCCAGCCGGACTCAGTGCGATGTCACTGATGTCTTCAAAGTTCGCATATTGAATGCGATATCTCGTTGGGAAAGGTGTACCCCACAGCAGTCGCACCGCATCGATGTCTTGCGGCGTCGCGAACTCAACCACTACCCACTGCTGATGGAGAGTGTTACTTTCATGAGTGAAATGTTCATCGAGGTACGGGTCGCTTTTCCAGAAGCTTTCGCGATCGCCATCATCCAGTCGGGAATACCCGTCGTTGTTGGCCTGGTCAATACTATTGCCACGGCGCGGCAAGGAATAACCGTAAGACAGTGAGATAGGTTCAGATGAAGTCGAATCAGAGATCCAGTAGCCCTGTTTCCGAGAGGGATCGCTCCAGCTTCCTCGAGGATTCCAGTGCCACACTTCATTAGCTAATTCAGTACGTAACCGATAGATCAATGACTGCAGTCCAGCCGAACGCATCAACTCAATATTTTGAGGACTGAGTTGCAGATCATTCATGCCCTTCTCTTTACCGTCGACTGCCGCTCCGAGAGCATGCGACGGATCAAATCGATTGATGACATGCGACGTAACGACTCTGACTGTCACGTGACGAGAATCTCGATGTGCGTGATTGGTGAAGCCCATGCATAAGCCACAGATCGTCACAAGTGAACACAGATAAGCAGCGAATTTGATAATGCGATCCGTTTGCATCAGTGTGAATATCGCTTTCCTCACTTGTTCATTTCAAGTTTTCATCTGGCGACGTTTCTTGTCATTTGCATAGCGTCGTGAAGTTTCTATTGCGCAGGCTGGTGTTGGCTGCTAGTCTTTGGTCGATCTTTTCCCCGACACAGAGATCGCGCGTTTCCATCCAGCTAGACAACCTTTTGTTATGAGATTTCTGTTAGCGTTCGGCCTTGTCGTAATTGCATTTTGTTCCGCGTCTGCTCAAGAGAACGTTATTGAACTTCAGAATGCGGACGTTCTCAATATGATCGCAGCCAGGGTCCCTGCAGAAGTAATAATTAGCAGAATCGAGACTTCGCGCTGTCATTTCGACATCTTTCCTCCAGTAATTTCAGAACTGCGTTACCGAGGTGTTCCTGAAGAGATTCTCGTCGCGATGGTTGCGGCGCCAGTTGGCCGGCCGACAAGGGCGGAAAACACTCGAAGCGAATTTTCGCGAAAGAGTTCCGCGACGGTGCCGGCTGTAGAAAAGTCTGAGCCCGTACCGAGCGATCCCGTTACGAATCCAGTCCCATCAGCTCAAACGGTTCAAAAGCCGTCGGACTCCGACGCGCAAAATAAAACCTCAGGGCCCACCGCGTCATCGTCGTATTCGCATGCTACCGAACAGGTTCTAACAAACGATGACCTCATGAAACTTCTGCGCAGTGGTACACCAGCGGCTGATATCGTTAAGCGAGTAAGAGGTGCCAAAGGGAATTACGATTTTTCGGGAAAGGCTTTGTTTGAGCTGCAGCAAGCGGGAGCTGACGCGACAATTTTTCTGTCAATGATGGAAGCTTCACGCGCAACACAAAAAGAGCAGAAAGCGCGTGACGAACAAACTAACGCCTCGAAGTCCTCAAAACCCTAATCGCGGCGTTCGTGCAAACCAGGTGGGTTGATAATAGCTACTGGCAGTTCGTGGATGTATTTTCGAGGGGAAAAGGATGATCCACGAAATCACACGACCCGACACGAACAAAATCCAGTGTTGGCTGTGAGTGGGAACTTCGCTTTTGTGCAAAAGCAACCTCGGAGTGTATGGGTCCTTACTTTCCGAGCAGCACAGTCACGCTATTGCTTTCAAGATTACTTGTGACCACGTCAATCTTGCCGTCGGCATTCAGATCATCCGTTGCCAATCTCCACACTCCTTTCCCAACTGCGACCGGTTCCGCTGAAGTGAAGCCACCGCGTCCATCGCCCAGGATGATGCGCACACTGTCGCCGCCGGCAGCAACCACATCCACTCGGCCGTCGTGATTCACATCGGCAATGGCGATGTGAAAAAGCGTATGTCCGAAGTCAAACGGAGAGCCGCTGGCTTCAGTAAACCCGCCACGGCCGTCGCCGATCATTACCGTCATCGCACTTTGTTCGTGATGAGTGGCAATGATGTCTGATTTGCCATCGCCGTTGACATCAGCAATCGCTGCGAACCAGGGTTCGCCGGTCCGAAGCGGAAGTTCGCGCGGTGTGAAATTGCCCTGGCCATCCGATAAGAGCAGTGTCAAAGCGCGACTAAAGCGGAGTTGTTCTCTTCGTGCCGGTCCGGTTGCAGTTGCGGTCGCGACGATATCTGGCCAGCCGTCGTTATTAACATCGCCGACAGCGGAAGGATATGGACTGGGACCAACGGGAAAGGATTGCGAGGCTCGAACGAAATTACCAGGGCCGTTACCGAGAGCGAGCGAGACATCATTATCTGCGCTGTTAATAGTGACGAGGTCGAGTTTGCTGTCGCGATTCATATCAACCAAAGTCAACCCGTGAGTATGTGGATGTTGTCCAAGCTTCATTACAATTGGAGAGGTTGGAGCGATAGCTAAATTGCCCTTGCCGTCGCCGAGCAAAAGCATCACGCCATAACTGTCATGAGAAGCAAGTGCCACGTCGAGCTTACCATCACCATTCACATCGCCGAGTGCCATTTCCCCCGGACTGTCCGGAACTGCTGATTCACTAAGCGGCGCGCCAAATTGGCCATCGCCTTTGCCCGGAAAAATCAGAACCTTGCGCGACTTACCACACGCGACTACGAGGTCAGGCTTTCGATCATTGTTCATGTCGCCGAGCAATACGTTGCCAGGTCCGGCCGCTACAGATATTGGCGAACCCGCTGCGTTAGTGAACAGCGACTGTTGTGTTTGTTGGGAATCAGGAACGTAGCCGGACGGGCATGAGATGAAGAACGCTGCCACAAGGCTGATACTCACAGGCATTTTGAAAGCAAGACTCACCATAACTCTCCTCCCGTTATAATGTGAGACGCTTTCAGGCCCCTTTTTCTTCCCGTTTTGTAGATTGATTAAGCGACTCGTGAGACTAAGCGAACTTACTTATGGAAGCTCTGATTAAGTACGATAGGCTGTTAGCCTGTCGACGATATTAGCCATATTGTTGAGGCAAACCACGACAGGCTAACAGCCTATCGTACTTAATCAGAGCTTCCTTATGCGGTCACTAATCCATTGCCGCACTTTTCGCACCCAGTCAGGACGTGCCATCATTTCGCTGTCACTGATAAGACCAGTCAAGCCAATCGCGTCGATTCCGCGGAAGACGATGCTTTTGTCTCGTTCTTCGTAATTGCCTGATTCGAGTTCGTGAATCGTGAGGCGCTTGCCGTCGAATCGCCATACCTCAGGTACACCAGCTTCTGCGAAGATGGCAAACTTATCTAACGAGCTACTCGTGACGTCGATTTCGATGATCAAATCCGGAGGCGGATCAAGCATCAGGTTGATGCGCTTCTTACGTCGAACTGCCTGAACGTTCTGCACATAAAAACAGGAATCAGGTTCGAAACCGCGATCACTATCTTCGCGTCTGAAAGTCGTCGAGCCAAGACTCTCAAAGTCTAAGTTCATTTCCACTGCTAACTCTTCAACGATTTGTGCAATGGTACGATTGTACCGCTCGTGCTCACTCGACGGACTCATAATTTCCAGCGTTCCTCGGTCGTAGGTAAGACGCGGGGCACAGCTGTCATAAAGATCCATCACGAGACGCTCGTAAGTGTCCCAACTAACGTGGTGCAGCAGGACTCTTTGTTCAGGTGGAGTGAGTAAGGTGGCCATACTTGCCATCATTAAGCCTGTAAAAGATAAGTCTCGTCAAACGTCCGATAACAAATTACGTTCAAGCAACCACACTTTCCTGACACTTACGCCCCACAAAACAAATACAGGCACAGCAAGCTTGAGGTCATGTCGCCTGCCAACGTCAAGACGGGTGGCCCAGCCTTCATGCTGCGCGCGCTCGCACACAAAAACTATCGGCTCTTCTTCACGGGCCAAAGCATTTCGCTGATTGGCACCTGGATGACACGCATTGCTACCAGTTGGCTTGTCTACCGACTTACTGGGTCTGCGTTTCTGCTTGGTATTGTCGGCTTCGCGGGTCAAATACCTTCATTTCTGTTGGCTCCTTTTGCTGGTGTGCTTGTGGACCGTTGGAACCGGCACCGGCTGCTGGTCATTACGCAAGTGCTCGCGCTTTTGCAGTCGCTCGCGATGGCACTCTTGACATTGACCGGCCTGATCACAACCTGGCAGATCATCGTGCTGAGTGTGTTTCAGGGTCTCATCAATGCGTTTGACATGCCGGCCCGACAAGCATTCGTAGTCGAGATGGTTGAAAGACGTGAAGACCTTGCAAATGCAATTGCGCTCAACTCCTCGATGGTGAATGCTGCTCGTTTGATAGGACCATCGCTTGGCGGTGTTGTGATCGCAGCTATTGGTGAGGGTTGGTGCTTCATGATCGACGCGTTCAGTTATATCGCCGTCATTGTTTCTTTGCTCGCGATGACGCTGACGTCACGAATGATTCAACCGCTAAAAGAGACCAATCTCTTTGAGCAACTGCGTGAAGGTTGGAATTACATCGCGCGTTTCGCTCCGATACGCAACATTCTGTTACTGATTGGATTGGTAAGTTTGGTGGGAATGCCATACACGGTCTTAATGCCCGTTATTGCTGACAACGTATTGCACGGTGGTCCAAACACGTTGGGCTTGTTAATGGCTGCTTCCGGAGTCGGCGCCTTGATTGGAGCGATGCTTTTGGCAGCGCGTAAGAGTGTGTTGGGACTTGGCAAGTACATCCCGTTGACAGCAGGTGCGTTCGGCGCGGGGTTGATTGCGTTTTCTTTTAGTCGTGTGATTTGGTTGTCTCTTCTGCTAATGGTACTGACTGGCCTCGGATTCATGGTTCAGATGGCTGTAAGCAACACGATTCTGCAAACAATTGTGGACGAAGATAAGCGGGGACGGGTGATGAGTTTCTACACTATGGCGTTTATGGGCACCGCACCGTTTGGAAGTTTGTTGGCCGGCAGTGTGGCCGAGAGGATCGGTGCACCGCACACACTTTTGTTTGGAGGAATTGGTTGTTTGCTTGGCGCAGTGTGGTTCGCCATGACGTTGTCTGATTTACGTCGCGATGTACGACCAATTTATGTACGAATTGGAATCCTTCCTGAAGTTGCCACGGGTTTACAACATTCGTCGGAACTGAGCGTTCCTCCGGAGACTTAATTTCTTCTCTGCGCCTCCTCTGCGTTCTCTGCGTCTCTGTGGTTTTTTTGGGTGGCTCTTTCAAAAACCGCGGAGACGCGGAGAACGCGGAGGAACCGCAGAGAAAGTTCAAACTGCCACGAAGTATTTGAGCGAGAGCGATCCTGAGTTAAAGTTCTCCAACGAATAGTGAGGTCGTGTATGGTAAAAACAATTTCTCGAACCGAGTTAAAAGAGAAGATTGATCGCGGTGATCACTTCATGCTGGTGGAAACTCTGGCGCGAATAGCCTATGAACACGCGCATCTCCCGCGGGCAATAAACATTCCTCCTGATCAAGTCAAGCAACTGGCTCCACAACTTTTGCCCGACAAAGCTGCCGATATCGTTGTTTACTGCGCCAGCCCCACCTGACACGCTTCCGAGAATGCTGCCCGTGAACTGGCGGCACTGGGATATACCAACGTGCGTGACTATGCAGACGGAAAGTCTGATTGGATTGCAGCCGGACTTCCGACGGAAAGTGAACACGATCACAGGAAGTGAGTCGTGGCACGCAGTCAGGAAGGGGGCAAGCGAAGAATTACGAATCAAGAGATAAGTTCAGTTGGAAGGGGGCAAGCGAACCAAAACCAACCACGCAGTCAGGAAGGGGGCAAGCGGCAGACACGAATCTACCCAATACGAACTGAGCGCGCCCCCCCGCACAGCCTTAGATCAATCCTGGGGCCTGGAACCTGCGGGGGCGCGCTCAGGTTCTGGTTGGGTTTCGCTGTTGTTTGGTCGCTTGCCCCCTTCCTGACTGCGCTTGTTTTTTGGAGGTTCGTGTTGGTCGCTTGCACCCTTCCTGACTGCGCTTGTTTTTTTGGAGGTTCGTGTTGGTCGCTTGCACCCTTCCTGACTGCGCGTTTCGCGAAAGTTGCCAACATTCCACGCGCGGTGGTGTTAATCTAGCGAACCGCTTCCAATCAGTAAGAACGACAAACTCAGGAGCCACTCATGCAGACCTTTTTCCAGGACCTGAAATACGCGCTGCGCATGCTCAAAAAGAATCCGGCATTCACTGTCGTTGCAATTCTGACGCTCGCGGTGGGCATAGGCGCCAACTCGGCAATCTTCAGCGTTGTCAATTCGGTTCTGTTACGAGAGTTGCCTTACCGTCAACCCGGGCAACTGGTTCGTGTCTACAGCGAATTCCCAACCATGAAGCTCCAGAAGTTCTGGTTGTCGCCTCCAGAACTACTCGACATTCAGCACGAAGCAAAATCCTGGGAAGCGATCGGCGCATGGGCGCCTGGAGGGCAGAACGTCGGCACGGAAAGTGAGCCACTGCGAGTGACTTCTGCTGCGATTACGCGCAGCCTGATTGACGTGCTCGGAGTGCAGCCAGAACGTGGTCGCAACTTTACTGAAGAAGAGGATCGGAATGGTGGACCGAATGTCGCCATCATTTCGCACGGCCTATGGCAAAGAGGATTTGGCGGAACGAGCGACATCATCGGCAAACAGATCCTGGTTAACTCGCAATCAACTACTGTTATCGGAGTCATGCCTGCAAACTTTGCATTTCCTCCCGGAAGCAACGATCAGGTTGAGGTCCTTCTGCCGTTCCAATTCGATCCCGCCAACCCGGGCAATCGTGGTTCACACTTCCTTTCGGTGATCGGCAGATTGAAACCAGATGTCAGTATTCCGCAAGCACAAAGCGAAATGACGAGTTTGATGGCTGGCTGGAAGAGTGAGGGTCGCGCTCAGCATTTACTCAATCCTGAACGTCACCCCGTGGTAATGCTCGGCCTTCACGAAGATGTTGTCGGGTCAGCTCGCAAAGCTGTGTGGCTGCTCATGGCTGCAGTTGGTTTTGTCTTACTCATCGCATGCGTAAACGTTGCCAACCTCCTGCTGGCTCGCGCGGAATCCCGCCATCGTGAGTTTGCGGTGAGGCTGGCACTCGGCGCCGGTCTAAAACGAATGGTCCGTCAGTTTGTGGCTGAGGGTCTCGTGCTTGTTGTGCTTGCGGCAGCACTCGGCGTTGCGCTTGCATTCGCAGGTTTGAAGGTGCTGCTGCTTTTTGCACCCGATAGTGTGCCGCGTACGGAAGAGATTAGCGTGGGACTTCCGGTGCTCGGGTTTACGGTCGCCGTGTCGATCGCGGCAGTTTTTCTCTTTGGTCTGGCACCACTTGCGCAGGTCAGTGAACGTAATCTGGCCAACTGGATCCGTGGCGCGGGTCAACGGGCAATTCGAGGCGGAGGTCAGACGCTTCGCAAGGGATTGGTGATAACCGAAATTGCTCTCGCTGTGATCCTGGTGATTGGATCAGGACTGATGATTCGCGCATTTTGGAAGTTGCAACAAGTGAACACCGGCTTTGACCCGGCGGGTGTTGTCAGCTTCAGCATCAATCTCCCGGGAGTTAAATACAAAACGCCCGATCGACTGCACTTTGTAGACGAGCTTCAGCAAAAACTTACCAGCCTTCCCGGCGTCACCTCAGCGTCGCTGGCGAGCGGACTACCTCCGCTACGCCGCATTAATGCCAACGACACGGAGATAGAAGGTTACCAGCAAACACCAGATAGTCCGGCGCAGAACGTCGACTACTGGAACATCGTCGGGACCGACTACTTCAAGACCATGAAGATCCGATTGCTGGAAGGACGCACCTTTGAGTCGCAGGATGACAACGAGAAAGCAATGCCGGTAGTGGTTGTTAACCAGGCGCTCGCGAAGAGGTTCTGGAAGGGAAGTCCGCTAGGCCGTCGCGTCAATCCGACCTTTGCCGATCCAAAAGTCTGGTTCACGATCGTCGGTGTAGTTGAAGACACTAAGAACGCAGGTATGGATAAACCAGCAGGTCCTGAACTCTACATGCAAGTACGACAAGTAGCTAACTACTTCCTTGGAGGCAACGGAAGTTTCGTCGTGCGCACCTCCAACGAATCGCTGTCACTGGAGAGTTCGATACGCAGTGCCGTGCGCGAATTGGATCCGACTCTGCCGGTTTACAATCTTCGGAGCATGAACGAAGTCGTGTCGAGGTCGATGGTGCAACCACGTTTCCTCGCGATACTGCTGGCGACGTTCTCAGGGATAGCGTTGTTCCTGGCGGCGATTGGTATCTACGGCGTGATGGCTTATTCGGTGGCCCAGCGGACTCAAGAGATAGGCGTGCGAATGGCGCTTGGGGCGCAACCATTCCATGTGTTGCGACTCATCTTCGGCCAAAGCCTCGTGATGCTGCTCATTGGCACAGTTATAGGATTGGCAGGCGCATTTGCGTTAACGCGACTGATGCGCACGCTCCTGTTCGAAGTTACGGCGACTGATCCCTTGACGTATGTGAGTGTGGTTATAGTGCTGACGGTTGTGGCGTTGCTGGCGTGCTACGTCCCGGCGCGTCGTGCTGCGAAGGTGGATCCACTGATTGCGTTGAGATACGAATAATCCTGACCTATTGCTTAATGTGATTTCGTACGAGAGAAGAGCGATCCACGAACCCAACGCACAACACTAAGGAAGATCTAAGCCAACACGAGTTTTGATTCACCTGGACGTAGTCTCATTTACGACAGTTACCGAATCACGTGAGAAACGGCATAAGCTCCGATCAGAATCTCTTCTTCCCAAAGATTTTGAAGCAAGAAATTTTGTAGACTTGTGCAGTAATCAAGCACGTCAGCTCGCTCAGCCTTCTTTTCCCAGTTCATCGGTAAATCGCAATAGACCATGCTCACGCGGTCGTCGATGACTTCATTGCTTTGAGAAAGATAGAAGCCGGCCACGTTCTCATGGACTGTGCAGCCGCCTCGCAGCTGAGTGAATTCTTCGATGATCCACGACAACGTTACTTTATATGCAGGATCGTGACGAATGGGTACGTAGACTTCAACGCGAATCTTTGGTGCGAAGCTGGTCAAGGCGCTTCTTTCTCCATTCCGAGATGTTTTTCAACCGGCGACGAAAGTCGGCATCTGAGATTTTTGCAATCACCGGTTTTTTGGCGGTTGAGACGTGAGGCACAACCTGATACTTGTTCTTCATAATTTCTCTCCAGCGGTATTATCGAGGAACACTCGCTTCATATCAAGACCCTACTTTTGCCATTTCTGTCCATCTCCGGGCTTTCCTTCGTGCCCACCTTGAACTAGTGAACTGCAGACAGTCATGCTGGTTTAAGCTTCAGTGTTAAACTTATTCGCGGTACGGTCCCCTTTGAATGAACAAACTGCCGCCTTCAAAGCCGCACGAAATCACTGAGCTACTCGAACAGTGGAGTGGCGGCAATCAAGCGGCTCTCGATCAGTTGTACCCGCTCGTCTACGAAGAGTTGCGACGGCTGGCGCGCTCCTACATGCGACGAGAACCCAAAGGGCATACCCTCCAGACGACGGCGCTCATCAACGAAGCGTATGTGCGATTAGTTGATCAGCAAAGTGTGCGATGGCAAAACCGTTCACATTTCTTTGCTATCTCGGCGCAAATAATGCGGCGCATTCTTGTCGATCATGCGCGCCGGCATCTGCAAGCTAAGCGTGGTGGTGGAGCAAAAAGGATTTCGCTGGACGAGGTAATGATTGTTGCGAAGGAGCGCTCAGCAGAAGTTCTAATGCTCGATGAAGCGCTATCCAATCTTGCTCGACTGGACCCCCGACGCAGCCAGGTTGTGGAGCTAAGATATTTCGCTGGACTGAACAACAGCGAGATCGCGTCGGTTCTGAAAATCTCAGAAAACACAGTGATGCGCGACTGGAATCTCGCGCGGGCATGGCTCTATCAAACACTCAGTGAGACAGCCTAATTGCAACCAGAACGCTGGGCACAAGTAAGTCGCATTTTTAATTCGGCGATCGAACTCGATGGCGAGGCGCGAGACGCGTACGTCGAAAGTGAATGTGGCGAGGATGAATCGTTGGCTCAAGAAGTCAAACGATTGATCGAAAATCATCAGAAAGCCTCGGCTGAAGAATTCATAGCTGAACCTGCCTTCGCCAATCAATCGAGTTCTGGATCAAGGGCCCTCGCCGCCGGACAGCGACTTGGTCCCTATCTCATCTTGCAACACCTCGGCACCGGTGGGATGGGTGAAGTTTACCTGGCAACTGATGCACGTCTGGATCGACGCGTGGCTCTAAAAGTTTTGTCGCGCGAACTCGCGCACGACAAAAGACGCATGCAGCGCTTTCAGCAGGAGGCGCGCATGGCCTCGGCGCTCAATCAACCTAATATCCTCACGATTTTTGAATTTGGTGAAATCAACTCACTGAACTTGTTGGCCACCGAATACATCGAGGGTGAAACGCTGCGACAGTATCTCCGGTCGCACAAACTGAAGCTCTCTGAAATCCTCGACATCAGCATTCAAATCCTTTCGGCGCTTGATGCCGCACATGAAGCGAAGATTGTGCACCGCGACATCAAACCCGAAAACGTGATGATTCGCAGTCGCGATCATGTGGTGAAGGTGCTCGACTTCGGACTTGCGAAACCGACCGAGTCAGGTTCATCAACTCATGCCAGTGATTTGGAAGGCGACACTCAATACAAGACCGCCGCGGGAACATTGTTGGGTACAGTCAATTACATGTCTCCGGAGCAGGCACAGGGATTAGCCGTTGATGAACGGACAGATCTCTGGAGTTCGGGGGTTATGATTTATGAAATGGTTGCGGGCCAGATGCCATTCGAAGGTCGAACAAAGAGTCACACCCTTGTTCAGATACTGGAGGACGAGCCGGTCTCATTAAGTGAAGCGTCAAAGTTTGTTGTCCCCGACGAGCTGAAAAGGATCGTAGACAAGGCGTTAGCGAAACAGGTGGAAGAACGTTATCAGACCGCGAAGGATATGCTGATCGACTTGAGAAAGTTGAGAAAGCAATTGGATGTCGAAGCTGAGATGCGTCGTTCAGTTGCCCCGGCGCTCGTTGCTAAATCACAAACGACAACGGGCATTGCCGCTGACCCGACCGTCGAAGCCCGCGGTTCGCAAACAAGTAAAGCGATCAAATACGTGATCTTATTGTTTGCGGCAATAGTCATTGGCGGGGGTATATGGTTCGTCAGTAAGTCGCGTCATGTCGAGAGGCCGCCGAGTCAAACCACGGTAGCTCCCGTAACAGAACAATCTCTTACGTATTCGATCACAGTACAAAAATATCGTAACAACAAACCTTTCGAAGAGCCGTTTCAACTCGCGAAAGAGATGGTGTTCGAGAATGACTATCAGATTCGTTTGAATGTTAATGGATCAAAAGCCGGCTATCTATACATATTGAATGAAGGACCACACGAAAAGGGGAAGCCGGCGGAGTTTGTCGTGTTGTTTCCTTCGCCGAAATCGAACAGCGGTTCAGCTTTGATCAACGATAACGAGCGAATTCAGATACCAGAGAACAGTTGGATTAAGTTCGATCAGGACAAGGGAATGGAAAGAGTCTGGTTAGTATTCTCTCAAAAAGCTATCCCGGATTTGGAGCCCATTCGCGGCTTTGTGAACAATGAAACCAAAGGCCTGATAAATGATTCCTCAGTCCGGGATCAAGTGCAACAGTTTCTTCGCAGTAACTCGGAAACGAAACCCACGGTGGAGCAAAATGCAGAGCAGCGACAAACCCGTATCACGTCGACCGGCGAAATTTTGGTGCATGCAATCGATCTCGAGCATCAGTAGTTTAGCAGTCGAGAAATGAGTGGAGTCAGGAAGGCAAGCGGAACAAACACAAGGCAATCGAAAGCGCTTGCCCCCTTCCTGACTGCGTGCTTGGTGTTGTTCCGCTTGCCCCCTTCCCGACAGTCAATCTATTCGGGGCCTGGCCAAACCTCATAACCCAATCCAATTAATTGACCTTCTTTATTAAGGGGCATATCATGACGCGCATTCCGAGTGAATAACTGATCCAGAGCACCAATCAAGGCCACAAAAGCCAAAGCCCTTTGCCACTTTCTGACTAGATTTTTGTTCCGCCCAGCTCGGATCCGTGGTGGTTTCTCTACATGGTTTTCGCGTTAATAGTTGGAGAATTCGAAGCTTTGCGATCTCCTCCGCAGAACGTGAGGCGGATAGACTGTTGCAACGACGGCTTTCAATAACGAGTTGCTTTCACGCTTTAACTTACACGTGTAGCCATAACGTAATAGGTTGCACAAGGTACAAACCCACAACAAAAGAGGTTCGTTATGGAAATATACATTTCGATAGTCGTTACAGAAGATGGTCAGGAACTCGCGAGCGGACAATTGTTTGTTGACACCTCAACCACCCCTCCAACGGGAATCTTTACTCCTGATGGTGAGGGTGCACAACAAGTGAGCGCCCAAGTGAGTTCCTGGTCTTCGGCGCCTGGAGGGGCAACAAATTGGAGCTTCCAGGTTAGAGATCAACCTAATGGTGATTTTCCACTCGGTCCCAAAGGAGGACCTTTTACGTATTCCTTCACAGGTCACGAGAACGCCCAAGGCTCCAACCCAAGCGGACGAGTGACTTGGCCCCAGCCAAGTATTACGGGTGGCGATACGGTCGAATGGCAGGGGGGAGCAACACAAGGCGAAGACGAATCCTACGCAGCACGCCAGGGAGCGTCGTAGAGGTCACCGATACAAGTCGTTCGATCGCCGGGGGGTGAGCAAATGACTCCCACGACCAGGCAGCCTCTGCTGTGTTCTGGCAGAGGCTGCTCGTAGTTTGCTTGCTTCTAAATGAATTCGGGGATTGCCAAGTTACAAAATTCTCTGTATGTCATCGAGCCACGGCAAAAATTTCTTAAGGTTTGGCTTCGCGCTAACGCTGTTCGTGGCGATCAGCCTGTCACTTAGCTACGGGATTTCCGTAAACAGTCAGATAGCACCTCCAAACCACCCATCACTTCAACAGATTAGCCCAGCGCCGATAGGCTTGGGCCAAAAGATTCGTAGGGAATTGAAGGGTGGGTCCTCTCAGGCGTTCCGGATACCGATAGAGTCAGGTCAATTCTTATACGTGATTGTCAATCAACTTGGCGTCGATGTGGTTGTTACGTTATTTGGCCCCGGCGGGGAGACGATTTGGAAAGTTGATGGACCAAATGCCAGCTATGGACCCGAACCGCTCGTCGCGATAGTCGATGTATCAGGTGTCTATACGGTAGAAGTGACCGCGGCGAACAAGAATGCTTCTCCAGGAGAATATGAGGTCAAACTTGTTGGTTTGCATCAGGCAACGCCCGAAGATCGAGAACAACTCACGGCAGATCGCGCTTTTTGGGAAGGGGAGAAACTGCGTTTACAACGGACTGCAGCATCCGGTAAAGAGGCAATTATTAAATACGAACAGGCCCTTCCTTATTTTGAGCATTCCGGGGATCGCTATCGGCAGGCCCTGACACTAACCGTGCTTAGCTCGATCTATGCCGGATTTGCGGACTTTCAAAAAGCACTCAAATATAACGAACAAGCACTGCCACTTTTTCGTGCAGTCAACGATCGACAGCGAGAGAGCGGTACACTCAACAGCATCGCTGGTTATTACGACGCTCTTGGCGATCCTCAGAAAGCGCTTGACTACTACAATCAGGCCCTGCTCGCGCTTGATACCAAAGCAACTCAAACAGAAGCAACAATTCTCAGTAACATCGGCAAAACCTACAACGATCTGTCTAATTGGGAAAAGGCCCTGGAGTACTATCACCGCGCCTTGTCAATCTTCCGAGCGGTCGGAGAGAAACGCAGAGAGGCCATCACGCTTACCAATATTGGCGTTGCGTATTCTCGCCTGGGCGAGATGCAAAAGAGCCTCGAGTATTTCCAACAGGCGCTTCCGTTACAGCAGTCAGCCGGAGACAAAACTGGAGAGGCTTTGACGCTTAATAGTATTGGCCAGCTTTATGTTTCGTCTGGGGATGCGAAAAAGGGACTGGAATTCTTTCGTCAGGCTTTGCCTCTCTGCAAAACCACTGGTGATCGTCTGCGCGAGGCAACTACACTTGATTACATTGGCACAGCTCATTTCGCACTTAATGATCGCGAAAAGGCGCTCGAATATCATCAACAGGCCCTTGAACTGCGAAGATTGATATCTGATCTTCGAGGAGAAGCACACACACTCAGCAATCTTGCATACATCTACAACTCTTCGGGTGACGCAAAAAGGGCGATAGATTACTACACTCAGTCACTAACTCTTTTTAGACGCATCGGAGATCGTCAAAATGAAGCGAATGCTGTGTACGGCCTTGCCCGCGCCGAACGTAGTGGTGCTGACTTCCTGGGATCACAGCAACACATGTCAGCAGCCCTCGCTTTGTTTGAGACCGTGCGCGCGAACGCTGGCGCCGAACAGTTGCGCGCCTCTTATTTTGTTTCTAGCCAGAGCGCCTATCAGTTTTACATCGCCCTATTGATGGAAATGCACAGGAGTGATGCAGGGAAAGGTTATGATTCGCTTGCTCTCCAAACCAGCGAACGTGCCCGTGCGCGTAGTCTCCTTGATATGCTCACGGAAACGCAGGCCGACATCCGGCGGGGCGTTGATCCGGCACTACTTGAGCGAGAGCAAAATGTAAGGCAGCAACTCAGTGTTAAAGCGCAGCGTTTGATTGCGTTGACAGGTCAAAAGGGCAAAGATGATCAGTTGGCCCAGATGAATAAAGACCTTAATGCGCTTGAAGAAGAAAACCTCTCGATACAGGCACAGTTAAGAAAAGCCAGCCCCGCTTACGCTGCCCTGACGCAACCTCAACCACTCAGCGCCAAAGAAATACAACAACAGCTGGATCCAGACTCAGTGTTGTTGGAATACTCGCTCGGTGAAGAGCGAAGTTACCTCTGGGTGGTATCAGTAGATGCAATTAAGACTTACGAGTTGCCAAAACAAGCGGATATCGAGAAGGTGGCGCGTCAAGTCTACGAGTCACTGACCGCTCGCAGTGTTGTGAACGGACTCGAAACACCCGAGCAGCGTCAGGAACGAATTGCTCAAGCTGACAAACAGTTTCAGGAGTCTGCGGGCCAACTCAGTCAAATGGTGCTTGCACCCGCCGCAAGTGAGTTGGGAACAAAGAGCTTGATTGTCGTAGCAGATGGCGTGCTGCAGTACGTGCCGTTTGCGGCGTTAACAGTTGGAAGTGGCTACCGTCCAATAATCCAGGATCATGAAATTGTCAGTCTGCCATCGGCTTCAGCATTAGCTGTCCAGCGTCGAAACCTGGCCAGTCGCAAACCCGCGGCAAAGACTCTGGCTGTTATCGCCGATCCTGTATTTTCACTAAATGATTCACGATTGAAGACTGCTCGATCCGTTCCAGTACGTCAGGCGCTTCCAGCAAACGAAACCAGAATCATTGAACACTTGTCTGATAACTCCACCGGTCAGCTAACAATCCGACGGTTGCCGTTTACTCGTCAGGAAGCTGACCAAATACTTGCAGTCGCACCGTCTGCGTCGAACCTGAAGTTGTTGGACTTTCGTGCGAATCGATCACTCGTCACCAGCGGAGAGTTGAGCAAGTATCGCTACATCCATTTTGCGACACACGGATATCTGGACAGTTCTCGATCTGATCTGTCAGCAATCGTTCTTTCGTTGGTGGATGAAAAGGGCAATCCCGAGGATGGGTTTTTACGCACGCTCGATCTGTATAACCTTAATTTGCCGGCGGAACTTGTGGTTTTGAGTGCCTGCGAAACGGGACTTGGCAAAGACGTCAAGGGAGAAGGATTAGTTGGGTTGACGCGAGGCTTCATGTACGCCGGCGCGCGTCGCGTGATTGTCAGTCTTTGGAACGTTAATGACAAAGCCACTGCATCGTTGATGGAACGCGTTTATGCGGGAATGTTGAAGGCGCACAAAACTCCTGCGGCAGCACTGCGAGCTGCTCAGATCGAGATGTTCAAGCAGAAACAATGGCAGTCACCGTATTACTGGGCAGGGTTTGTTTTGCAAGGTGAGTGGAAGTGATCGTACGACAGGCTGTTAGCCTGTCGTAGTTCGGCTACGCGACGGTTATTGCAAGGGGCCTTGTGCTAGACGGAAACGACAGGCTAACAGCCTGTCGTACAGTGGGGGCAGGAAGAAGGGAAGCATGAGAGTACGAGCATTATTGTTTCCAGCATTTGCAATCGCAGCTGCAGTCGCAGTCATTGGACAGACATCGACTGAAACAACGCGAAAGTTGTGGGATACCGCTTTCCTCAATACAACGAAAAACAAAACGAGTCCGCGGCGTCGCAGTTATCGAATAGCGACACCCAGGGTGCCGGTCGATAATGTCGCTGCCGATTCTGTCGTTGGCGTTACGATCTGGCGCTTGCGACCTGCCTCAGCTCGCGATTCAGGTGAGCGGATGATCGTTCATGAAGATTCGGCCAGCAGACAGTGGACACCCGAACGTATTTCACCAGAGACCAAACTGGCCCAGGGCGATAAGTTGCGCATCAGTGTTGAGGGCGCGCGCAAGGGCTATCTGTACGTAATCGATCGAGAGCAGTATGCGGATGGAAGTTCAGGTGAACCCTTTCTGATCTTTCCTACAACGCGTACATTGAACGGCGACAATCGAGTCGAACTTGGTAAGCTAACTGAGATTCCCGCTCAAGACGACGCTCCACCATACTTCACCGTTCGCAAGAGCCGGCCAGATCACGTTGCTGAAGTTTTAAGTGTTTTAGTCAGCCCGACACCACTTGAAGGAATTGCCATTACTGACAAAGCGCAGAAACTTTCAGACACACAGGTGGCGGCGTGGGAAAAAGAGTGGAGCAGTGGGGTTGGTTTTCTGGAGATGGACAAGTCAGTTGGCCAGACGTGGACGAAAGAGGAGCGCGATGCAGGTAGTAACACCCGGGCGTTGACTGCAGAAGGTCCGGCACCTCAACTGTTGTTCTATCGCGCCGCTTCGAAACCTACCGATCCGTTGTTTGTGAAACTTCAACTCTGGTACCGCGTGGTTCCCAAAGGTTCCCACCACTGAAGTGCGTGGCCGATAGGCTTTAAGCTTGTCTTGACGTAACGAACAGACCGGGTTGTTTCAACGATCGTTCGTATTTGTTACGTCACGGCAAGCTGAAGCAGATCGGACATCATGTCTGGAACTATTACACACAACCAAGGGTAAATAAATTTGTAATGGCATTGTCGATCTAATCGTGCGTCGTTCGATATATGAATAGACTGATATTTTTTCGAAGGAGAAAACATGGCAACGAAACCAACGCACGAACAAGCACAACTACACTTACAGGTTTACGATCTACGTCGCGAGGCCCGTCTACGCCAGGCGCGCGATTGGTTCCAACAGCACTACAACGTCCAAACATTTGACGAAGCAATGAAATTCATGCAGCCGGATTCCGAGGGTGGCACGTACGTCGGAATGGTGATCGGCTACTGGGAGCAAGCCTGTGCGCTCCTCAACTACGGACTACTACACGAAGGGCTCTTCTTTGAAACGAGCGGCGAGTTCTTTAATGTCTGGGAGAAGTTGAAGAAAGTGGTACCTGAATTTCGCGAGAAGTTTGGCGACAAGCACATGTTGGAGAATCTGGAGAAAGCTGCGGAACGCTACGAAGCATGGGCAGAGCGTCGCAGCCCCGGCTCTATCGCCAAGATGCGCGCCATCATGAACCAACCGGCGCGGCCACAAACAGCGAAAGCAGCAAACCGCTAAGCGTCGATACAGCAAATCGCGCAACCTAATCAAAGGGGCGGCTGACTACGGCCGCTCCTTATTTTTAAGGCTTTACATCACCGGAGTGCGTTTTACGGACCCTGCCTCGATTGTTCCTCCATACCTCTCTGTACTACTATGACCTCCCAAACCAGCAGTATCAAAGATCCAGGAGGCCCCCATGCTCGGCAGAACCATCTCCCATTACAAGATCAAATCCCAACTTGGCGAAGGAGGAATGGGAGTCGTCTACGAAGCCGAGGACACCACGCTTGGTCGCTCCGTCGCTCTCAAATTCTTAACCCCAGCACTGGCTGGCGACGAAGGTCTGCTGCAACGATTCCAGCGCGAAGCACGCGCTGCATCGTCACTAAATCATCCAAACATCTGCATCATTCACGGTATCGAACAATTCGAATCCGATCACTTCATCATCATGGAGTTGTTGGAAGGTGAGTCGCTTGGCGATCGTATTCATCGTGGCCCACTCGACATCGAATCAGTTCTCAATTTTGGCATTCAGATCGTCGACGCACTCGAATCAGCGCACTCGAAAGGAATAGTGCATCGCGATCTCAAGCCCGCAAACATCTTCGTGACCTCGCGGGGCCAGGCAAAGATCCTTGACTTCGGCCTGGCGAAAATTGACAAAGCCGATCGACTTGCAATGGGCGCCACTGCCGATTCTGAAATAGCCACTGTAGTCCGTCCCCGAGAACTGACTGAAGCCGGCGCGACACTTGGAACTGTGTCGTACATGTCTCCGGAACAAGCGCGGGGGCAAGTGACCGACGCGCGTACCGATCTCTTTTCGTTTGGCACTGTTCTCTATCAAATGGCAACAGGTGTGCTGCCGTTTCAGGGAGAGACATCCGCGATCGTCTTCGATGCAATTCTAAATCGCGACCCGGCGCCTGTGTCTCAGGTGAATCCATCGCTTCCGCCGGAACTCAGTCGGATAATAAGTCAGGCACTCGAAAAGGATCGCGACCTGCGTTATCAGAGTGCCACAGATCTAAAAACTGCACTGAAGAGATTAAAGCGTGATCTCAACTCATCGCCTTCCGGACGTCACTCAACTGAGTCGAGCGCGATCCGAAGTCGCGCGACCTCAGCTGCAACTGAGCACTCGGTCGCCGTTCTCTATTTCGAGAACCTGAGTGGAATGAAGGAAGATGAATATCTGCGCGACGGCATCACTGAAGACATCACTACCGAGCTCTCGAAGATTAAGGGACTAAAAACCTTCTCGCGGGCAGTCGTTCTGGCTTACCGCGATAAATCGGTTACGGCAGGACAAGTCGGAAAAGAACTAGGCGCATCGTATGTGCTCTCCGGAAGTTTGCGTCGAGCTGGTGCCCGACTACGCATCAACGCTCAACTGGTCGACTCAACTACGGACTTTCCCCTCTGGTCGGATCGTTACGATCGCGAGATGGAAGACGTGTTTGAGGTCCAGGATGAGATTGCGCAGAAGATAGCTGCGGCGTTGCGTATTACGCTGTCGCCACAGGAGCAGCAGGCTTTGTCTGCCAAACCGACTGAGAACTTGCAGGCTTATGATCTGTATTTAAGAGGACGAAACTACGCGCGTCGGGTTGGTCGCCAGGATTTGCAGTTTGCGCTGCAAATGTACGAGAACGCAGTTGCGCTCGATCCCGAATTTGCGCTCGCTCATGCTGGATTGGCGAAAGTTTGCGCCGAATATTTCTATCACTTCGAACGTCAGCAGAAATGGATTGATCGCGCCATCATCGCTACCCAGCGAGCGAGTGCGACCGGACATGAGGCACCTGAAATTGAGTGTGCCAAAGCCTGGGTACTCTTCGCGGGGGGAAACTACGCCGAGGCAGCAGAAAAAATGCGTAAGGCTCTGACCCAAACTCCGGATCTTGATGGTGGTTATTATTTATTGGGGCGATCGCTTTTCGCCGATGGACGCTATCAGGAAGTTGTCGACCTGATGGAAGAAGCGATGTCGCACGCCGGCGAGAACTACAATACCGTCGTTCCTATCCACAACGCGCTTGGGGCGCTTGGTAAAAAGGACGCGTTGGTCAACTTCACCCATCGCGAGATCGTCGTCTATGAATCGCAAGTAAAAAAAGTGCCGGAAGACGCGCGTGCTCGAGTGTTGCTTGCGGCCACGTATGCGGGGCACGGGCGAACCGAGGAAGCCAAACGAGAAGTAGATATGGCAATGATCCTGCGACCGGACGACACGATGATTCTCTACAATAGTGCCTGTGCCTTCTGTGACATGAATCGACTCGACGACGCCATGAATGCGATCAAGAAGGCTTGGGAGGCAGGCTTCAGAGATGCGATTTGGACGCGCCAGGATCCAGATCTGCAACTACTTCACGGACATCCTGAATTCGAACGACTCTATCCCGCACCGAGTTAAGGGAGCTTAACATTCAGATAGAACAAGTTGGGAAGAGGGCAAGCGGAACAAACACAATTAAAAGCGCAGTCAGGAAGGGGGCAAGCGGAACAAACAACGGCCAAACCCAACCAGACCCTGAGCGCGCCCCCGCAGATTCCAAGCCCTTGTCAGTAACAGAGAGCACTTTTGAACCAGACGGGCTCGCTCGTCTTTTACTTCCATTTAACCACTGGTACGGCGATTACTCTTCCGGTTAATTCCCAATTCGGTCATTACGAAATACGTGCACTGCTGGGACAGGGCGGGATGGGTGAAGTTTATCTGGCCCACGACTCACGCCTTCGTCGTCAAGTAGCAATCAAGCTCCTTCCTGCAGAGTTCACTGAAAACAAGGATCGCCTCTCTCGTTTTGAGCGCGAAGCCTACGCCGCCTCAAGTCTTAACCACCCCAACATTCTAACCATCTACGAAATCGGGGAAGAGCAGGGACATCACTTCATCGCCACCGAATACGTGGAGGGTGAGTCCCTGCGTCAACGAATCGCGCGTTCACCAATGGAGCTGAAAGAAACGCTAGCCATCGTTAGTCAGGTTGCTGATGCCCTCGCTGCCGCACACGATGCAGGAATCGTGCATCGCGATATCAAGCCCGAAAACGTGATGCTGCGTCTGGACGGTTATGTCAAAGTGCTCGACTTTGGATTAGCAAAACTTGCCAACGAGTCCTCCAAACCCGAAGTTGCACCAGAAGCTTCAACCATGACCCGAGTCTTGAAAACAGATCCCGGCGTAGTAATGGGCACGGCGAGCTACATGTCGCCGGAGCAGGCACGAGCGTCGGAGGTCGATGCGCGCACTGATATCTGGAGCCTTGGAGTGGTCTTGTACGAAATGGTGGCGGGACGTTTGCCGTTTGAAGGTGGAACGACTACCGATGTGCTCGCGACAATCCTCCATCGCGAACCTCCGTCCTTATTACTTTACAGTCGTGATGTGCCTGGCGAGCTGGAACGAATTGTAGAGAAGGCGCTGACGAAGAAGCGAGAAGAACGTTATCAGTTGGCGCGTGAACTCAGTCTCGACTTGAAACGATTGAAGCAACGTGTCGAGCTTGATGCTGAGTTAGAGCGAAGCATCACTCCGGAAGCGCAACTGCATCGCAGCGTTCCGCCAACTGCAATCAATCCGGTTGCAGCCTCCACTGCTGAAGCGCATGTGGCCCACACCGTCTCGAGCGCTGAGTATGTTGTTGGAGAGATCAAGCGTCACAAGCTGGCGGCATTGTTAATCATCGCAGTGATTGTTCTTGGTCTTGCTGGGTTAGTTGGTTATTACAAATTTTCCGGAAGTAGGACCGCGGGCCTAACCTCAATCGCAGTCCTTCCGTTTGCGAATGCCGGCGGCGACGCAAATGCAGACGTTCTCTCAGACGGCATCAGTGAAAGCCTCATCGACAAGCTCTCACAGTTACCAGGCATGAAGGTCATCGCTCGTAGTTCAGCGTTCAAGTACAAGGGCAAGGATGTCGATCCACAGGAAGCGGCTAATGCATTGGGCGTTGAAGTTATTCTAACTGGACGAGTGGTTCAGCGTGGAGATCAGTTACAGGTGCGCGCCGAGTTAATTAATGCACGCGACAAGACGCAGCTTTGGGGAGAGCAGTACAGTCGCAGCATCACCGACGTTCAAGCGGTGCAGGAAGAGATTGCGCGCGCCGTATCAGAAAAGTTGCGAGTGCATTTGACCGGCGCGCAAGAGCAACAACTCAGCAAACGCGCGACTACAAACCCCGAAGCTTACCAACTGTATCTCAACGGCGTTTATTACCGTCGCCAGTCACTTATGGCGCCGACTGCGGTTGAGTATTTCAACAAGGCGGTGACCCTGGATCCCAATTTTGGACTCGCATGGGCTGGAATTGCCGAAGCGTACGTATTCATGGGTAGCACCGGTGAAATTGATCCCAAGGAAGCGGTTCCAAAAGCGAAGTTGGCGGTAAAGAAAGCCCTCGAGTTGGATGACTCGTTGGCTGAGCCACACGTATCCCAAGCCCTCCTGATGATGAATGACTGGGACTGGAGTGGCGCGGACCGAGAGTTCAAACGTGCCTTTGAACGGAACCTAAACCTGGCTGAGGCTCACCTGAACTATGCGAACCTTCTATCTCGATTCGGGCGGCACGAAGAGGCGATAGCAGAGGTAAGGCGTGCGCAACAGATTGATCCACTGGATCTCCGGATGAGGGCTGGCGAGCCTGTAAGCTTGTTCTTTGCGCGGCGCTACGATGAGGCTCTGCAAAAGCTTGATAGCCTCCTGAAGTTGGCGCCAGATAACGAGACTGCGGTGATCTTTCGGGCTTACACCTATGATGCTGTAGGGAAGTATAACGAGGCGATCGCAGACTATAAGAAGTTTGTAAGCATGGGCGATACGACCACGAGCACTCAGTGCTACCTGGGTTACGCCCTTGCGCAGGCGGGTCGAAAAAGCGAAGCACAAGCCATCCTTGAAAGGCTCAAGACGACGAAAGAATATGTCTCACCGGCAGAGCTTGCCGTTCTCTACGCCGGTCTGGGGGACAAAGAAGGAGCGATTGCATCGTTGGAGAAAGCCTACGTCGTTCATGACCTGCAGATGCAGTACCTCAAAATCGATCCGCATTACGACAGCCTGCGAAGTGATCCGAGGTTTGTGGAGTTGATCAAGAAGGTGGGGTTGCCATAGATCAAGGCATGGACACCACCAGGCTTTAGCCGGTGGTCCTTCAATTTTTTAGCTATAAAGGAATTCAAAACAGGCTTCTGGACACCACCAGGCTTTAGCCGGTGGAGGTTCAATTTCTTCAGCTACACGGAATTCAAACAGACTTCTGGACACCACCAGGCTTTAGCCGGTGGAGGTTCAACTTTGCAGCGACGCCAATCATAACTCTCGCTCGGTAGCTAAGAAATTGAGGTACCACCGGCTAAAGCCTGGGGGTGTCCAGAAGCCTATTTGAATTTGGAACTGTTGAAAGAACGTTTCCTCACCGCTCGGGGCAGTAGCCCGACTGTCAAGGAGGGCTCAACGCACCCAACCATCGAGCTACCGACACCGGTGCCCTCCTTGACAGTCGGGCTACTGCCCCGAGCTCAATTCGGACGTTTACTGTGCCGGCATGAAACTTAACTCGGGCACGAGTCGCGACAGCGATCGCTCAACGTGAACGACGATACCCGCAGGCAGTTTCTGTAATACCTTCTGTGCGCCCTCTTCCCCGAGTGCCTGCACCAGCACCGGACCTTTATCGAGATCTGCAAAACTGTCGCGCATCGTCAGCGTAACGTACTCATTAGCATCCCCGCCAAAAATCGTCTGCGTTACCAGGTAGGTAACTTGCGCCTGTTTCATAACTGGCATGTAGTCGTTCTTGATGTAGTTTTCGAATTCGGAGTTACGATTAGGGGCTACATGGATCGAGGTGACCACGGCGAGTTTGTGTGGTCCGGCGGGTTGTCTCTGAAAGCTCAGATCGTTGCGTGTCCGAACTATGAACCGGTGAACGCTGGTTACCAGGCTGCTTGCTTTTGTTTGCCAGGCCGCGAAGCCCTGCGCGCCTAAACCTTTCTCGAGAGCACCTGCTCCGTCGTACTCCGCAAACTTTCCGACCGGAGAAACCATCACGTATTCAAACGCGTCGCCGCCGGCAGCTGTGCTTTGCCAAACTTCACGCCACATGAGACCGCCCTTCTTGAGCGCCGGGTTGGTCGTGTTTTTCATGAAGTCCTGAAATTCAGCATTCATTCCTGGCTTCACACTAACAACCGTAATACTCAGAAACTGAGGTCCCGCAGCTGGTGTCGGCGTAGGAGTTTGGGCGAAAGAGCGGTGAGCGTGTCCGCCGCAGAGGAGTAGAGTGGCTATGCAGAAAACTTGAAAGGTTCTCGATGAGATGTGGTTCATGTTTATCCTTCTTTCTGGGGAAAAGAGTTTAGGGAGAATCGAGTGACTACCGTTCAAGAATTTGATTGCTGAAGTTGGATAACCGACCAATCAGTGTTGTCGCTTGGTACGATGCGAACAATCTTAAACTTGAGAATCGGCAGTCACGCGGTTGTGCGCCAAGTGGTTTGTAGAGTGCGTCAGCTTCGACGCGGTCGTTAATGCGCTGGAAATACTGTTTTGTGGGCGGATGCTATAACAAGGCATTCAGCCGATCAAGGATTCTTTAACCTGTGTAATCGGCTTTGCACAAAAAGCGAAAATCACAAATGGCGATTTGTGGACCGCCCACACAAGCTCTTCTGTCGGAGCGCGTCCGTCCTCGGCCGCCCCCGTCCAACAGAACCATCTCGACTGTACACACGCAAGCTCTTCTGTCGGAGCGCGTCCGTCCTCGGCCGCCCCCGTCCAACAGAACCATCTTGACCTAAAACACGAATGCTCTTCTGTCGGAGCGCGTCCGTCCTCGGCCGCCCCCGTCCAACAGAACCATCTCGACTGTAAACACTGAAGCTCTTCTGTCGGAGCGTGTCCGTCCTCGCCTCCTGTCTAACAGAACCGTCTCGTACTATTAAAGTTGAACTCAAAGCTTCCCGCTGAACACCCGCGGCTTTAAAAGTTATAGATCGATGGAAGA
>Ga0207707_10000028_pt1 | contig 167115 bp, 133 predicted proteins | sample KBSC83BmetaG_FD_184336 | JGI IMG/M metagenome (GOLD analysis project Ga0207707, IMG submission 184336) | Corn rhizosphere microbial communities from Kellogg Biological Station, Michigan, USA - KBS C8-3B metaG (SPAdes) (version 2) | ecosystem: Host-associated > Plants > Roots > Rhizosphere ... | reverse complement strand
GAGGTGATACCACCTGCTTCAGCAGCGTGGAGTTTCAACTTCTCGCTAAAACCGCGGTAAGAAGCTGCTCAGTAGCGGAAAATTGAAACTCCACGCTGCTGAAGCAGGTGGTATCTAACCGTCACTCCAAAGCTGCCACCTAGCGCCAAGCTGAGACTCCACGCTGCTAAAGCAGGTGGTATCTGACTTTTTGTGCAAAGCCGCGACAGGCTGTTAGCCTGTCGCGGTTTCCGTAGGCTGTCCAATTCTTAAGGCTCGACGGGACGCAACGACAGGCTAACAGCCGTCGTACGCCGCTTTTCGGAACCTGGGCTTAAGAGCTGCGTGTATAACTGCGGGCGGTCACCGGCGCAGGTATAATCGATTTCGCCCGGCCACCCATTGTCGAGCCCACGAGAGCGGACCTATAAAAAGTTCCACTCTCTAGACGAGAAGTGGTTCTCTTGAGCCAAATAGCGAGTCTACCTGCCCTGATGAATAGCCTAACGAGCATCGATGAGTTGGGTTTCGCCCAGGCTTTACCAGCTGAAGCTTTGGAAGATACCACCTCGGATCACGCTCTGTTGGAGGCCACAAGGAACGGGGATCAGGATGCGTTCGGAGAATTAGTGAACCGGTACCGGAACCAGATTACGAGTTACATCTATCGCATGACTAATGATTACGACGGCGCGGTTGACCTGGCTCAGGAAACCTTCGTGCGAGTGTATAGAGCTGCTGACCGGTATCAACGGAGTTACGCATTCTCAACGTACATCTATAGGATCGCGACCAATTTGGCGATTAGTGAGTTGCGAAAGCGAAAGAGACGTAAGCTGGTATCACTCACCGGCTTTTTCCAGCCTTCCGACGGATCGGAGCCAAAGGAATTCAATCCGCCGGATGAACGTCCGCTCCAGGACTGTGAACTTGTTGATTGGGAACGGCGCACCGCAGTTCAGCGAGCCATCGGAACGCTGCCCGAAAAGTATCGTGCTCCTCTGATCCTGAGAGATGTCGATGGACGTAGCTACGACGAGATAGCGAGGATTCTCGAGACCAGCGAAGGAACAGTTAAGTCGAGGATCAGTCGCGCTCGCGGTTTTCTGAGAGAGAAAATGACAGCCTATCTTTAGCGTGAGAAGTTATGAGCAAAACAACTTGTTCGACAATTCGAAGAGAGCTTGATGAACTGATGTTGGGTGAGCCGCAGAGTCGCGACGTCTCACAACATCTGAGTGAGTGCAGTGCCTGTCGTGATTTCCACGAAAAGCACACCAAGCTTCGCCAGATAGTTGGGAGTTTGGGTACAGTAAGCGCGCCAGCCGATTTTGATTTCCGTTTGCGATCGAAGCTCGCGAGTGGCAAATCAAATGGAAGTTACCAGCTGACGCGGAGTCTGTGGTTGTTTGCACAACGAACGGTAGCTGTTGCCGCGGCAGTGCTGATGGTTGTCGGAGCGGTTTTTCTGCTGCGGCAGCTTCAGAATCGAAACACGCTGACGCAAACGGCCGAAGACAATAGGCCTCCCTCTCGAACTGTACCTGCTGTTGTTGATCCAGTTGACACCGGAACAAGTCAAAGCCCGAAAAGTACTGACGCAATGGCAACAGTGTCGCGTGATAAAGAGAAAGAAAAAGTTTCCAGGAAATACATCTCAATGCCGCCGCGGAATATCCGAACGCTGGAGTCCAAAGATGAGGCCAGTTTGCGCGCTACACTCATTCGTGCACCGCAGCAAACATTGGATCAGAGTTTCCCCATAGATGCGTCTCAGCAATCACTCAAGGTGTCGTTGTTTGATGGTCGTGGCAATTCCCGAACCATTTCGTTGCCAACGGTGACTTTTGGATCACAGCGAGTGGTGCCGACCGCAACATCATTTGCGCCGAAGGGTGTTTGGTAAGGTAGATTGAGAATGATGTTTCGCAGAACGTTGAATAGGAGCTTTTTGATTTGCCTCGTCGGCCTCGGTCTGCACGCTCTTATCACGGCACAGACTACTGCGCCTGCGCAAACAAAACAGCAGCGCTCTGAAACTTCCACAGCGGACGCCCCGCAGGTAGTGACAATTGTTCATCGTCTTAATGGATTAAAGATGTTCAGACTGTTGCTGCGTTCTCAGGAACAGGTTGAGGCTATCGCAAATCTTAATGAAGGGTTTAACTTCACTGACGATGTACATACCAACATCATCGCCGGTCTCGCGATGGACGACGGTCGAACAATTGCCGCCTGGCTTCCAGACGCAGAACTCGAGTTTGGCCCATCCCTTTTCGCACCTCTCGCTCCTGCACCTCCCAACGCCCCCGTGACCGCATTTCCGTCGACACCAGTGCTTCCTGGATTTCCGAACAGGGCGGCAATGTTTGATTCGCCCGACCTAACGGTAATCGCGCCCGATGGCAGACGTTTGGCGGCTCAATATATCGGGTTCGATGGTGCCACAGGTCTCTCGATACTTCGCCTCGCAGATGCGAACCTCAACGTTAGTAACAATGAGGACGAGAAGACAATTGGAGAAGGTCAAAGCATTCGTGTACTCAATCCAGAGCCTGCGGAAAGTAAGCCTCTCAGGGGAAGTCTTTATGTTCGGATGGGCACAACGAGTGGAACAGTGCTGGCTGTGAGACGTGCTCCAGCCGGAGGCGGGATCGCTCGCTTCAAGGTCAGGTCCTCCCGGTTGTCGTCATTGAACATTGGCGGAGTTGTTGTTAATGAGGCTGGTGAAACGGTGGGAATCGTGAATGCGGTTCACGGACCCGAAGCCACGATCCTACCAACCGGATTAATCAGGCGAGCTGCGAAACGAGTATTGGCCCAACGCAGCAGTGTGCCGAGGCCATGGTTGGGCGTAAGGGGCGAACCGATCACTGCTTTGAATGTGGAACAGATCAAAAACCAGGGCTGGAAAATCGAGAAGGCGGCATCTTTGTTGGATCGACATCTCGGAATCATGCTTACCTCGATCGCGCCAGGTAGCCCCGCTGCCACAGCTGCACTGCGGCCGGGTGACGTGATTCTGAAAGTGAATAATCAGGACGTCACGAATGATGACGACTTCTCATGGATGCTGGACCAGGCTGGACCGAGTGCACAGGTTGTGTTCACGCTTGCGCGTCCCGATCGCTCCAAAGAGGAAGCGGTTCATGTTGAATTGAGCAGTCTCTGGGATCCTTCAGCGGCGTTTAGATGGGTACCCGATTTCGCGACAACTCTTCCTTTACTTTCGCAGGGGATTGAAACTATTGCGTTAAAGGCTCCCCTCGCGGAACGATTCGGAGCTAACTCGGGTCTGTTAGTGGTTTATGTCAATCCGTCAACACCAGCGTTCGAGGCAGGGTTACAGCCAGGTGATGTGATCGAATCAATCAATGGTAAAAAAATCGAAGCTGGCGTGGATGTGCCGATTGCGTCAACATTTATCTCGGACTTAACGAAATTCGAGATCGTTCGCAATAAACAAAAGCTTGTGGTTACCGTTAACCCCCCGCCAAAGAAACAGCCTTAGGTCTTCGGTTTTAGTCTCATTTGGGATTGGAACGATGAGCGAAGCGACCGGATGTCCGACGAACTTTAGGAAGGTCTGATTAAGTACGATAGGCTGTTAGCCTGTCGTGGTTGCCTCACAATTGTGGCCCAAGATCGCCGACAGGCTAACAGCCTGTCGTACTTAATCAGAGCTTCCTTTAGTTTGTCGTGTCTGTGATTTGCGAGGCACGTGGAAATCTCGCTAGTTCAATCACACACACGACAAACTAAAGTTCGTCGGACATTCGGTCGCTTCGCTCACCGTTCCAATTCGTGAAAAGACCAGGGATCAAAAACCTAAAACCAAAGTCCGATCTTTGTGATAACCTGCCCCCTCACAAAATTACTTAAGGAAAAGGAACTCATGTTCCCTGAGGCAGTTGTTCGTTACCACGATCTGCTGGCCGATGAGAATCTAGCCGCCGATTCAATCGCAGTACTCGATGAGGGTTTGGAAAAAGCCAGACTCATCTTCGGTGGTCGCCGTCTTTCACCTTATCTCAGACCTCACTTTGTCGCGGAGTCTGATTTCGCCCACATAACTGCCGTTTGCGAGACCGTTTGGTCGGCCATTCAAAAGGTTAAAGACGCCGCCATTCTCGACAACTCAATCATCGACGATCTTGGATTGACACCGATCGAACGAGAACTAGCTTCGATCGATCCCGGTTACGCCGCAGTGTCACCAACAGCTCGACTCGATTCCTTTCTTACTCAAACCGCCTACAGCTTTGTAGAACTTAATGGCGAGAGTCCTGCCGGTATTGCTTACGCCGATGCCGCGTACGACATCTTCTCATCGTTGCCCGTGATGAAGAGGTTTGCCGAGGACTTCAACGTGCGGCCGCTCTATGGTCGAAAGTTCATGCTCGATGTTCTTTTGAGTTCGTACAGAGAATTTCTCGGAAAGGAATTTGACAGAGCTCCCAATATTGCGATTGTCGATCTTCCTGATGTTCCCACTGTGAAGGAGTTTGAATTATTCCGAGAGTTTTTTGAACGGGCAGGATACCCGTCAGTAATTTGTACGCCACAGCAACTGGAATTTAATGGTGGCAAGTTGAGCTACGAAGGTTTTGAAATCGACATCGTCTATAAACGACTGCTTGTGAATGAGTATCTACCGATTATCGAAGAGTACCCGGCACTACTAAAAGCCTATCGTGCACATGCAGTTTGTCTGGTCAACAGTTTCCGTTCAAAACTGATTCACAAAAAAGCAGTCTTCGCAGTCTTAACCGACAACAAACGAGCCCATTTGTTTTCTGCTTCCGAACTTAAATCGATCCATTCGCATGTTCCCTGGACGCGTATCGTTCGCGATGAGATGACCGAGTACAAGGGAAAGGAAGTGAAACTTCTCGAGTTCGTGCTCGCGAATAACGAACGACTCGTGCTCAAGCCCAACGATGATTATGGTGGTCATGGGATCACCATTGGCTGGAACACAGATCATCAGCAGTGGACAAAAGCGCTCGACGATGCACTCAGAGATGGTGATTACCTGGTTCAGGAGAGAGTTCCAACTGCCAGGGAAACCTTTCCCGCATTGACCTCAGATAGTCATATGCAATTTGCTGAACAACTGGTGGATCTCGATCCACTGCTCTTCAACGGCAAAGTTGGGTCTGCGTTTACACGCTTGTCATCCACAGAACTAGCAAATGTGACGTCCGGCGGCGGTATGGTTCCGACCTACATCATCAGCAAAAAGTAGCTGAAAACAGTTACAATCGCTGCCGGATGTGCCGACTCAAGCAGGAGGTAATCTCGTGAGTGACGACATTGCCAAAGGTACTGACTCACACGAAGAACGCCGGGCTTACGATCGTTCAAGATTGATCGTGGATGTCTTCTTTGATGGCAAGGACGCAACGGGTGTAGCCAGTACAAAAGATATTAGCGTGGGTGGCTTTTACATGAACACCCAGACGACGATCCCTGAAGGCTCCTTGTTGCTTGTGCGGATTCCTTTCGGTCAAGGTAGACAGGTCGTATGCAATGCCCAGGTTGTTTACAGTAACCCGGGCCTCGGCGTCGGAGTTCGGTTCCAGGGACTATCGGACGAAGCGCGCACGTTGCTTGAAGATGAATTATCGAATGACTGACGCTCCATTAAAGTGGACCGATTTGTCTAAAGACTCACGCGAACTTCTAACTGGAAAGCTCGCTGCATTGTGGGGAGCACCAACGGATCAGGCTGCTTTTGAGTCGTTGGCAATCGATAAACAGCAGGCATTGATCCTGTTGCTTGCCAGAATCTGCGATAAAGGTCTATGGCAGGTCGTGAGAAAAATAACCAATGTCTACGGCGAAGGCGGTGTCGGGTTGCAATTCCTGGCCTGGCCAATGATCGAATCAACGCTCGATCGGCGCAGAGACTTCACCCGACGTTTCGCCAACCACAAGGATACGACGGGCGGATTCTATGAGAAGGATCGACCTCTGGCGGTTCTACATTTCCTTTACCAGGAAGGTGATCCTCGCACATGGTACGTGCACTTCGATTTGTACAGCCCGGTGCATTCCGTTGGCAGTGCAGTGAAGCACCTACGTCATGAATTCCTTGGCAAAATGACGCCAGACTGGCGAATGATTTCCCGCTACTTGAATAGCTAATTAAGCCAAGGCACGATATAAACACTTAACCAATCCCATTCAACTGAGGACTCAGGCAATGTTCGATCAATTCACACTGGGCATCGAAGAAGAATTTCAGATCGTCGATCCGCAAACTCGAGAATTGCGATCACACGTAGCCGAGATTCTTGAAGAGGGCAAGATGCTGCTTGGCGAGCAGATTAAGCCGGAGATGATTCAGTCGATGGTCGAAGTCGGAACCGGTATTTGCCGAAACATTCAGGAAGCCCGAACCGATATCACCCGCTTGCGCAGCATTATTTCAAGTCTGGCAAAGAAGAACGGCCTGGCAATCGCAGCCGCGTCAACTCACCCCATCTCACGTTGGCAAGATCAGAAGATCTTCGATGACGAACGTTACGAGTTGTTGGTCCAGGAACTACAAACCGTGGCTCGTTCGCTCTTGATATTTGGATTGCATGTTCATGTGGGCATGGCTGATCGTGAACGAGCGATTCACATCATGAATGCGGCACGTTACTTCCTGCCACACGTGTTAGCGCTTTCGACGTCGTCCCCGTTCTGGATGGGGCATAACACTGGTTTGAAGTCATACCGCACCGAGATTTTCAAACAGTTCCCAAGAACGGATATTCCCGATCACTTCGATTCGTACAGTGGCTTTCAACGCTACGTCGAGTTGTTGGTTAAGACAGGCTGTATCAACGACGGCAAAAAGATCTGGTGGGATATTCGCCCGCACCCATACTTTCCGACACTGGAATTTCGAGTTTGTGACATTCCAACGCGAGTCGATGACACGATAGCAATTGCCGCGCTGTTTCAGGCAATCGTTGCGAAGCTGAATACCTTGATCGATAAGAACCTCGGGTTCAGACTCTACAGGCGAATGCTGATCCAGGAAAACAAGTGGCGAGCCGTACGTTATGGTCTGGAAGGCAAGCTAATCGATTTTGGCAAGCAGACTGAAGTACCGGTGCGCGATCTGGTTTTGGAGCTGCTCGAATTCGTGGATGATGTCGTGGACCCCTTAGGCTCCCGAAAAGAGATCGATCATATCCACACGATTCTTGACCGTGGCACCTCCGCAGACAGACAACTTCAAGTCTACCGAGAGACGAACGATCTCAAAGCGGTGGTCGATGATCTTCTGACTATGACATTGGAGAACGTTCCCGAAACCACAAATGTTGGGGTTGTTACTCCAAAGACGACCGCCTCAACGATCGCGAAGTAACAGTTCTTCTCTGCGTTTCCTCTGCGGCTCATTCGGTGTCTGCCGTGTTAAAAAGAACCCATCGGGTAGCAAAAAGAAACTAGAATCGAACAAGTAAGGAAGGGTGGTTTACCCCCGCTTCTAAGACACCACCTGGCTTTAGCCGGTGGTACTTCAACTTCTGAGCTAAACGACCGCGGTTCACGATGATAGCTGGGAAATTGAACTACCACGCGGCTGAGGCCGGTGGTGTCGTTGCTTGTAGCTGCTCAGAATAGCTATGAAGTTGAAGTACCACCGGCTAAAGCCCGGTGGTGTCTTAAAAGCGGAGGTAAATCGCCCCTCCTTACTTGTTCTTCATATCTAACTTGTTCGAGTTAGCGTCTTCTTCGACTCAGCTTTCTTTGCAAGGTAATACTGCCACAGCATTCGCGCCGCCACGGCGCGATGTGGACGCCAGCGTTCTGCCAGTCCCTCCAATTCGTCAGGCGTTGGACGTATTGTAAGTCCCATTAGATCCTGGGCTGCCACAGCCAAAGCCAAATCGCCCGCCGGCCATATATCCGGACGACGCATCGCCATCAGCAAATAGACATCAGCACTCCAGCTCCCAATTCCTTTTACTCGCATCAGAGCCAGGCGAGCATTCTCGTCGTCCATTCGAGAAAGCCGTGCGAGATCTAGTTCTCCTCCTACGATCAATGACGCAAGGTGGACAAGGTAAGCCGACTTCTGACGTGTCACGCCAAGCGAGCGCAAATAGTTTTCACCTCGCTCCACGAACTCTTCAGGACGGAATGGATCGATTGCCGCACTCAATCGATCGAACATTGCCTTGCCACTGCGTAGTGAAACTTGCTGCTCGAGAATTATGTGCACGAGCGTGGCGAAACCGGTTGCTCTTCGCCACAATGGCGGAGGGCCATGTCGCTGGAAAATGCCGGCGAGCTGTTTGTCACGGGTGGCGAGGTCACGTGCGATATCTGCCAGAGTTTGTTTGCTCAGAACCTGAGAAGAGATTCCCGCTTTCCGATTGTCAAATGTCGATTTGGTCTTCGGTTCCTGGTCTCTAGCCTTGCTTTTTGAAACTTCACTTCGATCCATTATTAACACCAGGTTGCGTCCAGGACCGAAGCCAAAGATGAAATCGGCAATGACTCAGCTGAGCGCAAGCATCAGGAAGTTTTCGAATAAGCGGCGGCCGTCTCTTGAATCGTTTGGATGTTCCCAGCGAGTGCGGTTCTTGTTCCAATCTTCAAATGATTTCTCGAGATGAAATTGAACCGTGTAGATGAGTTGGCCATCCGTGCGCTTGACCATCATCTGGTTGCGGCAAAGGTAGGAAGTTGCCAGCAGGTGAAAACCGTCCGGTACGCGGTCGAGTTGAAGGCCATGGTTTTGCCATACACGCAGTATGCGCGCTGGTTGCGACGATTCCGCGACATGGTTGACCTCAACGGAATGCATACCGGCAAAGATAGGATCGTTCGGGTCCGTTATACGGATAAATCGATACTGATACTCGTGCGGTCGATCTTCACGCTGTTCGTGTTGTTCAAGCTTATCAAGCGTAACGACGCGCGCTCCAAAGCTAAGACCGACGAGCTGATGTCCACCGCAGATAGCCAGGACGGGTATGTTTGTCTTGTGGATGAATTCACTAAAACTGTCGATGATAGATTGCTGATAAAAATCGAAATCGCGAAGCGTGCCGCTGAGTACAATTGCGTGGGGCTTGAAACGTGCAGTTGCTTCCGCAATGTCTGAGAGATGTGCAACTTCCGTAGTTGGCTCTTTCACCAGCCGGGAAACGTTGTTAAGGATGTTTTCAATCGCCATTCCCGCAATCAAACGCTCTTGTTTTAACTGCGTCTCGACGGCGGGTCCCCATTCGCGAACTGCAACAGGCGAGAGGTCACCTTCGTCACGAAGCAGATCATCGACAACTAAAACTCGCGCCGAGTCGATTCGCTGCTCAATTGGTTCGTACCGGCAATAAGTTTGTTGATTAAACGGAAACGGTAAGGCTCCGCTTGGTTTTGTCGGCGTTTGCTCTGGGCTATCAATCAAGTCTTGAGTCATTTGATTTGGGGGAATATTCAATCGTATCAGTCCAATCTAGCGCTGTCGGGTGCTTTGCTTGAATTCCGGGATTCTTGTACCCGCCCCGGCAGCCAGTATCTCCGACCGAATAGTAGCAAACAGCAAGCCACGAAGCCGAGTACGCAGCTTTAGGTTGGTTTGTCTGGCCGCTTCGTCGATCAGCAGCAGCATTCTAAACCAGGAAGATTCCAATTCGTCCGCCAATCTGGAGATTTTGGTTATGTCGTAGGGAATCGCCACATCATTACATCCGGCCCTCGCAAAAACTGACAAATACCTGGCGGTGGCAAGATCCGGACACAGCAAACGTTTCTTACCGATTTTGAGTTCAACACCGAGCAGGGTGTGTTGAATCGCGACAGTGCCTTTGAGGCTATCGAAATGGTATGAGCGAGTTCGGAGTTTTAGGACGCGGTCGCGATAGATTAGTGGGAGCCAACTCTCACCTAACTCGTTTCGGATTAGTCTCGCGAGATCTTCGGCAGTCACTGGCGCGGCGCAGAGGAATTTCAGAGTTAAGATTTCAGATTGAAGATTGGTAAAGGGTCAGTACAAAAGCAGGAGATATATGACCAATTCGACCTATTACCCAGCACTAACTATTGGCCCTTTGCCAATCTTCAATCTGAAATCTTAACTCTGAAATCTCTCCGAGGTGGTATTGGCTTCTCGGTGGTAATCAATTGAAGTGGAAGTCGTGTTTGCAGTGCATTGATGACGCGGCCGGGGAACAACCCCAGGTAAAGTACGCCAACGATCGTTAGCACTAGAGCGATCGCGAGACTTGCGGGGATTCTCGGTGCGCTCCAGGCTGTAGTTCGTTCCTTGAAGAACATCACGATAATTAAGCGCAAGTAGTAATATGCCGACACTGCGGTGTTCAGGACGCCAACCACAACAAGTCCGTAGTAATGTTGGTTAACAGCAGCTCCAAACACCATGACCTTGCCGATGAAGCCAGCAGTCAGTGGCATACCCAGAAGACTCAGCAAGAACAGCGAAAGTGCAAACGCGATTACCGGCGATTGAAAGCCGATGCCGTTGTAGTCTTCGATGGAAGTGCGGCGATCACCACTTCTGGCGATCAATTGGACGACCGTAAATGCTCCAATGTTCATGACCGCATAGGTCAACAGATAGAACATCACCGCCGTCAGTGCTGAGTTACGTTGATTAACATCGGAAGCCGCACCAGCTGCAACCATTCCGACCAGTGCATAACCCGCGTGCGCTATCGAAGAGTAAGCCAGCATCCGCTTGACGTTGTTTTGAGTTATAGCAACCACATTACCGAGCGTCATTGTGAGGATTGCAAGGATGGCAAGAACGGTAACCCACGCGTGATGCAGGTGTGCTCCAATTGTTGAGTTCGAAGCAGCAACAACAAACGGAAAACCGAATACAAACACTCGTAGGAAAGAAGCGAAGCCGGCGGCTTTTGGTCCAGCAGCCATAAAAGCCGTCACCGGGGTTGGTGCGCCTTCATAAACATCCGGAGTCCAGACGTGAAAGGGTGCCGTGGCTACCTTGAAGCCAAAACCAACGAGCATCATTGCCGCGCCCGCAAACAGTAGACCCGGATATCTCGCTTCGTTAATGCGTGAAGCGATAATGGCGATGTTAGTTGTTCCAGGAGCTCCGGCTATCGAAGTGGCGCCATAGGTTAATGCAATTCCGTATAACAAAAACGCTGACGAGAACGAACCGAGGATGAAGTACTTGAGCGACGACTCATTCGAGCGGACATCAGTGCGCCTGAATCCTGCCAGGACGTAGGTGGCAATAGAAAGGATTTCGAGTCCAAGAAAGATGATCACTAAATCGCCGCCGGAGGCCATCAACATCATGCCAACGGTCGCAAACAAAAGCAGTGAATGAAATTCGCCGGCCGGCAGTTCTTCGCCTTGCACCCATACGGTTGAAATCAAAAGAGTGAGGATTGAGACGAGCAGGAATACAAGAGTGAACCCTAGACGCAGTTCATCTAACACGATCATTTGGTTGAATGCGTCGCCGGCCACCAGACCAGAAGTCCAGAGCCAGATGGTCGCAACTGCTGCACCAAGCAAACCGGCCAATGAAATTCCGCCAGTTATCCATCGCTGCGATGACTTGACGAACGCGTCTACGAGCATAACCACTACGGCAGCCGCGCAGACAATCACTTCCGGCATTATCAAAGCCCAACTGACAATCGGAATTGAAGACTGTCCCAGGAAGAGTGTCATTCTGCCTTTCCCATTGGATTGCTATCGCTCAAAGACCTAAGGGTATATACGCCGCCGCCTTGTTTACCATTCACTCGATCATGAACTGCTCCCACGCTTGCTTTGGAGCGATCGAGAAATACTCTTGGATAGACGCCCATAAAAAACATCAGAAATAACAGTGGTATGATGAGTCCAACTTCACGTGCGTTCAGATCTTTCAATCGTGCATTCTCGTTGTTGGTGACTTGTCCAAAGACCACGCGTTGAAGCATCCATAACATGTAAACCGCCGCCCAAATAACGCCTGTTCCGGCGAGCATCGTAAAAATGTACGGGTGTGATATTGCGCTTGAAGTCCACGTCCCAATCAGAATGAAGAATTCGCCAACAAAGCCGTTGAGGAAAGGCAGGCCAATTGAAGAAAGGGACGCGATTACAAACAACGTCGCAAACCATGGCATTGGTGTGGCCAATCCACCGAATTCGCTAATGAGTCGTGTATGCCGGCGTTCGTAGATAAATCCAACAAACAAAAACAGTGCGCCGGTTGAGACGCCGTGATTCAACATTTGATACAACGCGCCCTGCATCCCGAGTTCAGTAAACGAAAACAGACCGAGCACAACAAACCCCATGTGACTTACCGAAGAGTAGGCCACCAGTCGCTTCACATCCGGTTGAACCATCGCGACGAGCGCGCCGTAAATGATTCCGATGATTGCCAGAACCATTATTAAAGGCGCAAAGGCCTGTGCCGTCTCAGGAAATAGTCCCAAGTTGAATCTAAGCAAACCATAAGTCCCCATCTTCAGTAATACGCCGGCGAGTATTACGGACCCGGCGGTAGGAGCTTCAGTGTGCGCATCAGGAAGCCATGTGTGAAACGGAAAGAGCGGTACTTTGATGCAGAACGCTAGCGCAAATGCTGCGAACAGCAGAAATTGATGAGGACGTAGCGGCAGCGGATTCGAGGCCATCGCCTGGATCAAAGTTGTGTAATCGAATGTGTGATACGCGAAATAGAGCGCGATTATTGCAACCAACATTAACAAACTGCCGACCGCTGTATAGATGAAGAACTTGGTTGCTGCATAAATCCTCCGTTCGCCGCCCCAGATTCCGATCAGGAAGAACATGGGAATCAACGAAGCTTCGAAGAATAGATAGAACAACAACAAGTCGAGCGAAACAAAAACTCCAATCATCGCCGAGGCGAGAATTAGCATAAATACGTAATAAGCGAGCTGGCGTTTGTGAATCGCGGTCCAACTGGACAAGACCGCAATCGGCATCAGTAACGTCGTCAAAAGCACAAGCCACAAACTGATGCCATCGACTGCTACGTGGTAGCGAGAGCCAATCGAGCCGATCCAAAGAACATTTTCTTCAAACTGAAACGCAGTTGTGTTTGTCCCCAGGCCGGTCAGTAAGAGAAGTGAAATGCCAAAAGTTGAGATAGTAGTAACCAGCGCGATCCACTTGTAGTGATCCTCACGATGACCCGGAACGAGACTGTAGAGCACTGTAGCCAGAGCCCCGATTGAGGGTAAGAGAATCAGAACTGTTAACAAATGCGGCATAAGCTAACGTGGAAAACTGAAAAACGCGAAAGCCCCGATCAATAACAAGGCGCCCAACAAAATAATCGCGGCGTAACCGCGGACGAGGCCAGCCTGTAGATAACGGCCCAACCTCCCAGCTTCCGTAACCGCTTCTCCGATCGAATGCAGAAAGCCGTCAATTACTCCGACATCAAGAATTTTCCACAATCCCTCACGCGAACCAACCTCGATCGGATGAATCAGAGCGGTGTCATAGATTTCATCGACGTAATACTTGTTTTCGAGAATACGAGGTAACTGAAGCAATGGCCTGGTCTTGAAGACGACCCACCCGAGGGCGATTCCTGCGAATGCAATCAGGACGGAAATCAGTGCCAGCAAACGTTCGGCGTTTATCTCTTCCGCCGAATGAGTTTCGTGTAGAACGGCTGAGGTCATGCCCTCGCCATGTTCCAGAGGTGCAGCGGAAAGTTTCGCCTCAAACGTCGTCGCACCGTGATTACCAGGGACCGTGGCGATCACAGGCTCGAGAGTGTGTTCGATCACATTTAGATCCTTTGAACTCACAAACGAGCTAAGTGCGTACGGTACGCCGATAAAGCCACCAATCGTTGAAAGCACAGCAAGCACAATCAACGGAACTGTCATGATCCATGGAGACTCGTGCGGCTCGACCGGATCATGAGCGTGATGTCCATCATGCTGATCGTGATGTTGCTCGCGGAAGCGCTCATTGCCCCAGAAAGTCATCACCATCATGCGCGTCATATAAACTGCGGTTAGAAACGCCGTGATAGCGCCGATGCCCCAAAGAATCTTGTTGAAGCCTGCCGGAATGCTAAAACCTGGTGCGCTCCAGGTTTTCCAGAGAATTTCGTCCTTGGAAAAAAAGCCTGCGAAGATTGGGATACCCGAGATCGCCAACCAACCTGTCAGCATCGTGACGAATGTGATTGGCATGTACTTCTTTAAATTACCCATTCGTCGCATGTCCTGCTCGTGATGCATCCCGTGAATGACGGAGCCAGAACCGAGAAACAGGAGCGCCTTGAAGAACGCGTGAGTGATGACATGAAAGATTGCGGCAACGAAGGCCCCGACGCCGCATGCGAGAAACATGTACCCGAGCTGAGAGATAGTCGAGTACGCAAGCACTTTCTTAATGTCGTTTTGAGCGAGACCGATTGTGGCTGCAAAAAGCGCGGTTGCGGCGCCGATGATGGCGACGATGAACATCGCTGTAGGTGCGTGAACAAAGATTGCAGAGCAACGAACAATCATGTAGATGCCCGCAGTCACCATTGTTGCCGCGTGGATCAACGCGGACACTGGTGTCGGTCCGGCCATCGCGTCGGGCAGCCAAACATACAGCGGTATTTGGGCACTCTTTCCCGTCGCTCCGATGAAGAGAAGCACTGCTATCGATGTTGCGCCGCCAGCGAAGATTGCTTTCCAGGTGAAAGGGTCTGCCCCTTGTGTCGCGAAGTACTCGAAAGCCGAATGCGCAGCGCCACCGGCCGTTGGATTAGCGAAAAAGCTAACTGAGCCAGTCAACATAAAAGTAAGCATGATGCCCATAACAAATCCCCAGTCACCGATTCGATTTGTTATGAATGCTTTTTTAGCGGCATCTGCGGCTTCTTTTTTGTCGAAGTAGTATCCAATCAGCAGGTACGAACAAAGACCAACACCTTCCCAACCAACAAACATGAGTACGAAGTTGTCGCCCAGGACCAGGGTCAACATCGAAAACATGAACAAGTTGAGAAAAGCGAAGAAACGGTAAAAGCCTTCTTCGCCATGCATGTAACCGACGGCGAAGACGTGAATCAGGAGACCGACGAAGGTTACGAACAACGCGTAAGTGCCGCTCAGTCGATCCATTGCAAGCGCAAAGTCCGCCCGAAAAGTTCCGACTTGTAACCAGGTCCAAATGTGATCGAACACGGGTTGTTGTGTACGGAGAGCGCCGTGGGAATTAAATGCAAGGTAGAAGGCGACGATTGCAGAAACAGCGACCGACCCGCACGCTACGACGCCAATAAAGCGTTCATTGCGAACGCGGCGACCGACGAACCAGTTGATCGCGGCGCCCGCAAGAGGTGCGAAGATGATCAGGCTGAGGAGGTTATTTTCCATCCAGATCAATAGGTCCTATCAGTCCTATAGGTCCTATATGACTTATTAGTTACAGTTTCAAAATACTCGCATCATCCACATCCAACGATTCACGATTTCTAAAGATCGCGATGATGATTCCCAGGCCGACAGCGGCTTCAGCCGCCGCAACCGTCATCACAATGAACACAAACAATTGGCCCGTAACATCCTGGAAGAAACTCGCAAACGCAACGAAAGTCAGATTCACGGCATTCAGCATCAACTCGATGCACATGAACATGGCGATAACGTTGCGCTTGATGATCACACCAACGACGCCCAGGGTGAACAAGAGTGCTGACAACGCCAGATACCAGGACAGATGTGGTTCCATACTTATCTACTCTCGTTTAGTTATTCCGAGCACACGCGCCGCTTCCGACGTCGTATGTGCCTCAACAGTCCCTGGTGCTTCGTGCGATGTGGTGGGATCGATCTCGCTCAATGCGAGCATTTGATCCCCAGGTACTACTCGAGCTCGAGCTGAGAGTTCGCCGGTGCGACGAGCTAAAGTCATTGCCCCAACAATCGCCATCAGCAGAAGAATTGAAGTGATCTCGAACGGCAGGAGATATTGTGTAAACAGCGCGGGACCAATCGATCTCGTCAAGCCAATGTCGGACACCTGCAACGGTTCCGAATCAACAAAAGCCAAAATGAAAGTCACTTCAGCGATCAAGGCTGCGGCCAGGGCAATTGCTGCCGGTACAAGAAATCCCATTCTCATCCGACGCTTTTCCTCTTGCTCGACGTTAAGCAGCATGATCACAAAAACTACGAGCACCATAATCGCGCCGGCGTAAACTATGACCTGCACGGCGGCAATAAACGGCGCCGCGAGCATCAGGTAGAGACATGCAAGCGACATGAAGACGCCGATCAGCGAAATGGCGCAGTAAAGTGGATTGCGCTGCGCGACCACATTGATAGCGCAACCAACTGCCAGGCCACCGAAGAGAATGAAGAGCAAAACCAGCATCGAAAATGGCGAATCTTAAATCGCTAACGGGTCTAATGGATCCTATAGATGGATCCGGCCGACTAGAAAAAAGATCAACGTCGCAGTAACGAAGATGCTGAGAAGCGCTAGTGGTAACAAAAACTTCCAGCCAAAACTCATCAACTGATCAAACCGGAAGCGCGGCAGCGTGCCTCGGATCCAGATGTAGAGAAATAAGAAGAAGATTACTTTAAGCAAAAACCCAATCACGCTGACCAGCGCAAAAAGAAAAGTCCCTCGGCCAAAAACGACGTCAGCAAATGGCACGTTCCAGCCCCCCAGAAACAGAGTTGTGGCCAGCATTGAAACCGTGAACATGTTGATGTACTCGGCGAGGAAGAACAGCGCAAACTTCATCGCGCTGTACTCGGTATGAAAGCCCGCAACGAGTTCTGTCTCTGCTTCGGGAAGATCGAAAGGTACACGATTCGTTTCCGCAATCGCCGCGATAAGGTAAGTAATGAAACTTAGTGGCGCGAATAGAATTAGCCAGCCTGTGCCATGCCAGCGTGATTGCACTTCGACAATCTGCCCAAGGTCCAGTGAGCCGGCAAGCATAATTGGTCCAATCAAGCTCAGTCCCAGCGCCAGTTCATAAGAAATCATTTGCGCCGACGAACGAAGCCCGCCCATCAAACTGTATTTGTTATTCGAGGACCAGCCGGCTAGTGCAATACCGTAAACGCCCAATGACGTTATGCCTAGTACGTAGAGTAGCGCGACATCGAAGCGCGCGACCACTAACTGAATTGAACCGATAACCGGAAGAGTTACTTCGGGTCCAAACGGATAAACGATCATCGTCATCAGTGCTGCCATCGTGGCAATAACTGGCGCCAGAAAATAGACAAAACGCGTGGATTTATCGGGAACGATGTCTTCCTTCAAAATGAACTTGAGAAGATCGGCGAAGGGTTGAAGAGCACCACCATAGCCAACGCGATTGGGACCGAGTCGCCCCTGAATGAATCCGAGGATCCTGCGTTCTGCCAGCACGGTGTAGGCAACAACTAATAACACCACGACAAAAACGACAGTGATGGCGATGAAACGCAGGATGATGTCCAGAACCTGGTCCACGATGTGTTTGTCTTAGAGTCAATGGCTAGTGATCAGTAGGCAATCTTGAATAGGCCCTACAGGTTGAATAGGTCCTATACTACTGACTACTGGCCACCTGAAACTGAAAATTAGGTTGCCGCTGCTTCCTTCAATTTCGCGTCAACTGTTATCTGATAAAGTGGCGAGACTCGCGTCGTCTCAGGTCGCGGATTACCTGCAGCCAGCAGATGAAACTGAGGAACTTTGTCAGTCAGAGTCCCTATCTTAAATAGTTCGTGACCGACTTCCCGCCGTTCGTAGTTCTTCTCACCTTCATCCGGCAAGCCTTGAACAAATTCGCGCAGTGAATTCAAACTCGACTGCCAATCTGCTGCCTCCACAATCTGATGTTTCGTTTGCACCGGGTTCTGCTCATCTTTGATTAATGGATACCGAAGGGCCGCATAGCCTGGGACCTTTTCGCCAATCTCTCGAAAGACTGAGCTCGCTGACATCTCATAACCGAAATCGACACCCAACTCCGAGGCGAGCGCAGCCGTTATCACCCAATCCGACTTTGCCTGATGAAGCGGCAGGATTGATTGCCTGACACGCTGCACAAAACCGTCGTTGTTCGTAAACGTTCCGTCAATTTCCGCATACGAAGCGGCCGGCAACACAACATCGGCGAACTCTGTCGTATCGTTTTGAAATAGTTCCTGCACAACTAGAAATTCGAGTTTGCTCAAAGCATCTTTGCGGCCCTCGAGTTGTTGCGGCAAAAATCCGCCAGCGACGTATAGCGCTTTCACCTGATTGCCAATCGCATCGAGCAACTGTTCCGGAGTAATGCCGCGCTCCATCATTCCCATATCATGAGCGCCAATACTGTTGTTGAAGAGTGGCAAAGGGTGGAGTCGGAATCGCACACGCTCTTGTTTAAAGGTAGATCCGAATCGAGCAATCAAAGCTTGAGCCGCATCCCGTAATTCTCCGCCAAACATGAACACCACGTCACCCGGACTGTCCTTTATCAACTGACGCAGCGCATCGATTTGTGCCATTTCGATCCCAGCTTTTTGCGCTGCAAGGCCGTCGTTCGCCGGATCCGCGAGTGCCAAAACGATCGCTTCCTCACTACCAGGGCGTACATGAATGAAATGCGTGGCTTGCTCGACCAGACGAATGCGGGCCGAGTTAATAATCGCGAGCCTGGCGCCACCGTTACGCACGGCTTGCCGCATTTGCTTGGCGGTTAGGGGTTGTAATTCCTCCGGTTCGCCTCCAATCAGAATGATTGTCTTTGCATAACGGATATCGCGATGCGTGGCGAGTGGTGATCCAAGATTGTCAAAGAATGACTTCAGACTAAATGCATCGGTGGTCGTGTAGTTATCAGTGCCAACCAACTCAGTCGCGAACTTGTGCAAGACATACAGAGCTTCATTTGTTATTCGGGGACTGCCTACAACACCTACTGCATTTCTGCCATGTTGATTGGCTACTGTGTCCAGGCCTTCCGCAACGCGACGAATTGCTTCGTCCCACGTTGCTGGAATTAACCTGCCTCCTTTTTTGTAACGAATCAGTGGGGTTCGAATTCGATCTTCATGATTGACGAAAGGATGCGCGAAGCGGCCTTTTACACAGAGAAACTCACCGTTGAGTCCATTGACGTAGCGGTCACGCGCCACCACCCGCATTAGTTCACCACCGCGTGAACCAAGCGACATCTGGCATCCGTCCGAGCAGAAGTTGCATGTTGAAATCGTCTGGGCGAGTTCCCACGGTCGAGTTTGGTGTCGGTAAGTTCCATCGAGCAATGTTCCGGTAGGACAAACTTCAATGCAGTTCCCGCATTGTGAACAATCAAGCCAACCGAGATAGGTACCGATAACAGTGTGCGCGCCGCGACCTCCTGCTTCGATGGCATCCTCACCCATCCACTCGTCGCAGACGCGAGTACAGCGCTTACAGAGGATGCAACGCTGTGGATCGTTGGCAACCATTGGGGAGAGATATCGTTCAGCGTAGTAGTTTTTCTTTTCAGTAAAACGTTCTTCGAGACCACCCCAGTCGAATGTCATTTCCTGCAGTTCACATTCGCCACCACGGTCACAGACTGGACAATCGAGCGGGTGATTGGCCAGGAGAAACTCAGTCATTGCGCGTTGGGCTTTTTCGATCTCTTCGCTCTGAGTAGTTACTGCCATTCCATCGGTGCAGGTGATCGTGCAGGACGTTTGAAGCTTGGGCATTTTCTCGATGCGCACGAGACACATTCTGCAGGAAGCCTGCAGTGCGAGATCGGAGTAGTAACAAAACGAGGGAATGTCGAAACCTTTATCGCGGCACACGTCAATCAAGCGCGCACCTTTCGGGACTTCGAAGCCCTTGCCGTTGATGGTGATGTTGATCAGATCTGTTGACATTATTCGGGGTGCGAATAGGTCCTATAGGTCAAATAGGTCCTATGACGATCACGATTTACGATCCACGAACCAGGTGCTTTCTAAAATCTTCTGGAAATCTCTTAATTGCTGATTGAATCGGCCAAGATGCCGCGTCGCCCAAGGGACAAAATGATTTGCCTTCGATGTTGTCGCAAAGGTCAAGCATTAATTGAGCATCTTCTGGTCGGCCGTTGCCGCCCTCGATGCGGTTGAAAACCTTTACCAGCCAATCGGTACCCTCACGACATGGCGTGCACCAGCCGCACGACTCGTGTTTATAAAACTCCGTCAGGTTCTTGGTTGATTCAAAAATATCAACTGTCTCGTCCATCACGATGAAGCCGCCCGATCCAACGCTTGAACCCGCAGCCACGAGACCTTCATAGTCCATTCGCACATCTTTGCCGATGATGTCTGAAGCGCGCATTATGTAAACAGACGAGCCGCCGGGTATCACAGCCTTTAGTTGTTTGCCGCCCAGCATTCCACCGCAATCTTCCATGATGAACTTTTCCATGTCGTCATAGCCCATGGGAAGTTCGTAGACGCCAGGTTCGTTTACGTGACCCGAGACTGACCAGACCTTTGTGCCGCCGCTCTTTTCAGTGCCTAGCTTCTGATACGCCTCTCCACCCATCTTAATGATGTCGGGCACGGCGGTCAGTGTTTCTACGTTATTCACAACCGTTGGTGACGCGTACAAACCTGAAACTGCAGGGAAGGGAGGTTTCATCCGCGGATGACCACGCAGTCCTTCGAGTGAACTCAGTAGCGCAGTTTCCTCTCCGCAAATATATGCGCCCGCGCCGGTGTGGGTGTAAATCTCACAGGAAAAGTTGGTACCAAGAATGTTGTTCCCAACCAGGCCTGCGGCTCGAGCCTCTTCGATCGCGACGTCCATAATATCGATGAGATAGCGATACTCGCCGCGCGTGTAAATGTAGGTTGTCTTTGAAGTGAGCGCATACGCGGCGATCAACATGCCCTCGATAAGCATGTGTGGATCGCGTTCCATCAGGTATCGATCTTTGAAAGTACCGGGCTCGGATTCATCAGCATTACAAACGACGTACTTTGGTTTTGGTGAATCCTTTGGGACAAAACTCCACTTCATCCCGGTTGGGAAGCCGGCGCCGCCGCGTCCACGCAGCGCGGATCTCTTGACTTCGTTAATGACATCGTCGGGCGACATGCCATCGAGCACTTTCTTGAGTGCTTCATAGCCACCGTTCGCGCGATACACATCTAATGTGCGCGAGTTCTCGAGATGAACTCGTCGCAGCTGAAGTGGCTCACAACCGATGGCTTTGATTTGCATTCTTATGTCCGACGAACTTTAGTTTGTCGTGCGTTGAATTAAGAAAGCTCTGTCTAACATGGAACCGATATAGTCACCGACGACAAACTAAAGTTCGTCGGGCAATTTTCTACGGCAGCGCGTCTAATATCTGATCGACCTTCTCCGGTGTCAGGTTCTCGTGGTAATCAAAGTTGAGCTGGAACATCGGTGCCGTTCCGCACGAACCAAGACATTCAACTTCTGACAAACTGAATCTGCCATCCTCGGTCGTTTCACCGGCCTTGATTCCCAATTTCTTCGAACAGTGTTCAGTAATTGTTGCGGCTCCACGAATCTTGCACGAGAGCGTTTTACAAACCTGAATGTGATACTTCCCGATCGGCTCGGTATAGATCATCGAATAGAAGGTTGCGACCTCCCAAATGTCCGTTGTTCGCAAACCTAAACGATTTGCCAGATATAAAACGCCAGCCGGATCGAGGTAGCCGCGTTCTCGTTGAACGATGAACATCAACGGAAGAATTGCCGAACGCCGCACCGGATACTTTGCAAGATGGCGATCAATTTCCGCTTCCACGCCGGCAGAAAACGTCGCTGGCGCCACATCCAGATCAACTGGTTGATAAAGCGGTTCGATTTTTGTCAGAGGTTGACTCATCTTTATTGTTCTTGGTGCTAAGCAGCACCTACCGGTCAATCTCTCCCAGCACAACATCCAATGACCCGATGATTGCGACTATGTCCGCCACCATCTCGCCTTTTGCCATGTCAGGCAACGCTGATAGGTTCACGAAGCTCGGTCCACGGAAGTGCACCCGATGAGGCTTGGGCCCACCGTTCGACTTCATGTAGACACCCAATTCACCTTTTGACGCCTCAATAGGGAGATAAACCTCACCGGCCGGCACATCAAAACCTTCAGCTACAATCAGGAAGTGGTGAATTAACGCATCCATGTGCGTTTTCATCGCTTGCCGATCGGGCAGTACAACTTTAGGGGCATCGGCTTTGATTGGACCTGATTTCAGTCTCGAGAGCGCCTGAACACAAATCTTGTTTGACTCGCTCATTTCACGCATGCGAACCATGTAACGAGCCCAGACATCACAATCGGCTTCAGTGGGCACTTCAAAATCGTATTTCTCGTAGCCGCTGTAGGGATTTGCTCTTCTTATATCGAGTGAGAGACCGCTGCCTCTCAAGCAAGGACCAGCCAGGCCCCAGTCGATGGCGTCTTCTGCGGAGATATAGCCGACACCTTGCGTGCGTTTCTGGAAGATCTTGTTACCGGTTAAGAGTGTGTGGAACTCATCAAGGGCTTTTGGAAAATCGTTTACGAACTGTTTGCAGCGATGCTCAAAACCTGCCGGGAGATCCATCATCAATCCGCCGATGCGGAAGTAAGAAGGCGTCAATCTGCCTCCTGATGCCGCTTCGATTAAGTTGAGGATCTTCTCTCGTTCGCGGAAGCAGTAAAAGAAAACCGTCATGGCGCCGATATCCAACGCATGCGTTCCCAGCCACACCAGGTGTGACGCGATCCTTTGTAGCTCGCACATGAGCACGCGAATCGTTTGTGCACGTTCTGAAATCTCCAGCTGAAGAAGTTTCTCCGCTGCCATGACGTAAGCAAGATTGTTACCCAGTGGATTTAAGTAATCCATGCGATCGGTAATGACAATTCCTTGCTGGTACTTCTTATATTCAAAGAGCTTCTCCATGCCGGTGTGGAGATAGCCAATGTCAGGCGTGGCCTTAACGACCATCTCACCATCCAGAACTAACTCCAGACGCAGCACCCCATGTGTCGATGGGTGCTGTGGACCCATCGAGATCGTCATCTGAGTATCGAGTGGCCGATCGACAATCTCAAATTGTGGTGGAACGGTTGCCATTCTTACATTGATGATTTCCGATTGCGGATTTGGTCTTTGGCTTTGGGTCTTTGGCCTTCGAAAAAGAAATGAACCTCAGAGTTCATAGAAACCGAAGGCCTAAAACCAAAGGCCAAAGACCAAATCGACAATTGGCAATCGAAAATTGGAAATCACTTCAAACTGTACGGTTCGTATCCTCTTAATGGAAAATCCTTCCGCAACGCGTGTCCCTGCCAGTCTTCAGGTAACAAGATGCGCCTAAGATCCGGATGGCCATCAAAGATGACGCCAAAGAGATCATAGGTTTCTCTTTCGTGCCAATTAGCTGTTCGCCAAACACTGGTGACGCTGTCTACGTGAACATTGTCTTCATTCAACAAGACTTTCAAACGCCACCGGTGATGCTTTGTCGTTGAGAACAGGTGATAGTTGACCTCGAACCGCGGCTCTTCCTCTGGGCCGCGATCGACACCACAAAGATCCGACAGGAAATCAAATCGCGTTTCAGACCACGTTTTCAAAAAACCGCAAACGGCAGCTATGTACTGCGTGGGCACAATAAGCGTGGTCTCTCCCAGGGCTTCGACAACTTCGACGACCCAGCTGGGATGCTCATGCTGGAACGCCGCCACGAGCGGTGACGGCGTCTGATCTGAACTGTTGATTGATTCTGTAGGAACCTCTGGCTTGGCCGACTCCGAGTCCATCCTCAGTTACGCTCTACTCTCTACGAAGACCGCCGACGCTCATGTCTTGACGCGATTGTGTAGGGACGTGATTCCGGCAAAGTGTTTTGTCGTGCGGTTGAGCCGTCCGTAACCGGAAGCGTTCCCGGAACGACGGCTTCACGAGCTTCTGCTTCCAGGATATCGCGCCGATCACGAACGCTTTCCTTCATCACTTTTTCCTGAAGCATCATCACCGCATGAATCAACATCTCAGGACGCGGCGGACAGCCCGGAATATAAACATCAACGGGAACGATCTTATCGACGCCCTGCACAATTGCGTAGTTATCAAACACGCCTCCAGAGGTTGCGCACGCTCCCATCGAAATGACCCATTTCGGTTCCGGCATCTGGTCGTAAATGCGACGCAGCACGGGAGCCATTTTTCGCGACACACGTCCTGAGACGATCATCACGTCAGCCTGTCGTGGACTCGCACGAAACACTTCTGAGCCGAACCTTGCCAGGTCGTTGCGCGCAGATGTCGCGTTCATCATCTCGATTGCACAGCATGCGAGGCCGAAGGTCGCCGGCCACAGCGATGACTTTCGCGCCCAGTTAATAAGAGAATCCAGTCGCGTTGTCAGGACTTCCGGAAGAGCTTCAGCTATTACGTTTTCAAGTCCCATTACAACTTCCTTTAAGCCGCCGTCTTCTTTCTGGCGGCCTGTTGGGCTTCTATGTCCGCGAGAGCCCGTGCCTCGGCTTCAGCTTCTCGACGGGCGCGCTCGCCCCAATCAAAAGCGCCTTTCTTGACCACATAAATGTATCCGGCCAGCAGCAGGAAAATGAACACCATCATCTCGAGATAGACAAACAAGCGCATGTCCGCTGCCTGACTTGCCATTGATTTGTAGACAACTGCCCAGGGGACCAAAAAGATCACTTCGATATCGAACAGGATGAAAAGCATCGCGATGAGATAGAACTTCACCGAGAACCGTTCGCGTGCGGAACCCACCGGATCCTTTCCGCACTCATAGGGCATGAGCTTCGTCCGGGTTTGTTTTCGTTGTCCTACGAATTGAGAGAGGAGAATGTTACCGACTGCAAAACCGGCAGCCACGATAAACATCAGCAGAATTGGCAGGTAATCAGATAGGCGAAACAACATCTAGGCGAACCCTTCACCTACCGGAGAACGATCGGGATGTTCAGTGATCGTTCGCGGCGAGCGCCACTCACATTCGAGATTGAGAATCATTGTACAAGCCCGATGCTAGTCGAAGTGATCAAGGGTGTCAAGCAACGCTTCTGACGCGTTGGCCACGAAAAAAAATGCCGATTGACCGTGAAAAAATGCTTGTGCTACCGTTTGAAAGTCCTCATTAATATCGAGGTTTTTTTGGACGCCATCGAGAACTGTGGGGCCCCTTAGATAAGTGATAACAGGATTCAATACCGACATCGAACATGAAGGTGTCACCTATCATGTTCAGACAGAAGATAAGGGACTCGACACCCCAATAATTCTCTCGCTTGTGTATGTTGGTGGAGCAATCCTTGCAAGCAAGCGTGCACCGTACGCAGATCTGATTGCGCAAGGTTTCAGCGATGAAGTATTGGCCGAAAGGTTGAAGCGCCAACATCGCTTGATATGCGCCGCAATAAATTCAGGTCGAATCGAAGACTTGAAGAGGATGGCTCCGCGGGTCGAGGAGCCGTCACCTCCTGTTTCCGCACCTATCCCACCTCCGGTGGAACCTTCTCCATCAATTCCTCATGAGATAACTCCGGAGGAGACCACCCCAGACGAAGAAGTCACGGTACTTCACGAAACCACCGGGAACTTTGATCTTGAATTAGAAGACATTCCGTCTCAGATCTGGACCCCACCGCCGCCGCAAGAGGAACCGCCTTCTCCAACGCCAGCTGAGGCCGAAGTCGTGTCCGTGCCCGAGGATATCGAGCTGGATTACGCCTCCGCTGGACAGATCAATCTTGGAGATCTCTCTCAAGAGGGCCTGCAAATCCTCCTCTTAAATGATGCTGAGTTTAATTCCGGTGAGGTCCGGACCTTGCGGGTGTTGGTAGTGGATCGAAAGGGCGCCGATGAAAAGCCGCTCTACAATATTGCGGTATCCATCAAGATCCTGGGAACGACTTTCAGGCCCCTGATCTACTCCATCAAAACCGATCGTGAGGGAGTCGCAAGCGTTACTACACAGATTCCCCACTTCACTTCAGGACGCGCCGCCGTGCTTGTCCGCGCAGTTGCGAAGGATGAGGCGGCCGAGCTGCGCAGGATCATCCATCCCACCCCCTGAGGCATTAACGATTGCGCATTCTAATCAACGGAGAAGCGAGGGAGTGCGAAGAGGGAATCTCTTTGTCTGCTTTGATTGAGCTTCTTGAGCTGCCGCCTCAAAGAATAGCCATAGAATTGAATCGAGAAGTTGTAAGACGAGCCGATTGGAACACGACTGTTCTTAGGAACGAAGACCGTTTGGAGATTGTGCACTTTGTTGGTGGTGGCTCTGGATTTTCTTCCACAAGGAAATAAGTGTAGAGTCAGAAGGCGAAACAAAATTTTCGTGATGAGGGTAAATTCAGAATTATGTCCAGCGCAATGACTGCGAAAGATTTCAAAGACGCATTCAGGATAGGTGATGAGACTCTTAGTTCTCGACTCATTATCGGCACCGGAAAATATCGCAGCTACTCCGAAATGCAGAACGCCCATCGCGCGTCCGGCGCGGCGATGGTGACGGTGGCTGTTCGTCGAGTACCACTCGATCGCAGTTCAGAATCGTTCCTTGATTATCTCGATCCGGATCTCAAGATTCTTCCGAATACTGCCGGCTGTTACACCGCTGAAGACGCAATCCGGACAGCACGTTTGGCCCGAGAGGCGCTGCAGACGGATTTCCTGAAGCTTGAAGTTATTGGCGACCCGACAACGCTATTTCCCGATAACGAGCAAACGCTCGAAGCCGCACGTGTGCTTGTTAAGGAAGGCTTCATCGTTCTGCCTTATTTCAACGATGATTTGATAATGGCAAAGAAACTGCTGGATGCTGGTTGCCCAGCCATCATGCCCCTGGCGGCTCCCATCGGATCGGGACTTGGAGTTCAGAATCCCGCAAACCTGAGAATCATGCGCGAGCAACTGCCGGATGCGACAATGATCGTTGATGCCGGCGTTGGAACTGCGAGCGATGCTGCGATTGCCATGGAGCTTGGAGCTGATGGCGTGCTAATGAATACGGCAATTGCGGAAGCGCAAGATTCAACTGCGATGGCAGAAGCGATGAAGTTGGCAATCCAGGCGGGCAGACTTGCATATCTCTCCGGACGAATGCCCAGACGTTTGTATGCAAGTGCGTCGAGTCCACTGGCCGGTGTGATTAAGTGAACGAACTGCGATGTTCGGGGCAGTAGCCCGACTGTCAAGGAGGGCTCATGGGATCAATGCCAATCCCTCCTTGACAGTCGGGCTACTGCCCCGAACAGGCTTGTTTGCTATTGGCCATTAGCCGTTGCCGCTCAGCTATGACAAAGCGAATCATAGCGTAGGTGATTGTTTGAGGTAGCCTGTCGCGGAGCGCCTTTAGACTTCCGGTTCCGTGCTGGTCTAATGCGGTATCAATGATCACCTTGTCATGTAAAGACACAAAATCCGATACATCCAACTCCAGACCAGCTGCGAGACATTTTTGCAGATGTTCTTCGACCGTGTTCCTTGCCAGGCCTCGCCTCTTTGCAATCTCTCTCACATCGAGCTTTTGCCGGTAGAGACCGTAACTCGCAAGCATTGTCTCTGTAGGTCTTCGCGTTACCTCGAGGTCTGCATCCCCACCGATCGATTTTGATTCAGGTAAACTCAACAAGACTTTGTCTCTCTCAAGCATCACTGCGTTTCCAAGCTCAGTGATTGAAACTGTTGGATATTGTCCCGGACTAACACCCAGACATCGTGCTGAGATGAGTGCTTCGATAAACAGCACGATCTCGTCATTCTGCATGTCGTTCAATAAACCATAAGTCGAGAGCTCGTTCAGTCGTGCCCGCAGGACCTGACGTGAAGCGGAACCACGCAGGGTTGCTGCAAGTAGCTGCTTTCCAAATTGCCCTTTCATTCGTCTCGCACAAGCCAGGATTTTTCGCACGCGGAGCAGTTCGTCGTCCGTTAAGACTCGAGGAATTGCTTCTAATTGAATGGACGTCTGTTGAGATCGCGTGAGTGAACTGTGTCCACAGTTTCCGCAGGTCCCACAATGACGTTCGTGCTTTCGATCGCCAAAATAATCCAGTATGTAGCCGCGAAAGCAGTTTTCCGTGTAGCAGAACTCGATCATCTCCCGTAGTTTTCGCCGTTCGAGATCGCCGCGTCGCGCCACATCCGAAAAGTTAACTCGCAGTTGTGTAACAGGTGGATCGTCTAACAAGACAATTGTGCGATGGCGCCTGAGTTCGGCAGATTGACCAGGACCGACAACGGTTCGTTCGATATGACCTGCGCGCTCGAGTAAGTAAAGAGCCGAATTAATGGCCATCTCATTCTTTTCGTCAGTGCGTTTTGCTATTTCATGGGAAGACAGCTCGATGTGTTTGCGGCCAGTCGAAACCAGTGCGTCGTATACCTCTCTAACGACCGACATGCCTGGATATGAACCATCAATGAAAAAATCGTGAGTGTTCTTGTCAGCGTAGTTGAAGAGAAGCAGACATGTTGATGGCAAGCCATCACGACCGGCACGTCCTATCTCCTGGTAATAGGCTTCGATCGATCCTGGCATTTGATAGTGGACCACAAAACGGATGTCAGGTTTATCGATTCCCATGCCGAAAGCATTCGTCGCCACTATCATCTGTTTGCGACCAGTCATAAAACTTTCCTGCGCTCGAATCCGTTCAGCATCCTTCAATCCCGCGTGATACATAGCGACGCTTAGGCCGAGGTCGATCAAATTCAGGCCGACTTGTTCAACGGCTTTCCGAGTTGAGGCATAGATGATGCCGGAACCGTCAATCGCTTTCGCAAGTTTGCGTATTCGGGAAATCTTGTCGCGTTCACGTTGTGTGTGAATAACCTCGATTGAAAGGTTAGGACGGTCGAAACCACTGACAAATGTTTGTGGAGATTTCAACCCAAGTTGTTGAATGATGTCCGTGCGCACATAGGGAGTTGCCGTGGCTGTGAGCGCGAGTGTTCTGGTGTTGCCAAGGGATTCGATAACGTTCTTTAGACGTAAGTAATCAGGTCGAAAGTCATGTCCCCACGTAGACACGCAGTGGGCTTCATCTACTGCGAACAGAGAAATATTTATTGAACGCAGGGCAGCATTGAACCGGGGACTGCGAAATCGTTCGGGGGCAACGTACACCAACTTGAATCGTCCCTGTCGAAGGGCGTCGATGCGTGATCGTTGCTCTGCGTCGGGGATTGCGCTGTTTATGAAGGTCGCTGGGAGTCCGCGAGACAGCAGTGCATCGACCTGATCTTTCATTAAAGCGATGAGCGGTGAAACAACAAGCGTTGATCCACTCATCATCATCGCGGGCAATTGATAGCAGAGTGATTTGCCGCTGCCAGTGGGCATGACGACAACGGCGTCTTTACCTGAAAGGATGGTCGAAATGACCTCGCGTTGGCCTTCGCGAAAATCATCAAAGCCGAAATGTTTTCTTAATGCGTCGGTTGCGTCGTCAAGTTGAGGCATTGTGATCTTAGATCTCAAATTTCAGATCTCAGATTACTAGTTTGGCAAGATTCTTCAAAGTCCCAAGTTCGAAACATCACTGAGAAACTTTGGAGTGCGATAGCCTGCCATCGCTTTGTTACATCCAATCTCCACTCACGCGCGATAGCAAAGCGGTGGCAGGCCACCGCACTCCAAAGTGCCTTTGAGTTGTCACTGCAAAAACTCCGTAAGCGACAATACACTCATTGCGAACCACCAGCGTAAATTATCTATGACTGGTGAGCTGTTCCTCGCGATCGAACACACATGGAACGGACTCGATGTGTTCCGAGGTGCTGGTGCTGACAGAGTGAAGTCGAGTGAATTGTGCGCAGTGTCTACGCATCCTTCATTACCGCGCGCGATTGCCATCGTATTACTCGGCGCCGGTGCTGCTGCAGAACCTTCGAAGCAATTGGCAGTAGTTCCGTAACCAATGAAATCAACGATGTTGGGGTCGCCCGGACAGGTTCCGGACAGTGCGGTAGTTGATCTCACTAGGGCAACCTTACCTGAGCCGGCGGCGAGTGAGATTGATCCGCTCGCGTCAGGTGTTGGCAGAACGGCGCCATTCGTTCCGCCGGACGTTTCCTGAATCAAATAATATTGCCCGGGGCTGAGTTTGATCGCGGTGAGTGGAGTTACCGCCCAGGTCGACGCGGTTGCGCTTGCATACTGAATTGACCATCCCGAGAGGTTTACTTCCGACGTTCCAGCATTGAACAGCTCGATGAAATCGTTTCGGACCGGTGCTCCCGAATTACCTCCGCCGCCGAAGACCTGACTAATCACTACACCACTAAGCTGCGTAGGTGAAGGGTCAGGTGATGGTGAAGAAGTGGGAGACGGTGTTGGGCTCGGACTGGACAGTGGTGTTGGAGAAGGTGAGGGAACAATTCCAGGTGTCGGATTGCTGAACAGGTTCTGTGGATCACTTGGCGAAAGAAGTTGAAAATCGGCGGAGTTGTTTTGGGTGTCCTGTGTGCTGCCTGCCAATCCGCCTGGCCTACGTTCATAACTTTGATTCGAATCCGTTGGAAGAGGCGAAAGGATCGCGCCCTCTTTATAAGCCGACCCAGAACTCATTCCCACCTGATCGATTACCGAATCGTCCGGCATCGTTAAGGCGATACCACCATCATTTGCAAAGCCACTAGTGAACGATTGATCTCCAGAGATATTTCCACTGTAGCCATTCGAATTGATCGCGAGGAAATGTGCGCGCGCTGGAATGATCGTGTTTGCATTAACTGTTAGCCGGGTTGTAATGGATCCACTTCCACTCGATCCGCGAATCTTCAGACCACCAGCATTCAGCGGAAGTTCGCTATTGTTATAGAGCTCGATAAACTCGTCGCTCGCACCATTTGCTCCACGTGTACGGAATTCGCTGATGACTAATGGTGGGGTGCTGGGAGGTGGTGTCGGACTTGGGCTCGGCGACGGACTCGGTGTTGGTGTTGGCGTTGGAATTGTGGAGGGGCTTGGTGACGGCGTTGGTATCGGAGTCGGAGTCGGAGTTGGCGTTGGTGTCGGAGTCGGAGTCGGTGGTGGCGTTGGTGTCGGGCTCGTAACATTCACGATCGTGGCTGCGGATCTAACGCCCCGCGCCAACGCATCTATTTTTGCAGTTCCTGAACTGACCGCCTTTGCAACTCCGCTCGAATTAATCGTTACGACGGCCTCGTTATTGGAAGACCAATTGAAGATCACATCGCTAAGTTCTTCACCCGCCGAATCGAGAGCTTTCGCCGTGAACTGCAGTTGCGATCCTCGTACTAGGTTAGCGGCAGGAGGCGAGACGACGACGAAACTAACTGCGGGCGACGGGCTGAATTGTTTACCTTCGACGGTAGTGCCGGGACTAAATGGCTGCATGTTTGAAGCGAGCTGATGCAGGACGAAATGCCCAATAACGTCAGGAAATCGTGTTATAGATTGATTAGCGTCACTCGCGACGCCGGCAGCTGCGCCGTACATAATCGAAGAGACAATCGCACCCGCACCGTCTCGTAGCGTCACTATTCCACCTGAATTATTCAACGACAATCCACCGCTTGACGCTCTGACAACTTGTGCTCCTCCGAAAGCGCGCTGGTTTTTATCGATCGTACCGCCTCCGAAAACCACGAATGCAGTTCCTGCTACGAAGACACTTCCAGTTGCGAACCGATGTCGCACAACATCAGTCGATGACGAGACGCTTCGAGTTTGTAGTTGATAACCGGAGAGGTCTATATCACGTGTTGTCGAGTTCACGAGTTCGACAAACTCGTCTGCGGAAGAATCACGCGTGCCATCGTGGTTCGCATCGCCAGCGGATCCATCGGGTGGGTCTGCAAGCAACTCATTGATCATGATGTCTCGCAAAGGACTTCCGCCGAGTGCAGTTGTCGCGAAATTACTGACGATATCGTCGGCGGTTACGCGCAATGTTACCGTGCCTGCCCCGCGCATTGTCGAGGGTATTCGCACGTGTATCTCATCAAGGCCCGGAAGCGTTGACGGAAGTACTTCAGATACCCGCAGCGATTCGCCAGCGATGGTTATCGATAAGGCAGAGGCGTTCCTGACACCGGTTGCGAAGATCGAAACTGAAAGTGATCCATCTGTGGGATCAAATGGACTCGTGACCTGAGTGTCAGTATTTAGAATGAGTGCCTGGCCATTTGTGGTAAACACACCCGGGGCAGTTTTAGTTATGTTCGTCGTTGCTTTAGAAGGAAATCCTTCAGAATTCGTGACAACAACATCGGCAGGCCCATCTGAAATGCCGGAAGGTACAAGAAACACCACTTCTTCCGGCGACGCATAGAATAGTCGCGCCGGTTGGCCATTCACCTGGACGGTTGTGCCCCTAATCGAAAGTGGCAGGTTTCGATCGATGAGCTTTGCCTGCTCTCTTCCTGAGGCTAGTTCGTGACCGCTGATGACGGCGATACTGTCAGGTGCAATTGGTGAATCTTTCAACTCAGTTGTGGCAGCATTCGCGACACTTGCCTGACCAAAGTCCGGTCGCGGACTAAGAGAAGCAAGGTAAATCTCAGGATTATTTGCAAGGGATGAATCGCTAACGCTCACTGAAAGCACGCGCGGAAAGCTGAACGCCACCGCCGAACCGTCGAAGTTTAGTGAAGCAACAACTTCACCAGTTGCTGATGATGGCGAATTCGTAATTTGTTGAATCGTCGCTGTCGGGAGATCCAGCAGATAAAGTTCAACGCCGCCATCTGACGTGTTAGTGACTTTTCTGCGTGTGGCGAATGTGATGCGCTTACCATCTCCACTTATCGCTGGATTGAGACTGACGTCAGAGCTGCGTGAACCAAGTTGTGTGAGCTGGCGCTGTTCATTGGCATTTGAATCAAATAAGAAGACCTCGGTTTGATTTAAACCGGTACGAGCTGAGTAGACGATTCTGTTTCCGTCGCGACTGAACGAACGGCCGCCAGTAACAGACAATCCTTCAATATTCGATACTAAAACTCGTGTGTTTGCAGCGTTCAGATCACAGAGCATGAGGTCCCCAGTGTCATCAGTGCTTGACTTTCGATTGAACAAGATCCTGCTGCCGTCGCCGCTAATCTGTGGGCTGAGGATTTCGCGATCGTCTGTGTATTGAGTCAACTGCTGAGTAGTCCCGTGCGAATTATCGAAGAGGAGAAGTTGCAGTCCCTTGGAGGAAGACAGGTTGCGATTAGATACGAACGCGATCCATCGCCCATCTGCCGAGATTGACGGGTTGAAATTGCCATCGCTAAGTCTGGAAAACTCGTTATCAGGCCGGCTGTTAGTAATCTGTTGGACGCTAGAGCCGTTGAACAGATATATCTCGGAATTGCGATCAGAGTTTTGCCCACACAGGTCTTCGGTTGAGGCGAATGTAACCATGGCCCCATCGCGAGTCGTGCTTGATGAAGTAGAGCGAGACCGCGCGATGTCCTCGTAAGCGACGAAGTCAGAGCGAATAGCCGCACGAATCAAGTGAAACGAGTCGGAACCATGAACACTGGCCAGATCGAAGGTCGATTCAAATACCACGTAGCTGCCATCGTCACTAAGAATCGGATTTAGATTCAGTGCTTGCTCTGGCGTGCTTGTTATTCGTCTCAGCTGCTCGATCGTTTTTGCGGTGCGAGTAGCAAAGGGAACAATCGCTAAGATTAGTACGATGGTGACGATTGCTGTTCGAAGCATGGTGAGATTGCTCCTTTAAGATCTTCAGCGCCTCTTGTTCAAAGCGCTCGATGTCATTCTCATCGGGTTTCAGTCCGGTGATAGAGTATTGGCACACTGCGGCGCAACGTCGACAACAACGTTCTAAGTTCATCGGAGTGGCGCCAACCAAGAAGGATGAGGACCGTTGGCCCAAGTTGTTCGGTTATCAAACGAGGGTTGAGGTCCTCGTCACCTTCTCTTGTTGAGCAGCGGCATTCTACTCCTCGTCCATGAAAACTCAAGCAGAAAATGTCCGATATGCTTTAGCTTGTCGAGACGTAACCAACCGAGCCCCAAAATCTTCCTGGTTGTTAGAAATCCAGGACTCCGTTGGTTACGTCTCGACAAGCTAAAGCATATCGGACATCTGATGCTATCTTGTTCCTATGAAGATACTCATCAGTGGTAGTCACGGCTTAGTGGGTAAAGCTCTTATTTCCGCGTTGATTAAAGACCGGCACGAGATTGTGAGTCTGGTTCGGCACAAGAGCGCAGGCACGTCTGAAATTGAGTGGCATCCAAATCAAGGTTCGATCGATTCAGAGCATGTTAGTGGCTTCGATCTGGTTGTTCACCTGGCCGGCGAGAGTATCGCATCAGGCAGATGGACCGATGAAAAGAAGCGCAAGATTCGAGAGAGCAGGGTTAAGGGAACTACCTTGCTCAGTGAAGCCCTGTCTCGGTCTTCCAAACGACCAGCCGCGTACATTTCTGCATCGGCTATTGGTTACTACGGTAATCGCGGTGATGAACTACTTACCGAGAAGAGTGTCCCTGGAAATGATTTTCTCGCGGAAGTTTGTGTTGCCTGGGAGAAAGCGACAGGTGAAGCTGAAGCGAGGGGAATCAGAACTATTCACGCTCGCTTTGGAATCATCCTGGACCAGGAGGGCGGTGCACTCGCAAAAATGCTGACGCCATTTCAGATGGGTGTTGGCGGAAGAATTGGTGACGGCAGGCAATGGATGAGCTGGATTGCGCTTGCAGACGTAATTGAGGGGTTGAAGTTTGTTATTGAGAACGATTCAATAACGGGCCCAGTGAACTTTGTTGCGCCCAATCCAGTGACAAACGCTGAATTCACGAAGGCTCTCGGCGATGCACTCTCGCGTCCCACGCTTTTTCCAGTGCCATCATTTGCTGCGCGATTAGCGTTTGGAGAAATGGCGGATGCGCTGTTGTTGTCGAGTGCGAAAGTGCAGCCGCAGCGATTGGTGGATAGCGGTTACCGATTCGAGTATCAAAAGCTCGGGTCTGCGCTCGAGGCGATTCTCAAAGCTTAGGGCAGTGGTCAGTAGTATAGGACCTATACGGCCTATACGACCTATTTACCACTCACAACTGACCATTGACATTACGCGGCAAACTCTTCCAAAGCACCAAACACTTCCAGGGCGTACTTCACATTCCCAAAAGGCGCGGAGACCTGCACGCCCTGAATCACATCTCGCACTTCCAGCAGGGATTCACGTGCAATCTTGAGACCTTCGTCACGTCCCGCTTCCTTGCTTATGGCCGATGCCGCTCGCATTCGTTCCATTATGGATGGCGTTACGCGAACGCCTGGCACCTCATTGTGAAGAAACTCTGCATTGCGATACGACACGAGTGGCCATATGCCGGCAATGATTGGGATACGCACGTGCTCGATTCGTTCTAAAAAATCACGCAACTGATTTGTATCAAACACAGGTTGTGTGATCGCATACTGCGCGCCAGCTTCAACCTTCCACTCGAACCGTTTAATCTCCTCTTCGAGATTGATCGCGCCGGGATTTACACCGACTCCAATACAGAACGCCGTTGGTTCACCGATAGGATTGTTGCCCAGATCCAAACCATGGTTCAGCTTATTCACCATGTTCGTTAAGCCGATCGAGTCGATGTCAAACACGGCCGTCGCGTCTGGATATGGGCCCATCTTTGGTGGATCGCCCGTGATCACCAAAATGTTCCTGAGACCCAGTGCGGCGGCCCCCAGCAGATCAGACATCATGCCAAGCAAGTTTCGATCGCGACAACAATAGTGAAGCACGGACTCGATGCCGATTTGTTGTTCTACGAGTACTGCCGTTGCAAGTGCGCTCATTCGAGACTGTGCCCGCGCTCCATCAGGAATATTTACTCCGTCAACACCCGCTTCTTTCAGAAGTCGAATCGAATCGAGTGTCTTCTTCGCATCGACACCTCTTGGGGGCAATACCTCCACAGATGTAACAAACTCGCCGCGAGTAATTTTGCCGCCCCACGCTGATCTTTCTTCAGCTGGTACGATCTTGATATCGGGCAGCGTCATTTCTTCAACGTGCACCGGCGAGGACTTGAGTGCGGTGCGCTGCGCACGCGGCGATGCCGCGCGTACTGCGTCTGAAATCAACTTGATGTGTGCGGGAGTTGTCCCACAACAACCGCCGATAAACTTCGCGCCTGCCTGAATAAACCGTTTCGCAAACTTCGACATGTATTCAGGCGAACACATATAGAACTGTCGACCCTGTACATCGCGAGGTAGTCCGGCGTTTGGTTGTGCGGACAGCTTCTTCTTTGTCACCTCGCGCATTTTCTCGAGCGCGTTAAGTATGATCGCGGGTCCGACACCGCAGTTGAGACCAATGACGTCTGCGCCCCATTGATCGAGTCGTTCAGTAAAGATCTCTGGAGTGGTGCCAAAGACGGTGTTGCCATCAGTCATGATGGTCATCTGAGCGATGATTGGCAGGTCACAGATTTCACGAACTGCACGAATGGCTTCCCGGATCTCCGAGACGTCTGAAAATGTTTCGAGACAGAACAGATCAACTCCGCCTTCGAGTAACGCGATTGCTTGTGCCTTGAAAAGATCCTTCGCTTCGTCGAACGAGGTTGGCCCGTACGGTTCGATTCTTAACCCGAGTGGTCCAATAGCGCCGGCAACGTAAGCTCGTTCACCCGCGGCTTCCCGGGCAAGTTTCGCAGCAATCGCGTTGATTTCATGAAGATTACCTTCGAGTCCGTATTGCTGGAGTTTGTGGCTGGTGGCCCCGTAGGTATTTGTTTCAATGATGTCGGCGCCGGCCCGGATGTATTCGCCATGTATCTCTCGCACAAGATCCGGATTGCTCAGGTTTAACTCGTCGTAACAACGGTTGATGTAGACACCCTTCGCGTAAAGCATGGTGCCCATGGCTCCATCCACGACGTGGATGCCGTCAGTTTCGAGGAGTTCTCTGAAAGCAAGCATAAGAATTTAAGATTTAAGATTTAAGATTGAAGATTTGACCACTCGCCGAACGCCCTCAAAATCTGAAATCTTCAATCTGAAATAAAAAGGTCCCGCTAAACAACGCGGGACTTCAAAAGTGCTTTGAAGTTTTCGGGCTCGTTTCCTTCGACGCCGAGCTGTTTAGCTGGTTATTTTACGTGGCCGCAAGTCGCCTTAACTCACCACGTTTGTCATCGGTGCTTATACGCCGCGGCCCGAACGACTGTCAAGTTGATTGTATTTCAGTAGTCCGCACCAACACTCTTCCTGCGGTCCGAAGAATTACAGAAACCGTGCCAGGAGCGCAGACCTCGCCGCCTGCGTTTGATGTCCACATCAGCCGAAGCAATCACTGCTGCGATCCGAGCACGGGAGAGTTTTTGGAAGAACCAGCTCGTCAATTCTATGGCTTCGGTTGTCCTCCCTTTTCTTCTTCCACGTTCTTGGTATTGCTCTTTTGCCGCAATACATTCTTGAGCCCGAAGAGCGATTCCAATGTGTCCTGCCAGAAAGGAGCCCCCGCGCTCAACAGCATCACCATGATTGCCCAACCCACGAACGTTTCATTCAAGTCTCTCCAGCGGTACTGTCCGGCAAACGCATCTTTAATTTGCTGTCGTGAAAGCGGCTTAATTCCGAAGGACTCGTAAGTCTGGATCAGGCCTTCAACTTTATCGGCCTCCCGCTTCACGTCAATCGTTGTCGTCGGAGTTTCTTGAGGTTGCGACCCACCTTCTTTTTTTTCAGCCGAGTTTGTCGTTTGTCCAGAGCCAGCCGCATTTGGGCTTGGGGCGGGTGTTGGTGAAGGCGTCGGACTCTCTCTTTCCATCTGAGCAGTCTTGAGAATCGCCGGCCCTTGTTGAACGATCAAAGACGTCCGAACTGGATCAGCTTTGATTGCTCTATAGATTGTGAAGAAGTTGGCATTAAGCAGCACCACGACTACTATCGAGATGGCAATCGCGAGGGTTTTCATGTGGCGAGTGTAACGTTCCTCGAACCCTTGCATTATTGTGTCGTACCATACCTCGACTTGCTGAAGGCGAGCCCGCAAACGTTCAAAGGCGGAATCAAAAGCTGTTCGGAGTTTCGAAATAAGGCTGGCAATCTCTTTCAAGCTGTCATCGAGTCCTTTGATGGCCTTAATCTGGTCCTGATCGTTGCTTTGCTGTGCTTTCGCGAGATCGTTGCTGACGGTTTGCTGAACTTGCCCCAGAATGTCTAACACCTTCGACGCTTCGATCTGTCGCAGTTTGAAAAGATCGCCGAATACTACGGTAGCCTTGAGATTACCTCCACTTGCCAAGGCTTGAAGATCATCCAAGAGGGGCATTATCGAACCCTGCATTGCCGCAAACTTGGCGCTCGCGTCACCTTGTAGGAACTCCGTTTTGACCTTGCCAATCTCCTGCTTCAAGCTGTCGAGTATCCCGAGTATCTCCTGAAACTTTGCGACGGAACCTGGTTGTACATGATCCGCAGTTACTCGATTGAGAATGTTAAGCAAATCACCCTTTGCCAAAGAGTCCAGCATCGCTCGTCCAAACAGTGTCTTCCGACCCATCTTCTTCAGTTCATTTGTCACATCCTCAACCAGGTCTTTGGGAGTAGGAGTTGTGCTGGTTGCAGGTGAATTAGCATTGCCGCCCTCGCCAGCTGGCGCAATGGAAGTGCCAGTCTCATCCGGCAAGATAGTTTCGAACAGGTCCTCAAGGGAATTCAGTATTGATCGTGATTTCAACTTGAAGAATTTTTTGATGACAGTCTGAATCGATTGTACGGTTAGACTCAGAACGAGGATGATGATCACCATTGCGATCAGGGTGTTGAGTATGCTGAGGTCGAACATGATGTCTCCTTTGTCGGTACAGAGAGATGGTTTGAAGCGCAAGAATCCACCGCTTTCAGTAACCTGGCGGAAACCTGAGAAGGCAAGGCTTTGCTACTTGAGAATTGAGATGGCAAGTCAGCTAGCCACCGTTTGGACGGGCTGATGCCTGCAAGTCAGCAAGCAGCATGGGCTGTTTCGTAATTGACTTAGTAGAACATTGCGAGGATCGGCAGCCCTTATACACTTCCCACCTTATGGGAGCAAGCGTGGTTGATCCGTTACGACTGCTTGGCTGACATCAAGGCATATTACGAACTGTCTTGTTTTCATTGTCAGCGTGACGAAGAACTACCAAATCGACCGATTCGCGACCCGAATAAGTACATTTATTTTGTAGAGGTTACGGGAAGAAAATCTCATGGAAAAGGCAACTTGTTTTGTGATTGGTCCATCTGAGTGGCGGCTCACTTAAAACCTTAGGTCAGTCATTTAGTCGAAGCATTACTGAAGGCCCGAAATAACTTAGGTGTACCTATGTGCATCGTTACCCTGGAGATTTTGATTGATGAAGTTGCCTCGCACTACCCCTTTGTTTCGCTCGATAAAACTCGCGCCCTTTGCACTAATCGGTTTCTTTATTTTTACTAACGTCACAGGAGTCCTGTTCAGCAGAGTACTGGCTCCCATTGCGAAAGCAAGCTCACCTGACGAACTTTCTATTCCCGCAGATGTACCAAGTTCCGGCGACCGAAAGCTCGATCAAATCATTTTTCGAGTAGGAGAACGCGAAGGAATTGATCCCCGGTTCATTCACGCCGTTATCTGGCAGGAATCTAAATACGAGGTCACCGCTCGTTCTCACGCAGGTGCTCAAGGCTTAATGCAATTAATGCCGGATACAGCGAAGCGATTTGGTTGTTCGCATCCTGAGGATCCGGAAGACAACGTCGAGGCTGGCACAAAGTACTTGAGCTGGCTACTTAAAAGATTCTCCGGCAACGTTCAACTGGCTCTCGCTGGATACAACGCCGGTGAAGGCAACGTCGATAAGTACAACGGCATACCTCCCTTCAATGAGACTCAGAACTACGTACGGATCATTTCAGAGCGATACGGCAAAACGTATCATCCCGTGTTGCCACCAGAGCAGGCGATCGATGCATTTCACTTGAGGGATAACGTGAATGCAGACACTTCGACTGCCACCCAGTAGTTCTTAGCCCAACGCTGAATCGGACGCGCCTCGTTCTTAAAGGAGAACTGAGGCGCGTTTCACGTCTAGTTCTGCCTTGTCGCGGGAATCGACGACATTTCTCTCCTTGACAGCACAGAAGGAGTTTGGCTGAATCTCCACCGATCTCCATTTATAGACCGTGACCTTAGCGGTTCGGTGGTCTCTCCTCATTTCGCTCTGGAACTAATAGCAAGAGGAAGCAAAGGAACTCTCGATGAGCAACTCGCCAGATGCACGCGTTAGCCCGATGGCCTATTTCGATAACTATGGATTCTTTGGTCATCCGCGCGGGCTTTCAACGCTGTTCTATACGGAGATGTGGGAGCGTTTCAGCTACTACGGCATGCGCGCAATTCTCACCCTCTACATGACCAAAGCACTCGCGGAGGGTGGCTTAGCCTTTGACGAAAAGTACGCCGGCCAAATTTACGCCACGTATGTTTCTTCAGTTTGGTATCTACCTCTCATCGGCGGATGGTTAGCGGACAAGGTTTTCGGTGCGCGGCGAGCTGTTCTCATTGGGGCCATCATCATTGCATGTGGCCACTACTCTATGGCGATTGACACAATAGGCACGTTCTATGCGGGCTTGATTCTAATCGCGTGTGGAACAGGTTTACTCAAGCCGAACATTAGTGCAATGGTGGGCCAATTGTATGGTCAAGCCGATGCACGTCGGGATGCAGGATTTTCGATCTTTTACATGGGCATCAATCTTGGGGCTTTTCTTTCGCCGCTCGTGGTTGGCTTCCTGGCACAGGCCGCTGCCTTCAAGAATTTCATCGCGTCCATCGGTTTCAATGCTAATAGCACTTGGCACTGGGGATTTGGTGCGGCTGGCGTTGGCATGACTCTCGGCATAATTCAATACTTAATTCCTTTTTCCATCAGAATCAAGCCAAGTATCAAGCGATATATTGCTTCAATAATCATCAGCGGCGTTGTGTGGTCAATTATTAGTCTGATCTTTGGTTGGAGCCAGCTACTGAACCTTTTTCCTGACTTACTGATTGGTTTAGTTGTCGGCTATTTAATCAATCGCTGGCGAGCGAAGTTTGACGATGGAAAATTTCCGGAGGGGAAATCTGTATTCGTTATTCGAGAACACTCCCTCAGAAACGTCGGTAGGCGAGTGATCTCGAAATCAGAATCTGATGCAGACCGACTCGATGTCGTTACTTTAGGTCTTGCCATAGTGGGGGGAGTTGTCGGCACCGGACTCGGGTTTTATTTCGGCGATGCGGGCTTTCTTTCGGCACTGTTTCCTGCCGTGGTTGGCTTCTTTGCCGGATACTTAATCGGGATAACGAGATTACTCAATGGTGACGAACTCAAACGAGTGCTCGTTATCTTCATCCTGTTTCTTTTTTCGATCTTCTTTTGGATGACCTACGAACAAGCGGGTTCCAGCCTCACGCTGTTTGCTGACCGCATGACGAGCACGACGATCTTGGGCTGGCAGTACCCTTCAAGCTGGTTTCAAGCGGTTCCCGCGATTTTCGTGATTCTCTTAGCGCCAGTCATGGCGATCATCTGGCAAGGATTGGGACGAAGACAACCGTCGAGTCCTGGGAAGTTTACCATCGGGCTGCTGTTTGCTGGCATCGCCTTTGTCGTAATTGCTTTTGGGTCGAGATATGCAAGCGGAGGTCGTGTTAGTCCGATGTGGCTGATTGTCGTTTACTTTCTACAAACGATCGGCGAACTATGTCTTAGCCCCGTGGGCCTTAGCACCGTTACCAAACTAGCGCCGGAACGAATGGTTGGACTGATGTTAGGTGTTTGGTTCCTTTCAATCTCAATAGGCAGTTATATAGCTGGCCTGACGACGAGATTGTTTGCGGGAAATAACGCCAGTGTGCTGACTCGTGCGTTTGGCATATTCGCAGGAGTAACCATCTTGGCGGCGCTTGTGCTCGCTATTCTGACGCCGCTTATAAAGAGAATGACGCCGCGGTCCGCTTAACTTTAGGAAATAGATTATCGAGTTGGAGTGCGAGCTTTGAAAATAATAACTGCCCTCGTCTGTCTAATCACCACTTATGCGTTCCCAGTCTTTGCTCAAAACAAAATGCTTACCGTCGAAGACATCTTCGACGCTTCTAAGCGCGTCAACTTTAACGGCACGACGCCAACCATCCGCTGGCTCAAAGACGGCAGACACTACCTCTTAACGAACGATGCGTCACGAGCCAATATTCCGCGGTTACAAAAGGTCGATGCTACAACTGGTGAAGCAGTGCCATTTTTTGATGCCGGCAAGATGCAGGCTGCTTTCGCCGCGCTTCCGGGGATCAGCGAACAGGATGCTCGCCAACTGTCAAATCGTAGTTCTTATGAGTTGAATCCGGCTGAGACGGCAGTCCTCATTAATTGGGCCAACGATTTGTTCTATTACGAACTCGGGAGCGACCGTGCGATCCGTTTGACAGCTAATCCGGAAGAGGAAGTTGGTGAAGCCTTTAGTCCAGATGGCCGGATGATTAGTTTCGTTCGCGATAGCAATCTGTACGTTGAGGATCTGGTTATGCAACGTCGCGAGCGTGCTCTTACCCGCGACGGCAACGCAAAAATCCTGAACGGACGGCTGGACTGGGTTTATCAGGAAGAAGTTTACGGTCGGGGAAACTTCGGCGCGTATTGGTGGAGTCCTGATTCGGCTAGCATTGCTTACTTGCGGATCGACGAGCGCCCTGTCCCGGAGTTCACAGTTGTCGATCACATTCCTTACGATCAAAAAGTAGAGGTCACTCCTTATCCGAAGGCCGGCGATCCGAACCCAATTGTAAAACTTGGAGTAGTAAACGCTGCTGGTGGTGATACGCGGTGGGTGAACACCTTCAAGTATCAACCCGAAGATTTTTTGATCACGCGAGTAAACTGGACGCCGGACAGCAAGACAGTTGTCTTCCAGGCGCAGAATCGCGAACAGACCTATCTTGATCTCAACTTTGCCGACGCTAAGACAGGGGAATCAAAGACGGTTGTAAAGGAGACGAGCAAAGCCTGGGTCGCGACTAACGATAATCCTACCTGGCTGAAAGACGGCTCATTTCTTTGGTTGAGCGAAAGAACCGGGTGGCAGCACATCTATCATTACGACCACAACGGCACATTGATTCGACAGGTCACCGATGGAAAATGGGAAGCTGATCCATTAGAAGGCGTTGATGAAGACAAGGGCCTGATCTACTTCGCGTCAACCGAACACAGTTATATCGCTCCACAGCTGTACAGTATCAAACTCGATGGGACTAACCTGAAGCGTTTATCGAGCACCGAAGGAACGCATCGTATCAACTTCAGCCCTTCATACAATTACTTTATCGACTCGTGGAGTGACATCAACACACCGACGCAGATGAGACTCTATGATGCGTCCGGTAAACTCGTCCGCGTGGTTAATGAAAACAAAGTCGATGCGTTGAAAAACTACAAACTGGGAACCCCGGAATTGTTGCAGGTCAAGACACGCGACGGTTTTGTCATGGAAGCCTTGATGATCAAACCACCGGATTTCGATCCAAACAAGAGATATCCAGTGATGTCGTTTACTTATAGCGGGCCACACGCGCCCCAGGTTCATAACGCGTGGGGAGCGACGACGTACATGTGGCATCAATTGCTGTCTCAGAAGGGTTACCTTATTTGGGTATGTGACAACCGCACGGCAAGCGCCAAGGGAATTGAATCGACATGGCCCGTCTACAAGAATTTTGGCGAGTTAGAGTTGCGCGACCTGGAAGACGGAATCTCATGGCTCAAGTCTCAGCCTTACGTTGATAGTTCGCGAATCGGATTGTGGGGGTGGAGCTATGGTGGGTTCATGACGAGTTACGCGCTTACGCACAGTCAGTTGTTCAAGATTGGCATTGCGGGCGGCACGGTTTCCGATTGGCGAAATTACGACAGCATCTACACCGAGCGGTACATGGGCACGCCTCAGAATAATCCGGAAGGTTACAGGAAGAGTTCACCTGTCACATCCGCGAAGAATCTACATGGTAAGTTGTTATTGATTCATGGTGCGATCGACGACAACGTGCACATGGCGAACACGATTCAGTTTGTTTATGAGTTGCAGAAAGCTGGGAAGCAATTTGAGTTGATGCTGTATCCGAAGTCGCGGCATGGAGTAACCGATCCAACGCTCTTGACTCACATGCGGCAGATGATGACTGATTTCATTTTGGCGAACTTATAGATCTTTCTCATCGAGCCCAGCGATCTTCATGAGGTGATGCAGCAGGCCGGTCTTCAACATTTGATTCCGATGAATTGGTACTGAGATTCGTGGGTCGTGACCAGCCTTGCCGTAGATGTAGTGACTACCTTGAATCCGGAGTAGGACCCACCCATTTCGTTCCAAGATCTTTGCTAAGGCTTTGCCAGATATGGATTTCATTTTGTTAGCGGTGAGGGCTAACGCGTCCCGGAAGAATAGGGCGTCGTACTTACACTAAGATCTCTACAATCTTGTCGTCCGTTCCAAGTTCAGGGTGAATGTCGATTGATAAACAGCCTTCGACAGCGTCAGTGAGATTCTTTAAGAGTTCTTCATAGGTATCACCCTGGGTGGCGCAACCAGGAATCGCCGGCACTTCGGCCCAGAACCCACCTTCTTCCGCTCTATGCACAATCACCTTCAATTTCATACAGTGTGATTATAGTCCATCGTTCGCGAAAACCTCATCTTTTCTGACACTTTGGACAGAAATACGTCGAACGTCCCGCATGTGTAACGCGACGGATCGGTGTTCCGCAATTCACACAAGGCTCGCCCTCACGTTCATAGACACGCCAGAATCTTTCACTCGATCCAAAGTAACTCGCCTGGCCGTCTGACAAATCAATCTTCAGCGTCGAACCGGAATCGATGGCTTCTTGTAAGACCCGTCGAATCGCTCGATACAACTTCCGAGCGCGGGGTTTAGATAGTGTGTGCGCCAGCTTCAGCGGATAAATGCCCGCGAGGAACAACGCCTCAACCGCATAAATGTTGCCCAGACCAAGTACTCGTGTTTGATCCAGAAGTAACGTTTTCAGGGTTCGACGAGATCGTGAAAGTGTGTTGAGAAAATAGTCCTCAGTGAAATCCTCGGAAAGCGGCTCCGGAGCGAGTGTCAACAATTCCCTGGGCAACCTTCGACGGTTCTTGATGAGTTGCATACGACCAAACTGTCGCATGTCGCAGAAAACGAGCCGCTTCTCGTTATCGAGATAGAACACGACGTGAGCATACGGCGGTAGTTCGTTATCGGTTGGGATCGCGACAAACTTGCCGGTCATCCTCAGGTGCGTAGTTAGAAGTGCACCTGATTCAAGTTCGAACAGAATGTACTTGCCGCGTCGTCCGACAGCTGTTACTACTGCATTCTTCAAATGCCGGTTGAATTGTGGACGCGAAATACCGGGCGCAATTCTCTTCAGGTTTAACTCTGCAGCCAGAATTCTTCTTCCGACCACGACTCGACGCAGCGCTCTTACGACGTGTTCGACTTCAGGAAGCTCAGGCATTAGGGGGGAACTGTCTCTGAATTAGATCCTACCCAGCAGAAATAAGATCAACACAATGATCAGTACCAAACCAAGTGTTCCGCTTGGTGCGTAACCCCAACTGCGGCTGTAAGGCCACCGCGGAACGGCTCCAAGAACTAACAGTATCAGCACAATCAAAAGAATCAGCCCCATGACGGATACCTCCTATTTCGTCCACTTAATTGTAGGGGTGATTTGGGGAAGGATGACGTTAGCTTAAGTGAGAGATCGCAAAGTCGTCAACGTCGAGTTTTATTAGTGTTAGTTCGTGATGTTATGAAGAAGATCCAGGACTACGGCAGCGTTGCGATCAACTGTCCTGCGTCGAGCAGCTGATCACGTTTTTGAAATGACGTCGCTTCTGAGTAGATGCGCAGCACCGGTTCAGTTCCCGACTGACGAAAGAGCAACCACGACTGGTCCTCGAACAGAAGTTTTGTGCCATCGAGAGTTTGAGTGCCAACTACTTTGTATCCGGCGATAGCTGACGGTGGTTGTTCTGCTAGTTCCATTACGAGTTCTTGTCCCGCACTTACTTCCACATGCAGATCGCGACGGCCGAATCGAAACTCGCCAAACTCCCGGTGCAACTCCGCAAGCATTTCGGATGGTGACTTACCGGCGCTGATGACGGCCTCAAGAAACAGCAACGAATTTAGAATGCCATCCCGTTCCGGAATATGTCCCTTAACTCCGATCCCGCCTGACTCTTCCGCTCCGATCAAAATGTCTTTCTGCAGCATTAAATCCGCAATGTACTTGAAGCCAATCGGCGTTTCGTGAATCTCCAGACCCATCGCTGTCGCAATTCGTTTGGTCAGCACTGACTGTGAAACGGTTACGACAACAGCTCCTTTCATTTTCCTTTCGCGCGCCAAATGTAAAAGGAGTAGCGGCACAACGTCGTGCATCGTCATCGTTTGGCCTAACTCATCGACGGCTCCCACACGATCTGCATCACCATCAGTAGCGACGCCGGCAAGTGCTTTTTTATCGAGCACTCGTTTCTTCAAGTCAGCTAGATTCTGATCGATTGGTTCCGGATTCACGCCTCCAAACAACGGGTCGCGATGAGCGCGGATTGTTTCAACTTCGAGCGCACCGCCGCTAAGCATTCGTTCCACCCAGCGGCCGGCAGATCCGTGCATCGCATCTACAACAACCGATTCTTTGCCGCTCTTGATCAGATCCAGATTCAGATAACTCGCAAGCTGCCTCCTATAACTGTCAACGGATCCTTCCAGCGGTTGAAGATTATTCAAAAACGAGGAGCGAATCGGGGTGTTCAGGTCAACAAACTTCTCCACCGCTTCAGTTGTTTCCGGCGCTGCACTTCCGCCCCATGGCGCTTTGATTTTGAATCCGTTGAATTCAGGTGGATTGTGTGATGCGGTGATAACAATACCGCCGATTGCGCCAAGATCTTTGACGGCCCAGGAAATAACAGGCGTGGGTTGCGCCTCAGAAAACAGACTGACCTGAAAGCCGTTCGCGGCCATGATCTCTGCTGCGTGTTTTGCGAAGTGTTCTGAGAGAAAACGCCGATCGAATCCGACTACGACAAGTCGTGATGAATTCTGTTCTGATTTTAAGAACTCAGCGTAAGCCTGAGCCACGCGTTCTAGATTCGCGAAAGTGAACTCCCGCGCAATCACTGCGCGCCAACCGTCAGTGCCGAATTTGATCTGCGCGAGTGAAGAGTTCACGAAACCGAGACTCCGGTAATGGTGTAGTCAGTTAGTGAAGTCTTGTCGCCAAGTGCTGACCCTGGTCCCACTACAGCTGATCGTCCAATATGACAGCCGCGTCCTACAATCGCCCCGGTCACTTGTGCAGTTGTGGCGATTCTTGTGTGCGGCCAGATGACGGAGTTCTCAACTCGAGCGCGCTCTTCAACGAAACACCCCTGGCCAAGGACTGAGTTAATGATTTGCGCGCCCGGCTTGATCTGACAATCGTCGCCTATCATTGAAGAGTCATCGATCTCTGCAATTGTTGCGGCATCGAATTGTCCTCTTCGATCTTTTATGTGGATCCGTCCAACCCTGTTCGCTAAAAGATCGGCGTGGACTTGCAGGTATCGTTCGGGAGTACCGATATCGATCCAGTAGACCCTCGTAGGAATATGTGCGAAGAAAGCTTCTTCGCGCTTCAGCAGATCCGGAAAGAGGCCGTACTCAAACGAATAGTTCTCACCTGATGGTATAAAGTCGAGGATCTTTGGCTCGAGAATGTATGTTCCGGCGTTGATGGTATTGCACGTAATCTCGTCTGCTTTTGGTTTTTCAAGAAAGCGCCGAATGCGTCCGTCCGATTCCGTTTCCACGAGACCATAACTCTGAGGATTCTCGACCGGATGAAGAACGACGGTCGCTGAAGCTTTGCGTTCGTTGTGTTCGCGTATAACCGCTTTCAAGTCGAGATCGGTGAGGATGTCGCCGTTCAAGACTACAGTTGGTTCACGAATTAAGTCTTCGGCAAATTTGTAGGCGCCTGCCGTTCCCATCGGTTGCGGTTCGACGGTGTACTTAAGTTTGACGCCGTAGTCAGAGCCATCGCCCAGGAGTTGTTCGATCTTGTTTGGTTGATACGAGAGTGAAAGCGTGATGTCGAGAATACCCGCGCGCCGAAGAGTATCAATCTGATAGAGCAGAAAAGGTCTGTTGCAAATGGGAACGATTGGTTTTGGAGTATAGACTGTGAGTGGACGAAGTCTTGTACCCTTGCCGCCCGCGAGAATCAGTGCCTGCATGCCTATTGAAGTTCATTTCGTGCTGACAGCTCATAGATCTCAGATTCAAGATCTCAGATCTCAGATGGTTTTTAATCTGAGATCTTGAATCCGAGATCTGCGCAGCCAGCGCAGAGGTGTTCTAGCAAATGAAGTCTAGCATTACTGAATCGTAAATCGTGAATGGTGGTTCTCTTTAAGAGGTTTTGTACGAAGCGGCGCGCGTGGCTTCAGCGTCGTAAAGTGAGTAACAAAATTGGACACCACCTGGCTTTAGCCGGTGGTGCTTCAATTTCACAGCTACAAAAGGTGAAACAAAGTTTCCGGACACCACCTGGCTTTAGCCGGTGGTACTTCACCTTCACAGCTACAAAAGGTGAAACACAGTTGCGCGGACACCGCCCGGCTTTAGCCGGTGGTGTCCGCGAAGATTTGTGACTCACGGTGTAGCTGTGAAGGTGCAGTACCACCGGCTAAAGCCAGGTGGTGTCCGCGAAGATTTGTGACTCACGGTGTAGCTGTGAAGGTGAAGTACCACCGGCTAAAGCCAGGTGGTGTCCGCGCAACTTTGTTTCACGTTTTGTAGTTAAGAAGTTGAAGTACCCTCCTAAAGCCCGGTGTTGTCCCCACTGTTAGGCGTAGGGCCGGGTTGGACTAGACGCGGTTCAGCATTTACCATTAGCTCGTGATGAATCGTACGGACGATTCACGATTAACGATTTACGAGGTGTTATGTCTGATTTAAATGAACCGGTAATCATCAGTGCCACCAGAACTCCGGTGGGTAAATTCTTAGGTTCACTGAAAGGGTTTTCTGCGCCTGCTCTCGGGGCAATCGTTGTGCGCGAAGCCGTCAAACGTGCCGGGGTTAAGCCTGAAGATGTCGATGAAGTGATAATGGGCTGCGTTATTCAAGCCGGTTTAGGCCAAAACCCTGCAAGACAAGCGGCGCTGCGCGGCGGACTACCCAGTACGGTTTCAGCGGTAACAGTTAATAAAGTCTGTGGCTCGGGTTTGAAAGCCGTAATGATGGCGGCTCAGGGAGTGAAGGTGGGCGATACCGAAGTTGTTGTTGCCGGTGGAATGGAGTCGATGAGCAATGCACCCTATTTGATTGCTAAAGCTCGCGAAGGTTATCGACTCGGAAACGGCGAACTGATAGACGCAATGATTCATGACGGTCTTTGGGACGCTTACGAAAACTATCATATGGGCTGCACGGGTGAAGTTGTTGCTGATATGTATTCGATTGGACGAACTGAGCAAGATAAATACGCGGCAAATTCGCACCGCAAAGCTGCCGCCGCCATAAGGGCTGGTAAGTTTGATGAAGAGATCGTGTCGGTCGAGATTCCACAGAAGAAAGGTGCGCCAATACTGTTTTCGCAGGACGAAACAGTAAGAGAAGATACGACGGTCGAAGTGTTGGGAAAACTGAAGCCGGCGTTCAAACCGGACGGAACAGTCACGGCCGGCAATGCACCCGGCGTTAATGATGGAGCATCGGCGGTAGTCGTAACCTCGCTGGCCCGCGCAAAACAGCTTGGTGTTGAACCGATGGCGCGCATAGTTGCGCAAGCTACGTCAGGTGTTGAGCCGCGAATGGTGATGATGGCGCCGGTCGAAGCAGTGCGAAAGTTGTTGAAGAAAACAGGCTGGGCTGGTAGTGAAGTGGATCTAATCGAGGTTAACGAAGCATTCTCGGTTGCTGCACTCGCGGTAACTCGTGAACTCGGCTTGGATCCTGAGAAAGTAAATGTGAACGGGGGCGCTGTGGCGCTTGGCCACGCAATTGGACAATCAGGTTCTCGTCTTTTGACGACGATTCTTTACGAGTTGAAGAGACTCAACGCGCATCGTGGAATCGTTGCACTCTGTCTCGGCGGTGGGAATGCTGTGGCGCTTGCAGTAGAAAGATAAAAAGCTTTGACGCCAGAAGAACACAACAGATACGTCGGAATATCACACCTGGTCTATGCTGGTCTGATGGCTTTGCTTGGACTCGGAATGGTTGGCTTCATGATTGCCATGATGGCATCGAGTGGTGCGCCAGGCGGAATGATACTTTTCACTCTGTTCTTTGCGGCTTTCATTTTCGGCCTGACAGTGCTTCCTTCCTGTGTGGCCGGTTATGGTTTGTTAAAGGGACGAAGCTGGGCGCGAGTTGCTGCGATAATTGGAGCAGTAACAGCTGCAGGTAATGCTCCAATCGGAACTGCAGTGTGTGTCTACACTTTCTGGTTCCTCTTCAGTGAACCCGGAAAAGCAATTTTCGAAAGAAGAAATCACTTGCTTCCGCCGGGTAGACAATCCTGGGCCTACGACATCCAAAATAAACAGGCAGAGACTACTTACACTCCTCCGCCAACTCCGCCCGATTGGCGATAACCTTCGGAGTCTGAAAAACGGTGAAAGAACTGATAGGTGTTGTTGGCGCCGGCACGATGGGCAACGGTATTGCTCAAGTCGCCGCTCGGGCCGGCTATGACGTCGTGATGCGCGACGTCAGCGAACATTTTCTACAACGCGGAGTGCAAGCGATCGATAAGAGTCTTCAACGTGACGTTGATAAAGAACGTCTTGCTGAAAACGAGAAGCAGCAAATCATCAGCAGGATTAGAACGACAACTGAATTGCAGGCACTAAGCGCAGCGAGCTTCGTTATTGAAGCGATTACCGAAGACCAAAATATAAAGACAGGTTTATTCAGAGAGCTCGATCAAATTGTAAGCCGGCAATCAATTCTCGCCTCAAACACATCGTCAATCTCGATAACGAAACTGGCGGCTGCAACCAAACGACCGGACAAAGTCATTGGAATGCATTTTATGAATCCTGTCCCGGTCATGAAACTGGTTGAAGTTATTCGCGGTCTCGCAACGTCAGATGAGACTTATGAAAAAGTAAGGCAGTTATCCGAGACGTTCGGTAAGACGGCTCTTGATTGTCAGGACTCGCCCGGATTTGTTTCGAACAGAGTTTTGATGCCCATGATCAATGAAGCAATCTTTACGCTCTATGAAGGCGTTGCTTCCCGCGAGAGCATCGACGGAATAATGAAACTGGGTATGAACCACCCGATGGGCCCCCTCACCCTGGCGGATTTTATTGGGCTGGATGTATGCCTGGCTATATTGAATGTGTTATACGAGGGGTTCGGCGACCCCAAATACCGGCCTTGTCCGCTGTTGAAGAAGTACGTTGATGCCGGCTGGCTGGGCAGAAAGAGTGGTCGCGGCTTTTACGAGTACTAGTCAATGCCTACCCCGATCTTCCATTACTGTCAGAGGTGCGTTGCCCCAAATCCACTGGGCCAGGACTTCTGTGCCCGTTGTGGAACACGTTTGATGATCGTCGTCGAACCTTCATCGGCGAGATTTGAGCTGAACGAGCAGGCGGTCTCTACGGACGAACACCTTTTGGAACGAATCTCGATTTTAGAGAATCGCCTGTCCCGTTTGACCGAGCGTCTCGAACGTACTCTCGATTTGTTACTGCGTCAGGTGCAGAATTCGTATTTCGACCGCTCATTGGTCAAGACGTTGATTGCAGTTCTCAGCGAGGATGGATTTGTAGAAGCTTCAAAACTCGAGCAACTCTGGAACGAGAGATGTGAAAAAGATGCGCTTGATCAACAACAAAAGTCTCAGCGTGATGAGCTGCGTTCGAAAATATTAGCCTCGCCACCTTCCAATAACTCGAAGGCATTTGCGGATCTGGTCGGCGAAGGTTTTCTCCTTCTCCAGGACCGGCAAACGGCGATAGGCATAGACAAGCTGCTGCGGGCAGCTGACCTGGCGGACTCTAATTCCGCACTGAATCTTTTTATTGGCGAGCATTTTTTTCGCGACGGTCAGACTCAAATCGCGCGGACTTACCTCAGTCGTGCCCATCAGGCGTCGCCTGATGATGTTCGCGTTTCGCTACTTCTTGGTTTGAGTTGCGCCGATGATGGCGACTCGGAAGCTGCAAAAGAGCTTCTGGCGAATGCGCTCGAGCGCGGTGGTTCATGTTTCGCTGGTCACTACGGGCTCGGCTGGGTCCACATGATCGAGAATCGATGGCGTAAGGCGCTTTCCGAGTTCAAACGAGCGCTCGAGGTGCGTCCCTCGCCAGAAGCGCACTTCGCTCTGGCTTCGTTGTATTACAGACTCGATAGGGATGAATTAGCGCGGCGCCACCTGAGCAAAGCAATTGAAATGGATTCCGATTACCAGGAAGCATTGCAACTTCTTGCGGTTGTCTATGATCGCACCGGTCAACACGAACTTGCCCAGGAGATCCTCACCAGGGCGGGTAAAACTCGTGCTAGTGGAAAAAGAGGTAAGGGTCGCAGGCGCGAGAAGCCTTTTGCTGAAGTAAAACCGCCTTCACAAGGGCTGATCAATGGTGCAGACCAACGTCTTTCTTCGGCCGTCCGTGAGGATGCGTTGCGTGCTTTTCCTCGATCTGGCTCGGACGGACGTTAGTTTGGTAGTGACCTAGTGGAAGTTCTTCGCTGCGCCTCCTCTGCGTTCTCGGCGTCTCTCCGGTTAAGTTGTGGAATTTCAGTACCGCAGAGACGCCAAGAACACAGAGGAGGCGCAGAGATTTTAGAACCAGGATCCCACCCGTTAGCTTTGGCGCGCGTTGACAGACCCCACCTCGTCGCTATAATGCCCTTTTGCGCACACTGTGCCTGAATTTGCTGTTCGGCGCTGTGGGGAGTGGCGATGCGGATTGAACTAGCTAGTCTTGAAGAAGGTCGTGGTGATTTTAACCACGCTTATCAACCGCAGGATCTGCAGTTGGATGACGAACGGGTGACGCTATGTGGCGCCACAGAACTTCAGGGAAAGATTAGGCGATCTGGCAGGGAAGCGGTTGTTGACGGACACGTCGACTCCTGTGTTCAGGTTGACTGTGATCGCTGTTTGAAGGCGATTCAGTTTCCCGTTAGTAGCGATTTTTTGCTCGAATACATTACTGGCGGCGATTACGAAGAGAGTCAGGTTGCCGAACTGACTGAAGATCTGATGTCGGTGTCGGTATTTGACGGCGAGAGTATTGACCTCGATCAAATCGTCAAGGAGCAGATTCTGCTGGCGGTACCGGCTCGGGTTCTTTGTAAAGATGACTGTTTAGGTATCTGTCCAGAGTGCGGAAACGATCGGAATGCCGGCGAGTGCAATTGTGAGATGAAGGAGGTCGACCCTCGCTGGTCCGCGCTAAACGATTTAATGAGTGGTAAATCGTGAATGGCTCGTCTTTCGCAGTCGACCATTGATCATTTCCCATTAACATTGAGACAACGGAGCAATTATGCCAAATCCAAAACGACGACATTCGAAAGCCCGTCGGGACAAGCGTCGCGCACACGACGCCTTGCGAGTTCCGCAAACCAACTTATGTCCTAACTGCCGTGAGCCGCGCATGCCTCATCGTGTGTGCCCGAAGTGTGGTTACTACAAGGGCCGTGAAGTTATCCAGGTAGAACAGACTTAAACTTGGTACCCCATGCGAAGTCAGTCGACGCATGAAGCCCCCCTGACGGGCAAGGTCGTTCTCGACGGGATGGGAAGCGACCATGCGCCACATGTCGAAATCGATGGCGCTCTGGCTGCAACTCGTGACTTCGGCGTGGGAGTCATTCTTGTGGGGCAACCTCACAAGCTCGAGCCTGAATTGCGCAAGTGTGGTTGGCGTGGGGATGGTGATCGAGGCATTGAGCTGGTTGAAGCTGCTGAAGTGATTGCGATGGATGATCCAGTCGCAACTTCCGTCAGACGCAAGAAGAAGAGTTCTTTGAGAATTGGAACTAAGCTCGTTATCGAAGGTAAAGGTGATGGGTTTGTTTCAGCGGGAAACACAGGCGCCGCAATGGCAACGGCGAAAATGGTTATTGGAACCTTGCCTGGTGTTGATCGCCCTGCGCTTGCGGCATTGATTCCCACAAAAGCTGCGAAGCCTGTTTTGTTGCTGGACGTCGGGGCGAACTCAGAATGTAAACCGCATCACCTCGCGCAGTTTGCCGTGATGGGTGATGCGTACTCGCGTGCAGTTTTGGGAACGGAGAACCCAACAGTTGGGTTAATGAGCATTGGCGAGGAAGAGGCGAAAGGAAACGACCTGACTAAAGAGGCGTTTCCGCTGTTGAAACAGCTCAACAACATTAATTTTGTCGGTAACGTCGAAGGACGCGACGTCTTTGCCGGCATGGTCGATGTCATTGTGACGGACGGATTCACTGGCAACGTGATGCTCAAACTGTCTGAGGGCCTGACCGAAGCAATGCTGGCGATGTTGAAACGTGAACTTACTGCGACGGCGGTGACTAAAGCAGGAGCTGTTTTAGCCAAGCCGGCCTTTCGAAGTATCAAGAAACGCCTCGATTATTCTGAATACGGCGGCGCTCCTTTGTTGGGAGTACGCCGCATTGTTGTAATTGGGCACGGGCGTTCTAATGCTCGCGCGATCCGAAATGCGATCAGGAGCGTGAAAGAGTTCTCTGAGAATAGAGCAAGTGAACGAATTGAACAGGGAATTGGAGCGACATCTGCGTTTCAGTCGGTGGCGTTAGCAGGCCGCTAAACATATCGGGTTGAGTTCTGTGTGTAACGCTAACGTAGCGGCTTTGCTAACTAGAGGCTTGGCTAGCTTAGCGGCTTTGCCAACGTAGCGGCTTTGCTAACTAGAGGCTTGGCTAGCTTAGCGGCTTTGCCAACGTAGCGGCTTTGCCGCTTTCCTTGCGGAAAGCCTTTGGCTTTCCGTCACCGCCCCTAATTTCGAGGCTATGCCTCGGCGGCGCAGCCGCAAAACCTAATTGTGGCTAATCGGAAAGGCAGAGCCTTTCCGCAAGGAGTGCGGCAAAGCCGCAAAAACTAATTGTGGCTAATCGGAAAGGCAGAGCCTTTCCGCAAGGAGTGCGGCAAAGCCGCAAAAACTAATGTGGCTAATCGGAAAGGCAGAGCCTTTCCGCAAGGAGTGCGGCAAAGCCTCGAGAAAGTTAAGACGCCATGCTGGTTTGTTTGGCTTTTATTTTGTTAGTAGATACTATTACGGCTCCCTTCATACATAGAGGCAATTAATGGGAAATCAACGCGCCGGAATACTAGGGACGGGTCATTCCTATCCTGAAGGCATCTTGACGAACGCCGATCTCGCGACGATGGTTGAAACATCGGACGAGTGGATTACTACGCGCACCGGAATCAAGCAGCGGAGAAAAGCGGCCCCAGGTGAATACACCTCGATGTTTGCCGTTCGTGCTGCTCGTCAGGCAATTGAGAAAGCGCGCGTGGACGCCTCAGACATAGACCTTTTACTCTGCGCTACCGTAACCCCAGATCAGATTCTTCCTTCAACCGGGTGCATCATTCAGGCAGAGCTGGGCGCAAATAACGCTGCGGCGATGGACGTTGTGGCTGCGTGCTCCGGTTTCCTTTATGGGCTATCGTTGGCGAATGCAATGATCTTAACGGGACAGGCCCGTTACGTTTTGGTAATTGGTGCTGAGATACTGACGCAATACGTTGATTACACCGACCGGCAAACTTGTGTGTTGTTTGGTGATGGTGCGGGGGCGGCGGTTCTTGGTCCCGTTGAAGGGAATCGCGGAATCCTTGGCGCCAGGATCAAATCTGATGGACGTTACGAAGAGCAGCTCTTTTCTCCCGGCGGTGGGACCCGCCGTCCGCCGAGCAAGGCGACGCTCGATGCCGGCGATCACTTTTTCAAGATGAGAGGCAATGAACTCTTCAAAGTCGCTGTCCGATCCATGGCTGAGATTAGTCGCGAAGTCCTGCAACAGGCTGGACACTGCGCGGAAGACATCGATTTGTTCATTCCACATCAGGCAAATCAACGAATAACTGAAGCCGTTGCAGATCGTTTGAATGTGGATACCTCGAGAGTTTATTCAAACATCGCAGTTCACGGAAACACATCGTCCGCATCGATCCCGATCGCTCTTGACGAATGTGTCGAATCCGGCAAGCTCAAAGAAGGAGACCTGGTGATGATGACTTCGTTCGGAGGCGGCGCGACGTGGGGTGGAGTGTTGGTGAGATGGTGAAGTTATTTAAGATTTCAGACTTAGGATTTCAGATTGGTGATGCCTCGGGATTGGTCTACTTTTAGAGACAGCTGTGGGAAACGAACAATCTGAAATCTTAAATCTTAAATCTGAAATAGCCTTCGTTTTTCCCGGACAGGGTTCGCAATATGCCGGAATGGGAAAGGAATTGGCTAAGAATTTTCAGACGGCTCGGCAGGTCTTTGAAGAAGCGGATGAGGCGTTAAGCTTTTCAATCTCGCGATTATGTTTTGAGGGGCCCGAAGACGAACTGCAGCTGACGGAAAACACGCAACCCGCAATTCTATCCACGTCAGTTGCAGCTTTTCGTGTCATGTTGTCCGAAGGGTTACGAACGCCTGGGTTTGTCGCGGGACATAGTTTGGGTGAATATTCAGCGTTGGTAGCAGGAGGCGCGATTTCGTTGCCGGATGCTGTGCAAACCGTTCGTGCCCGGGGCCGTTATATGCAGGAGGCGGTTCCAGTTGGTACGGGCGCGATGGCTGCGGTATTGGGCGGTGAACGAAGCGCAATTGAGGAAGCCTGTTTGGAGGCGAGCAAAGGTCAGGTTTGTGCCGTCGCAAACATCAATTCCCCAAACCAGGTTGTTATCGCCGGAAATGCCGAAGCTGTAGATCGTGCAATTGAGTTGTTGAAGAGTATTGCGAAACGAGTAGTAAAGCTCAACGTAAGCGCCCCGTTTCATAGTGCTTTGATGAAGCCCGCACAGGATCGATTAGCGTTCGACCTGGAAAAGGTGGCGTTTAGCGAACCGGACGCGAGCGTTGTAACTAATGTCGATGCCCGGCTCGTTACGGCGCCCGGTGAATTGCGAGATGCGCTTGTGCGACAAGTTTCTTCGCCTGTACGCTGGTCGGAATCGATGACCTTGTTGTTACAGCAAGGGGTCACTGCGTTTGTCGAAGTGGGCCCGGGAAAAGTATTGTCTGGGCTCATGCGGCAGATCAATCGAGATGCGAGCTGCCTGAACGTAGAAGATTTAGCCAGTTTGGATGCAGTACGTACCAGGCTGAATGGCTGACCGTCTCAAGAAAAATGATTTAAGAAAATCACAGAGGAGCAAACGAAATGCCCGATCAAGAGATCGAGAATAAGGTCAAGCAGATCATCGTCGACGAACTCGGCGTAGATGAGAATGAAGTAACACCCAATGCCAGGTTCATTGACGACCTGGGTGCTGATTCGCTCGATACCGTGGAACTAGTAATGCGCTTTGAAGAGGAGTTCGGTATTGAAATTCCGGACGAAGATGCGGAAAAAATTCAAAGTGTGCGCGACGCGTATAACTATATCGATCAGCACAAGAAGTAGTGAAGTTGTAAGTCGTGAATTGCGAGTAGGTCCTATACCGATAGGGCCTATATTTCACGCATAAGTTTTCCAAGGAGTTTTAGCTTGACACGTCGTGTCGTGATTACGGGGCTTGGCCTCGTTACACCAGTCGGCAATAACGTCGAGAGCACCTGGGCCGCCCTGATGAGTGGTCGCAGTGGCGCCGACTACATAAAGAAGTTCGACACAGCAAGGTTTCCAGTTCGGTTCGCCTGCGAAGTGAAGGACTTCGACCCGCTGGCCTTCATTGCGAAGAAAGAGGCGCGCAAGATGGGCGCCTTTATTCATTACGCAATCGCCGCATCCGTCGAGGCCCTTGCTGACAGCGGTTTCCCAATGACGGCTGAAGGGAAGTTTCCCGATGATGTCTCGGAGAACGCCGGGACCTACATCAGCAGCGGCATTGGTGATTTCTGGGCCATCGAGCGGGAACACTCAAAACTACTCGACGGCGGGCCAGATCGAGTCTCGCCATTCTTCATCGTTTCCGCCATCGTCAACCTCGCTGCAGGCCAGGTCTCAATTCGCTTTGGCGCAAAAGGGCCGAACTCGGCAACTGCGACGGCGTGCGCTGCCGGTGCCCATGCTATTGGCGACAGCTTCAAGATCATCCAACGAGGCGATGCTGACTTGATGATTTGCGGTGGCGCAGAGTCGGCAATCACACCCATGAGCGTCGCTGGTTTTGCGTCGATGCGAGCTTTGTCCACGAACAACGACGATCCTGTTCACGCCTCGAGACCGTTTGAACGTGATCGGGATGGCTTTGTAATCGGTGAAGGCGCCGGAATCATGATTCTGGAAGAGTTGGAAGCCGCAAAAAGACGCGGCGCGAAGATCTATGCGGAAATCGCCGGGTACGGAATCGCGGCCGATGCCTTTCATCTCACAATGCCCGACGAGACTGGTTCCGGTGCAAGACGCGTGATGCAGCGCACGCTGAAAGACGCGAAGATCAAACCGGAACAGGTCGGATACATCAACGCGCATGGAACCTCGACTCCGTACAACGATAAGTTTGAAACGTTGGCTATCAAAGACACGTTCGGCGATCACGCATACAAACTGGCAGTCAGTTCAACCAAGTCGATGACCGGTCACTTGCTTGGCGCAGCCGGCGGCATCGAAGGTGTTTTCTCAGCACTGGCAATCCACCGCAAAGTTCTGCCAGCTACAATCAATTACTTCAATCCGGATCCAGAATGCGATCTGGATTACATCCCCAACGAAGCTCGTCCGGCGGAAGTAGACTATGTGCTTTCAAACTCCTTTGGGTTTGGAGGGACAAACGCGGCGTTGTTGTTCAAGAGGTATGAGGAATAGGCAACTTTGGAGTGCGACGGCCTGCCGTCGCTTTTTTTTCGTCTCGTAACGACAGACCGTTGTAACAAAGCGACGGCAGGCCGTCGCACTCCAAAGATCAATAATTATGAAGATCCTGGTAATGATGAAACAGGTCGCGAACAAAGACGCGATCTTGCGAATCAACAAAGAGGGGACGTGGATTGAAGAAGCAGACCTCTCTTTTGAGGTTAGTGAATCGGACGGTTACGCGTTGGAAGAGTCATTACGCGTAAGGGAAAAGCTTGGTGGCGAAGTTGTCGTTTGTTCAATGGGGCCGCAACGAGTTAAGAGCGTGATCAAAGACGCGCTGGCTCGCGGCGCAGATCGCGCGATTCATGTTCTTGGCGACAATCTAACGCACCTTTCACCTTACGCGGCAGCTACTGTGCTCGCGGATGCGGTTCGGGATGAAAAGCCTGATCTGATCATGACGGGACTTCAATCCGACGATCATGGATACGGCCAAACGGGTGTAATCATGGCTGAACTGCTGGGCCTGCCACACGCAACGATCGTCATTGAAGTTGATGCGACGCCCGAGAAGTTTCGCGTCAAGCGAGAACTCGAGAGTGGCTGGTATCAATGGTACACGTTGCCATTGCCGGCGCTTCTGACCATTCAATCCGGCATCAGTCAGATTCGTTATGCCACGCTTAAAGGTATCATGGCGGCGAAGAAGAAAGAGATTAAAGAAGTAACTCCTTCGGCTGAGTTAACTGGCCGGCCTTCGCACCAGCGAATAGAAAAGATCTATTTGCCGACGAAGACCAAACAGACACAGATGCTGGGCGATGGAGATGCTAAGGCGGGCGCCGTGACGTTGGCTGAAAAACTGCACTCAGAAGCTCGAGTTATTTAGCAGTTAACGAATAAGAAAAGTGAACTCTGGGCAGCAACCAACAACTTCACGTTTTTTAGCAAGATTTTCTGGTCCCGAAGGGACCGAAGTTAATAGCCGTGGGCGAGCGCTTTGCGCGAAGCCCATGGGAGTTAAGCAGCAAGCATGGAAGACCCTGAAAGGGTCAAACAATCAGCCCGGTTCGACCCTTTCAGGGTCGACCGACGTAACTGATTCGTTCCGTGGGCTTCGCGCAAAGCCGCTTACCCACGGCTATTAACTTTCATCCTTTCAGGATGGTTTGGTTGCGGCCTAAGTAGCGCTGCGAAGAACGTCAGTCGAACCGTTTAATCCAAAAGAACATGAGCAACGGAATACTAGTTTTCATCGAACATAAAAGTGGAACTATCAACAAGAGTTCAATTGAGGCCATTGCTGCGGCCCAGTCTTTAGGCGGACAGATCGGTCAATCGGTGACGGCGGTCGTGCTGGGTAGTGAAGCCGCTGCGAAAGAAATTGGCGCTTACGATGTGGTGAAAGTCATCCATGCTTCAAACGAGAAGTTAGCTGAATACACCCCTGACGCCTACGCCGATGCCCTCGAACAAATCGTCAAGCAGGTTGATCCCAGCTTTGTGTTCCTGACCCATACGTACCAGGTTCGTGACTTCGCTCCTAAACTTGCTGCTCGCTTTCAGAAATCGCTGATTAGCGACTGCATCAGGGCAAGAGTCGAGAGTGGCAATATCGGGTTCACCAGAAGAATCTTCCTGGGCAAGCTCGATGCAGATGTCGCGTCCGACGGTGCACCACCTGTTTTTGCCACGTTCCAAAGTGGAGCTTATCGACCTGACCAGGCGAAGAAGGGAAGCGGCGCTGCTGTTGAAACCGTTGCGGTGGAAGTCGGAGACGTTCGAATGATTCCGGAAGCGCCGTTCCAGGAAGCCAAGCAAGCAGTGGATCTCACGAAAGCGGACGTCATTGTTGCTGTCGGTCGCGGAATCAAGAGCAAGGACAATCTGGTGCTGGCCGAAAAGCTCGCAGAAGCTTTAGGTGGCGACCTTGCAGCATCGCGTCCGATCTGTGATGCAGATTGGCTTCCGATTGATCGACAAATTGGATCGTCAGGTCAGACGGTAGCTCCAAAACTTTACATAGCGTTGGGGATCTCAGGCGCGATTCAGCATCTCGTTGGCATGAAGAACTCGGGAACGATTGTGGCAATCAACAAAGACCCCGAGGCACCCATCTTTGACATTGCGGATTATGGAATCGCTGGAGATCTGTTTGAAGCTGTGCCTGTGCTCACTGAAGAAGTTAAGAAGATCAAGGGTCTGGTTTGAAAATAGGACCTATTGGACCCATAGGACCTATTTGGTCTGGTCGGCCACCTTCACCATCTCCGCCGCAACCTGATCCGGCTTCCACTGATTGTCTCGATAGACTTTCACAATCTTACCATCCGGGCCGATGATCACAGTTCGTAGGCCGTGAACGATCTGATCATTGTCCTGAAAGTAACGAAGTCCAAAGTATTGAGCGACGCCTTTGATTTGGTCTTTCGTACCTGTAGCAAAATCCCAGTGCTCGAAAGTTTCGCTTTCGTACCGCTCAGTGTGTGCCGAGCCATAACTGCGTAGGACCTTCGGGGTGTCGTACTCAGGATCAATCGTAATGCTCAAGAGATGAGTCTTTGCGTAAGCGTTTTTGTCCTTCTGCAGCGCACGATCAACTTCAGCGAAGTTGGTGCTCATCAGGTTGCAATACTCTGGCAGTGGACAGCGAGTGTAGATGAATGTGAGCAGCAATGCTTTACCGCGAAAATTGTGAAGACTAATTTCCTTACTGTCCTGGTTTAGCAGTCTGTAGTCAGGGACCTCATCGCCTTCTTTGGCTTCAGGAACCCCGCTCGTACCCGATGAGTCGGAACTCTGGCGAGTGATTGCGACATTTTCCAGCCAGGATTGAGCACCATCCACGACCAGCGTTGCGCTTATCTCATCGCCTATTGCCAGAAATTGTAGAGCGGATTCGTCGGGTAACATGAATGGCATCGTCATCGCCGGCATGAAGTTTTTGATCTCTTCGTGAGCGACGGTCACAAGGTGTTTGTCCACTTCCACAGCCACTACTTTGCCTTTGAGGTCAAAACGCTTTTCGTTTGCCGGCGAATGACGGCGGCAAGCGGTGGAGGCGATAAGAACAAGTGCCAGGATGATCGAGAGTTTCTTCATTTGGTGTTTTGTTGGAGTTTGTCGTCGTAGAGACGCTGGTAGTTCCAATAGTTCGACATGACCTTATAAACGTAATCTTTTGTTTGGGAGAACCCGATCTCCGGAACGTAACGGTCTGCATCGGTTGATTTTGAACGAGCTATCCAGCGGGCCAAATTATCGGCGCCACCATTGTAGGAACCGGCGACGGCCTGTGGCTGATTCGGAAACTGCTTGAAGAGATTTGAAAGATACTGGGCACCGAAAAGTATCGCGGTGTCCGGCGAATAAAGATCATCCTGCGAAAAGTCTTTCGAATTGAGTTGGGTTGCGATCTCATTTGCCGTTGAAGCGATGAATTGCATCATACCTCTCGCAGCCGAGACAGATTTGACGTCTGCCTGGTAACGTGACTCCTGCCTGATTATGGAAAGCACAAAGCGCGGATCGACGTTTCTTGACGATGAGTGTTTAAGCAACGACTGGCGAAAGGGTGCGGGATAGAGAAGCTCGACCAACTCACGAGGCGCCGCTTCCAAAACGTAGTCGGCCGGTACCGTTTTCCATACCTGCTCCGCAAAGCGGACCGAGCGGTTCGGCAGACCGCCGCGTAATGAATAAACGGCCAGCGTGTATGAATCGTCTGAAGCAACGAGGACGGATTTCTGCGTTGTATCTCGACCGGCGAATATCTCGGGCATTGCTTCATCATACAAACCAAGCTCAAAGAGCGTCTCACCTGGTACCGCATGATTTGAATCGGTACCAGCCTTAAGACTGGCGAGTTGAAGCTGTGGAAGTTTGTAACTTGATGACGCAGTGTAGGCACGGCGAAGGATCTCGATCAGATCTGCGCGGTTTGTTTTATCGTCAGTTAGCCGGATAGCGCTTTGCGCGGCAACACGTGCCTGTTCGGGTTGACCCTGAGTATCCGCAGTCCTTGCGGCAGCAGCCAACGCATTGTATCGATTGATTACCAGTGCTCGGGTCTTCTCGTTCGCAGCCAGGGACAGCAAGTGTTGGGTGGCACGGTTTCCGTAATATTCGTTGCGGCCGTCGGGGATTTCGAGATAGGAACTGATTGCTTCTTCAGTCCGACCAAGTTGTTCGAGAGCGACTGCTTTAAGAAAAGCAACTTCTGACTGAGTTGTGCCACCACCTACTTTTGTCCCACCCAGGTCGGGAAACTTGATGAGTTCGTCGGCATCACGAGTCACTGCGAGCCACGAGCCTTGAGCAAGATGAATTCGGAGTTGAGCGAATAATGCGAGTGCGCCTCCAAGATCAGTTTTGAAACGAGTGCGGGTTTGCTGAATCCAATTCAGGGCTTCAGCGTAACGACCGTTTTCGTGAAGCGCATCGATTATGTTCAGGTACGGCCGCTCCGGATTTGGGGCGTCCGGAAAACGACTAATAAAAAGTTTGTAGCCTTCGATCGCATCGTCCACGCGTTTTAGCCGGAGATAACTGGCAGCAAGTGAGGGCAGCGCGTCTCGAGCACTCTGGGACTGGGGAAACTGATCCACCACACGCTGGAACAATTTCAGCGCGTCTTCATATTTGCCTTCAAGGTAGAGCCCACGTCCCAGTTGATAAGTGGCGTTCGGTACGGCGCCGCTCTGAGGGTTGGCATTGATAATTGCCTGGTAGTGACTCCGAGCTCCGCCGAAATCGCGATTGAACTGATAAACCGAAGCACGGAGCAGGTGATCGGCCTCGGTTAGTGGAGCCGGGGGAATATCACTTTTTTGAGCGAGTTGGTCGAGTTCGCGAACCGCTGCAAGCGCGAAATCATCTGGTCGTGAAGCGTCGGGCATTTTCATCAACAGCTGAGTAAAAACATCGCGAGCTTCCTGATACTTCCCATCGCGCAAGTAAGCCTGGCCCAGCAGGAGCGAGATCTCGCGAACCAGTGCGGGCTTTTGAGATTTTTGGATAAATTTATTCGCCGCTGCGATAGTTGCGGAGTTGTCTCCACTTTCGAAATAGCTTTCGACCAGTCTCAGATTCGCAGCATCATGGAGGAGTTCATCCTGTCCAAGATTGATCAGGCGTCTCAGATCCTCACGCTCCAAGACCAGGTCGCCGGTGGAACGTGCAAGCCGCGCCATGTGCCAGAGAGCGTAAGCCGACAGCGATCCGTTGTTGGTCACGATCTGCTGATAGTTCTTAACCGCAGTCGAAACGTCGCCGGTGTTCTCAGCTACACGGCCAAGCAGATAGTCGTAACCTTTGGCACTGACCAGCGTGGGATCTGATGCGCGAAGCTTTTCGATTTCGCCGCGGGCAGAACTCCAGTCTTGTGCTTCTATGGCCGAGCGGATACGTCCGCTCGGCTCAGTTGGCGTTTGCGCAAATAAGGAGGTGACTGAGACAAGACCGACAATCAGTGTGGCAAAGATTCGAATAGCTCGCGAGACGATCATATGACGATTATCTGGCACGTAATCTGAAATGACAAAAGGAAAATGATGATGCGTCTTTTGAATAGTTAGAGGATGCTGAAAGGAAGGCAGACCTCAGCCAAGAACAAGTTAGGAAGGGCGGTTTACCCCCGCTTGTACCGGATCTAATTGGTCGGGAAGCAGCGGGGGTAAACCGCCCTTTCTAACTTGTTCTTTGTTGAGGTTGTATTTTTCTTTCAACAGTTCTGACGTCCATAGGTGAGAGCCGCTACTAAAAATTGAATACTCGTTGTAACCTACGAATGCAAGACAGTCTAAATCAACGAGGTAGATCCAGTAAATTGATTCCAAACTCCAACGTCGCCGAACGAGCGCTCTTGTTAGAAGGTGCGGTTGTCGCCAATCAAATCAAAGAAAGAGTAAGAGTAGAAGTTCAACATCTTTCGGCAACTCGAAACCTTGTTCCTTGTCTAGTCGCCATTCGTGTCGGGGAAGATCCCGCGTCGGCAGTTTACGTCCGAAACAAGATTCAGGCTTGTGCCGAAGTTGGAATACGATCCGAGCATCATGCTTTGCCTGATGCTACGACAACCGCCGAACTTCTTGATTTGATACGAACACTAAACGCGCGCGACGACGTTGACGGCATTCTGACGCAGCTGCCTTTACCAGCACACGTCGATGAAACACTCGTGATCGAGGAGATCGATCCACGCAAAGACGTTGACGGATTTCATCCAATAAATGTTGGACGACTCGCATTGGGACGTTCTGCGTTCGTGCCGTGTACACCAGCCGGGATAATTGAGCTTCTCGATTACTACCAGGTTCCTATTGGTGGTTCTAACGCCTGCGTCGTTGGTCGGAGCCAGATTGTGGGTCGCCCGATGGCGCAGTTACTCCTTCAGAGAGACGCGACCGTTACAATTTGCCATTCACGCACTCGCGATCTGGCAGCAACAACGCGTCAAGCAGACTTGCTTGTGGTTGCAATCGGTCGCGCCGGGATGATTGGTGCGGAACATATCAAGCCGGGCGCAACGGTCATTGACGTAGGCATGAATCGTGTGACGCAAGCAGAAGAAGTACTTGAGCTGTTTGGCGATGCTGCAGCAAAGCGTTTGGAGGTTCTAACGAAAAGAGGCGCGACTTTGGTGGGAGATGTGAAGCCTGTCGCTGCCATGGAGATTGCGGGTAAATTCACACCCGTACCGGGGGGAGTGGGACTATTGACGGTGGCGATGTTGATGAAGAATACCTTGACCGCGGCAAAGCTGCGTAGAGGAATGTCCGATATGCTTTAGCTTGTCGCGCCGGTCAGAACCGAATCGCGGTAGCGTCGGGTCCTCAACCAAGCGAGGTCGTTGCATTCGGCGGACCGGACGCTACCGCGATTCGGTTCTGACCGGCTCACGACAAGCTAAAGGAAGCTCTGATTAAGTACGATAGGCTGTTAGCCTGTCGTGGTTTGCCTCAACAATATGGCGAAGATCGTCGACAGGCTAACAGCCTATCGTACTTAATCAGAGCTTCCTAAAGCATATCGGACAAACTAATAAAGCATATCGGACAAACATGCTCCGTGTCGGATTAACCGGATCGATTGGGGTTGGCAAATCATTCGTAGGATCAGTCTTCGTCGAACTTGGATGTCGATTGCTTGATGCTGACGATACTGCGCGGGAAGTTGTGTTACCCGGCACTGAAGGTCTCAAAGACATCGTGAATGGATTCGGTCCGGAGGTCTTGCACTCCGATGGCGCGTTGGACCGAAAGGCGCTGGCCTCCATTGTTTTTGCCAACGAAGAAAAGCGGCAGCTTCTAAACGCAATTCTGCACCCGCGAATCATTGAACGGCAGGACGAAATACTTCGTGGTTGGGAACTCGACGATCCAGACGGTATAACAATCGTCGATGCCGCGCTGATGATTGAGTCAGGCGGTTACAAGCGTTTCGATAAATTGATTGTTGTGCATTGCCGACCGGAAGTTCAACTTGAACGGTTAATGCTCAGAGACGGTTTGTCGCTTCACGAAGCGCAAGAGCGAATCAATTCGCAGATGCCGCAGAGTGAGAAACAGAAATATGCAGACTACCTGATCGATACGTCAGACGGTTTTGAGTTGACGCGCCAGAGAACAAGAGAGGTTTACAAGCAGTTAATGGACATCACCCGACGACAAACATGACTGATGTGTCCGTCTCATTCTCACCGGGCTTCAGCCCGGTGTACGTGTCGCAGGAATGCACACCGTTTCAAACGGTTTATGGTTGACGCGGATTCGAGGTTCTGTTCGAAGGGTGAAATTCGGAAAACCGTTTAAACGGTTCCGGGACGAGTGATGAACTAGCACCGGGCTGAAGCCCGGTGAGAATGAGACGAAGCGCCCTTTGATGAGTAACAAGCCTTCAATCTTCCAAAGAAAGCGTCACTCGTCGATGGGAGTGTTTGCTGCGCTGGTCGTGGTCGCGTCTTTACTATTCGCCGGCTGCTTTACGGATACTGCGCCATCCAGTTATTACGGGAAGATCGTTGTGCCTCGTGTGCAGGAGTTTCGGTGGAGCGATGGTGGATTACCGCAAACATTTGACCCGGCTTTTGCAGCAGCGCCGCCAGATACAGATGCCGTTCGCGCGTTGTTTGAAGGCTTGACCGAGTATGACCCAGTCACTCTCGCTCCGCTTCCAGCAGTCGCCACACGCTGGGAATCATCGCCAGATGCTCGGGTCTGGACTTTTTACTTGCGCGAAGACGCAAAGTGGTCGAACGGTGAAAACGTCACCGCGGCCGACTTTGTTCGTTCGTGGCAGCGAACCCTAAAGATTGGTCCACTGGCTCCGCATACCGATCTGCTTTCAAATATTGAGGGCTCCGGCGCGAATCCTGCCGCACCAAATGCCGAAAAGCAGCATAGGTCGATACCAACGTTTGGAGCCGAAGCCGTTAGCGATCACGTGTTGCGCGTGCGTTTACATGAAAGCGATGCGGCCTTTCCGGCGTTGGTGGCACACCCGGTGTTTCGTCCGGTTAAAGTGCTGGATGCAAACACGACTAGTCGACTAGAGGCTGATCACCTCGTCTCGAATGGAGCGTTTCAACTATCCGGCAAAGATGGTGATCGGGTGCTGCTGGAGCGTGCAAACACCTATTGGGATGGTGCCTCAGTTTCATTACAAAGGGTCTCGTTTATCGGTAGTGCGGACGCTGAAGATGCTCTTGCTGCATACCGAACGGGTGACGTGGACGCAGTTACAAATGCAGCTTTTGAGCCCCTGGCACTTAAGCTTCTTTCGGGTTACAAAGACTTCCGCCGGTCCACCTTCGGCGCGCTTACCTACTACAGTTTCAATACCTCGCGAGCCCCCTTCGATGACGTCCGCATCAGGCAAGCCCTGGCGATCGCAATTGATCGTGAGCGGGTGAGTCAGGATCACCTGGGAGGCGCGACTGAAGCTGCCGGAAAGTTTTTTCCAAGCGAGATGTCCGGTGAAAAACCAGTCGTCAACCAGGACGAGCTGATCGAACAAGACATCACGGAGGCTCGAGCACTACTTGCTGAGGCTGGTTTTCCGGACGGTGCAGGGTTCCCGACGATTCGCTTACTAATTAATCGAAACGATCAGCAACGGATCGTGGCTCAGGCTATTGCAGCGATGTGGCGGAGTGTCCTGGGGGTTGATACCGAAGTCGTTATCAAGAATTGGGATGAGTATGAAATTGCGGTTAGGGCAGGGGATTATGATGTGGTTCGTCGAGGAATGGTAATGCAAACGACCGATGAGCTTACGAATCTTCGCATGTTGTTTGAGCGCGAGACTGTTCCGATGATTGCGAATTCTGTGGTGCCCACAAAGCCAGGCGACGTTGCGAAAGCAGAAGCGCCGGTTGCGACCACGGAAAATGAAGCTTTAAAAGAATTACGCGCCGTTCCCATCTATTTCGCCTCATCATTTGCGCTGGTGAAACCTTATGTAAATGGTTTTGGCGGTAATGTTCTTGATGCGCCGTCGTTGAAACGCACCAGAATGAATACCGTCTGGACTGAACGACAGCCATGACCATTCGTCTTGACACTGAAGAGACTCGTGAACATGCCGCCCGGGTTGTTGCAAGTGGCGGCGTTATTGCTTTCCGAACCGATACGTACTATGGGTTAGGCGCAAATCCTCTAAACGCTAAAGCAGTTCAACGGATCAGAGCGATAAAGGGTAGAGACGAGGGAAAACCGATTCTGCTTTTGATTGGCGAACTGGCAGAGGTCAAAAGATTGACTGCGTTTGAACCGCCGCTCTTTAGAGTTATTGCGACTCATTTATGGCCAGGACCGCTGACGATCGTTTTACCAGCGATTAAAGCTTTGCCTTATGAGGTGACAGTTGGTTCTGGTTCTATCGGACTTCGCCTCCCCGATGACGATAGTTTGCGAGAGCTTCTTATGAATTGCGGCGGCGCGTTGACGGCAACCAGTGCGAATCCATCGGGCAGTGAACCAGCAACCTCGGCGCTTCAAGTTGCTGAGTACTTTTCGACCGGGATTGATTTGATCATGGATGGAGGAGTAGTCACGACGACCCAACCTTCCACTGTGATTGATGTGACTTCCGACCCGCCGCGGATCATTCGTGAGGGAGCGGTCTCAAGAGTGGAGCTGGAAGCAATTTCAGGTTTCGAATGATTCCAGAGTTTTTGTCCACAGATTTCGCAGATTACACAGATTATCTTTTGAGCACCGAAGCGACTCTAAGTCCAATTTAAAATCTGTGTAATCTGCGCAAACAACAACTGCTTGTTTTTTAGCAAGATTTTCTGGTCCCGAAGGGACCGAAGTTAATAGCCGTGGGCGAGCGCTTTGCGCGAAGCCCACCGGAGTTGAGCAGCAAGGATTGAAGACCCTGAAAGGGGTCAAACAACCAGCCCGGTTCGACCCTTTCAGGGTCGGCCGATGTAACCGCTTAGTTCCGTGGGCTTCGCGCAAAGCCGCTTACCCACGGCTATTAACTTTCATCCTTTCAGGATGGTTCGGTTGCGGCCCTAAGTCGCGCTGCGTAATCTGTGGATAAACTTAATGCGTCACCGTCAGATTCTTCACGAAGCTCCAGTCACCACTTGCATCAACGTGAATGTTGCCCACGTTCTTCTTCGCTATGACGACGTTTGATTGATACCAGAGTGGGAACACAGGGACTTCGTTACTCACTATGTTCTGAATCTTCGTGTAGAGTTCCAGTCCCTTTTGCCGGTCCAACGTATTGACCGCTTCATCAAGCAGCGCATCCAGTTCTTTGTTGCTATAACGGCTACGATTGCGCGAAGGTCTCGTTTGGGTGGGAATCTCAGAAGTCGCAAACAAGTCTTTGTAGAAGATCGGATCCTGATTTCCGCCGACCCACTGTGTGTATGCGATCTGGAAGTTCCCTCGACGCAGCTCATCGAACAGAGTGTTCTGCTCCGGCGTTTGAATCTCTACCGGAATTCCGACCTCTTTCAAATAGTTCTGAATCACGCCAGCATATTGGCGTCCTGAAATGCTGCTTCCTGATAACTTGTAAACGACCGGTTTATCAAACCTCATCTTCGGACCGTCGCCGTCTGAATCTTTGAATCCGGCTTCGTCGAGTAATTTCTTCGCCATCGCCTGATCGAACGAATAAGTATGTCCAGGAGTGTAGGACCACGACTCTTCCGGAATTATTGAATGAGCAATCTTGCCGTACCCCTGAAGCAGGTTCTTGATCATACTGTCGCGATCAACCGCGTATGCGATTGCCTGGCGGACCTTAAGGTTATCCAACGGCGGGGAAGAAGTATTGATGGTCAACAGAACAACATTGGATCCAGGGAAGGCGTCTACCTGGAGATTCGGATCTTGTTGCAATAGTTTCACTGCATCGGGAGACAAGCTTGTAGGCATTGGTGCGATATCAACCCGTCCTGCCCGCAATTCAGCCTGCAGTGCGTTCATGTCTGATATAACCCGCACACGAATCGAAGGAATTTTGGCTGGCCCGTCCCAATATTCGGGAAAGCTTTCTGCGTCCAGCACCTGTTGCGCATTGTCGTAGTGAATGAACTTGAACGGACCGGTGCCTACCGGATGTGTTTTCTCTGCCTCATAACTGTCTTTCGGAATGATTGAAACCGGAACCAGGTTGGACAGTAAGCCTACCCAGGGCTTAATTAACGTAACAACGACTGTTTTTGAATCGGGAGCTTCGACGCTTTTTATGTAACTGTGTTTATCGTTTCCGACGCTTTCATAAAAGCTTGCTGATTTGGCGAAGGAACTCGAAAAGACCAGGTCAAGCGTGTATTTCACATCTGCTGAAGTTAAGACGCGTCCATCATGAAACTTAACTCCCTCATGCAGGGCAAATGTATAGACGGTGCCATCGGCGGACTGCGCGATGTTTGTAGCCAGCTCGCCGACGTAGTCAAACTTTGCATTTTTCTTGACGAGCGAATTGAAAAGCAGTGTCCGAATGCGTTCACTCGCAGCGTCTACCGATGGTGAACCGATCGGGTCGATGGTCCGGATATTGTCTCCGAGTGCGATTACAAATGCATTGCTCTTGCGACGACAGCCGCCGAGGACAAGCAGACCCATCAACAACGTCAGCAGAATTAACTTCGCTGTCCTCACTTGACGGTGCCTCCATACGTGTAGTTCAGCTTCGAATTGAGTGCATTAATCTCATTGGATAGGGCTTGAAAACGTTCGAGATTGAGTGGGAGTGGTGGCGCTGCGATCGCTTTCGTCGCCCCAATGCGTTTGAGTGAACTGCGAATACGATCGGAAGAGATAGCATTCTCCTTCGCTGCGGTTAGCAGTGAACGATAGCCGCGACGGATTTTCTCGGGGTCCGCACAAATCAGTAACATGTCTTCACCGGCATTGAAGGCCCGCACGACGGCATCCTCAATCTCGCAGTGCCGCGAGATTGCTCCCATCTCGAGATCGTCGGTTACTACGAGGTGTTGATAACCGAGTTCTTCGCGTAGTAGCTCCGTCACGATCCCATAGTTGAGTGAAGCAGGTTCCAACAATCCGCCGGTTGTCGCTTCTTTAATATTGATGTTGGGAAACCCGCCATGGCTAACCATCACGCACCGAACGCGATCATCGCGTCGTTGGAACAACTCGATGTAAGGCGCCAGGTCTTGCGCTATGAGGTCGTCGTGGGAAAGCTTCACGATCGGGATCTCTTCGTGTGAATCAACTTCACCAGCGCCAATTCCTGGAAAGTGTTTGAGACAGCCGAGAAGGCCCGTGCCCTGAAGGCCGCGCATGTAAACCGTTGTGTAGCCGAGTACCTCACCAGGCGATCGTCCAAACGAACGCGAATAAAGCCCATTTGAAAGCAGATCGCGGTCGTCGGTCATGATCGACATCACAGGGGCAAAGTTCAGGTTAAAGCCAAGCATGCGCAAGACCTCGCCCGTAACGCGGCCCAGCGATCGTGCGGCTGCCAGGTCACCGTGCTGACGAATGGTCCTCGCGGATGGCATCGGGGTGAAGATCTTCCGTAGCCGGTCGACCAAACCGCCTTCCTGATCCACGCCGAACAGTGGTGGAGTTGCTACAAGATCTCGGACACTATCCAGTAATGTTCGTAGTTGTTCGGGTCCAACAACATTGCGGCCGAAAATAATTACGCCACCTGGCTGAACTTCCTTGATCAGGTCACGAGTATCGTCGTCGAGTTGTGTTCCCGGAAGACCGATGAAGAGGAATTGTCCGATTTGTTGTTCCAGCGGAAGTGAATAGAGTGTATCTGCTGTCATTTAGAATAATGATTTCGGATGGTATTAAAGACGCGAAAGTTTAACATAGTCAGCGGTGGGTTGTTCTGAGTTAGTTGAGTAGTTAAATAGGTCATATAGGTCATATAGGTCTTATAGGTCCTATACTATTTCATTTATCTTTCGCCACCGACGTAGTATAAGGATCAGGATGCCACGCGAAATTACCGATCGGGATCGCGTTGTCGAAGCCGTTAAGAATCTCGCTCTCACTGCCGAACTCTTCGAAGAACAAAACGGGAAGCCAAAGTACGCCGGCGACCTCGAAGTGATCGTGCACGGGCGCGACTATGGAAACGGCAAACAGGTGGGGCCCTACGTTCGTCTGCTCTCCTTTGACCCGGGCGAAGAAATCGCTCACCAGGGCGAATGGGGAGGTAATACCTTCTACATTGCCGTTGAAGGCCCATTAGACGTTTACCTGCGTGACAACGAAGGGCCCAAGAAGATCGGCCATCTTGAACCGGGTACCTGTTTTGGTGAGATGGCTGTGCTGGCGGGAATTGAGCGTAACGCCACGGTCTCTGTTCCCGATAACAGCAAAGCCATTGTTCTTGAAGTTACTCGTCCAGCACTGCGTCTGCTCCGCAAGCTTCCAAAATTCGGTCAAACTCTCGATGAGACATACCGGGCCCACGGGTTCGGCCGCGTCCTCGAAGATGTTTCAGCCACTTCCGCTAAACAATTAAGTCAACCTCTCATAGAGCAACTGCGCGAGTCAGCGCGTTACATGGTCTACGGGAAGAACCATGTGCTTTGTCGAGAGAATGCTCCAATCGAAAAGTTGATATTAATCAAGAGTGGCTGGGTCAGGCGTTCGATGGGTATTCCATTTCATGCGACTTCGCCTGAGGTTGTTATAGGGATGGGCGAAAACATTGGAGTTGACTTTCTCGGGGAAGGTTACTGTTTAGGTCTCGAAGGATTACAACAAAGCGGTAACTGGAAATACAGCGCTACGTTGATGGCCCGCAGCGAGGTGCTCGAGGTTCAACTCTCGACGATCAAGCCTCACCTTCGTGACGAACTCCTCGCCACGCTTTCCAGGTTTGGTGATGCAGACAAATCACTGCCTTTGACGCTCGAGGCAGTGCCAGACTTGAACGCGTTGCGATCTACTGAAGAGGAAATCGCAACTGGCATTGTCGACGGCGCGAATCTCCTGGTGATGGACATGGATCTGTGCGTTCGTTGTGGCAATTGCTCGCTCGCCTGCCACAAAATGCACGGCCAGTCACGACTCTTGCGCCGCGGAATACAGATCCAGCGGCCAGTCTCGCTAAACAAGCAGCGACTTCAACATGCGCTGCTTCCGCAGGTTTGTATGCATTGTAAGGATCCCGAGTGTTTGACCGGGTGTCCGACTGGTTCGATCTTCCGTGCTCCACTGGGACATGTCGATATCGATGCAGCCACCTGCATTGGATGTTTCGACTGTGCGACCCAGTGTCCCTACGATGCGATCACCATGGTGCCTCGCCAAACGGATGTCGCTCGACCAACATTTCTTCAGAAATTGTCTAGTGTGTTTGCGCTTCGCCCACCGGCGATTTCAACGCCGGCGACGTCGGATGATGTCGTAGCCATCAAATGCAACCTTTGCGTAGACACGCCCTTAAATCCAGATGGGGCTGGTCGCCAGAGATATTCGTGCGAGGAAAACTGTCCCACCGGCGCACTGGTCAGAGTTAATCCGATTGAATACTTCACTGAGCTGGGCTCCACGCAAGGATTCACGTTCAAAGATCAAACACATGCGATCGGTCGGAATATTCACAAGAGCGATCCTTTAGCGCGCGCCTGGAACATTGCGGGTGCAGTGCTCGCGATTCTGGCTGCGATCGCTACGATTGTTGGTCTCGAAAAATACGGCTTTGACGCTCCACTTGGAAACACCTGGTTAACCATGCGCTGGTTGACCGGAATCGTGGGACTAACGGGCGTTGCAGCGGTCATGACTTATCCGCTGCGGAAACAGGTGTATAGACGACGTGCAGGTGCGCTGAGGTATTGGATGCTGGCCCACATTTACCTGGGAGCGGTGGCAGGCATTGTCTTGCTCCTTCATGCCGGTACTCACACGGGTGGTCTCTTAACGACACTGCTGTACATCGCTTTTGATGTAGTCATCTTATCCGGCGTGGTTGGCATTCTCTCCTATCTGATCGCACCGCGCATCATGACACGCATTGAAGGTGAGCCCATTCTGGTGGAGGACCTTCAGGGTCGCCAGAAAGAACTGGCCATCGAACAGCAGTCAATTCTCGAACGGAGTCAAGGATGGCTTAAGGATGAAATAACCGAAAAGATCTATCCACGATTTTTGTCCAAAGGATTCTTGTTTCGCCAGTTGATGCATCGCGAAGATTTGAAGGCGCTGCTTGCCGAAGCTCGTGAAGAATTTAAGGACCGTATTACCCGCGTTGCTACCGACGACGAGCGTGAACTACTCCTGGACGCGTTAGAAACAGCGATTACATTACGTCGTGTTGATGCCCTGCTGTTATTGCATCGGTCGCTTAGGTTTTGGATTCCAGTTCATGTCATTTCCACTGCGCTAATGCTGGCATTGATGGCTGTTCACGTCGTGCAGGTGGTCTTTTTTAAGGTGTAATGTCCGACGAACTTTAGTTTGTCGTGCGTCCCAACATCAGTCCTGGATATTCAAGTATGTCGTAGTCCTGTGAAGGTCAGTGACTCGACGTACGACAAACTAAAGTTCGTCGGACAAACTGAATGAAAAACCAGTTCGTCATAATCCGCGATGACCTGTTAACTGACCCCGTAACTCTGGTCAGCGACGGTGTGCTTATTGGCCGCCTGATGGCGTGTGAAATTCTGCTGAACCACCCATCAGTATCCCGAGCTCAGGCGGGCATTAAGGAAATCGACGACAACTATTATCTCTTCCCGCTGCGACCGAATAATCCCGTCACTCTCAACGGCAAAGCCATTGAGGATAATCAGGCCCTGGCTGCGGGAGACATTATTGGTATCGGTCCTTTCCGGTTAACCGTTGATGACACCGACGAATCGCTTGTAATTCGCGTGTCGCTCCAGTTTGGAACGGAGATGCCGCCGGCTGACGCCAGCAGTCCGGAGTTAACTACTAGTCATCTCGTCGCTCCGGTCGAAGGAAAGAAACCGGCAAAGCCTCGTGCTGCTCCGATACAGGGTACGAAGACGTTGGATATCTTCTGGGACAAAAGAATTCGCGAAGCGGGAAAGATGGTGCGACATTCGCCATTGTTTCCCAAGGGTCAACGCCGCTCAGGCAAGGCCCAGTACAGCTGGTTAAGTACTTCCGATCTGCAATCACGTTGGCCCGGGTCGTTGTTTGTCTGGTCCGCAATAGTTATCGCGATTCTGTCTGTGGTTGCTGCATATGCCTATGCGAGCGCTTACACGCCGGCGCCGTTATCGAAGAGTCACAGTGAAATTCTGATGTCGATGAATCCGCCCATCGCTTTAGAGGCGAACGCTGGTTCGTGTACTGGTTGTCATCGCTGGAAAGGAGCAATCGAACAGCGTTGTGCCGAATGTCATAACACAGCCGCTTTTGTCTCCACGGTCATTAAGCCACATGAAGCGGCAGGTATTGGCTGCGTTGATTGCCATACTGAGCATAAGGGAGTTGATTTCAAACCTGCTGAATCTGCGCTGATAACCTGCACGGTCTGCCATAACGACAACAACAAACAATCATTCAACGGCAAGCACGTAGGCACTCCACATGGAGGCACTTTCGGTTATCCAGTTGTAAATGGTGTCTGGAGTGTGAAAGGTGTCGACGACGATGAGTGGGCAATGAAGCAGATGCCAGTTACGCGCCTTCCAACGGATGATGATCAGAAGTGGAAGAGCAAACAGTTTCACGCGCTCCATTCCGAGCGTGTAAAGGTAGTTGCCGGGTTACAAGGCGACGCACAGGGACGATTGTCTTGCTCGAGCTGTCACAAGTCGTTCACTCCTCCGGATCGAGAGACACCTCGAACGACTTGCGGGCTTTGTCACAACGGATTAGTGCCGGAAGGAACTAATCGACCACTGATTTCAGACTCCCAACCTAACTGCACGTCCTGCCACGTGCAACACATCAAAGACAGACGACGGTGGGGGACGTAGCTATTGGCTGATTGAAGACACCACCAGGCTTTAGCCGGTGGTACATCAACTTCGCAGCTACAAACGGTTCCAACTGTACGGAACACCACCAGGCTTTAGCCGGTGGTACATCAACTTCGCAGCTACAAAACGGTTCCAACTGTATGGGACACCACCAGGCTTTAGCCGGTGGTACATCAACTTCGCAGCTACAAAACGGTTCCAACTGTATGGGACACCACCAGGCTTTAGCCGGTGGTACATCAACTTCGCAGGTAACAATAGGACATCATCTTAGTTTTAGAAATTGAGCTACCATCAGCCGATATGCAGTTCAGACCGCCTAGCTAAGAAGTTGAAGAACCACCGGCTAAAGCCTGGTGGTGTTGCGTGCCATGTACTTTCCTTATCTAGTTGTGAAATTGAAGAACCACCGGCTAAAGCCTGGTGGTGTTGCGTGCCATGTACTTTCCTTATCTAGTTGTGAAATTGAAGAACCACCGGCTAAAGCCTGGTGGTGTTGCGTGCCATGTACTTTCCTTATCTAGTTGTGAAATTGAAGAACCACCGGCTAAAGCCTGGCGGTGTCCCGTACAGCTGGAACCGTTTTGTAGTTGCGAAATTGAAGAACCACCGGCTGAAGCCTGGCGGTGTCATCACCCCGCAGGTTTGTGACACGGAACACAGTCGTTTGAACCGGGTACTTTGCCTTTGAGCGCAGGTCTAGCAGCCAGCGCCTTGTCGTGACACAAGTTGCAATTCAGGTGATAGGCGACTTCGTTCGTGAGTTTTGTTGGTGCCGGCTTGTCGGGATACTGGATCGTCGGCATCGGTGCGCTGTCGTCTCCGGCCTGGAGGTGACAGGCTCGACAAGTCTTCACGGCCTTAGAATTAGCGCCCGCAAGTTCTTCGGCCGTCAAAACGGTTGTCCGTTCTGAAGTCTTTAGCGGTGGTTTCAAATTGGCGGCCGGCTGGTCCGTATGATGACATTCAACGCACGTTAGAACTGCCGTTCCATCCGGACTGTATTTCTTGGTGGCGTGGTTCTCGTGATTAAAAGCAACCTCAGCATACTTGTCAGACTGGCTGTCTTTAGAGAGAGTGACCTCCTTCGGTTGGGTCTTGCTCTCTTTCTCCTGGAGGGCTGAATAAGTCGGAAGTGTAACGATGCCGATACAACCAAGAACCAGAACTATGATTAATGTTAGTTTCATCAGCGTTCCTTTGTGCGGGAATGTCCGATATGCTTTAGCTTGTCGTGTGATTCCAAAGTGGCCTTTTGAAATCTGGGTGCTTGTCCCGAACTCGACAAACTAAAGTTCGTCGGACAGGAAGTGGGGGAGTGCTGAATCTTAATTAGCAGTAAAGAAACGTGTCAAATTTTTATTTGGAGTGCGACGGCCTGCCGTCGCTTTGTTACAGCAGGATCCTCGAGTGCGTGACGCTTTAACAAAGCGGTAGCAGGCTACCGCACTCCAAAGCTGAAACTCGTTCCCGTATGGCATCGTTTACAACTATTAAAACCGAGATCACCGCCAAACGATCGCTTGCCGTTATGACACGTCGAACAATTAGCACCGCGACCCGCGGGGAAATGTTCAAATGGTCCAGGCGAACTAACCTGCTTCGTCTGCGGCAGACCGGCCGTGACTCGATGACAATCCTCGCAAGCTAGTCTTTCTTTCGAGCCATGTCGCGCGTGACTGAATGAATACCGGAACACACGCGAATTAGCACTTGTCGGTGTGTACGCTCCCTGACCATGGCAGACAACACACGAAGCAATCTCGCGACCGGCGTTGGACTTGCTATCTGGTTTATGACACGTGTAACAAACATTATGCGCAGCGATGTTCGCGGGTATCGATAAGCCAAAACCGCGGTTCACCAGACCGGCATGACAACCATTGCAACCTGTTTGTGGCTTCGCAGAACCCTGCATGTGCTGCGCGTGATCGAACTTCACATTGAAGCTTTCTTTAAAACTTGCCGGAAAGTTTTTCAGTGGAGGTCGATTGCCGTTCACATCAATGTGACAGATCGTGCACATCGGAATCTGAGGTGTAGTGAATTGACCGATATGACAGTTCTGACACGCGCTATGGCCAGGAAACTTTGGAGCGGCAGAGTTATCTGTTCGCTGGTGACATGAGTTACAACCGAGCGAAGCGTGCTTTTGACTGTTATGAAGGAATTTTGAGTAATCGACTTCTGGTCCCTGCGCGTTGCGAGGAGTCGGGCTAACGACAAAACCCACGAAGAACACCAACGAGGCGAAAAGGAGACGCTTCATTTGATGTCCTTTCGCTTGAGCGGCGGTCGCTCAGCAATCAGGTAATGACTTGCCGGTGGATCGAGACTCCCGACATTTGACGTGTGGCAATAGGCACAAACAAACGCTTTGTTCTTATCGATGGCGACGAGTTCTTTGTTGAGGTCCTCGCGAGACCCAACCTTGTTGTGGCATTCAGTACATGAAGTAATTGGAACGTCAGGCTTCAGTCCCCGAACTGTGGCAGACTTTGTAATGTTGATGTGACAACTAGCGCAGTCCGCCACGTGGTTCTGCTTTGGGCCGCCGCCTTCATGCATGAACTTGAGCGAGATGCGCGTCGGTGCACTCACAGAAATAAATGCTGTCGGGGCCAGTTTGTGACAACCAGCACAGTTTGTCGCAATCGGCTCTTGCGATTTCCAGTGACAGTTGAAACACGAATCGTGTCGCGATGGAACGGATTTGAATGTCTCGGCTTTAGGTTGAAACCCGTCGGCCCATCCTGCCGCTGGAGGCTGTGGTACAGCACGTTGAGAGTGGCAGATTTCACAGTTGTTGTACGTTGGCAATTTCTCGTCTGCCGAACTCTTTCGTCGTGCGTGTGCGGCGAGATCATCGTGCTGGGAGCGCAGGCGTCCCCGCCTGCCCGTGTCCAAGTCAAGCGTGATTGGGAAACCAGCAGGCGGGGACGCCTGCGCTCCCAGGACGGCGGTCGGTGAAGGTCTGCTCCCTTTGAAATTCAGTAGCGCGATGACGTCTTGATGTCGATCGTGAGGAAACTCGATTGTGAACTCAAGCTTCAGACCCGGATTTCGAAATGGCAGTCGAGCCTCATCGCGCGGGGAAGTCTTTATGTGACATACCGAGCAAATGATTGGCTTGGCGCCTTTGAAGAATTGAAGTCGATGGCAGCTTACACATGCTTCATGACCAGGATAGTCCGTGATATCCGGGTACGTTGATGTTTGTTGCCAGCGCGGCGTGGGAATTTTGTGGCAGGTGTCGCAAGCCGCCTGATGTTTCTTTGTGCTATGGGAAAACTTCGAGTAATCAACCGGGGCCGGAGTTGGACGATTGCGCGATGATTGCCTCTGACCTCCCAAGCCTTCGATATCCAAAAACGCGACGACAGCAAAGCACAACGCGGCTAAGACTTTTTGTTGGCATGTAGTCATCGGAGTTATTTCTGACAAACGGGAACGGGCTTCTCAACCGCCACGCACTTCACGAGTCGATCTTTTTTATTCGACACCTGGAAAGGTGTTTCCGTAGCAATGTCACCTGGTTTGATTTGCACTTCACAATTCCAACTATCCAATAACGCACCGACTTCAATTGGGAGTAGACTCGTCAGGACATAGGCGCCCGGTTCCAGATCAGTGAAATATGCCGTTCCATTTCTATCGGTCATCGTTGACAATGGGCGTGCACCTGAAGCCACTTCGGCCTGCTTCAAGAGCGCGTCCAGGGTGTTTCGCCGATCTCGATAGAATCCCTCGCGAAGCGGCCGGGGCAAATTGTTTGTGAGCCATTTTCGTCCGATGTTGCTCTGGCCAAATTCCTTTTCACCGGCCGTGTATGCACTCACAAACTCGGGAACGGCCTTTGGTCCGCTAAGAAACTCTTCGTCGATCTCCCGGCAATAAACAGATTCACAGTCGCCGACCTTGAGCCACTCTATCAACTGCTGACTCGCTCCGAGTTTCGAATAAAAGCAGTCGCGAGAGACGTACGGACTTTGGTCCGCAACATCGATCACTGACTTGTTTTGTTGAAGAGTTCCTTTGAGCAGATAGAAACGCTTTCGGGCGAGTCCTTTGGTCGACTCACCAATTTTGACCCGCACACGTAAGCGTAGAACACCGGTTGGTTGTGTTGGGTTCGATGTTTGTGAATTGCCCTGCTGAGTTAGGAAAAGAAAAAGAACAAGGAGAACCAGATAGAAGGGTCGATAACATCTTCTCTGCGCTTCCTCTGCGTTCTCTGCGTCTCTGCGGTTTTTAAGTGCGCTCGAATTCTTAACCGCAGAGACGCAGAGAACGCAGAGGAAGCGCAGAGAGTTATTGCAAGACGTTAGTGAATGTTTCATCTTCGCACTCTCGGTCTTAAAGATTCGGACTCCGCGGGAACTTCAGAAACGGTAACCGCACACCACGCACGAAAACTTGATCGGAGCGAATTTCAGCAGGCGCAGAGTAACCATTTGCTCCGGCGGCGCCGATCAAATCGTCCTGGTCAACACCGTCACCACTAATTCCAATCGCTCCAACGAGCACGCCGTTTTTGTAGAGCGGAACACTGCCTGGAAAAACTTGTATGCCGTTTGCCAGTCCGGGAATCGAAGTGCACTGAAAGAGCGGAACAAATGGAGGCGTAATCACCGAAACCAGATTTGCCTTAATGATCTCGAGCTGCAACCCGTCGTTGAACGGACTCCATTCGGTGATGGGAGTACTAAACGGCCCGGCAGCCGTGTCGTTAATTCCATCGGGGAAGAATGGCCTGTGTAAGAAACCATTTGCGCGATCAGTAAAAGCAATTGATCCATCCAATTTCAAACCATCAGCGGCAGCTCGGTCGACGAAAGCACCAAACCCGGCGGCGCGCAATCTTGTCGCGGCATTTGCCCCGGAGAAGAAAGCGGCCGTTCGCGCTTTTTGCACCGCGACGTCGAATCCAAACACGGGAGCATCTTGTTGTCGAAAAAGTCCGAGCACCGCTCCTTCAGTGTCGACCACTGCCATCGTTACTCGTGCATTGCTGCCAAGTGGTTGACGGATTGCGGCCCGGGTGATGTTGGCTTGCTGGGCGGCGTGCGAAATTATTGTTTGTACGTCAGCAGCAGTCAGCGCGTTTGTTCCCGAGGGTGCGGTGCCGGCGATGAACGGAAAGAATCGCGTATCAACTTCGCCGCTAATACCGCCAACTACCGCGGGTGTGAACTGCGAGTCAGGCGCACCACCTGCGGGAAAGAAAATAGCTGGAGCTACCAGGCTGGCGAATGGAATTGTCTGCGGCGCAGGTGGATTAGAAACGTTCGTATAAGGCAAACGAATCCCGTCAACCAGGATGTTGTCGCCTCGAATTAGTGGCGGCGCCTCGTAACCCCTCACTGCGGAGGCTGCAATCAGTTCTTCAAAAGGTTGGTCGTCGTCGGCTGGGTCTCTATCGACCGTGTAGAGACCATCGCCTTCAATACCTACGCCACCCGCCGGCTCGCCATTCTTATAAATTGGAAGTCCACCCGGATCTCCGGACAGTCCGAGTTGACCATTGGTGCGATTAATATCTCCGCAGGGCAGTGATGAAAACTGCACGCCGTAAAGCGGACCAGCCGGACGAAAACTGATTCCCGGCGGAAAATGTTCCTGAATGATGAAGCCGGCAGTTCGTGTACTGAATGCATTGCCGTGAGTGCTAAAGAAGGCGGCCGTTTCGGCCTTAGCCATCGCTGCCTGTGACGATAATACAACTGCGCCTTCAAGACCTCGTCCCAGAGTGCCAACGCTGCGAAGAGTAGTTGTTCCCGGGCTGCCTGACATCGCAAAGGACCCGAGTACGTTCGCTTCACGGTCCATGACAATTATAGTAACCGGATGATTCAGCGCGGTTGCTGCCGATGCGGCCTGCGCGATGATCGTTTTGACATCGTCTGCGGTAAGCGTTGTTGTTTTCGGCAGGCCCGGAGTGCTTACGAGCGATTCAACACCGGGAGTAGGCACCGCATTCAGGTCATCAGGAGGGCCGCCACCGACGTGGCCAATCGCCACACGAACTCGATTACTGGTTGTTCCCTGATACTTGATTCGTACGAGAACATCACCGGCATCGGCCATATTCTCATTGAGTCGCAGAATAATTGACGTCGCCCAGGGTTGGTCCGGAACAGTTGCCACCTGTTCGACAGTCAGCGCGTGAAGATTGTGGTTTTCGTCTTCGGCATCGGCAGTGACAGAACTCGCAGCCTCTCCGATCTGAAGATGCAGGTTCATCGCGAATATCATTATGCGAGTCGCAGAGTCTGCACCGAACTGGATTGAAACCGTTGGGGTGAATGGTTCGCGTTGGTGTGTGACTGAGTCGAAAGCGATTGCCCGCGTTGAATCTTCGCGACTGATGAGGACGGGTGCCGCGAGTTGGGCCTTAGCTTTCTCGCTTGTCCAAAGAATCGATGCGATAAAGATAGCGCACACCAATCCTGAGATTAGCCAGGGAACTTTCGCTTTTAGTTGAAGCAGCATCGGCGAGAGCGTCAAAGCCGTACAACGTTTGAGCCGCGAGGTAATTTAACACAAACAGAAGAGCGGTCAGTGACATTTAAAGGTTTTCTCTGCGCTATCTCTTTTGGAGTGCGACGGCCTGCCGTCGCTTTGTTACAGCGTCATTGCTCAAGAGGCTTACTGTGACAAAGCGACGGCAGGCCGTCGCAGTCCAAAGAGATCGAAAATTCTTTTGCTTCCGATGGATCGTATGTTACAAGGCACAGACGTATATCTTGGCTATCCTTTCTGGAAGCGTGCTTCATTCATTTTTGCAATCCCTGGCAACCTTGGTTTTGATCTGCGTCAGTTGTGTCTCAATCTTTGGACAATCTTCAGGCCGCCTGGAAGGCACAGTGAAGTCGTCGTCAGGATCTGCAGCAGCCGGCGTAATCGTTTTGGCAACGGATCAGGTAACGGGTCATTCGCTACGATTCCGGACCGCGTCAGATGGTCGTTACTCTTTTAAATTGCCACCTGGCGCTTATCGACTGAGCGTCGAATTGCCCAACGTCGCACAATTCGACAAAGACAAGTCGTATGGAGAATTCGCACTAGTTAAGGGCGACACACTCGAAAATGTAATCATCGAATCCGGTAAAACTACACAGATCGACTTCCTGCTCGCAGCTCCTCAACAAAACAGCAGCCCGCAACAACAGCGGACAACTCCCGATCGCTGGCGCATTGAATTTCCCGAATACGATCGTTACGGGGACCGTGGCGCTCGCGGCAGAGACATTCCTTTCAAAAAAGGACATTGGTGGGATCCTTACAACCAAAGTGTCTTAAAAGGAGATTACCCGATAAAAGGCGACAAGTTGTTCATGATCTTGTCGGCTGTGGACACCACATCGATTGAGCAGCGACGCGCACCTACACCTTCGGATGTAAGCAGCGCCGATCCGTTGAGCGGCGAGTTTTTCGGACGACCAGAGCAACTTGCGGTGAATGAAACCCTCCAATTCACTTTCGAGTTGTTTCACGGAGATACGACTTTTAAGCCACGTGATTGGGCAATTAAGTTTTCACCAACCTTCAGTATTCCAAATTATCTGAATGCGCGTGAAAATGGAGTAGTGAACATCGACGTCCGCCGTGGAACGAATCGAACGGATTGGCATGCATCACTTGAAGAAGCGTTTGGTGAAGTAAAACTGGCGGATGTGAACGCGAACTATGATTTTGTTTCGGTGCGCGCTGGCATCCAGCCGTTTGTCTCAGACTTTCGCGGATTCATCTTTTCCGACAACAACCTGGGTGCTCGCGTTTTTGGAGCGTTGGACAATAACCGGGTGCAGTTCAATGCCGCTTACTTCTCAATGCTCGAGAAGGACACCAACAGCGGCCTGAATCGCTTCGACACTCGCCATCAAAATGTTTATATCGCGAACGTCTTCCGACAGGACTTCATTCGCAAGGGTTACACGATCCAGGGAAGTTTTCACTACAACGATGATCGACGCAGCGTCGAGTTTGACCGCAATGGTTTTCTTGTTCGTCCGGCCGCGATAGGCGACGTGCGGCCGCATGCGATCAAAGTCGGGTATCTCGGCGTTAGCGGTGACGGACATTTGGGTCGGTTGAACCTGAGTCATTCGTACTATTTCGCTTTTGGACATGACGAACGAAATGAGATAGCAGGAAAGAGGGTCGAGGTTAGATCAAATATGGCGGCCCTCGAGGCATCAATGGATCGAGATTACCTGCGCTTCAAGGGCTCGTTTCTCTGGGCGCAGGGCGATCAGAATCCAACCGATAACCGGGCGACGGGTTTTGACGCGATCTTTGACGACCCTAATTTTGCGGGCGGTCAGTTTTCGTTTTGGGTGAGAAATGGAATTCGTCTCACACAAACTGGAGTTGGATTGGTCCAGCCTAATAGTCTTTTACCCAGTTTGCGCAGCAGCAAGACTCAAGGCCAGGCAAATTTCGTCAATCCAGGGATCTTTATCTATAACGGCGGCGTTGACGTCGAACTCACGCAACGGATCAAGGCCGTATTCAACGTGAACTTCTTGAGGTTTCATCGAACCGAGCCGCTCGAGTATGTGTTGTTCCAGAATCGAATACGTCACGATATCGGAATTGACTATAGCGTTGGTGTTGCTTATCGACCGTTTCTGATTAACAACTTCACCTTGAACTTTGGTGCTGCGGCTTTGCAGACCGGGCGGGGCTTCCGCGACATCTTTACCGATCGTTCGCGCAACTGTCCGGCGAGTGTGGGAGACTTTTGTCAACCTGATGTGATCAGTCCAAACAAAATGCTGTACCAGTTATTTGGACAGGCCAAGTTGGTGTTTTGATTTTTACTCTGCGCTTCCTCTGCGTTCTCTGCGTCTCTGCGGTGTTGGTAAACGTAAACGCCTAGTTTCACCGCAGAGACGCAGAGAGCGCAGAAGGAAGCGCAGAGAAAACCTCTGTTATGAACCGAGCCATTCTTATCTTGTTTGTTCTAAGCATTGGAGCGACACCATTCGTGATTGCTCGCTCGATCGCGAACCAACAACCTCCTCCCCAACCGAAACTCGAAGGTTGTGTCTCTTGTCATGGTCTCATTGAACCAATGCACAAGTACGGCACAACCGAAACACTCGACAAACTCAAGGATGGAAAAGACGCTGTTGGTTTAAGTTGTACCAGCTGCCACGGTGGCAATCCGGTTCCGACGAAGACTAGTAACGATCCCCAGGAGATAGAGCGCGTAAAAAGGCTGGCTCACGTACAACCACGATTTCCAGCGTCCTGGCGTCGAGATGGGAAGTATTCAAGTGCAAATCCGGAACGTACGAACACATTATTAGCGAAAGAGGGCTGGGAGTTCGTTCGTTTTATCAATCCGGGCGACTTGCGTGTGGTCTCGAAAACGTGTGCGGGCAGCGCGTGTCACGACGTTGAATCCAAGAATGTTGCACGAAGCATGATGACTCACGGATCGATGTTGTGGGCCGCCGCTCTCTACAACAACGGAAGCTTTCACCTGAAAGATGCGCGCTTTGGCGAAAGCTACAACGCCGATGGACAACCGCAAACCCTATTACAGAATTCAACGGAGGAGCAACGACGAACGAAAGGCTTTCTGAGTCTTCTCGATCCGATTCCGCGTTGGGAGATCTCTCAACCAGGAAATGTTCTCAGGGTGTTTGAGCGAGGCGGAAAAAGACGACTCGAGGTTGGTTTGCCTGACAAAGATGAGGATCCGGGCAAACCTGACAAGGGACTGAGTGCCAGGGGTTTTGGCACTGCTCAACGTACTGATCCGGTGTTCCTCGGTTTGCAGAAGACGCGATTACTCGATCCAACACTTAACTTTCTCGGAACGAACGACCATCCGGGAGACTATCGTTCGTCGGGTTGTTCTGCTTGCCACGTGATTTACGCAAACGATCGCGATCCATCACATTCAGAGTTCTACAGTAAATCGGGCAATCTGGGTCGTTCACAGACAGCCGATACGAATATTTCGAAGGATGAGTCTGGCCATCCCATCAAACATCAGTTCACCAGTCAGATTCCGTCATCGCAATGCATGGTTTGTCACATGCATCCCGGCACAAACATGGTCGCCAGTTATCTCGGCCTCACGTGGTGGGACAATGAGAGTGATGGCTCACGCATGTATCCAGCGAAGCAACACAACCCGAGTCAGGATGAGGAACAGCAGAAGCTCGACAGGAACCCTGAAGGCTCAAGCTTGCGCGGGTTGTGGTCTGATTTTGACTTTCTCGCTAACAGCGGAACGCCGGCATTCAATGCACTCTTACGCAACACTCAGTTTGCTGATTCACATGGGCATGGCTGGATGTTTCGAAAAGTGTTCAAAAGAGATCGAAAAGGGAACTTGCTTGACGGGAAAGGCAATATCGTTTCACCAGACGACCCCGACAAGTTCAACAAAGCAGTTCATCTCAACGACATTCATCTCGAGAAAGGCATGCATTGCGTTGACTGTCACTTCCGACAGGATTCGCATGGTGATGGAGTCTTGTATAACGAGCCACGTGCGGCGGTTGAAATCAATTGTGAAGATTGCCATGGCTCAATTCAGCAACGGGCGACTTTGTTTACTTCCGGTTTCGCTGCCGGTGCAGCTACCGGTGCAACAGCAGAACGACGTAAGTCTCAGAATCAGCCACTGATTGGGCAGGATCTCACGCGGATTCGCGTTCGCGATGAAAGTGGTGCCCGCGTACCGCTCTTCCAAAGAATCACGCGCGACCGAAAACGTAAGGATGAAAAGGGGAACGATGTTGATCTGAAGACCGGTGACGTTGTTCAGAACTCCATGGTGGTGCCAGGCCGTTGGTGGCGAGTGCCGCAAACAATTGACACTGTGACTCCAGGCACTCGCGATTTCAATCAGCAATCGCAATACGCAAAGACGATACGGAAGGACAATACAACCTGGGGCGATGTTCCGACGGATGGGAATCAACTTGCCCATCGCGACAACAACATGACCTGTGTTGCTTGTCATTCTTCATGGGTCACGAGTTGTTTTGGCTGTCATTTGTCAATGCAGGCAAATCGTAAGATGCCCAATCGCCATAATGAGGGAACGACATCGCGCAATTTCACGCAGTACAACTTTCAGGTACTCCGCGACGACATCTTCATGTTAGGTCGAGATGGTACGGTGACAGGAAATCGCGTGGCGCCAGTACGTTCGTCGTCTGCGGTTTTGGTTAGTTCACAGAATCAGAACCGGGAGTGGATCTATTCTCAACAGCAAACAACATCGGCGGAAGGCTTTGCAGGCCAAACGTTCAATACACATATTCCTCATACAGTCAGAGCCACAGAGACGAAAACCTGCAGCGATTGTCATGTCTCGCAGAAAAACGACAACAACGCCTGGTTGGCTCAGTTGCTTTTGCAAGGAACAAACTTCGTGAATTTCATGGGCCGCTATGTTTACGTAGCAGCAGATGATGCTCTTGAAGTTGTCGTTGCTGCTGAGCATACGGAGCCCCAGGCAGTGATTGGCAGCACGCTACAGAAGATTGCTTATCCCGATAACTACGAAGAGTTCCTGCGAGAGGGAAGTGAGTTGAAAACCGTTTATGAGCATGTAGGAAATCCGCGCGTGTTACAGGTTCAATTACGAGGTGAGTACGCGTACGTGGCAGCCGGCGAAGGTGGTTTGCGCGTCTACGACGTCGCGCAGATCGATCAGAAGGGGTTTTCTGAACGAATCACGACTGCTCCCGTATCACGATTCGGTCAGAAGTTCTGGGTCAAGACCAAATATGCGACAGCTGTCGCAGCGCCGACAACACTGGCAGTCGATCCCGCACGCTGGCGTGTTAAGACGGATGGTTCAATGATCGATCCGATCAGTGCTGCTGCTCTAAAAGGTGATGCTCGAAATCAGTTGGTCAATCAGGAACAACCAATTCATCCGCTGTACGCGTATTTATATGTGGCTGATAAGTACGAAGGTTTGATTCTGGTGAATGCCGCGACCCTTCTTGATGGCGATCCACTCAACAACTATTTGAAGCGCGCACTAGATCCCGGGAAATATCCACGCGGCGCCTTCAATCCCGATGGTGTTTTGAATGATGCGAGCAATATCACAATTGCCGGCGTTTATGCGTACATTACGACACCAGGTGCGCTCGTTATCATTAACATCAACGATCCATTGAACCCGCGCGTTGTAAATCGGATTAGTTTGCACGGACCAAGAGCGGTGGCGATGCAGTTTCGCTATGCGTTTGTTGTCGATCAGGACGGGATGAAGGTGATTGATGTAACAGAGCCGGAACGCGCGCGACTTGTAGCCGGAGCGAGCCTCCAACTCTCGGATGCTCACGATGTCTATGTTGCGCGAACTTATGCGTATGTCGCCAATGGTAAGGACGGCATAGCGATAGTTGATGTCGAACAGCCGGAGCATCCTCGTTTGGATCAGAGCTTTAATGCGGATGGCAAGCTGAATGATGTGCATCAGGTGAAGGTGGCAATGACTAACGCGAGTCTGTTTGCTTATGTCGCTGATGGAAAGAATGGACTTCGAATACTTCAGCTGACTTCGCCTGAAACCATGTCGGAGTATGCTGGGTTCAGTCCGCGACCGAGACCGGAGCTGATTGCGTCGTTCAAGACTAAAGGGGAGGCACTTGGTATTTCGAAAGGTTTGGATCGTGATCGAGCCGTTGATGAGAGTGGGAACCAGGTTGCAGTGTTTGGTAGAAGAGGAGCGAGGCCGTTCAACTATGAAGAGATAATCAGGATGCTGAAGACTAATGATGGACAGGGTGATTGGTTTAGAGTGAGTGATCGACCGCTTTCAGTCTCAATAAGGTAAAATTCATTTGCAACAACGAACAAATGAGGAACGGTCGCCCCGTCGAACAGAAGTCCCAACCCCTAACACACGAAAGCTCTTCTGTCGGAGCGCGTCCGTCCTCGGCCGCCCCCGTCCAACAGGACCCTGGCGATTCTCAATTCTGTCCAACTCAGAATCCTTCGTAGTTACTGACCTCTGATCGATGGGGGCGGCCGAGGACGGACGCGCTCCGACAGAAGAGCTTTCGTGTGTTAGGGGTTGGGGTTCTGTCGGAAAGGGGTGGTCCCTGTGTACTTGTTCTTTTGCTTCGAGCCCTTTCTAATTTCATCACAGCAGCTCATTGCGCAACTTCAGCAATAGATCCTTAGCTTCTTCTGGTGTTATTGACTCAGACGCCTCTCTGATCTCCTCAATCACTCTCTGATTCGCCAAATCAAACAACGAAGCCTGGGCCGCAGCTTTTCGCCGTCCAACTCTTGCCGCAGCTTTCTCGAGGGCGCTGTTTGCTGCGGCCGCCTTTGCAGCCAACGGTTCTTCTGCTGGAGTAACTTCTTCTGCAAATACATCCAACTCATATCGCTCCAATCGCGCCAACACTTCACGCGCGTTTGCCAGAACGACAGGTGGCAGCCCGGCAAGTCGCGCGACTTCGATCCCATAGGACTTCGATGCGCGACCGCGTTCGAGCCTGTGCAGAAACACTACTTCACCTTCGCGTTCGGTTGCAGTGATTTGATAATTCTGTGCACCCGGAAGCCTTTCTGCCAACTCTGTCAGTTCATGATAGTGCGTTGCAAAAAGCGTTTTGGCTGCGTGCTCAGCGGAATCGTGAAGATACTCTGCAACGGCCCAGGCAATCGACAGCCCATCGAACGTTGCAGTACCGCGACCAATCTCATCGAGAAGCACAAGCGAACGCGGCGTCGCACTGTGAAGAATTGCCGCGGTTTCCGTCATCTCCACCATGAATGTCGAACGCCCTCGCGTCAGATCATCTGAAGCTCCAACCCTTGTCCAGACGCGATCGAGTAGCGGAAGACGTGCTCGCTCAGCCGGAACGAAACAGCCCATCTGTGCAAGAATGCAGATAATTGCGGTTTGACGCAGGACAGTACTCTTTCCGCCCATGTTCGGACCGGTAATAATCAAAAGCCGATCAGTTGAGTTGTTCAAATAGAGACTATTCGGCACGAACGGGTCTTCGCTGAACGCTTCGATGACCGGGTGTCGGCCTTGAACAATCTCCAGGTCATCGCCGTCGTGCATTACGGGTTTGACGAACCGTTGTCGAGCTGAAGTCTCTGCGGCTGAAGCAAGTGCGTCGAGCGCAGCCAATGCCCGAGCTGTCATTTGAATGCGTTTGGTCTCGCCGGAAATCTGTCGACAGACTTCGGTAAACAATTCCGTTTCGAGTTGAACAATGCGTTCTTCAGCGCCCAGAACCTTCTTTTCCCAATCCCGGAGTTCGGGAGTTGTGAAGCGCTCAGCATTCGCGAGAGTCTGCCGGCGTTCGTAATGCAGTGGCGCTCTTTGCGCGTTGGCTTTCGACACTTCGATAAAGTAACCAAACACACCATTGAATCTTATTCGCAGATTTGTAATGCCACTGCTACTGCGTTCCGTCGCCTCCATTGCCGCGATGAACTGTTTAGCGTTCTTACTGACTGCGCGAAGTTCATCAAGCTCAGGGGAATAACCTTCACGAATTGTGTCGCCGTCGCTCAACTTGATCGGCGGATCGTCGTTTATAGCTTGCTCGATTAAGGTGCGAACGTCTGGAAGCTCATCAGTATTCTCAGCAAGCACCTGAAGAAGTGACGACTGCAGACCGGTTAACACACTTCGGATCTCCGGTACTTGATTGAGTGAGCGCAACATCGCTATGAGATCACGCGGCGTCGCGGAACCAAGACTTATGCGACCGAGCACACGTTCCAGGTCTGCAACTTCTTTGAGCAACGTGCGCAGTTTGTCTCTTAAGCGGTGAGACGAAACCAGATCTTCAACCGCTGCTAAACGCGCCTCGACTTCGCCTCGTTTGACGCACGGTCGCAAGAGCCACGAGCGAAGCAAACGACCACCCATGCCCGTGACTGTTTGATCGATCACCTGCAATAACGAGCGTCCACTTCCGCCTGCGAGCGATTCAACCACTTCGAGGTTACGTATGGTTACGCTGTCAAGCACGAGATGATCCTGCGGCTCGAAGTAGATCAGATCGGTGACGTGTCGTGCAGCCGCGCGTTGTGTCTCTTGTGCATACTTCAGACATGCGCCGGCGGCTCGGATAGCTTCGTCTTTCCTGGTTAGTCCGTATCCGTCAAGAGCCTTAACTTTGAATTGCTCAAGCAGAAGGTTCTGGCAATCGTCTTTTTGCCAATGCCAATCGTCGAATGGAGTGAGCGTCGATGCGATGCCATATTCATTTGCCGACATAGGGCTGGGTTCAAGTGCCTGACCCGATTTCAGTGGCAGAGGCGATGTCTGAAGTTTGCCGGACAGTCCGGTCTTGACTAACGGCGCCAACGAGGCAGGGAACAGAAGCTCCCGAGGAGCAAATGACTCGAGATCCGAACGAATGCGGGCCCAGGCATCGCGACCTGTTTCCTGCGTCACTCGAAATTCGCCTGTCGAGATATCGAGAAACGCGGCGCCAACCGTTTCGCCCGCGGTGCAGACAGCTGCGAGAAAAACCGACTCACGTGCTTCAAGCAGCTGAGGATCGATGGGTGTGCCGGGTGTAACGATCCGAACTACCTCACGACGTACCAGCTTTTTTGTTTTGCCCGCCTCTTCCGTTTGTTCACAGATAGCGACTCGATAGCCTTTTCGAACTAAGCGCGCAATGTAATTAGCAGCGGAGTGATGCGGGACGCCACACATAGGAATGGGATTGCCCGATTCTTTTTGGCGCGCGGTTAGGGTGATCTGAAGTTCTCTCGAACCGACGACAGCATCGTCAAAGAAGAGCTCATAAAAATCGCCAAGTCGAAAGAACAGCAGAGTTCCCGGATGTTGCTGTTTGAGTTGCTGATATTGCCGCAGCATCGGCGTTGAATTTGAAACGTTCATATGTGAGTAAGTGGCTCGGAATAATGTCGGATAACCTTTCGTTTGTCGAGCGCTAAAGAGGGCATTTCTCTGCGTGACCTCGGCGTTCTCTGCGTCTCTGTGTTTTCAGGTACGCGCAGCCGGCAACACCGCAGAGACGCAGAGGTCGCAGAGAAGACGCAGAGAGAAACCCGATTACTAAACTTGCTCGATTTATGCTAAGTTGCACGCCCAAATAAACACCGAACGCAACCTTGATTATCGAATTTGAGCGACACATCAAATACAACTCGACTTCTGACTAACTCTTTACGAGAGCATCTCAAAACTCTCGAATCCTTGCTCGAGACCACGCTAAATGATATCGAGCGGTCGGGTAGAATGATTTGTGACGCCCTCCAATCCGGAAGGAAAATACTGCTCTGTGGAAATGGCGGCAGTGCTGCCGACGCTCAGCACATTGCTGCCGAGCTTGTCGGGCGGTATGAAAAGGCCCGGCGTTCGTTTCCAGCTATTGCCCTAACTACCGATACGTCAGCACTGACTGCGTTGAGCAACGACTTCGGATTCGAAGACGTCTTTGCGCGGCAAGTGATGGGTTTAGCCCAGTCAGGTGACGTTTTAATCGCGATTAGTACGAGTGGAAGGTCACCAAACATTTTGAACGCAGTCGCAAGAGCACGCGACGCAGGATGTCGAACGATTGCATTGACAGGCGCCGGCGCAGAGCCGTTGGCCTCTGCATGCGATGTTGCGGTGATCGTTACAGCAACACGAACTTCGAGAGTTCAAGAAGCGCATATCACGATCGGGCATCTCTGGTGTGAAATGGTTGATGCGTTGGTAGGCTGAATAGGTCAAATAGGTCCTATAAGTCCTATAAACAAACAAAACACAAAACACAAAACACAAAGATCAATTTTCTTGACACCCCATCGTTGTGCATTTAGTCTGTTCGCACGAAATTTGATCAACAGTTCAGCGATGTGCAAGTCTGCATTACTTTCCTAAGTCGCTGAAGTAGTGGGTAGTCAGACAGGGTCGCCCAGACTGTGTTTACGCGACAGCTGGTTTTCTATTTTCTTTTTATCTCTTGCGTTGCGGATTGATCACCGGGATTAGTGCGAGACTTACCCGACTTGTGTCCCGCCAATAATTCGTTCACTGAAATTTGATGTTGCCACAAGAGCGCCCAACTAAGGCAAAGGTAGACTCAAAAACCTACCCTTTAGTCGAGAACCGCGAACAAGGATCACATCCCAACGAACTCGCCCTCATTGCGCTTAGCCACACACAGCTCGAGCACCGCCTTTACCTGGCGATGTTAGCCTTTGTTCACGAAGAAGCATCAACAAATCGTTTTACTGCCCGACATTTGATGGATCTCACCGGCGTCAAGAGTCTGAGCACCATAAGGCGTGGGCTGGAAGGATTACTCATTAAGTTAAGTATCGATAAGAATGATGGCAACGGTAGCAGCCGCCGAGACCATGCACACGAATTCCGCGCTTATTCCCCAAACGAAATCATCGCACGCCGTAGAGAAAGAGGAAGCTGGGGCTTAAACACTTACGCTCAGGAAACTCCCGGCGATGGTAACCACGCATTCAACCGAGCAATCGCTCGAGTTGCCGCGAATCCAATGTTGAGCCGGCGTGAGGCTCAGGTAGCGCTTTTCTGTGTTCAGGGACTGACGAATGCTGTGATCGGAGAACGGCTCAGTGTCAGTGAACAAACCGTTAAGTTTCACTTGCGGCACATTTTCTTGAAGTTCGGTGTGAAGAGAAGAGCTGAATTGATTTCGAAGTTGTTGATGTGATCGGATGTGGACCGCAGCCGGCGACAAACTAAAGCTCGTCGGACATTTTGAAAACTAAACGCCGTCTCGCGTATGAGGCTTCCCCGGCGCGCCGGGTGTACGACAGGCTGTTAGCCTGTCGTGGTGTGCATATGGTGCGCACGACAGGCTAACAGCCTGTCGTACAAATCCGGGGTTTCGATGTGTGGCCGCTTCCTGCAAGTGAAGGAAGAACATGCAAGGGCAGAGGTGTCTCCAATGAACAGTCATAACGTTAGAAGCGAATCGATGATCAAGAAATCCGCCAAAAAGAAGAAGCGAAAGAAGAGGACCGCCCTTGTCGTGTGCCGCGATCGTAAACAGTTTTGGACTACTCAGACGCAGTTCTGGCAGTGGGTGAGGGAAGGCATTGTGATTAAGACAGGGGACCAGCCGTTGCGGGGTCTCTTCAAACGTGAACATGAAGAGCTTTTAGTTTTGTTGAGTAACACCGTTTTGAATCTCGCTCATCCAAATCACATGCGTGAAGCGTTGTTATCGAGGCGTGTAGGGATGGCCGGGAAGTGATGTCCTCTTTAAATCTTTTTACAAGGGTAACGGTTTGACTCTCCGCGTCTCGGCGTTCTCTGTGTCTCCGCGGTTATGGTGAATCGCAGAGACGCAGAGAACGCAGAGGCGCAGAGAACACCGAGGGCACCAATATGATTTATCTTTACAGGTTCTTTTGTTTACTGATTGATGTGACGCTTCTTTTGTCCATACCTTGTATAGCTCAACAACAGGCGCCCAACCCGGCCCTCACGTCGGCATCAACAACGACTGCGTCAGTCGTTCCTGATGATGCTCGCTATCGCATTGGCCCGGGCGACGTGCTCGACATTCGCATCTACAACCGTCCAACGCTTTCGCGCGATGGCGTTCGAGTCGAAGGAAATGGCAAGTTCAGGATGCCCCTTATCGAGACAGAGATTCAGGCGGCGTGTAAGACCGAGGGTGAGTTGGCGAAAGACATCTCTACACACTACGCCAGGTTTTATAAGAATCTGCAGGTTGATGTTTTCATAAAGGAGTATCACTCGAATCAGGTTGCAGTAATCGGCGCTGTAAACGATCAAAGTCGCTTTGAATTGCAACGGCGCATTCGCTTGCTTGAGCTGCTCACGTATGCAAAGGGCCCGTCTTCCAGGGCTGGTCAGACAATCAACGTAGTGCATTCGACTGCGCCAACTTTGTGCAAGGCAGCTAGCGACGACGAAACAACTGCCTTCACCAGTTACAAGCTCAGCGATACTTTGCAGGGAGATCCAAAAGCCAATCCGTACCTCGAACCCGGCGACATCGTAACGATTCCCGAAGCTGACCAGGTTTACGTCGTCGGCAACGTATTCCTGCCATTGACCATTCCTCTGAAAGAGCCAATCACGTTGTCGAGAGCAATTGCGATGGCCGGCGGGATTAAACAAGACACGAAAAAGGACAAGGTTCGAGTGGTGCGTCAGGAACCGGGAACGAATGTCAAAAAGGAAATCATTGTTGACTTGACTGCCATTGAGAAGCGGAGCGCGGAAGATATTCAACTTTTGCCAAATGACATTGTCGATGTCCCGGCATCGACAGGACGCAGCATTCTGCGTGGATTGATCGGCGGCGGCACGCAGTCCTTAACCCAGCTTCCCATTCGCGTCGTACCGTAATGATTGAATAGTAGAAGGAACAATCATGAAACCATCTCGCGAGCTGGCACCCAGAGACCCCGATTTAGCAACTCTGGCAAAGACCAGTGATTCTCCGCCGCATTCGTACAACTACGGTGTAGATCCCAACGCGCATTACGAACTACATCTGATCGATTATTGGCGCGCCGTGCGTAAGCGGATCTGGATGGTGATTGGAATCGTCGCCTTGATCACCATGCTGGCAGTGGTTTATGTCGCACGCAAGCCAGATTACTTCGAGGCTCAGGCACGCGTTCAGGTTAAACAGGAGGACAATTCAACCCTAACCGGCAAGATGCCGTATCTCTATAATGCCAGTGACGATTCCGTCTACTTCAATACTCAGCTGCAAATCTTAGTGTCGCAAGGTTTGATGCGGCGGGTGGTGAGAACTCTGGATCTCGAACACAATCCGGACTTCTTCAAAGGAAGTAACTCTCAAAAGCGCTCCACCTGGCAAACGATTCTTCAAATGACGGGAATTGGCCAGCGGGAACCTCAGCCGACGCTTAATCAGAGTGATCAATTGCCGCTGACTACTTCTTCTGTTGCTCCCGCAAGCTCACACGAGGACCTCGTCGAAGCAAAACGGCTGGCGCCTTACGTCGCAATCATCCTCAATGCATTGAAGGTCGATCCGGTCAAGGAATCGCGCGGCTATTACAAAGAGACCAGCCTGATAGACATTAGATATACCCACAATGATCCCCAGGTCGCCGCAAAGGTTGTGAACGCAATCGCGGACACTTACGTCTATTCGAATCTGGAAAAGAAAACTGAAACGAATAACTCCACGGGGACCTATCTGCAAAAGCGCATTGCGGAGTTGCAACAACAGATCAGAACTGACGAGGAACGCTTAGTTAATTACGCGCGCAACAATCAGATAATCTCTCTCGATCCAAATCAGAACACTGTCGTTGAGCGGCTTGCTGGACTGAACAGACAACTGCTCGAGGCAGAGAACGACCGAAAGACCGCTGAAGCTGCATACAACGCTGCGCGAGCACCTGGCGCCGCTGAAGCAATGACCGACACGGATGCGAAACAAGTCGCAGATCTGGAAGGCAAGTTGAACGACCTGAACCAGAAGCGGGCGCAACTTCTGATAGACGCCACAGAGGAAGCTCCAGAAGTCAAGGACGTTGATCAGCAAATTGCTGAACTGAGCAGAGAGCTAAAGGACGTGAAGGGACGCAAATCCAACACGCTTCTGACGAACCTGCAGACTCGATATAACCAGACGCTCGCGCGAGAACAGGCATTGCGCAAATCGTTCGAACAACAGCGCGGAGAAACCTTGACGCAGAGCGAGGCGGCGATCAACTACAGAATAATCCAGCAGGAGATTGAGACGAATAAATCGCTGCTCAACAGTCTTCTTCAGGGAGCAAAAGAGAACGACGTCGTCATCGCCGGCAAACCAAACAACATTTCAGTCGTGGACTACGCGCTGCCTCCTGATGGGCCAGTCGGACCAAATCGAACCCGCACCGTCTTTCTGGCGTTTCTCTTTTCGATTGGTATTGGTATCTCCTTCGCTCTGTTCCTTGAGTACATGGACGACACGGTTCGTTCGACTGAAGAGGTTGAGCGCCTGTTGAATCTCCCAGCACTCGCACTTATTCCTTCAGTCACTAGTGCAGGTCCGCTGTCTCTGGTGCCAGGCACAGCACTACAAAAGAGAAAAGGAAGTAATGGAAGCGTTGGCAGTAATCCTGAGTTATTGATGAATATGGATGGTCGTTCTGCTTTAGCCGAAGCGTATCGGCATTTACGAACATCAGTGCTTCTATCCACGGCGGGTCACGCTCCAAAGTCGCTGCTTGTTACTTCAAGCTTGCCCGGCGAGGGTAAAACGACAACCGCCGTAAACACGGCAATCAGTCTTGCGCAAACCGGCACCAACGTCGTCATCATCGACGCAGATATGCGGCGCCCGCGTTTAAAGTCAATCTTTGGACTTCAGGGAACTCTGGGTTTGAGTTCGATTCTTTCTTCTGAAGTGGCCGAAGCAGAGATCCTGGCAATGATCGCTACAGACGAGCAAACCGGACTAAACATTTTGACGTCTGGTCCAATCCCGCCGAACCCCGCGGAACTCTTGGGGTCGCCGCAGATGCGAAACTTATTGAGCACGCTTCAAGATAGATTCTCACACGTCATCGTCGATTCTCCTCCGGTCAGTTCGTTTACTGACGGAGTGCTAATCGCGTCGATGGTCGATGGCGTGTTACTCGTGGTACATGGCGGCAAGAGTTCGCGCCACGTGGTGCGTCGCTCGCGACAGTTGTTACAGGATGTCGGTGCGAAGATCTTTGGCGTTGTTCTCAATAACACATCTGTCGATTCTCACGATTATTACTATTACCAGCGCTACTACGGTCAGAAATACTACGAAAAAGAAAGCACGACCGCGTAGGGCGCTTTCAAGCTGTATCTCTGAGCAACTGCCTGGAGATTGGTGCCAGTAGAAAAAGATCAACGTAAGAATGAACAAGTAAGGAAGGGTGGTTTACCCCCGCTCTTGTCCCGATCGACTGTGATCGATGCAGGCGGGGGTAAACCCTTCCCTACTTGTTCATTTCAAGACACAAAATCTTTTTAACGAATGGAAGTCATCAACGCTCAACCAGGAATCTCTTTACCATCACTTCGAATTGAACCACCGAATCGATGGCCGTCAATCGATTTCCAGGAGCTGTGGGAATACCGCGAACTGCTTTACTTTCTAACCTGGCGTGATATCAAGATTCGCTACAAGCAGACCGTACTCGGAGCAGCATGGGCGATCATTCAACCGCTATTCATGATGGTCGTGTTCAGTCTGTTCTTCGGCAAACTTGCTAAAGTTCCTTCCGACGGGATTCCGTATCCGGTCTTTGCGTTCTGCGCACTTTTGCCCTGGCAGTTGTTCGCCAGCGCGGTGAGCGATTCCAGTAATAGTCTCGTAGGTAACCAGGGCCTGATAACGAAGGTATATTTCCCACGATTGGTCATCCCTATCTCAGCAGTTCTCAGCGGACTTCTTGATTTTTTTGTTGCGTTGGTGGTGTTGGTTGGTTTGATCTTTTGGTATGGCATTGTTCCAGGGTGGGGAATTATCGCAGTTCCAGCATTCATATTGCTGGCGATATGCACCGCGTTAGCAGTCGGTCTTTGGCTCTCTGCGCTGAGTGTTCAGTATCGCGATGTGCGATACGTAATTGGCTTTCTTGTGCAGTTCTGGTTATTCATAACTCCCGTTGCGTATCCGAGCAGCATCATCCCTGAACGGTGGCGCGCGGTATATGCGTTGAATCCTATGGTTGGAGTTGTTGAAGGCTTTCGGTGGGCATTACTGGGAAAGTCTTCTGCATTAGGTTCAATGCTTTGGGTTTCTATCGGAGTCGTTCTCATAACATTGTTTGGTGGTCTTTATTACTTTCGGCGCATGGAGCAGCAATTCGCCGACATTGTCTGATGTCCAACGAACGTAAAGTACGACAGGCTGTTAGCCTGTCGGTGATCTTGGCCATGATGGTGAGGCAAACCACGACAGGCTGTCAGCCTGTCGGTGATCTTGACCATGATGATGAGGTAAACCACGACAGGCTAACAGCCTATCGTACTTAATCAGTCGAGCATCTGATCAAAATGGGTGACGTAGTTATTCGTGCTGAAGGACTCAGCAAACGTTATTCGTTGGGGCAAAGGGAGCGCTATCGGTTGCTCCGTGATGTCATCAGCGAGGCGGCCGCTCGTCCGCTAGCCCGGCTGCGAAATTCTCGATCGAGAGTTAACGGTGACGGTAGTTCACATCGTCAAAGCGACGAATCGATCTGGGCACTCGACGACGTTTCCTTTGAAATAAAACAAGGTGAAATAACAGGTATCATCGGACGCAACGGCGCCGGCAAGAGTACGCTTCTGAAAATTCTTTCCCGGATCACGAAACCAACCAAAGGCTACGTCGAAATCGAAGGTCGCGTCGGCAGCCTTCTCGAAGTAGGCACAGGCTTTCACCCCGAATTGTCCGGGCGCGAGAATATCTACTTAAATGCAGCCATCCTGGGAATGCGCAAACTGGAAGTTGCTCGCAACTTCGATGAGATAGTCTCGTTTGCCGAAATCGAAAAGTTCATCGACACTCCAGTCAAGCGTTACTCAAGTGGAATGTATGTGCGACTAGCGTTTGCAGTGGCCGCACATCTCGAAACAGAAATACTGGTCGTAGACGAAGTACTGGCCGTAGGCGATGCGCAGTTTCAAAAGAAGTGTTTGAATAAGTTACGACAAGTCGGCACGGAAGGACGAACTATTCTGTTTGTCAGCCACAACATGGCGGCAGTGCGCGGAATCTGTGAGACAGGATTTGAGCTCAGTGAAGGTCGGATTGTCAGCTCCGGCGAAATCAACGATGTCATCGATCGTTACCTTGCACAGGTGATTACTCGAAAGTTCGCGGAGGTAGAAACACCAACTTTCGTTATCAACGACGTCAGCATTAGTCCGTTGGGCGCGGAGGTAATCAAGACATTCGAAAGTGTGGAGATCAAAGTTGTATTGACCGCGAAAAAGGACGTGGGCGATCCGGGAATGTATGTAGGAATTCTGACATCAGACAACGCTCGAATTGCCGGAATAGACTTTAAAGACTTCGCTCACGTTCCACCGGTTAAGGCCGGAGAACGTTTTGAGTTGGGCTTTCTTATCGATGAGTTGCCATTGCTGGGTGGAACTTATCAGCTCGAAATCCACGTGAAAGACATATCGCACCATAAGATAGAACGTGTCGGTAATCTCTTTCAGTTTGAAGTTGCGGAGACGAGCGTGTACGGGGGAAGAAAACTCGATGCCTGGTTTGGCTCAGTAGGGCTGAAGGCCACTGCAATACAAAAATTACCAGCCGTGTCCGATGAAACGGTGACGGAAAGCACTAGTACCCTGGCTTGAAATCTCTGCGTTTCCTCTGCGTTCTCTGCGTCTCTGCGGTTGAAACATGGGCCCTATCATTACCGCAGAGACACAGAGAACGCAGAGGAAGCGCAGAGACTTTCGAACGCTGAGATCGCGCAGAGCAAGTCAGGAATTTGACCACAGTTAAATGAGTCATAGCTTAATATCGATTCCATCTAAGAGTATTCGGCGAGGGGTAGTTCGACTCAAGGTACTTTCCCAGCCTCTCAGAAATAAGCTCGCGGGTATTGCTCCCCGATCAAGTAACGAATATGCGACTCACATCCCGATTCTGGTTGGCATAGCACAACGGTTCACAATTCGGCGTGTCCTGGAATTGGGATGCGGGGTGTTTAGCACTCCAACATTCCTAAACACAAAAGTCTTCATGGATCTGGAACAGTTACATTCTTATGAGACTGACAGTTCATGGTTCGACAAAAGCGTAACGGTGTTCGCCAACGATCGGCGCTGCCGGCTCCAGTTTGTTCACGGGGCAATGTCTTCCAGTCTTCCTGAGACAGAACTTGGACAGTTTGATCTGATCTTCGTTGATGATTCCACAAGCGCTGTCGAACGCGCGGAAACAATCCGGCAACTGGCCAATCGACCATCACCAAAACAGTTGGTTGTGATTCACGATTTCGAAATCAGCGACTACCGAAACGCGACTTCCACCTTCGAACATAAGCAAATATTCAGTGCCTTTACCCCCCAAACGGGTGTTGTCTGGAATGACGCCGCTCAGACGGTCGAGGTATTGAAGAAAGTAAACCGGCAAATCATCCAACACTCCAGGAACATTCCAGTTGATGACGTGGAAGGCTGGAGACGGGTACTTCGAAACAAAATGTTCGACGAACTTTAGGAAGCTCTGATTAAGTACGACAGGCTGTTAGCCTGTCGTGGTTGCCTCACGATTGTGGCCAAGATCGCCGACAGGCTAACAGCCTGTCGTACTTAATCAGACCTTCCTTTAGCTCCAAAATAAACGGTATGCGGATACTGGTCACAGGCGGGTTAGGAACTGTCGGAGCGGGACTGATCAAGGAGTTGCGATCGCGTGGTCATCATGTGGTCTCCTGCGATCTTCCTCATCAGGCCGATGAGATTGGTTTCTCAATCGCGACCGACGTCGAATCTGCACTTTACGCGCGTTGCGACGTAGGACAGTTTCAACAAATCGAGCGAGTATTCGAACGCATGGGACCGTTCGACTATGTCTATCATTGCGCAGCAGAGTTTGGTCGATGGAATGGCGAGGATTTCTACGAAACGCTTTGGCAGACAAACGCGATAGGAACAAAGAACATTATTCGGCTTCAGGAACGCTTTAAATTTCGACTCATTCACTTTTCATCATCGGAAGTCTATGGCGATTGGCCTGAGATCATGGTTGAGACCGTCATGGACGACCATGAGATCAAGCAACTGAATGACTACGCCATGACCAAGTGGGTGAATGAAATGCAGATTCGAAATTCTGCATTGCAGTATGGAACAGAAAGCGTTGTGGTTCGTCTGTTCAATACCTACGGACCGGGCGAGTACTACAGTCCGTATCGCTCCGTGAACTGCCGATTTCTTTACTGCGCACTTCACGGTCTGCCCTGGACCGTTTATCGAGGTCACTCGCGCACGTCAACCTTCCTGGCAGATACTGTTCGCACCGTTGCCAACATCTCGGATAATTTCAAACCAGGCGAGACCTACAACATTGGCGGTAACGATTTGCACACCATTGAAGAGTTGTCGGATGTGATTCTGAAGATTACCGGCGCGACCCCTTCTTTAGTTCACTATCGTGACTCTGAGATCCTCACGACCAAACTCAAACGAGTAGACACGTCCAAGTCCCAGCGCGACCTGGATCACCGCAACTCCTATAGTCTGGAAGACGGCATGTCCATCACTGCTGACTGGATGAGAAGCGTTTATCAGCTGAAGTGAGCGCGACGACACTTCATCTTTCAACGGAATCGGCGAAGCAGCCAATTGCATCGTTGCCAAACCTCCTTTACATCGGCGACGTGCCGATCGAGCGCTCGTACCATGGTTCGCTTGTTCTTTACCGTCTGCTTGAAGATTATCCAGCCGGTTCTTTGACGGTCGTTGAAACAGCCACAGAATCGATAAGTGCACAGCGCTTAACCGACGTTCCTTATATGTCGTTGCCTATGAGGTCGCGTTGGCTCGACACAAGGTTTCATTCACTCGTTTTGTCGTGGTCGATGATTCGTGCAGCTCGTCCTGACTTTTTGAACAAACTCGGCGAACTGAATTTTGATGCAGTAATGACAGTGGCTCACGGATTGGGGTGGTTATTAGCTGCTGCTGTAGCTGGGGAGGCTCGAGTGCCGCTTCATCTAATCATGCACGACGATTGGCCCAGAGTTGCAAACGTGCCCCAACAGTTTCGCAACTGGCTCGACCGAAGTTTTGCGCGTGTGTATCGACAAGCCAGTTCAAGGATGTGTGTCTCGCCGTTTATGCGGGAAGACTATTTGGCAAGGTATCACGTCGACGCTGAGGTTCTTTACCCTTCACGAGCCAAGAACAGTCCGGACTTCGAAACTGTTCCAATCAGCATGAGGGCTGATGCGCAACTGACGATTGCTTTTGCCGGAACGATTAATTCCGAGGGGTACGTTCGTGTGTTACGCCAGCTCAGCCAATCGCTATCTAAGATCGGTGGTCGGTTGCTGTTGTTTGGACCGGTAAGTCAGGGCTCAGCAAAACAGCATGGGTTCGATGATCAACATGTGGTTTTGGGCGGACTGCTTTCGCCGTCTGACCTGATTGTGCGTCTGCGCAATGAAGCCGATGTGTTGTTCGTTCCAATGTCGTTTGATCAATCGGAACGTTCAAATATGGAGATGGCATTTCCCAGTAAACTTGCTGACTACACTGCGACCGGTCTCCCGTTACTAATCTACGGGCCTCCGTATTGTTCAGCTGTTCGTTGGGCACACGACAATCCAGGAGTGGCGGAAATAATTACAGTTGAAGATCCGGCACTCCTTGCAGCAACCATCCGACGTCTCGCGATTCCAACCACTCGTGTGGCGTTGGCGCAACGAGCTATTGAAGTAGGTCGAACTTTCTTTTCGCACGAAGCGGCACAGCGTACCTTCCATACTGCGCTGCGTGTTGCGGACCCTCGTTCCTAAGTGACTCCTTCACTCCTCGACCGCATTGCGCTCGGCTTAGTAAGGTGCGTCCCCAATAAGATGGCCCACCATCTAATGTTCCTTGTCCAGGGTGAACCTGCAATACCAGATGGCTGGGGTTACCATATTCGTCCTATTCACTATTACGAACCCATACCAGATTTCAGAACGATCAAAAGCGAGCAAGTTAATCGTCGACGACATCCGATTGGAATTGAGTTCAGGTGGGAAGAGCAGCTGAACCTGTTACGTCAGCTAACGTCCCGCTATTCACAGGAACTTCGGAACTTGAGTTGTGACTCGTTCAACTTTGACAACGGTTACTTCGGTGGGATCGACGCTGCTCTTTATTACTCACTAATCAGGCACCTCGCGCCAAAGCGCGTCATCGAAATTGGTAGCGGTCAATCGACGCGGATTGCTAACCTCGCGTTCGCTCGCAACCAGGCCGAAGATAAACCCGGACGGCTTACCTGTATCGAACCAAATCCGGAACGTTTGCTGGACCAAGAACAGGAGATTGAGCTGTTACAGCAGAAGGTCGAAGAGATCCCACGTGATTACTTTGCCTGTCTGGAAGCCAATGACATTCTGTTTATCGACTCAACGCACACGGTTAAATTTGGAAGCGATGTTTGTTATGAGTTCCTGGAAATACTGCCGACCCTGAAACCGGGCGTTTGGGTCCATGTTCATGACATTTTCTTTCCGAATGATTATCCGGCTGAGTGGATCCTGGAACGCAGACTGGCCTTGAATGAACAGTACCTTGTCGAAGCGTTTCTGTCCTTCAACAACGCTTACTCTGTCGAGTTAGCGAACCATTGGTTGTTTCTCGACTATTCCGATGCCTTGACTGCGCTCTGCCCGGAAGCTTCCGCACTGACAATGGCATCGAGTTTCTGGATGCGACGAAATTAAGCGAACTTGTCGGATCCGCATCAAATATCGGCGATCATCCCCACGCTCGGAAGACCAGCGTCTCTTGTTTGTTGCCTTGAGAGCCTGACTTCTCAAACCACGCCGGTACGTGAAGTGGTGGTAGTTCATTGCGGAGATGATGACGAAACGCGATCAGTGACCAGCGACAAACGTTGGAAAGCGGCGGGCATCAACGTTCGGTATTACTACTACCCGGAACGAAACTGTGCAGCCCAGCGAAATTTTGCGATTGAACAAGCTGCTTACGACAACCTGCTTCTCATTGACGACGACGTGGAAGTGGATGCGCATTGGGCTGAAGAACTATTCAAGCCAATATGGAGAGACCACAGCGTGGGGGCCACTATGGGTAACCTCATCAACCAACCCATGGCTGCACCGACGCCTTTCTGGCGGGTCTATCGCATCCTGTTATACGGAAAGGACAGAGGCCTCAAACCTGGACGTTTAGTAGGCGCTGCGCTGCCAAATGGATTCCCCAATGACGCAAGAGAGCTCATCGCTTGCGAGTGGGTGGCCGGTGGTGCAAGTGCAATTCGCCGCGAGGCGTTTCAATCTGTCGGCGGGTTTGCGTCCTTTTTCAAGGGGAGCTCTCCCGGTGAGGACCTGGACTTAGGTTACAGGTTGAGTAGGAAGTGGAAAGTCTATTACGTGCCAACAGCAACCTGCATTCATCATCAATCCAAGGCGGCGAGAGAAAGATCGGATCAGCACCAGTACCTTTCAATGCGATCGCGATTTGCGATTCTTAGCGTGTCGATGTCGAAGGGTCGAGTCAAAGCAATGGCTCACGTTGCATTGTGGGCTTTCATACAGGGACTAAGTGAGCTGGCGGCGTTACGTCGTGGTGTTCTTCGATCCGATCTTTTTCATGCCTGGGTCGGTCGATTACGTGGCCTGATGTCATGTGTCTTTTGGCATCCCGAGATGTCCGACGAACTTTAGTTTGTCGACCGTAACCGATCACAGCGCAAAGAACTGAACGGGCCTCCTCAACAACGCACGACAAACTAAAGGAAACTCTGATTAAGTACGATAGGCTGTTAGCCTGTCGTGGTTTGCCTCAACAATATGGCTAAGATCGTCGACAGGCTAACAGCCTATCGTACTTAATCAGAGTTTCCTAAAGTTCGTCGGACACATTATGCCCTCGCCAACGTTGGTCTTAGCTGATTATCCGATCGGGTTTCCAAGCGGCTTTGGGGAAACACTGTACAACCTTTTCAGCGGGTTTCAGACTACGTCACTTTGGAGTGCGCATCCGGCTCACAACCCTCCTTCCAAAAGACTCGGTAACACAATAGCTTTACCATCACCATCGCGACCTAAATGGTTGCCGTCGCAGCTCTCTCTGGTGTTTTATCCGGCCCTGAAGACTCGCCAGTTCATGGAGTCGAGACGAACTGCAGATCGTCTATCAGCTCTCGTACGGGCGAATTCGATCAAAAACCTGCTGGTGATTCCGGTGAGCCCGTGGATTCTCGCGGCCGCCCTCAGGATTCATCGACAACAAAGCCACCTAAACTTGATTCTGTTTGTCATGGATGACTGGCAAGGTCATCACGAGTCCTACGATTTGCCATATTCGAATCGTCGTCGTCGATTGCTCGCAGAAGCAATCAGCCGTGCGAATAAACGCTTTGCTGTATCGCGCGAAATGGCAGCGCACTATGAACAGTCATATGGCGGAACCTGGCAGGTTGCTCACAATGGCATTGACCACGAGGTGATTTCAACAAATGGCAAGATGGTTTCGCAGCCGAGAAAGATTCTGCTCGCGGGTGACATCAACGTTTTTCGCTTTGATGCGGTGTTAGCATTTGCGGAGGCATTACAACGTTACCAGCGGCGTACGAATGTTGCGCTGGAGTTAACCGTACTCGGCGACGTCGCAGACGAATACGCAAAACCATTATCGCGCCTGGGCGTAGTACGAATGCTCGGTAGACGATCGCATTCAGCGTGTCTCGAGGCGATGAGAAAAACGGACCTGCTATATCTTCCGCTGGCATTTTCCCGAAAAGCGACCAGGATTTCACTGTATTCACTGCCAACAAAATTGCCGGAATACCTCGCTTCCGGAAAATCCATGCTAGTGCACGCGCCGCGCGAATCAGCCGTCTTTCACATCGCAGAGCGATACGATCTAAATCCGCGGCTGGCAACTGTCGACAGCAACGAGCTGGATGCATTCGTCACGCAGTGGGCAGAAGGCAAGCTGAATGAGTCGCATAATGATGCCGGAATAAAACGCGCATTGTCGTTCGAATTTAATTTAAAGACGTTAGCCGCGAATTTTCAATCAGCGTTTATTTAACCACTTGGGAGCAGTCAGTACCACCTCGCGGTAGCGGGTGGGTACGCAGTCTATTTTGTCGATCGAATTCTTGGGGGTACGTACCCACCCGCTACCGCGAGGTGGTACTGACTGCTTCCAAGATTGTGCAGGATGAACTACTTCTCAAAACAATGAAGTGTCGGATTTGCAGCGGAGTGATGCGGCAGTTCTTCACGACCTCGACAGAAGGTCTCGAAGAACCCTTTCTAAATTCCGATCTGCGCAGTCAGTTGCGTGAGTTGCGATTGGATCAATGCTCGAAATGCGGCTGCCTTTGGGCGCAGGACGTGAGGAGTGACGACGCCGTACTTACTCGAGCGTACCAAAATCTCGTGAACGACTACTTCGAAACACCGCCTGACGAGCAGCGGTACCGGGAGTTCTACGGGTGGCTTGAACGACTCATTGAACAGTATGCATCGGGAAATGAAGTGTTGGATGTTGGGTGTGGTGACGGTTTGTTCCTCGCGAGTATGTCAGCACGCTGGTCGAAACAGGGCCTTGAACCGAGTGCTGCTGGAGTCGAGTTAGCTCGAAGGAAGAATCTAAACGTCTTCTGTGGCACGTTGTCCGATCTTCCCAACGGGTGCAGAGTTGATTTGTTATCAGCTCTCGACGTCATTGAGCATGTAGCTGAACCACATGCATTCCTGGAAGCACTCAAGACAAAACTGAAACCTGGTGGTGTCTTGCTGTTGCTGACAGGTGATGCGACTTCATTAACAGCACGCATTGCTGGTCCGCAATGGTCTTATCTTAAGTGGTGTGGTCACGTCTCGATTTTTTCTCGAGCTGGACTTCGAAGAGTTTTGGAAGATCATGGATTTCAAGTGATGGTGTGGAAGAGGTGTGAACATCCATCGAGTCCGGGAATCACAGCATGGTGGCGTGTTCATTTGCTCGAACCCGCTCGACGCATGATTGGTCGCAACAAATCCTGGTATCCATTTTGGAGAGACCACCAGGCTGTGGTCGCACGGCTGGTCTAGACACAATCAGGCATGCACAAAACTTCCGTTGCACAGAATTGGGTTTTTCTTGGCGACAGTCTTACTGAAGGGGTTGGATCGCAACGCATTAGCCACGTGAGTGAACTGGTTCATTGTCTGCGAAATGGTGGAGAATCAAGTGGTAACTTCCGCTCTATTCATCATATTCGACTGCGAGAAGTAGAACCGCATGCTCTTGATCGTTTCGTGAATTTCAATGTTGCCGGTTTTCTGGATACTGAGCCGTCCGCAGATCCTTCGTTATGGATTTGGAATCTTGCGTGTGAAGGACGAACCATCGAGGACGACTTTACCTGGATGCCTTTGGTGAAAACTCTTCAACCTGAGTGGGTGGTAATTTTCAGAGGGAGCCTGGAGAGTGTTATTCGTCCAGCAATGGTCCGGGATGGAGACTGGCCTTTTTGGTTGCCGCAGTCGTGGCGCACTTATTCAAGCATGGATCCGCGCTGCTATTTCAGTTCCACCTGGTGGCGCGCGGCAAAACAACGGTCGATCGATCGAGCGAAGCAGGTCGCGCGTCAAAAGCTTCTTGCTGAGCGAACGGGACGGCCGTTGCTCGAGTTAGATCCATTTATGAATAGATACGAGCAGTTGCTGGCAGAGTTGCGCGGTTCGGCGAAGCAGATTCTCGTGCTTGGCTTGCTGCCCGTGGACCAGACAATGTTTCCTGGTTCGTCAAGCCGCTTTGCAGTTGTGACTAAAACACTTCGGGAGCTAGCTACCAGATGTGATGTTAACTTCCTGGATTGGGGCGCGGAGGTGAACTCGCTGGATGGATATTCCCAATTGTTCTATCGCGATGGCTTTCATCCGAATAGCAGCGGCGCCAAAGTCCTGGCGCAAATTTTGCGACGCCACTTGTTACAAGCGAGAGTTTTAAGATCCGCGGTCAGTTCTTTGGGATGAGTGCGAACACTCTACCGATTACTGCGATCGTTACAGCCCACAAGCGGACTGCTCAGACTCTGAGCACCTTGAAGTTGATCCGAAGTTGCGATCCAACACCCAACGAAATAATCGTACACATCGATCAGAACCAAAAACAGTGCGCTGAAGACATCAGCCGCTCCTGCCCAACTATCAAAACGCTTGTAAGCACAGACCACATTGGACCTGGCGGTGGCCGTAACGCGCTCATTCAAGCTGCAGCCAACGACATCGTGGCGAGCTTCGACGACGACTCATACCCTATCGACGCAGGTTACTTCGCGCGGGCTTTGGATCTCTTCAAGAGATTTCCGGAAGCCTCAATCATCTGCGCAACGCTGTATCATCCTGGTGAGCACCTCGAACCAGATGTTGCTTCGGCGGAATGGTGCGCTGACTTCACGGGCGGTGCTTGCATCTACAACCGGCGAGCCTTCCTCGAGACTGGCGGATACGTCCCTTTAGCAATTGCCTACGGTATGGAGGAATCAGATCTCGCCTTACGCCTTCATGCACGGGGAGGGCGAATCCTGAAGACTAAGTGGCTTCGCGTTTTCCACGACACAAGCCTCCACCGGCACGCCGATCCGGAAATCACAAGAAACAGCATTGCGAATCTTGCGCTGCTGGCTTACCTGCGTTATCCACCATCGCTCTGGCCATTAGGAGTCTTTCAATGTGCAAATAGAGTTTGGTGGTTAGTTACGCACGGGCGTTGGCGCGGAATTGGCCAGGGTTTGCGGATGATTCCTTCGCACCTGCGAGCACATAAAAGCTACAAGATGCGCCTCAGCCATGGCGGCATTCGATCGTACTTAGCACTGCGACGAACCCCTTTGGAGTGCGACGGCCTGCCGTCGCTTTGTTACGGCGCTAGTTTAGATTCCACGACCGGGGATAGTAGCCATCGTGAACGTGCCCTATAACAAAGCGACGGCAGGCCGTCGCACTCCAAATAGCTCATCTTGGATCTGCTGCCAGCTCGGCGCTCGGGAACACTACGCTGTTCCTCGGGCGATCAACCGCAGCGGATTCTTATCTGAACTGATCACAGATTTTTGGTTAGCGCCTGGAGCCGCATCGAGTGCTTTCAAAAATGGTTTTCTTGATCGTTACCATGCGGAACTAAAGAACGCGAACGTACAAAGCGACAATCTTTCCGTTGCTGCCTTCGAATTGAAATCACGACTATCAGGAAACAACGGCTGGGGATTGATTCAGCGGAGAAACGCGAGGTTTCAAAGTTTTGCCCTGGCAGAGCTCTCGCGAGTCGCAAGCGTAATTGGCGACAGCCACATTACGTTATTCGCTTACAGTTACGCTGCAGCGAAATTGTTCAAGTTTGCTAAAGAACGATCGTGGACGACGGTACTAGGCCAAATTGATCCTGGACCTGTGGAGCAACGCCTGGTTGGAAAACTGCATGAAGCGGCCGACCTTTTAGATAGGTGGCAGCCCGCGCCTGCAGAGTACTGGGACGATTGGCGAGTGGAACGCGAGTTGGCTGATCGGATAATCGTTAACTCCGATTGGTCTCGAACCGCATTATTAGACGAAGGTGTTTCTTCCGATCAAGTTTCAGTGATACCGCTGGCTTTCGAGCCTGATGCCGAAACGGTTAATTTTAGTCGCCAGTATCCAACAGCCTTCACCAAAGAACGCCCTCTGCGAGTTTTGTTTCTGGGCCAGGTCAACTTGCGGAAGGGCATTCTCGAGTTGCTGGGGGCAGCAGAAAGACTGGCACAAGAACCGATTGAATTCTGTTTTGTTGGTCCCGTCCAGCTTGAAGTGCCACCCGTGTTTCGCGCGTCGAATTCAATCAAGTGGGTCGGTATCGCGCCGCGTAGTGAAGTCGCTAAACACTATAAGACTGCAGACGTATTTGTCTTCCCCACTCACTCTGACGGTTTTGGATTAACGCAACTGGAAGCGCAGTCGTGGAAATTGCCGGTTGTGACGTCTCGCTATTGTGGCGAAGTAATCCGCGATGGCGTCAATGGATTGGTCCTCGCTCAGGTAAGTGCAGACGAAATCGCCGGTTCTCTATTACGGCTGCTTCATTATCCCCAAGGCCTCCAGAAAATGGCTGAGCAATCCGGTGTCCCCGATCGATGTAGGTTGGCGGCCTTGAGTTCATCATTACTAAACACCTGAAATGGATACTGTCTCCGCTGCTTATTATGAACGTAGGAGAGTAGCTTTCAGCGCGCCGAGTCGAGCAATTGCGACTTCATTGGTTGCGGTAGCAGTCACAGGCTTAGGCACGCTGTCCGCCGTTCTTTTGATCCCGGCTAATTCGGCCGTACCAGGCGCGCTTTTCCTGCCGGCGCTCGCGATGTCGATTGGGCTCTTGATAACGCCTTTGATGTTTGTCGTTCAAAATCCCAAGGCACTGTTGCGAGCTGACTGCCTGTTAGCCCTCGCACCGATATATTGGCTACTACTCGATCTACTGCAGGGCGTTTATGCGATGGATTCGGTAGACTCTGCACAAATCGCGGCGGGCTTTGTGTCAATCGGTGTTTTTTCATCCGCGGCATGGTTAGGTGCGCTGCGACGACCATGGTCCGCTCCTGGTTTTATCCTCAAGTCGGTCTCCAGAGACTTTACAACCAATACCTACTTCGCTGTGGCGGTCATGTCGTTTCTGATCGGCATGTTGAAGTTTGCTATCCCATGTAATTTTGATCTGGTGCAGATGTTCTCCTACGCGGGACAGGAGCGCTGGGCCGCGCCATGGGGAAGGGGACAATTGGGAGGTTGGGACGCCTTTCTGGATCACTTGCAGTACTTTGGTTATCTGCTGCCGATTCTCACAATCATAATCACTCGTTACGTGGGATGGCGCAACGTGCGTACTCTCGTGTGCATTGGGATGTCGGCAATAATGGCTCTCTTTATTGCGCAAAGCGGCAGCCGGCGAGTTTTGGGTGTGATCCTGGGCATGGCGTTGGTTCTATGGGTGCTCAGCCAACCGCGACTCAGATTTAAACAAGTCGTGGTGAGTGTGTTGTCGGTTGCAGCGTTATTGATGGCACTCCAGATCATGCTCGAGTACCGCAACGTAGGACTAGGAGTTCTGATTGGTCAGAAAATCGAAACGGTTAGTGGCGCCAAGGAAAAACAAGCGATGTTCGAAGAGCAATATCTTCGCGTCGACGATAACTTTTACCGTCTGTGCCAGATCATTCAGTTGATCCCGAGAACTTTCCCTTACGTTTATCATCGCTATTTTATTTATGTGTTTGTTCGACCAATACCGAGGGTGTTTTGGTCGGGCAAACCGGTGGACCCTGGGTTTGATTTGCCGACTGCTCTTGGGGTTGAAGGAGTCTCGTATTCGTATTCCGTCATCGGGGAACTCTACATGTCTCTTGGATTCCTCGGGATCGCAATTGGTGGTTGGTTCTATGGACGCATTGCAGCGATGGCAAATGGTCTATTAAGCCGAAGTGGCACCATAGCGACGCTTCTGGTGTATAGCATCATAGCAATGGCGCTGTTTGCAGGGCTTCGATCAGTGCTCGATCTTTTGCTTGTTAGTTACGTCGTGCTGGCGTGGGTCTTTCTTTCACGATTCTTCCGGACGACACGTGCGTGATGGAAGCAAGCAGTCAGTACCACCTCGCGGTAGCGGGTGGGTGCGCAGCCTCCTCGGGATCTATTGGCTCCGCACCCACCCGCTACCGCGAGGTGGTACTGACCTCTTCCGAGCATCTTTAAAGTAACTTGAAGATCTCAGTCCTTACAGATATCCCCTCACCGTATCAGGTTGAAATCCTGAACGAGATCGCTCGAGACAAAGAGAACTCGCTTCAAGTTGCATATCTCAGACGCCGGGATCCTTCGCGGCAATGGAACGACGTGCCTATTCATCATAACTTCGTTTCACTTAGTAACGGTCCAGCAAACCTTGCCGAAGCGCGACGTTGTTTCGCCGAAGCTGATCTGGTGGTATTCAATTATTACCGGCATCCAGACGCCTCGCTACTGATTGAAGAACGTGCAAAGTCGATGCGTCCATGGTGTTTTTGGGGTGAGCGGCCTGGCTTGCGCAAGCCAGAGTGGGCAGGTCGACTCCTGCGAATGCGAAAGCTGCGTTGGCTTCACTCGTCCCCAGCCCCGATCTGGGGCATCGGCAAGTTTGCTGTCGATACTTACCGTTCAGAGTTTGGTCCACGGCGTCAGTACTTCAATCTTCCATACTTTTCGAATCTTCAACGTTTTAGTAACAGCTCAAATTCGCGGAACGGTGGCAGCGAGCGAACATTCCTGTTTTCAGGTTCACTGATTCCTCGAAAAGGCATTGACCTTTTGGCCAACGCTTTCGTTCGGCTGATGAAAGAAGGGCATAAGGCGCGGTTAAGAATAATTGGTGACGGTGCATTGCGGAGTTCACTTGAGGAAATACTTTCTCCTGTCGCATCGACAGTCGACTTCGCCGGTTTTGTTGATTGGCCAGATGTAGCTCCGCAGTACGCGACTAGTCACGTGTTGTGTGTGCCGTCGCGTTATGACGGATGGGGGATGGTCGTTTCCGAAGGCCTGGCCTCCGGTTTACCGGTTATTGCAACTAATCGAACGGGCGCGGCACTCGAGTTTGTTGAGACTGGACAGAACGGATGGTTGATACCGGCTGACAATGTTGACGCTCTATTCAATGCAATGCGCGAAGCTGTGACAATGCCGGCGTCGACTCTCGCGCAGTTCTCACGATTAGCTCAACAGAGCATTGCCAATCATAGTCTCGAGCAGGGTGCGAGCCGGTTCAAGACATACTCAGCTCAAGTCGTGTCGAGCTGGAACGCCTGATCGCGGCTGCATGGTCTGGTCCCAGAGGGACCAAATGTTTATAGCTTTAGCAACAACCGGTCGCGGGCTCCGTAAGAGTCCTATGTTTCTCTCTTCGACATCGCGCTCCGCTGGAGCGCAAAGACATCCGCGATTATGGCTATAAACATCTGGCCGCGCTGCGGCCAATCGCACTTCGCAAGAGTCGTCACGCTGCTACGGAGCTGATGTGTATGTGTAGTATCTCTGGGATCATTCAACTATCAAATTCAAAACATGATCAGGAAGAATTAAACAGCGCTGTGTCTCGAATGAACGCTGCCCTGCACCATCGTGGGCCGGATGATCAAGGTGTTCTGGATATCCAGGGTGCGGCTTCTTCACCAGAGCATTCCATCAACCTCAGCCTGGGAAATACACGATTAGCGATTATTGATCTGAGTTCGGCAGGTCATCAGCCGATGCATGACCCCGACACGGGAAACTGGATCACTTACAACGGAGAGACCTACAACTATCGCGAACTGCGGAGTGAACTCGGCGATGAATTTGGACAGTGGAGATCAAACACCGACACGGAAGTGGTTTTGCGAGCATATCGAAAGTGGGGCACCGATGCTTTTGCGCGCCTGAGAGGGATGTTCGCAGTGGGAATTTGGGACCAAAGCAAGCGCTCACTGGTGTTGGCGAGAGATCAGTTTGGAGTCAAACCTCTCTATTGCTTCTTTGGTTCCAGCGAACCACTCAGCAGCAGCTCATCAGTTATATCGTCAAAGACTTTCATGTTTGCTTCCGAGGTACGGGCGCTTCTGGCTAGCGGCATGGTTCCGCGAACACTTAGTTTTTCCGGCTTATCATCACTGCTCGAATTTGGCTCCGTTCAGGCACCACTGACAATTGTAGATAACGTCTGGTCGTTGATGCCGGGTACTTGTTTGAGGATAACTGAGAAGTCTGGTTTTAAGTTCGGCCTGGATGTTGTGGACTTCAAGCCCAATCGGGTGAGCACTCACGTGAAGTCCAGAGATCAAGCGAAGACTCAGCTGCGCGAAGTTCTTGAAGAATCGGTAAAGCGGCATCTGGTCAGTGACGTACCGTTGGGAGTCTTCCTTTCCGGAGGAATGGACTCCAGCGCAATTGTTGCCCTGATGAGTCGAGTGACTGCGGAACGTCCCCGAACCTTCAGTGTTGTATTTGCTGAGACCCATTTCACTGAGGCAGAACATTCGCGGGCGATTGCGAGCAAATTCAAGACGGAGCATTGTGAAATAAAGCTGAGCGAGGAGTCTTTGATTTCGGCATTACCCGACGCTCTTGCAGGACTTGATCAGCCCACGATGGACGGCATCAACACCTATGTCGTCTCAAAAGCAGTGAAAGCATCCGGAATGACCGTTGCACTCTCCGGACTGGGCGGCGATGAATTGTTCGGCGGTTATCCCAGTTTTCGCCGCGCGCTGCGAATGGAGGCGGCGGGCAGTTTGACCAGAGGTGTTTTACGTTCAGTGGCACGTGTCGGAAGTCTCACCAACGAGAGCAAGGCTATTCAGTTAGCGAGCGGTAAGGGTGATCCGGCCTCAGTCTATCGAATCAGTCGTCAACTCTTTTCGTCTCAAGGAGTGGCCGAGTTTATAGCAGGAGGGGTCAGAGAAACCGCGTCAGATTGTTATTCAAACGGCGAGAGAGACACGGTGAATCTTATTTCCCGCTTCGAGATGACTGGTTATATGGCTAACACGCTTTTGCGTGACACTGACTCCGTGAGTATGGCTAATTCGTTAGAGGTACGCGTGCCGTTTGTCGACAAGGCAGTAGCTGATTTTGTTCTATCGATGCCGGGTAGTTGGAAAGTAGATCTGCGCAACGGACATCAATCAAAGCCATTGTTGGCAGAAACCCTGGCAGACTTGTTACCACCTGAAGTTTTGCACAGACGCAAAATGGGTTTCACACTTCCTTTCGAGAAATGGCTGACATCACAGCTTAAGGATCGCGTCTCTGATACCTTCGCCGATTCGTCACTATTGACCAATTGTGGACTGCGTCAGGACTCGGTGAAACATGTATGGCAACGTTTTTTGCGACGACCTCGAAGTGTTGGTTGGTCGCGGCCATGGACTCTCTATGTACTCGCCAAGTGGTGTGAACTGAATAATGTCAGCGTTGCATTAGAGAACGAATGAAATTGAAAGTTCTCCACGTCATTCCTTCAGTGTCCGAACAATCCGGTGGACCGGCCCAGGCAATCTTTCCAATGTGTCGCGCGCTGCGTGCGCGAGGCCATGAGGTTGCCATTGCAACCACCAGTCATGGTCTTTCGGGGCTTAATGGAAACGGAAAGGGACTGAAACTGTATAACGGGACCGCCACTCATTTTTTTCCAGTTCAGTGGGGAGACGCATTCAAATACTCGCGACCGTTGCAGAGCTGGTTAGATGAGAATGTTCGCAGGTTCGATGTCGTTCACATTCATGCGGTCTTTAATCACTCGAGCATTGCCGCGGCCAGATCCTGTCGAAAATATCTCGTTCCGTATGTCGTCAGGCCACTTGGCACGCTGGATCCCTGGAGTATGCAGCAGAAGAGTCTTAGGAAGTCTTTATTCTGGACTCTGGCTGGGAGGCGCATGCTCAAGCGGGCTGGAACCATTCACTACACAGCTCAGGCAGAGTTCGATCTGGTGAAAGACTCTCTGGGGCTAACAGAGGGTAGCGTCGTGCCGCTTGGGATCGAATCAAGTGCAACGGTGCTGGGACCGCAGGCGTCCTCGCCTGCTCGTGCGCCCAACACGGACTGTGATTTGAGGGGGCAGGCGAGGACGCCTGCGGTCCCAGGACCAACGGGGCCTTACGTTCTCTTCCTTTCACGACTCCACCCGAAAAAAGGTCTTGATGTGTTGCTTAACGCCTTCTTTGAATTGCACAAGAACCAAATGTTTTCTGAATGGTGTTTGGTGATCGCGGGCGATGGCGAAGCAGCATACGTAAATTCGCTCAAGCGACTTGTCAGCTTAAACGCTGCAGATGACTTCGTGCGTTTTGTCGGTTGGGTAAGTGGCGAGGAGAAGTGTGACGTGCTTCGCAACGCGTCATTGCTGGTACTGCCATCACGCCAGGAGAATTTTGGCCTCTGTGTATTGGAGGCGCTCGCCGAAGGAGTTCCCGTGGTTGTTAGTCGCGATGTGAATTTGGCGAAGGACATCGCTGATGCCCGAGCCGGGTGGATTAGTTCGATTGATGTCGTTGGCCTTGAAAACACACTTTCAGAGGCTATGGCTAATAAAGAGCAGAGACTTAAGCGCGGGTTGGCCGGCAAGGCGTTTTCTCAGAATTTTAGTTGGGAGAGTGTTGCTGAAAAACTCGAGAGTATGTACCTCTCGATTGTTGATTGAGATGGCCGAAACTTACATAGAATTTGAATGGCTTAACGAAAACGCGGCAAACGGGAAAACCGGAGAGAAACTTGCCGAGAAACTGGTGACGCTGATTCGCGGATTTCAGGATGTGGTCAGCATTTGTGATCTTGGTTGTGGTAACGGCTATCTTGCTAATCGACTCGCTTCGTATGGTTATGACGTCGTTGCCATCGACGCCTCTGCTAGTGGAATTGAACAAGCAAAAAAGAATGCACCAAATGGCAGATTCATTCGATCGTTCATTGATAAGGACGTTAAGGATGGCAATCGTCTGGAATCCTTCGACCTGGTGGTGTCGAGTGATGTCGTCGAGCATCTTTATCGTCCGTCTGATCTGTTCGAAGCCGCAGAAACGCTGTTGAAAAGCAACGGCAGGCTTGTAGTAACGACTCCTTACCACGGTTACTTGAAGAACCTCGCACTGGCAATGAGCGGCAGAATGGATCGCCACTTCTCAGCACTGCATGACGGAGGTCACATAAAGTTTTTTAGTGTCGCAACTTTGGCAGCGCTCATGGCGAGCCACGGCTTTGTTGATTTGAACTTCAGTTACTATGGTCGCGCGCCATGGCTCTGGAAAAACATGATCTGTCAGGCGCGGAAAGGAACTGTATGACAGGCTGTCAGCCTGTCGCGTGAACCAAACCGAACCACGACAGGCTAACAGCCTGTCGTACTATTACCCGTGCTCGACCAAATCACACCACTGATTCTTACTTACAACGAAGCTCCTAATCTCGAGCGAACGATGCAACAACTGTCCTGGGCCAACGACATTGTCGTCGTCGACAGTTTCAGCGATGACGACACCACCGTCATTGCCCAGTCGTATGCTCAAACCAGGCTCTTTCAAAGAACTTTCGATACGCATCAAAATCAATGGATGTTCGGTTTGACAAAGACTGACATCAAGACAGCCTGGGTTCTTGCGCTCGATGCCGATTACGTCTTAACCGATGAACTGATCGAGGAATTAAAGAGGCTGGAGCCAGAACCTTCGATCAACGGTTACACAGTTCAGTTCATGTATTGTTTGGACGGAAAACCGTTGCGGAGCGGCATCTATCCTCCGGTGAATGTTCTCTATCGCGCGTCGGAAGCGATTTACGAGCAGGATGGTCATACCCATCGTGTCCAGATCAATGGCCGAGTAAGTAAGCTTCATGCCAGGATCTTACATGACGATCGAAAGTCACTGCGTCGATGGTTTCAGGCGCAAGTCAGTTACGCAGAACTCGAAGCACGAAAACTCCTCACGGGTTCGAATCTCTCGCTGACTGACAGGGTGCGGACCTGGCGCGTGATTGCTCCTATCGGCGTTGTCTTTTACTGCCTTGTGTGGCGTGGGGGACTTCTTGATGGATGGAGAGGACTCTTTTATGCCTTCCAAAGAGGAATTGCCGAACTGATGCTTTCGCTTTACCTGATTGCAGCAACACTGTCAGGAAATTACAGAGCACAACTCGTGAGTGGGGAGACAACTCGGGTGGTACCCTAGTCTTGGATCGCTCTGCGCTATCTTTGCGCCCTCTGCGTCTCTGCGGTAAAGATTGACTCCCGACGATTTACCTCAGATACGCAGAGAACACAGAGGAATCGCGGAGAAGAAATCTGGCCGAGGCTTTACACTAAATGATTATTCTGGGAATTAATGCGTATCACGGAGACGCCGCTGCGGCGATCGTGAAAGATGGAAAGCTGATAGCCGCTGCCGAGGAAGAGCGATTCAATCGGTTCAAACACTGTGCGGGGTTTCCAACGGAAGCGATTAAGTATTGTCTGGCAGCTGCAAAGGTCCGCATTGAGGACGTCGATCACGTTGGGATCTCTCGTGACCCTTCTGCCCACCTGCACAAGAAAATTCTGTTTGCAGCGTCGCGCGCGGCAAAGCAGGCGAGCCCATCGGTTCGGAAATCAGCCGAACTTCATTCGAACGTTGCGGTGGTCGAATCAGACTCCGTCAACGGCAATGGAGCTGGGTCAAATATTTTTCGTCAAATAAAAGATCGATTGGGAAATGCCGCCAGGATTCGCGATCTGAAACAGGAACTCGCACGGCAGCTCGAAACCTCGGCTAAAGCGCTGCGTGGCGAGTTTCACAACATCGAACATCATCGCGCACATTTGGCCAGCTCCTTTTTTGTTTCGCCCTTTCACAAAGCCGCGCTGCTGTCAATTGATGGGTTTGGCGACTTCATATCGACTATGTGGGGTGTTGGAGAAGGGAACTCCATCAGGGTTCTGGGTCAGGTTGAATATCCGCACTCCACCGGCATTGTCTACACGGCGACAACTCAGTTCCTTGGTTTCCCACACTACGGCGACGAGGGAAAAGTGATGGGGTTGGCCCCGTACGGCGAACCCCGGTTCATTGATCAATTCCGCGAAATCATTCGCACTGACGAAGGCGGCCAGTTCAGGTTGAGCCTCAATTACTTTCGCCACCATGCCGAAGGCGTCGATATGTCCTGGGATCAGGGTTCGCCTGTAATAGGGCGGATTTTTTCTGACGAATTCATCCGCACATTTGGACCTGCACGATCGCCAGGCGCGGCCTTAACGGATCGCGATAGAGACATCGCTGCGAGTTTGCAGCTGCGTCTGGAAGAAGTCGCTTTTCATGTGCTCAACCATTTGCACGACCAAACCGGTCTAACCGAACTGGGTTTGGCAGGGGGTGTTGCATATAACTCGGTAATGAACGGCAAGATACTTTTGCAAACTCCTTTTCGCCGGATTTTTATTCAGCCTGCTGCGGGTGATAGCGGGACTGCAGTGGGTGTTTGTTATCAGATTTATAACGAGATACTTCAGCATCCGCGAAATGAACCAATCGAGAACGCATGCACCGGACCTGAGTTTTCGAGTGATGAGGTGCGAATAGCAATCGAGGCAAATGGCTTGGCTTATGAAACCTACGATGATTCAGGCTTGACCAGGCGTGCTGCGTTAGACATTTCGAACGGTCTGGTTGTTGGCTGGTTCCAGGGCAGGATGGAATTTGGTCCGCGGGCTTTGGGAAATCGTTCAATCGTGGTTGATCCCAGACGACCCGAAATGAAAGACGTTTTGAACCAGCGGATTAAGAAGCGAGAACCTTTTCGTCCCTTTGCCCCGTCAATACTGGAAGATAGAGTCGGAGATTATTTTGAGCAGACTCATCCGGCACCGACCATGTTAATGGTCTATCAAGTTAATGAAGAACGGCGGAAGGAAATCCCAGCTGTAACCCATGTGGACGGCTCAGGACGTTTACAAACAGTTTCGCGACGCGTAAACGATCGATATTACCAGCTGATTTCTGACTTCAATGATTTGACCGGCGTCCCTGTTATTCTCAACACGTCTTTTAATGAAAATGAACCCATCGTTTGCACGCCCGAGCAGGCGATCGACTGCTTCAAGAAAACGCGGATGGATGTGTTGTATCTTGGTAATTATTCGATTAGACGTTGAATCATCCACAGATTACGCAGATTACACAGATTCAATTATTGAGTTGAAGATGAGATGTAACCGCAACTCTTTTTAAGAATCTGTGTAATCTGCGTAATCTGTGGACAACTTCCGATGAGGTAAGCGAATGAGAATTCTGATAACTGGCGGCGCGGGTTTCATTGGTTCACACCTCTGCGAACGATTGTTAGGAGAGGGAAATGAAGTGCTGTGTCTCGACAATTTCTTTACCGGACGGCGCGTCAATATTATGCATCTACTCGAAAATCCGCGATTCGAGTTGATTCGCCACGATGTAACGGAACCAATCCTCCTGGAAGTGGATCAGATCTACAACCTTGCGTGTCCGGCATCGCCCGTTCACTACCAATACAACCCGGTTAAGACCGTTAAGACGAGCGTAATGGGCGCAATCAATATGCTTGGTCTTGCGAAGCGTGTACGAGCACGAATACTGCAAGCCTCCACGTCTGAGATTTATGGTGATCCGTTAGTGCATCCACAACGTGAAGAGTACTGGGGAAACGTGAATCCGATTGGTTTGCGTTCATGTTACGACGAAGGCAAGCGTTTAGCTGAAACGTTAATGACCGATTACCACCGGCAAAACAAAGTGGATATACGCATCGCTCGAATCTTTAATACGTATGGTCCACGCATGTTGGAAGACGACGGCCGCGTGGTTTCAAATTTCATCGTGCAAGCGCTTCGTGGTGAACCGTTGACTCTGTACGGTGAAGGTCAACAAACACGTTCCTTCTGTTACGTTGACGATCTCCTCGAAGGATTGATTCGGCTGATGAACACTGAGCATCAGCATCAGCCGGTGAATCTCGGTAACCCAGGAGAGTTCACGATCAAACAGCTCGCAGAAGAAGTGATGGACATCGTCGGCACGAAGTGCGAGTTTCGATACATGCCGTTACCGCAAGACGATCCCAGGCAACGCAAACCCGATATCTCGCGGGCACAGTCGCAGCTTGGCTGGAACCCAACGATCCCTTTGCGCGATGGTTTGCAGAAAACGGTAGAAGATTTTCGAAATCGAAGCAGTCTCAAAAGTATTTAGCCTCAGTACGACAGGCTGTTAGCCTGTCGTGGTTCGGTTTGCTGCGCCGACAGGCTGACAGCCTGTCGTACAAGAAACACATTCCTGCGCGTTGCGCATTTTGCTCCTCAATCAGTGTTTTTATCCTGACGTAGTCTCTACGGCTCAACATTTGACTGACCTCGCCAGAGGACTGGCGGAACGTGGGCACGAAGTGACGGTGATTGCCAGTGATCGTGGCTATGACGATCCTGCATCTCGTTTTCCGCGTCGTGAGTCCTGGAATAATATCGACGTTATTCGCATTCCTTCGTTGTCACTCGGCAAGGAAACCAAACTAAAACGCGCATTGAACTTTGGCAGTTTTCTTGCTGTCTGTTTTTTCCGGCTCCTCACACTGAGGGGTTTCGACACTGTCGTCGCTCTTACGTCACCACCTCTCATCTCTTTCCTGGCTGCTCTGTTTGTCTCACTCAAAGGCGGTCGATTTTGTTTCTGGGTGATGGACTTGAATCCTGATGAGGCAATCGCTGCCGGCTGGTTGGGCCAAGACTCAATGCTGGCACGCTGCCTTCAGCGATTGCTGATCTACAGTTTGAAGCAGGCTGATCGAGTGGTAGTGCTGGACCGTTTCATGAGGGATCGTGTGCTTGCTAAAGGCGTCGAACCAGAGCGTGTGAAGATTTTGCCACCCTGGTCACACGATGAATCCATTAGCTATTCAACTGTCGGAAGAGATGACTTCAGATGCAAACACGGGCTAAAGAACAAATTTGTAGTGATGTATTCGGGCAATCACAGCCCGTGTCATCCACTCGACACGCTGTTAGACGCAGCGCTTGCCTTATCGTCGAATGAAGAGTTTGTATTTTGTTTCGTTGGCGGTGGTACTGAGCAGGAGAAGGTGCGCGACTTTTCACGTCAACACAAACTCCAAAATATTCTTTGTCTCCCTTACCAGCCCCTCGATTTGTTGGCGAGCTCGCTTTCTGCCGCCGATCTTCACGTTGTAGTGATGGGCGAACGTTTCACTGGAATCGTTCACCCCTGCAAGATCTATAACATCCTCAGAATTGGTGGCCCGGTGCTCTACATCGGACCACCCGAGAGTCACATTACCGCTATCGCCAATCAGTTTAAGACTGATCATATCTTTGTTGCTCGCCACGGCGATTCGAATTCAATCGCCGAACAGATTAGGGCTCTGGCTAAGCAAAGGACGGTCACCTCAGCGTTTCCGCTCAGTGCATTCTCAAAACTCCAGTTGCTTCCACAGATGGTTAGTTTCGTCGAGTTGGCCATGTCCTCCGAAGGAGACGCCAACGCCCTTGCCAGCAAATATTCTCCCGACGCAGACCCCAACGCCCAGGAGGTGGCCTCTCTTTGAACACCTATTTTGCGCTCTTTCTGATTGCAACCGTGGCTTCGTTAGTCATGACGCCATTAATTCGCCGCCTGTGCCAACGACTTAACCTGTTGGACGTGCCGCTTGACGATAGGCGAGTGCACCGCCAGGCAATTCCGCGGCTCGGAGGAGTTGCTCTTTATCTTTCTTGTACGTGTGCGCTGATTACCTTGCCGTTTGTTGACAACTTACTTACGCAAACAATCAAACAGCATTCGAACGAACTGTTTCTGGTCTTACTGCCCGCAACTCTAGTCTTCCTCGTCGGCGTTTACGATGATCTTCGTGGAGCGAATGCTCTGGTGAAGTTTGTGTCACTTGGTTTGATTGCTTCACTCTTCTTTGCGATGGGCGGTCGTGTTAACGCACTATCAGTTCCTTTCTTCGGTTCTGTTCAATTGCCGTCAGTTGTTTCTTACGTTGTTACGCTGCTTTGGTTGGTTGGCATTGCAAACGCTTTCAATCTCATCGACGGTATCGACGGTTTAGCTTCCGGCGCAGCACTGTTTGCTTCAGTAGTGATCATGGTCGTCTCGGTGGCTCAAGGCCTGCCGCTAATGATTGTGATTACTATGGTCCTTTGTGGATCACTGGCGGGATTTCTTCGCTACAACTTCAATCCAGCCTCAATCTTTCTCGGAGACTCAGGCGCACTGTTCGTCGGTTTCATACTGGCGGCGTTGTCTGTCGTAGGAACTCAGAAAGCTGCGACTGCTGTCGCGGTAGTCGTCCCAATCCTCGCTTTCGGTTTTCCAGTCGTCGATACGGCAATGACGATGAGCCGGCGCCTGGTTAGTCGCCGGCCAGTATTTGAAGGTGATAATGAACACATCCATCACATGTTGCTGGCTCGTGGCTGGTCTCAAAGGAAGGTGGTCCTTGTTCTTTACGGCGTCTGTGCGTCGTTTGGTCTGGCGGCTGTGATCTTCCCCGCAACTGGGACGAGGGTCACAGGCGTAGTTCTGTTTGTTGTCTCAGTGGCAATCATCATTGCTGTTGGTCACTTGCGTTATCACGAAGTAGATGAAATCAAAGCTGGCGTGCGTCGCACCGTCTCGGATCGACGACTCAGAGTTGCAAAGAACATACAAGTTCGTCGTGCAGTCAGAGCGTTGGCGAAAGCAAACGATCTCTATGAGGTGTTCGAAGCCATGCGACGTATGTTGGACTTTGCCGAGTTTACCTATGCGAATGCGCAGGTAGGTCAAGCTGGAAGAGCAGATGTTACGAAACTGGCGTACAACGCAAGCGCGCAACGACATCCGGAACATGAGATGGAGTTGCGAAATGGTCGCGTCTTTTGGAGTTGGCTGGGAGACGAGGGAGAGCGCGAGGACTTGCTTCGTTCGCGTACCTCCTGGTGTTTTCGCTTGCCTTTAGTTAGAGACGGAATCGAGTGGGGTTGGGTGAACTTCTATCACAATTTAGACGGAGAGTCGCTCCTGGTTGATACGAACTATTTGAGCAATCTCTTTCGCAGTGCATTCACAGAGGCAGTAGAGAGAATCATCACTCATCATGAACCGGCGATAACCGTGACAACTGAGGTCGCAATGAAGGCAGCGGCGGGAGAGGTTATTAGGTAGATGTCAGACGTCACCATAGACAGTTTCGCATCTGGTGATCAGCAGTTGGTACGCTTACGCATTGCCGGGTTCTTCGACAAAACGGTGTTCAGCGGCCTGCTGGTTTTGCTGGCGCTTAGCGCGGTTCCGTATGGAACGGTTGAGCCGTGGTGGAAGGCTGTCTTTGTTTGCGCTGTTTTTCTGACCTGTATCGTTGCAATTGTAGAAACACTTCTGAGCGGCGAGTGCACGATAGGCGGTGCGCGTGGGATTTTGCTTCCAATGATCGCTCTTTCCGGTTTGGCCCTTATTCAGACAATCAATATCAGACGTGCCGACGCGGATCCTGCGGTTGCTACGCTCGGGGCATGGAACTCCATCAGTGCAGATCCTTATCAGACACGTTTCTTCGTTTTGCAGCTGTTAGCGCTTACCGCGTGTCTGGGGCTGCTCTACCGTTATTGCCGAACCCAGGCCAGGATCAACTTACTAGTTCAGGTGATTCTGGGTATCGGTGTCGCAAGTGCGGTATTTGGCATCGTCAGACAAGGCGTTCAGCATGAACCGGGCTTTGTGCTTCCCAGAATAATGCCGGGCGTTGGATACGGTCAGTTCATCAACAAGAATCACTTCGCACTGTTGATGGAAATGACGCTCGGGTTAGGCATCGGTATGGGATTGCTGCGTGGCTTCAATCGTGACCGAATGATGATCTACATCGCACTGTTGCTTCCTGTTTGGACAGCCCTGGTGCTTTCGAATTCGCGTGGCGGAATTCTGTCGATGCTTGCGCAGGTCGTGGTGGCTGCGCTCTTGCTGATGAGAGACTCGCGTCTCAAGTTTGGAAGTACGAAACGTTTCCACGTTATGCGCGCCGCGATGTTATTGCTGCTGCCGGCGATGATCACAGCAGGCACTATCTGGGTCGGTGGCGATCGACTCGTCTCCTCATTGAGTCAGGCACCGAGTGATTTCACCGAAAAGCCGGCCGACCTGAGGGCCGGCGTTAGTAGAATCGAAATATGGCAAGCGAGCTGGAAAATGTTCACCGCACACCCAATCCTCGGTGTGGGCCTCGGCGGATATTGGGTTGCGATCACTGCCTATCACGACGCATCCGGTGTATCGACACCGCAGGAAGCACATAACGACTATCTCGAGTTGCTTTCGAGCGGCGGCGTAATTGGCCTCGGTCTGGGAGCCTGGTTTGGAGTTGCCGTGTTTCGGCGAGTGAGGGACAACCTTCGTTCTCCTGATCACTTTCAAAGATCACTTTGCCTGGCGGCGCTACTCGGAATCACAGGCGTTGCGGTCCACAGTCTCGTTGATTTCGGTCTTCATCTGTTGGTTAACGCGTTTGTGTTTTTAGTATTGATAATGTTGGCGACCAGGCGATTGCCGGTCGAAACCTAATTTGACCCACCTTTGCACACAAAGCCCGAAACGACGTGGCTGAAAAGCTGTGAAAGAATCTGTGAGGAGAGGACTGCTGACTTGTCGCATAACGCTGGATGCGAAGTTCGAAGGGTCACACTCCATAGGAGTGTGATGTTTATAGATCGTGGCCTCCCAAAGCTGCGCACTCCTTTTTAGGAGTGCCATGTCCGTTATGGAAGCATCATTTTGGTTTCGAGTAGTCCGGGGCAACGGCTGCGTTTCTTCGATGTTGTTGGCCTCGAACATCGCACTCCCAAAGGAGTGCCTGCTTTTCTTATAGTTCGCTGTCTATAAATCACACTCCTCCTGAGTGAACTTCGAACCTTGAAGTTAATTAAGAGACCTATTATCTCAATCTGCCTGACGGTCATTGGCCTTGTGGCAATTCTCTTATTCACTCGATTTGTCACAGCTACTCTTCTACCTCAGGACATTGCCAGCGCGGGAGGATTTCAGGGTCAGGACATTATGGGCGGCGCTGCGATCATATTTAAGCGGCCGCAACGAATTCGAGACCTGATTGGCAATCAATCCCTGGTCGTCGTAAAGAAATCCTCAAGACCTGTCGAAGTTGCTCGAAATACTGTTACTGATCGTCGTCGACCCACGACTGCTCCGTCACGCCAGGGGCAGACAGGGGTCACGGGCGGGACATTGACTGCCAGTGACCGTGCCGAGGCTTTCAAGAACCAGGGCAACACGTATTACGACCTTGGTCAGTTTGCCCAAGCTGTCGGCGCGTACGAGAACGCACTGAAATACGCACCACAGGATTCAGTGATCTATAACAACCTTGGGGCCGCTTACTTCAGCCTTAACAAAGCCAAAGAGGCCGCCGATGCATTCAAGAAATCGCTCTCTTTAAGATCCGACGACCCTGATGCCTACTTCAATCTCGGAATCGCCTATAACTCTACAGATCGTGCTGAAGAAGCGGTCGATGTATTTAGACAGGCTGTGAAGCTGAAACCTGATTGGGTTGAAGCACAGAGCGCGCTAGGCGACACCTACCTCAATCTAAACAAATTTGCTGAAGCAGCGACAGCGTATCAAGCCGCCGTGCGAATCCAGCCCACTAATGCTGCCGCCTATAGCAACCTTGGATATGCCTACGACCGGTTAGGTAAGTCAGACGAATCCATTACCGCTCTTAGAACCGCTGTCCGATTAAAAGCAGATGACGCTCTTGCTTACAACAATCTCGGCGCAAGCTTGTATAAGGCTGGAAAGTATCAGGAAGCAATCGAAGCCTTCGGTAACTCGGTGCGACTAAAACCAAATGATGCAGACGCGCTGAACAATTTGGGCGCTGTTTATTACGTGATCGAAAGGTATGAGAATGCGCTGTCCAATTTTCTAAAGGCCGCGTCTTTCAGAGCAGACTCCAGCGACATTCAGTACAACCTTGGAAATGCCTACTACATGACCAGCAGGTATCGTGAAGCTACAACTGCCTATCGCAAGGCTCTTCAAATCAAACCTGACTATGTAGAGGCACGCACCAATCTCGGCAGCTTGCTTATAGCCCTTGGTGATTATCGACAAGCGATTTCAGAACTTCAGCAATCAATCGCGCGCCGACCGGATAACCCTGTCTCCCAAAACAACATTGGTTTTGCCTACGTGAAACTTGGAGAGACATTGGATCGACAAGCTGCAGTTGAGAATTTCAGAAAAGCCGTAGCAGCCTACAAGGAAGCTTTGCGTCTAAGGCCGGATTACGTAAAGGCGATGAACAATCTCGGCGCCGTATATAACAAGCTCGGCCAGTACGGCGATGCGGTAGAGGTTTTGCAGCGAGCTGTGAGGGCAAAGCCCGACTTTCCAGAAGCTCACTATAACCTGGGCACTGCGCAGTACAACGTTGGTCAGTTCAATGAAGCAGTGAGCTCCCTGCAAAAGGCAGTGAGTCTCAAACCGGATTACGTTGACGCGTATAACAGTCTCGGTACGTCTCTGTATAGAGCACAGCAATTTGATAAGGCTATCGACGCTTACAAGAAAACACTGTCCCTGAAGTCTGATAATGCGGAGACTCACAACAACCTGGGAACCGTATACTTCAGAACAAAAAAGTATCAGGATGCGGCAGCTTCATTCAGCAAAGCAATCGAATTAAAGCCTAACTATGCTGAAGCGCACTTCAATCTTGCGTTGGCCTATGCCGCGCTCGGAGACAAAAAAGGCGCGCTCGCTGAATACGAGAAGCTGAAAACGCTTGATCCAAAACTCGCGGATGATTTCTTTCAAAGATTTTCGAAGAAGTGATCACTTTGGAGTGCGACGGCCTGCCGTCGCTTTGTTAAAGCGTGCGTTGAGATGACGGTATACGTTCTTTCGAAATCGTCAAAGTAGCCCTGTAACAAAGCGACGGCAGGCCGTCGCACTCCAAAGGAAAACTGATTGACCAAAGGTTTGAACAACAGTAAACTTGCGGCACTACAGGGTTGGTTCTGATCACCTACTGAAGGGAACATCAGATGAATCAAAAACATCATCGAGCCTCTAAAGCGATCGCGACGTTAGTCCTGTTTGCGATGGCCCAGGTTGCAATTCAGATCGGCTTCGCTGCGCCGTCAACGTCTGCGACTCCGGTCGTACCGATTCCACAACAGTTTATCGCCCGGTTAACAACCAGGAATAACCAACCCATAACCGTCAATGGCAATAGCGCGACGACGGGAGCCTCCATCTTAACGGGCGCAACGATCGAAACAGGTGCCGATCAATCAGCAACAGTGAATCTTGGTCCACTCGGAACTTTGGACATTGCGCCTAATACCAAACTTCTTCTGACGTACGATGACAGTGGCAACGTGAAAGCTGTAATCATCTTTGGGTGCGCGATCCTGACCGCAAAGAAGAAGACCAAGGGTGAAGTAGCCACCGAACAAGGTGGTACCGCGGGAAAGACTGATCCTGCAACGGGCGGCATTCTTGACATTTGCTTTCCGGCAGGTGCTACCAGTCCGATAGTAGGCCAGGGTGCTGCTGCAGCTGCCGGAGCAGGCGCCGGCGCCGGTGCTGCTGCCGGTGCGGCCGCGGCGGGTGCAGGCGGATTGTTTGGTCTGGGGACAGCGGCCACCGTTGCGATCTTTGCAGGAGCTGGGACTGCCGCCTTAACGCCCCTATTTTTCCAGGACAATCCAAGCGGTGCTAATCCCTAGAGTGTCGACTTAGTCTGCGGTTTTTTACGCGTGCCCTTTCATTCGACGGAAGGGCACGTTTTCTTTTGTCTGTGAAGTCCAACACTTTGAGTTTGATCAATACCGGCCGAATTGCGATCTCGGTAATCGCGATTGTAGTTTGCTTTTTCCTGATGCTGCTTTCCGCCCGGTATGGTTTTTCTCGCTTGTTATCTCGCTATGGTGTCATCGCAATGTCACTACCAGCGACGACTGAAGCGATTCGGCTCGCTCCTCTCGATGCTGATGCGCACCGCGCGCAGGCTACCGTTTTTACTAAATTTCAAATGTACCCTGAAGCCCGCCGCGAGCTAGAGGTTGCCGCTAGCCTGCGTCCGCATGATGACTACGTTTGGCTGGAACTCGGAATGATTCGCGACGAGGTTGGCGACAGCCAGGGTGCGCTTAAAGCATTGGATCGAGCTGTGGAGAACGCGCCATTTTACGCACATACGCGCTGGCAACGTGCGAACCTGCGACTCCGGCTCGGTCGTTACGATGAAGCATTCGCAGAACTTCGTTCAGCAGCTGACAGCAATCACCGTTTTCTCCCAACTTTAATCGACCTGGCATGGAATCTATCGGGACAAAGCGCTCAGGTAACCAAACAACTCGCCGGAATTGAATCGACAGCGTCACGCATTGAGTTCGCACGCTTTCTTGCGAGAAAAGGAAGAGGCCAGGAAACGCTTGAGGAGTTTAGACAAGTGAGCACCGAAATGGCGCCCGTATACAGAAATGAAGTTGTGCGTGAGCTAATTGCGACAAAACAATTCGCCGAAGCTTTCGAGATCTGGCGATACGCAAGCGCAGACAAACCGATCGAGAATCCTGCCGTTTACGATGGAGGATTTGAAGGACCCATCACATTCAGCGAAGCGGGCTTCGGTTGGCGGATTCTTCATGATCCAAAACTAGATGTTTCGCAGGATGGTTTCGACAAAGACGCCGGTACCAGAAGTCTTCGCATCATCTTTAATGGTCACTCCGTTACCCCTGATGCGATCGTCTCACAATTCATCATTCTCCGTGCGCAGGCACAGTACCGCATAAGTTTCGCGTTTAAGACGGACCGTTTAATAACCGGTAGCCCGCTAATTCTTCAGGTGAGCGATGCGGCTAGTAATCAAGCACTTAAAGACTTCGAGATTCCACCTGAAAATGCGTGGCGACGACAGTCCTTCGACTTCGTCGCGCCGGCTAGCTGTGCGGCTATTCAATTGAAGCTGATTCGAAAGGGCTGTTCGACCGGTCCGTGTCAAATTTTTGGAACGCTCTGGCTTGATAGTTTTTCAATCGAACAGGTACACAATGAGAAATTGTAATGGCTGAACCCCTTATATTGAGTTTAGAGACCGCCACGTTGGCGGGCAGTATTGCCGTTTCGAGCGGATCCACTGTTCTTGCGAAACAAGTCGGCAGACCAGATGTGTCTCACTCAAACACTCTCCTGACTGATATCAACGGGATCTTGTCCCAATTGGATTTATCAATTCGAGATATCGATTTGTTTGCCGTAGCCAGTGGACCTGGAAGTTTTACTGGATTGCGAATAGGTCTTGCTACTGTCAAGGGTTTGGCAACCACCCTTGATCGTGCTTGTATCGGCGTACCAACGCTCGAAGCCATTGCTCATTCAGCAGGAGTTGCGGATGCTGTCGTCGCCATGTTACCGGCGGGCAGAGGTGAAGTGTTCGTACAAATGTTTTCGACATTGCATGGAGTTGTCAGTCCTTCGGATGAGCCACAACATCTTTCTCCGGAACGAGCGATTGATAGATATGTCGGTCGGTCAGAAATTCGCTGGGCAGGTGAAGGTGCACAGCTTCACTCCGGTCTGATCGAACGGCGCGCGACAACCGCACGATATCCGTTTACTGTCGCGGATAAATCGGAGATCGATTCAGTGAATGGCTGGACAATCACTGTGCCTGCATTGACTCTTGCTGAGCATGTAGCATCATTAGCTCTAATGAGAGTACACGGCGGGTTGCAGACAACGGCAAATGATCTTAAGGCTATTTACGTGCGACCGTCCGACGCGGAAATGAAACTGTGATGTCCATCGCGAAACACAGGGCGGCGGCTTCTGCTGCCAGTGAAATACGGATTAGTCGAATGTCGGAACACGATCTCATTGAGGTTGTGGAGATCGAAGAGGAATCAGGTCTCAGCCGCTGGGGCTGGGCTGCGTATTACGCTGAATTGCAAACGGGAAATCGTGACCTCATGCTCGTCGCTCATCCCGCGAAATCTTCGATTCTTGAACACCGTCGTCTCGCTGGTTACATAGTTGCAAGAGAAACCGCGGGGGAACTTCATATAAACAATGTTGCGGTCAGGGAACGTTATCGGCGGCGGGGAATAGGTCGTGCTTTACTCTCCAGAATAGTTGAGGAGGCGGAACGATTAGGCGTAACAACAGCTTTTTTGGAGGTCCGAAGCGGAAATATTGCGGCACAGGCGCTCTACGAACAATGCGGTTTCAAGGGAATTGCAAGACGATCAAACTATTACTCCAATCCCACAGAAGACGCGGTTGTGATGAGCCTCAGTTTTGGGTAAGAACCGCTTGCTTTGCCATTGGTGTTGGGCTAACATTTTTCGCGTGCGAAGACAATCCACTGGAGGTCGCGAGTCTTGACCTCCCCAATAATCCCGCCACTCTCATCGTCTGAAAGGAGACATGCACGAACATGGACATAGCAACCACGGATAGTCTGAAAGAAGAGTTGATAAACCGAGACCCAGAGTTTAGGGAGTTAGCCCGAGAGCATCATAAATACGAAGAACGTCTTAGCGAATTATCAGCTCTATCCTATCCGAGTGATGAGGAACAGTTGGAGGAGGTTACCCTGAAGAAGAAGAAGTTGGCGCTGAAAGATCAGATGTACTCAATAATGTTGCAATATCAAAAGACTCAGAGTTTGAGTCACTAAAAGCGCGAGCACCTTCTTGCGCCACTGGACGATGGGACGTGGAACTGAAAATACACGTCCCTTTTTGTTAACGCATCAAACATACATGAGAATTCTTAGAGAAAGTATTCCCTTCATCGCCATACCAATGATCGTGGCAATGGTGTCCATGATTTTGGGATTGTGGAGTCTATTAATTCTGAGTGTGTTTGTCGCGTTGTTTATGGCGTTCTTCTTTCGCGATCCCAGGCGTGAACCACCAACCGATCCGAATGTAGTAGTAGCGCCGGCAGATGGCAAAGTTACTCGAGTAATCGCGCTCGACGAAAACAGTGAAGACTCGCCAACCCTCGTTAGCATTTTTCTATCGCCATTGGATGTTCATATCAACCGCGCACCAATTCCTGGGACGATCAGAGATGTAGTGTATTCGCCCGGTAAGTTTCTGATGGCCACAAATAAGAACGCGAGTCTCGTCAACGAACAAAATGTCCTGACAATACAAAACGACAGGATTACCGTCGTATGCAAACAGATTGCCGGTATTCTTGCGCGTCGTATTGTTTGCTGGAAAAAGAAGGGTGATGACTTGACCCTCGGTGAGCGATTCGGGTTGATCAAGTTCAGCTCTCGCACAGACGTCGTTCTTCCATCGAATGTTTCGGTAACTGTTGTCGAAGGTCAGCGTGTTCGTGGAGGAGTCACGGTGATTGGGAGAATCTCATGAGCACTCCGCAAAGTGTGCAGATGGAACCGGAGCCGCCAAATCCTCCTCGACGAGGTTTGCGAAAAGGTCTTTACTTAATTCCTTCACTCTTTACTGCTGGAAACATTTTGATGGGATTTCTTTCGGTGATGTCATCGCTGCGTGGATTCCAGTTGCTTGCTGGATCCAATCCGGATTTAGCTACTCAATATTTTGATAATGCTGCTATCGCGATTGGTGCTGCAGTGCTTTTTGATATCCTGGACGGTCGTCTTGCGCGGATGACGAAGACAACTACTGAGATCGGAATTCAACTAGACTCAATTGCGGATGTCGTTACCTTTGGTGTGGCGCCTGCAGTGTTGGCTTATGTGTGGGGATATGGCGGAAGTGTAAGTGAAGGCACAAATCTTCATCGGCTTGCCTTGTTTCTATCGTTCATGTACCTGATGTGTGGTGCGTTTAGACTGGCTCGCTTTAATGTGCAGGCGTCGCGCCCTCGTGTTGTGGCTGCCGGTACGGCGAGGGTTGATAAGAAGAGCTTTGTCGGCTTGCCTATTCCCGGTGCCGCGGCGTTGATTGCGGCGCTTGTCCATTTCGCTCCACAGCCAGTCATCGGTTACGTACCGGAGAGAGCCAGAGTCTATTCCACTCTATTGATGTTGTTAGTAGGCGTACTGAGCGTTCTGATGGTCAGCACGCTTCGGTTTTCGAGTTTCAAGACTGTCGGGACCGGCAGTAGAAGCATGCGAACGATCATTATTGTCCTGGCCATCGGTGGCTTAATCGTTCTTTACTCTCAATATGTATTGCTGGGTCTTGTGCTGGCTTACATCCTTCACGGTTTGCTCACGAGAGTATTCAGTGCGCTCTGGCGTCGCGGCGAATCAGTTGACGCAAAGATCGAGACAAACCCGGTTGGTCGTTCCTCAAGTCATTAAAGCGGCTTTCTGATCTTCGCATCGTTGGGGCGTGAGAAGGCAACAAACCCATGCTCGGTCGTAACAAAGATTGAGTCACCTACAACGATCGGGGCCGCAGAACTCGTCATTTCCTCTCCCGTCGGCAAAGCATTTACCTGCTTACCATCCTTTAGCGCCAATACAACCGCTGTCGAACTGGATAAAGGCGTAAACAGAGCAGCTTCCTGCAGCGCGAGAGGCTGTGCTGAAATTCGACCAGGCAATAGCCGCTTCCACAAAACCGAACCCTTGAGATTCAGCAGGTAAGCAAAATTATCAAGCGAAGCAACTAACAAAGATTCGCCGCTGAGCACCACAGCTTCAACTCCCGCTCCCGTGCGCTTGCGCCACTCCTGGCGGCCACCTTTCGCATCAACGGCATAGACATACGCATCCGCCGACCCAAAGAAAACCTTTCCTTGTGCAACTGCAACCGGCCCTCTGATTGCGCCTTTCGTTTTGAATCGCCACAGAAGTTTCCCGGTTGATTCATCGATGGCCAATAACGTTCCATCTTCACTACCAAAATAGACTCGTCCATTTCCCGCGACCGGCTGACCGTTGAATGGCGATGCAAAGGGAATAGACCAAAGGACCCCGCCCGTTCGTTTATCAAAAGCGTAAGCTCGCCCGTCGCTGCCACCCGCGAAAATTTTTTCACCGCTCAACGTCAGCGCACCGCGAAGTGGTTTTACAATCGGGGTCAGCCACTTTGTGACACCACCATCGCGCCCGAGCGCCCTCAAAGCACCGGATGAATGAGATTCCTTACCATCAGCATCAGTCGTTTCGGAAGCCACGTAAATCGTGGATTCATCTGCCACTGGTGATGCCGAGAGCTCACCCCCAATTTCCGACCGCCAGAAAAGTTGTCCGTCCCTGGCTCTGAGAGCCACGACCACGCCGCCGGCTAGCGGTAGATAGATCCGCTCAATATCGGAAGCGGGAGTTAGATTAAGTGTGATGCTCGACTCGTAGCGCCAGCGGACAGTTAGCGGTTCTGATAAAACGATGTCGCCATTCGCAAGACTTGGCAACGTGCTTAACCGGAAAAACAAGAAAAATAACAGGCCTAAGATTGCGAGCCTTTTGTTCCTATGAGTTGTTACGACGTTTACCATCTTCCTATTTACGATTCTGATTCGAACGACGGTTGGCGTTCTGGTTATCCGAAAGTATAATCTGCCACTCTTCAATTCGACATTTGATCTAAAACAGCACCGAGGTTTTCTTGACCAACACCGGCCTGCATGAAACTGTAATAATACTTGACTTCGGATCTCAATACACTCAGCTGATTGCTCGTCGCGTTCGTGAGGCCGGGGTGTATTGTGAAATCCTGCCTTTTAATGCTGCGATTGAGACAATCAATGCCCGTTCTCCGAAAGGTCTGATCTTTTCCGGCGGTCCATCCTCTGTTTATGACACGCGAGCTCCGAAGCCGCACGAAAAACTTCTGAGTTCGATTGATTGTCCAAAGCTGGGAATTTGTTATGGCTTTCAAGTCTTTGCGGAAGAACTTGGAGGTAAGGTCGTCGCGTCGCCCAATCGCGAATTTGGTTATGCGCGTCTCAAAGTATTGGATGTCACGAGTCGACTCTTTTCTGGTTTGCCTGAAGAGATGGATGTATGGATGAGTCACGGCGATCACGTCACTGAAGTCCCGCCAGGCTTTAGATTGACTGCGTTAACTGATGATGCACTGAATGCGATGGAGGATGAATCGCGCGCGATTTTTGGTGTTCAGTTTCATCCGGAAGTGGCCCACACGCCACTGGGAGCGCAGGTGCTACGAAATTTCCTGTTTGCTGTTTGTGGATGCCGCGGCGATTGGTCACCGGAGGCAGTCGTTGAAGAACAAGTCGCAAGGATCAGGACTCAACTTGGCGATTCGGGTGGCGTCGTTTCAGGTTTGTCCGGTGGAGTCGACTCGACGGTTGCAGCCGCCCTGGTACACAGAGCGGTGGGCGATCGACAGACGTGCATCTTTGTTGACAACGGCCTGCTACGTGAAGGGGAGTTTGAGTCTACATTGGCGTTGCTTCGACAGAGTATGAAGTTGAACATCGTCGGGGTGAGGGTCGGCGAAATTTTTCTGAATGCGCTGCGAGGCATCACCGATCCCGAACAAAAACGAAAAATAATTGGCAGAGTTTTTATCGATGTTTTCGATCAAGAGGCTAAGCGGTTGGGTGATGTGAATTACCTCGTTCAGGGAACACTCTATCCCGATGTAATAGAGTCCGTTTCGGTGCGTGGTCCTTCGGCGGTTATCAAGAGTCACCACAATGTCGGTGGGTTGCCGGAGAAGATGAATCTAAAACTAATCGAGCCCTTGCGCGAGCTGTTCAAAGATGAAGTCCGGCTCATTGGCAGGGAACTTGGAGTTCCTTCTGAAATCCTTAGTCGTCATCCATTTCCCGGACCAGGCCTTGCTGTCCGCATTATTGGAGAAATTACTGAGGAGAAGATTCGACTGGTTCGAGCTGCGGATCGGATTCTTGACGAAGAACTGCGCCTGGCTGAACTCTACAATTCTGTCTGGCAGGCGTTTCCGGTGCTTCTGCCTGTTTCTACTGTTGGAGTAATGGGTGATGAGCGCACGTATGAGCGAGTAGTTGCGATACGCGCCGTGACGAGTGTTGACGGAATGACCGCAGATTGGGCACGTCTGCCGCACGATTTACTGGCAAGGATCTCGGCACGGATAGTTTCTGAAGTTCGCGGCATTAACAGGGTCGTTTACGACATCAGCTCCAAACCTCCCTCGACAATCGAATGGGAGTGATCGGAGGAGTGCCAGCGAACGTTGATCGTTGTATAGTTAGTTCATCTCAAACTTTTTAACCAGTCCGCAAAAGGGGATAATGCAGCACGACCGTCAATTCGTACACCTACACCTTCACACTGATTACAGTCTTCTCGACGGCGCTATTCAAATCAAACCACTTTCAGGCAGGGTTGAAGAACTCGGCATGCCAGCATGTGCCATGACAGATCACGGCAACATGTTTGGTGCGATTTCGTTTTACAACGCGATGAAGTATCGAGGCATTAAACCGATCATCGGTTGCGAAACCTACATCGCACGCGGCAGTCGTAAAGACAAAGCCGCAACCGGTCCCGGCGAGAAGGCGAACTTTCATTTGATCCTTCTTGCACAAAACTACGAGGGCTACCAAAACCTGGTTCGATTGACGTCAAAGGCGTATACCGAAGGCTTCTATTACAAACCGCGAATCGATAAGGAGCTGCTCGCCGAACACAGCAAGGGCCTAATCGGGTTATCGGCATGCATGTCAGGTGTGCCATCTGCTTATCTTGCTCAGGAGAAGTGCGAGGAAGCAGCAGCAGCTGCGATTGAGTTTGAAGAGATCCTCGGAAAAGGGAATTACTTTCTCGAGATTCAGGAGCACGGACTCGATGCTCAACGCCGGATTCGCAAACCGCTTGTCGACCTATCGCGGCGCACTGGTGTTCCATTGGTTGCCACAAACGATGCGCATTACCTGATGCCTGAAGACTCGCGAGCGCATGACGTGTTGCTTTGTATTGGCTCAGGAAAGACGGTGAACGATACGAATCGTCTGCGTTATGCGAGTCCGAATTTTTACGTCCGCTCGCCGGATGAGATGTGGAGAATTTTTGGCGACGAGCTACCGGAAGTTTTGACCCGCACTGTTGAAATCGCCGAACGAATCGATCTGCGTTTGCCGGAGAACGTCAACCACTTGCCAAGATATCCCATTCCCGAATCGGAACACGGATTATCAGCTGACGATTATTTTGAGAAGGTCGTCAGAGCAGGGTTCGAATACCGGCAGCAAACTGTTTGGGATCCTCAGGCTATTCGTGGGGAACTGAAACAGGCGATTTCTGATTATCAGACGCGGCTGACTAGTGAAATCGGGATGATCAAACAGATGGGGTTTGCAGGCTATTTTCTAATCGTCTGGGACTTTGTCCGTTACGCTAAACAGAACTCCATTCCTGTCGGCCCGGGGCGTGGTTCTGCCGCAGGTTCATTAGTGGCTTACTGCCTTGAAATTACTGACGTCGATCCCCTCCAGTACGATCTAATCTTCGAGCGATTCCTTAACCCCGGCCGGGTATCGCTCCCCGACATTGATATCGACTTCTGTGTGCGAGGCAGGGGCGACGTCATCAATCACGTAGCCGAGTTATATGGCCGCGATTCCGTCTGCCAAATCATTACGTTCGGAACGTTGGCCTCGAAAGCGGCCATCAAGGATGTCGGGCGAGCGTTGGAAGTACCTTATGCAGAGGTTGAACGAATCGCCAAAATGATCCCTCCCCCGGTTCGTGGACGAAACGTCAGCATATCTCAGGCGCTTGAACAAGTACCTGAACTAAAACGTGAGATCGACACTAATCCTCAGGTCAAAGAGATTATCGAGATTGCTCGCCGACTTGAAGGTTGCGCACGGCATTCTTCGGTTCATGCGGCGGGCGTCGTAATCTCGCCTTTGCCTCTCCAGGAACTAATTCCTATTGCCGTTTCGGGCAAAGAAGAACTAACTACCCAATACGTCATGTCGGACCTGGAAAAGACCGGCATGCTTAAAATGGACTTCTTAGCGCTTACCGCTTTAACCGTTATAAATGACTGCTTAATCAGCATTAAACAATCGTTTGGTTGCGAGATTAACTGGTCGGGGGTCGCGCTTAATGACGCTAAAACTATGCAGGTGTTTGGCGAAGGAAGGACCGAAGCGGTTTTCCAGTTTGAATCATCGGGCATGCAGGAGATTTGTAGAAAGCTGAAACCCAAGGGCGTGGAAGATCTGGCCGCGCTAAACGCCCTGTACCGCCCGGGTCCGCTCGACGGCGGAATGGTGGATGAATTCATCCTGCGGCACCACGGGAAGAAGAGCGTTCGTTACCTGGTGCCCGAGATGAAGGAAATTCTGAGCAACACTTACGGGATTATTGTCTACCAAGAGCAGATCATGCAGCTTGCCCAGAAGCTTGCGGGTTATACACTTAGCGAAGCGGACTTAATGCGACGCGCGATGGGTAAGAAGAAGCGCGAAGAGATGGCGGTGCATGAGCAGAAGTTTATTAATGGGGCCGTGGACCGGGGTATCAAGCGTGACAAAGCGGAAAAAATCTTTTCCCTGATGGCTCAGTTTTCAGATTATGGGTTTAACCGTAGTCACAGCGTCGCCTACGCCTATCTTGCCTTTCAAACAGCCTATTTGAAGGCCCACTATCCCGAGCATTTTTATGCGGCTGTTTTGTCGAGCGAGGCTCAAGATGCAGCTAAGGTGTTTAAGTACTCCAAAGAACTTCGAGCCCAGAAGATAGCTTTGCTGCCTCCGGATGTGAATGAGAGTAACTCTGGCTTTACACCTTTAAGCGGCGCAATTCGATATGGGCTCACGGCGATTAAGGGCCTCGGCAACGCTGCCGTTAAAGCAATTTGTGAAGCACGGGAGGCGGGTCCGTTTCGTTCATTCTTCGATTTCGCCGAACGCGTCGATACCGCAACGCTGAACAAGCGGGTACTTGAAAGCCTGGTCAGTGCCGGCGCGTTTGATTCTTTGAAGGACGGCCGCTTAGCAAGTGAATGGCGAGGAGCACTCTTTGGACTAATCGATACCGCGTTAGCCAGAGCACAGCGCGCGAAAAGAGAACGCATTCAAGGACAAACAGGCTTATTTGGCAGCGTTGTCGAGGAGATCGATTACTCGAACGAAGTATCTCCACACGCCAGGGGCTGGACACAGACCGAGCTCCTGACTGCTGAAAAGGCTGCGCTGGGTTTCTACATCACGGGTCACCCGCTCGAAACATATCTTGAGTTACTGGAGGCAGTGAAAGCCTCGAAGTCCTCCGATTTGCCGAACATGACGAGCGGAGTTCGAATAGTCTGTGGAGGCATCGTAAACGATCTCCAGATACGAACAACCAAGAAAGGTGATAAGTTTGCTCTCTTGCGACTTGAGGACGAATCGGGGGGAACGAAGTGCGTGTTATGGCCGGAGATTTACCGCAAACACTCTGCAACCCTACAAAGTGATCTGCCGGCAATAATCAAAGGCCGATTAGAACTCAGCGAAGATAACCCACCTACCATCATTGTGGATCACGTGCAAACAATGGCCGCCGCTGCAGAGGGATCGGAATTCCTGGTTTTGCGAGCGCCGAGGGATAATGATTTCTCAGGATTGCTCGATTCGATCTTGAGTGTGCTCAGCGCTCATCCAGGTGACTGTGACGTGGCCCTTGAGACCGAGATAGACGATCACACTCTGGTACGAATCAGAGCCAATAATGCTCTCAGAGTTAAGCGGAGCCAGGCCCTGGACGAGTCTCTAAGAAGACTCGGGTGTATCGTGACCGCTGAAAAAACAGGTTCGCAACTTTTGGCATAACGAACATCACTGATGGCGAAAGATAAGAAAAGCGATGAAGCTCCGGAATCCACCGATTCCCAGGAACTAACCAAAACGGCATTCGATCGTGTCCTTCTTGCGCGCCACGCGGATCGACCCTACACACTTGATTTCGTCGAGCGTCTGTTCGAAGACTTCGTCGAGCTCCACGGAGACAAGAGGTTTGCGGAAGATCCGGCAATCGTGTGCGGTCTTGCTCGGTTCCATGGTCTGCCGGTTGTTGTCGTAGGCCATCAAAAGGGTCGAGACACCAGGCAGCGGAGTTATAGAAACTTTGGGATGCCGAAGCCGGAAGGTTATCGGAAAGCACTTCGAGTGATGAAACTGGGCGAAAAGTTTGGCCGGCCCATCTTCACCTTCATAGATACTCCCGGCGCGTATCCAGGTATCGATGCAGAAGAGCGGGGCCAGGCGGAAGCGATTGCTTATAACCTGCGCGAGATGGCTAAACTGAAAGTTCCGATCATCGTTACTGTGATCGGTGAAGGTGGTTCAGGGGGCGCCTTAGCAATTGGTGTGGGCGACCAGGTGTTGATGTTGGAGAATGCGACTTATTCAGTGATCACACCCGAAGGTTGTGCCGCGATATTGTGGAAAGACTCGTCGCAAGCGCCGCGTGCCGCCGAGGAGCTTTGCATGACTGCTCAGCATCTGCACGGCGAAGGAATTGTAGACAAGATTATTCCCGAGCCAGAGGGAGGAGCGCACAACGATTACGATCAAAGCGCTCGCTATCTCGACTCAGCTTTAAGTGAGCGACTTGCGGAAGCTGTCAGTTGTTCACAAGAAGAGCGATTGTCCCGCCGTTACAGCAAACTTCGAAGGTTCGGTCGTTGGGGAACTGCTGATAAGAAAGCAGGCCCACAACCTTCCACCTGATTGATCCGCTAATCTCTCTGATCGATTCTCTAAAACGGAATATCTTCGTCTGACAGTTCCGCCGGTTCTGCAGGGGCTGCCGCAGAAGGTGATGACGATGCCGCCGAAGCCGAGACTGACCGTTCGTGAGTAGTGCCGTCATCTCTCGAGCCGATGAAGTGCATTTCCGTCGCGGATACTTCCAGGGCCTGCCGCGGTTTTCCGTCGCGATCAATGAACTCTTCGACGCGCAAACGACCTTCGATGTAAACCTGCTTTCCTTTATGAAGGTACTGTGAGGCATTTTCAGCTAATCGGTTCCAAAGCGTAACGCGAAACCACGTCGTCTGGTCTTGCATTTCACCATTCCGATCCTTACGTCTTTCGTTTGTAGCTATCGAGAATGAGCACACTGGAGTGCCTTGAGCTGTATACCGCAGCTCTGGATCGCGGCCAAGGTTTCCCACAAGAATAATTTTGTTAAAGGACATGAGGAGCCTTTCTGTTTCTGGGATTTTCTAAACAGCGGGATACTACTCGGGCTGCGAATAAGAATCAAGCACACGCAATTTGATCAAAAGTCACGCTATCGCGCTTAGCAAATGATTTCTGATAGACTGTCGTCACGATTACAGCATCGTAAACAAGGTTCATGAAGCCCAGAGTCTACATAGAAACATTTGGCTGTCAGATGAATGTTGCTGACACTGAACGTGCAGCGACCGGTCTACGTGAGTCGGGTTATGAGCTCTGCACCGCAGAAGCAGAAGCTGACGTAGTTCTCATCAATACCTGCTCGGTAAGAGAGAAGGCTGAGAAGAAAGTCTTTACTCGTGTGGGCGAGATTCGCTCCGCCCAATCGCCGGGAAGAAGGGTTTTGGTTGGCGTGATGGGTTGCGTGGCCCAACTGGAAGGTGAAACGATCTTCGAACGAGCACCGGTAGATTTGGTTATTGGAACTCGTGCAACTGATCGGATCCCATCGCTCCTCGACCGAGCTCAGGAAGGCGAGCGGAAGGTCATAGATTTAGCAGAACGCGATCTCAACGACTCGTGGGACGTATCTCCCGTCGAGCGACACTCTCCGCACGTCGCTTTCATTCCAATTATCGAAGGCTGCAATAAGTTCTGTTCGTTCTGTATCGTACCCTATTCAAGAGGCCGCGAACGCAGCAGACCTGCGACTGAGATCGTCGAGGAAGTCGGAAAACTTCGTGCACTCGGTTACAAAGAAGTTCACCTCATCGGTCAAAACGTAAATAGTTACAGACCAAGAATGGAACACGGTTTGGCAGGTTTCCCCGGGGCCACACCTTTCAGTCGATTGCTTCGGGCCGTGGCGGCAACAGGAATGCCCAGGATCAAGTTCACGACGTCTTTCCCGCGCGACTTTCACCAGGACATCGTCGCCGCCCTTGAAGAAAACCCGAACCTCTGCAACTGGGTACACCTGCCTGTTCAATCAGGTAGTGATAGGATCCTCAAGTTAATGAGGCGCGGACATACTCGGTCTGACTACCTTTCCCGAATTGAACGAATCAAAACATCTAAACGTTCGCTAGCGTTGACGAGCGACGTGATCGTCGGTTTTCCGGGAGAGACGCAGCAAGACTTCGAGGACACCCTTAGTCTGGTAGCACAGTGTGCTTACGACGGTCTCTATATTTTCAAGTACTCGCGGCGTAGAGGGACACCCGCAGCAAATTTCACCGATACCGTTTCAGAAGCAGAGAAGACTGCGCGATTCCTGGAACTGGAGCGAGTTCAAAAACAGGCTCAGGAGAACATTTACCGGTCCTACGTTGGAAGGACCCTCAGCGTGCTTGTCGAACGACAGAGTTCACGGTCAGAATCTGATCTAACCGGGCATTCGACTTGCCACAAAGTTGTTAATTTCCCCGGACATAACGATCTTGAGGGCGAGATAGTTGACGTGCTAATCACGGATGCGAAAACAAATAGTCTTTACGGCACGATGCTTGATCGTTTAGGAGTAGCGTAAGGGGTATTGTATGGAAATCGAAGTAAAGATCCGGGCTCTTATGATGGATCCAAACAGCGGAACTCCAATTATCATTCTGAAGGATGTTCAAAGCGATACGATGTTGCCGATTTGGGTCGGCGCATACGAAGCGAATGCTATTGCCTTGGAGATTGAGAAGATTGCGCCACCGCGCCCGATGACTCACGACTTGCTTCGAAATCTGATAATTCAACTGGGCGTCCAGGTAGAACGCGTTGTGGTGACGCGTCTCCAGGACAACACTTTCTTTGCCGAAATTGAAATGCGCAATAGCGACGGCAATCTCATGCGTCTCGATTCCAGACCTTCCGATGCCATCGCGTTGGCGCTTCGTGCCGATTGCCCGATCTTTGTTGATATGGAAGTCATAAAAGCATCGCGGAACACGATACCCACAGAAGAAGTTGAGGAGAGCGAAGGTTCCGCGACAGAAGAGGAATGGCCCGACGTCATAGGTGAAGCAGGCGATTTACCGATGTAGGACTTTGTACGACAGGCTGCTGGCCTGTCGGGGTTTATTCCAGGCACGTTGTTAATAAGCCGCTGCTGAGAACGGAACGACAGGCTGACAGCCTGTCGTACAACTAAAATTCTATGAATCCACTTAACGCGAGCTTCCCACTGTGCAGCGAATGGTAATTGCCATCGCCAATCAAAAAGGTGGCGTAGGCAAAACGACTACAGCCATCAATTTGGCTGCCGCTTTTGCCCGTCACGGAAAACGTGTCCTTCTTTTAGATCTCGACCCTCAGGGAAATAGCTCCATCTCGTTTCTCGATCCGCTTTCCGTCGATCGATCTGTTTATGAGTTGATGATGGACGGGCAGGCCCCTATTGAAGAGTCGACCTACCAAACGTCTGTCGAAAATCTTCAACTAATTCCAGCGCGTATTAATCTTGCCAAGTTGGAATCAAAACTCGTTGGTGACTTTGACGCTCCATTTAGACTGAAAGATCGACTTGAGCCATTTCGAAAGAAGTACGACGTCATTGTGATCGACACCCCCCCCACCCTCGGCCTGATCACGGTAAACGCGCTCGTGGCCGCGACGCATGTCTTGATACCAATTCAGTCGTCGTACTTTGCGCTTGAAGGAACTGACGATCTTCTAGAGACGATCGAAAAGGTAAAGGCGCGTCCAAATCCGAATTTGGAGCTCCTGGGTGTGCTGGTCACGCTGCATGACAAACGAACTACACTTGCTCGTGAGGTCCACGAACAGATCAAAACCGTGTTTGGATCGAAGCTTTTCGACACCGTGATTACCAAGAGTGTTCGACTCGAAGAATCGCCGGCATACAAGGAATCAATCTTTAGTTTTGCGCCGAACTCGTCAGGTGCAATTGAGTATGGAAAACTTTGCGAAGAGGTAATGAGCCGTGTCTAAGAGGGGACTGCCAACTGGCCTTCAGATGCGCCATGATGCGCACTACGTCGAGGAACTTTCACAGCATCGACCCGCTCAATTGGGTCGCATGATTCCTCTGGACAAACTCGATCCGAATCCTGAGCAGCCTCGCGTGGATTTTGGCGACCTCACGGAACTCACTGCCTCCATCGCCGAAAAGGGTGTTTTGGAACCACTGCTTGTAAAGCCGAACAGGTTAACGGGTCGGTGGATGATCATAGCAGGTGAGCGACGTTTCCGTTCCGCTCAAAAAGCGGGATTGAAGGAAGTGCCATGCGTTGAAATGGAAGTGGACGATGGCACAATCGCGGAAATAGCGCTCATCGAAAACATGCAGCGCAAGGACCTAACCGTTTGGGAAGAGGCTGATGGCTTGCTCGCGCTTTGCGAGAGATTTGGTTACACGCATGATGATGTGGCTCGCAAAGTAGGGAAGAGTCGAACAACCGTTACCGAGGCCATGGCGATTGCGAGAATTCCGAATGATGTTAGAGAGATCTGCAGGCAGGCAGATATCAATGCGAAGTCATCTCTGCTTCAGATTGTGCGGCAACCAGACGATGATTCGATGATCAGTCTGGCTAAGAAGATCGCCTCGCAGGGATTGAATCGCAACGACGCTCGTGAAGTCCGGCGTCAGGAGATGGGACCTCGGGTAGTTCCAGAAGCAAAGCCTTACACCTTCAAATACGCATCACCCGATAAAGATTTCAATCTCGAGCTCAAGTTTCGAGCTTCGGACGTATCCGACTCAGATGTGGCCTTGATCTTAAGATCTATTGCAGACGAAATCGACGAAATTCCATGACGGTCTTTGACTTGAGTTTCAGCCTTATGGAGCACGCCACTTCGAAGGCCAAAGATCAAAAGCCAAAGGCCAGCTCCTCTTCAAGTTCTTAGCGACTTCTTCTTCTCAGCCGCAGCTCGCTTCTGTAGACCTTTCGCCCACCGTTCAAAGGTTGGCTGTAGCGGTTTAAATAGCCGAGCACGGAAGCTGTGCTTCTTCTCGTTCCAAAGTTTCAGATGCTTTTCAGTATAAGCACGCACCGCGGGCTCGAGTTGAGTTTTCTTGAGCGAGTGGCGCAGAGTGAAATGGTAATGCTGCGCAACGAGTGAGAATACCAATGCTACCAGGTTGCTCTTGAAAGAAAGCCGCGGAACGATCCTTTTGTGAAATGGCTTGTCGGTTGGAAGCAGGACGTTGATCGCGACTTCTAACCAGGCGCCCTGCGATCCCTGTTTTGGGTGATAAAGACCGGGCAACTCTGTCGCCTGTAGCGCGCCTTTGATTCTCGGGTCTGAAATAAATGGCACCAGACGAATGCGCTCGAGCCCTCTGGAATGCTCGCGGGGCAGGCTGTTGAAAGCATCCTCGACGATTTCGACAGAGCCTTTCGGCAGTTTCCCCTCATACTGATTTTCAATGCGTATTGCCACGTTCAGCCTTTTCCTGGAGTTAGTTTTGGTCGAAGTCGAAGCCAGTCACTTTAGGGGGAAGGCAGTAGCTCGGTCAAGTGGGCCTCAATTGCCGGAGTGAGCTAACGCTGTACAACACGAAAATGCCCGATATGCTTTTTAGCTTGTCGTGACGTGACCAACCAAGCCTGAAAGGTTCTCTTCTTGACCTCGGGTATTGGTTGCGTCACGACAAGCTAAAGAGGCTCTTGCAAAATTCATGACTCTTCTCATTCACCCCAAGCTTCAGCTTGGGGTTTGGCGCGCTTACATTCTCCGAACCGTTTCAACGGTTTATCAACTCGGGAATCACGGATCGGCGAAGGGCTAAGATCCTCACGTAAACCGTTGAAACGGTTCCGAAATCAAATTCTTCCTCGACCCCAAGCTAAAGCTTGGGGAGAATTAGAGGTTGCGATTCCAAACAGTCCGTTTTGCGAGCGGTTCCACTGATTTTGCAAGAGCCTCTAAAGTATATCGGAAATTTACGAGATGTAGAGATAACGCAGGGAGAGATTCTAGACATCAAGGTGCAGGTCAGTAACGGCCCCTAAACTTGCACTGCTAACCAGACGCGCGTATTTCGCAAGGACTCCAGTGGTATAACGTGACGAGGGTGGACGCCAATTCTCGGCCCGCCTCGCAAGTTCAGCGTCGGACACATTCAGTTGCAAGAGTCCTTCATCCGCATCGATCGTGATCGAATCGGCTTCTGCAACCAACGCGAGGTTTCCACCAACGGCTGCTTCCGGTGCGACATGTCCGACAACCATCCCGTGAGTTCCACCCGAGAAACGCCCGTCAGTGATTAAGCCGACTGAGTCACCAAGCCCTGCCCCAATAATTGCTGAAGTCGGCGCCAACATCTCACGCATGCCCGGGCCGCCTTTCGGTCCCTCGTAGCGAATCACAATGACATCACCTGCTTTGATGTCACCCGACAAAATCGCCGAGAGACATGGCTCTTCAGCTTCAAACACTCTTGCCGGTCCAGTGATTCGTCGTAATTTAAGGCCCGATACTTTTGCCACGGCACCTTCTTCAGCAAGGTTTCCACGCAAGATTGCCAGATGGCCCTCCGGATACAGCGCGTCTTCCCATTGTCGAATGACATTCTGATGGTCCGATGGCTTTTCAGGAATGTTCTTCAAGGCCTCGGCAACGGTCTCCCCACTGATAGTTAGAGCGGAACCATCGATGAGAGACTTGGACAAGAGCACCTTCATTACCTGGGGAATCCCGCCTGCTTTATGCAAGTCAGTAGCGACGTAATTGCCTGATGGTTTTAGATCGCAAATTAGCGGAACGCGTTTTCGAATTCGTTCAAAGTCAGCCAGCGTCAGCTCAACTTCAGCAGCGTGCGCAATCGCGATCAAATGTAGGACGGCATTAGTCGATCCGCCGACCGCCATCACAACCGCTATCGCATTTTCAAAAGCGGCTTTCGTCAAAAGCTGGCGGGGAAGAATCTGTTTTTCTACAGCTTTTGCTAATGCACGAGCTGAGGCTGCCGCACTCTCCGCTTTCTCATTGTCTTCCGCGGCCATTGTCGACGAATAGGGAAGACTCAAGCCCATGGCTTCGATCGCAGACGACATGGTGTTTGCTGTGTACATGCCACCACAGGAACCAGCGCCGGGACAAGCTCGCCGTTCCACCTCAACCAATTGATCTTCGTCGATCTTGCCGGCGCAGTATTGACCCACAGCCTCAAAGGCACTCACAACAGTGAGATCTTCTCCTTTGAAGTTTCCAGCTTTGATTGTGCCGCCGTAAACGAAGATGGAAGGAATATTCAATCGTGCAATGGCGATCATTGCACCCGGCATGTTCTTGTCACAGCCGCCAATAGCGATCAGTCCATCCACAGCCTGAGCCTGACAAACTGTCTCAATCGAGTCGGCGATTACTTCACGCGACACGAGGGAATACTTCATTCCTTCCGTGCCCATTGAGATTCCATCGCTGACAGTGATTGTCCCGAACGTTTGTGGCATGGTTGAAGCCTCTTTTAAAGCTTCAACTGCTCGAGCGGTGAGTAGATTTAGTCCTGCGTTACAGGGAGTGATGGTGCTATAGCCGTTCGCAACTCCGATGATCGGTTTATTGAAGTCATCGTCACCAAACCCGACCGCGCGAAGCATGGCCCGATTGGGAGTGCGCTCAACGCCTCTGGTGATGGCGTGGCTACGTGCCGAAGTATCTTTCTCTGACAAAGCCCGCTACCTCAGTTTTTAGCCTTGTCTACCAGGCGACTTTCAGATAACCACGGCATCATTTGTCGCAAACGCGCGCCCACCTGTTCAATCGGATGCTCGCGCGCCTCTGAATCGAGCTGCTGAAAACGAGGACGGCCATTGCGGCTTTCTTTCATCCAGTCTTTGGCAAAAGCGCCGGATTGGATGTCGGCCAGCAGACCCTTCATGCGTGTTTTTGTCTCGTCGTTAATGACCACTGGACCGCGAGTCATGTCCCCATATTGCGCCGTGTTGGAAATCGAATAGCGCATCTCAGAAATTCCGCCTTCGTACACCAGATCAACAATCAACTTCATCTCGTGAAGGCATTCAAAGTAAGCCATCTCAGGGGAGTAGCCGGCTTCGATCAGGGTCTCAAAGCCGGCTTTGATGAGTGAAGTTAGCCCTCCACACAGCACTGCCTGCTCGCCAAATAGATCGGTTTCGGTTTCTTCGCGGAACGTTGTTTCAATTACGCCGGCTCTACCCCCGCCAATCGCGGAAGCGTAGGCCAGACCGATCGCCTTAGTGTCGCCAGTCGGGTCCTGATTGATGGCGAGCAAACACGGAACTCCCGCCCCGCGAAGATACTCATGACGCACGAGGTGGCCGGGACCCTTGGGAGCAACCATGAAGACGTTTGCTTCCGACGATGGTTCAATGAACTTGTAATGAATCGAGAAGCCGTGCGAGAACGCGAGATACTTGCCGGGTGTGATCGACTCAGCGATTTCACGCGCATAGATGTCTGGCGCAAGTTCATCGGGCACGAGCATCATCACGATATCAGCTTCGGCAGCTGCCTGGGCCACAGGCTTTACTTTGAGTCCCGCTTGCTCAGCCTTTTCCCACGACGCACTTCCAGGACGTAAGCCTACGGTTACATGGCAACCGGAATCTTTAAGATTGTTCGATTGCGCGAAGCCCTGACTTCCATAGCCAATTACCGCAATCTGCTTTTCACGTATTAACGGAACGTTCGCGTCTTTGTCGTAATAAATCTTCATCTAATCTTCCTCACTCTATAATTGTGGAATTAATTCCTCTTCATCTTCAATCGAGGCGGGTACCGCGGTAGCTGCCAGACGATTAATGGCTATGTGTCCTGTACGTGTGATGTCGGTGATGCCGATCGGTCGAAGTAATTCGATAAACGTGTCTACCTTTTCTTTGTTGCCAGATGCTTCGACTATTAAGTGCGTATGTGAGATATCAACGACTTTGGCCCGGAACACACTGATCAGGCTCAACACCTCCTGCCGTTCAACGCCAGCACACGCCGCAACAGTTATAAGGGCCATCTCTCGCTCGATGTGTGGACGAGTGGTTACGTCCTGGACCTCACGTACTCTTGCTAGTCTTTCGCACTGTTTGACGATTTGTTGGATCGTGCGGTCTTCACCTCGCGTAACGATCGTGACCCTTGACCAGTGCGGGTCCAGCGTCTCGCCAACCGAGATTGTTTCGATATTGAATCCACGTGCACTAAACAGCCCAACGATGCGCGATAACTCGCCGGGCTGGTCAGCAACGATGATTGATAAGGTGTGACGCATGAATTAATTTAAGACTTCAGATTTAAGATTTCAGATTTTCTAGAGGTCCGGTGAATCGAGGCAATCTGAAATCTGAAATCTTAAATCGCCTCCGGTTGCACGATCATGTCGTTCGCGTTCGCTCCGGCAGGGACGATCGGGAAGACGTTCTCTTCTTTCGAGACAACGACATCAATCACTGCCACGCCCTTGTGGTTTATAGCGGCTGACAAGACGTCGTGGAGTTCATCGGGTCGGGTGGCGCGAAATGCTGCTGCACCGTAGGCTTCAGCGAGCTTGACAAAATCGGGAGCAACCGAGATGTCCACTTCCGAGTACGTCCGTTCATAAAACATTTCCTGCCACTGCCGAACCATTCCCAGATAGCCGTTGTTCATAATCAGAATCTTCACCTGTAGGTCATACTGCACAGCGGTAGCAAGTTCCTGATTCGTCATTTGAAAACCGCCATCACCAACCACTGCAATCACAAGCTTGTCGGGACGGGCGAGTTTTGCGCCGATAGCAGCGGGAAGTCCGAATCCCATGGTGCCCAAGCCACCACTCGTGATCAGTTGCCTCGTTTGGGTGAACGGATAGAACTGTGCAACCCACATCTGATGTTGACCCACGTCAGTGGTAATGATTGCTTCGCCTTTTGTCAGCTGATGAAGTTCTCGTATGACCGATTGAGGTTTAATCTGACTCTGAGAACCGGAGAAGCGTAACGGTTGTGAGTGCTGCCACGCGCGAATTCTCTCCCACCATGGTTCACGTCGACCCAGACTTTCCTGTAGTTCCTGAGGCTCAATTTTACTGAGATGGCTGTTAAACTCGTCCAGAACCGCCTGAGCATCTCCCGCAATGCTTAAAGTGGGAGCCACATTCTTGCCTATGTTAGCGGGATCTATATCGACGTGGATGATGCTCGCTTGAGGTGCAAAGGTGGCTAGTTTCCCGGTGACCCGATCATCAAAACGAACCCCAATCGCAATCAGCAAATCACTTTCGGCGACTGACATGTTCGCCGCGTAGGTTCCGTGCATTCCCAGCATTCCGAGACTGAGAGGATGGCCCGATTGAAAACCGCCGAGTCCCATCAACGTCGGCGCAACTGGCAACCGTAAGGTTTCGGCAAACTCGTGTAGTGGAACGTCTGCGCCCGAATTCACGATGCCTCCGCCCACATACAGTACAGGCCGCCTGGAATTCAGGATTGCTTTGACAGCGCGTGCAACCTCTGATTGTCGCGGTTTCGCTTTCACATCAGAGAAGGGAAAACTAACGTGGTCCAACCGCGAGTAAGAAGCTCGTGCGGCAGAAACGTCCTTGGGAATATCAATAACAACTGGACCGGGTCTTCCTGTTCTTGCCAGGTGGAAAGCTTCTCTAACCACTCCCGCCAGGTCGCGCACATCGCGCACCAGATAGTTATGCTTTACACAGGGTCGAGTTATGCCAACCGTATCGACTTCCTGAAACGCATCGGTGCCAATTAAATGTTTCGGGACCTGGCCCGTGATCACGACGAGCGGTGTTGAATCCATGTAGGCGTTCGCAATACCGGTGACCGCATTGGTGGCACCGGGACCGGAAGTGACAAGCACAACTCCAACCCGTCCCGTCGCTCGCGCATAACCCTCGGCCATGTGCACGGCGCCTTGCTCATGCCTGACGAGGTAATGTGTGATGCGCTCCCGGGCGCGCCAAAGCTCATCGTAAATATGAAGGACTGCGCCACCGGGGTAGCCAAATATCGTATCGACGCCTTCGAAGCATAACGATTCGATCAGGATCTGGGCGCCCCGTGGCAAAGACTCCTCAAAGTCTTTCTCATTTAGAACGCCATTATGGATGAGTGGTTCGACTATCATAAAAACCCGCGAAATTACTAAATGAATCAATCGGGCCATCAACCGGATTAGTTGATGGCCCGCGCTTAAAACCTCTCCCGTCCAGTGTCACAGAGGCTATGGCCGCCTATGCATCAAGCAGTCTTGCGGAAATACCGCCTGATTCCTTCCCGACGAACCAAACTCTATCCTGCACCAGCACCTACTGTAAAATTTATTCTTTTAAGATAAAGATAAATCTCACTCATCGACGGGAGCGTGGGATTTGTGGTACAACCTAAACGCTATGGAGATGGCCCAGCTCGAATATTTTTCTAAAGTGGTGCAGGAGCGAAGCTTTTCAAAAGCGGCTGATCGCGTTTATCGAACCCAGCCGGCGGTGAGCATCGCGATTCGCAGGTTAGAAGAGGAGATTGGCTTGCCGCTTCTTGACCGAACTCAAAAGACCCCTGTTCTAACAGAGGCGGGCCAGGTCGTCTACGACTATGCACAGCGCATCCTTACCCTGAGAGATCAGGTTGGGCAGGCAATTTCGGAATTACAGAGTCTGAAAAGAGGTCGCGTCCGGGTTGGTGCCAACGAAAGCACTTCTTTGTACTTGCTTCCGGATCTAATTCTTGCATTCCGTGAACAACATCCCGACGTCAAAGTTGAAATCTACAGACATGTGTCAAACCGGTTGCCTCGCGAGGTTCTCGAGCGCAATGTTGATTTTGCCCTGATGGCTTCCGAGCCTGCCGACCGCGATCTTGAAGCCTTTCCAGTTCTAAAAGACGAGCTGGTTCTGATTCTGAGCCCGAAACATCCACTGGCTGCGAAGACTTCAGTAAAGATCAAAGATCTGGGAAAAGAATCCTTTGTGGCGCATAACGTGGCCTCCGGATCTCGGTTAAAAGTTGTGGAGGCTTTTGCCAGGCAGCACACTCCGCTCAACATCACACTCGAGCTGGCGACAATCGAAACGATCAAGCGCTTTGTTCAGAAACGTGTGGGCCTCGCGTTTGTACCGCGAATGTGTGTGCGTGAAGAACTCGAACGTGGTGTTCTGGCCAGCGTTCCGGTGCGTGGGCTAACACACAACAGAATTTTGTGGGCCGCCCATCGACGTGGTTCGAGTTTTTCTCCGGCGGCGGCTGCCTTTCTAAAAATTCTCAAACAGCACACGCATCATTCGGCGTGACCACTACGCTGCTCGTGTCGTCTTACCAACTACCGTTGCCAGGTAGTGTTCGATCGCGACTTCCAACGCACCACCCAGATCCGCGCCATGCAGGTCACCCTGTTCCAAGGACCATCGCGATAACCGGCCCGCCAACGACATTCCTATTGCTGCACGTGCGGGTTGCTCGATAAACTGCCAACCAGTGAGAAGCTCGCCGCTCAATACGACACGAGCAACACCAAGTCCGCAGATTACGTTTCCAATTCCGATACCTAAGTGCGTGCCGACACGCTCTAACGTTACCTGTGCTCTTCGTTCACCCGCAATTGCTTTCGCCACTAAATCCGAGAAGCGAATAGAACCTCGCATTTTTGCTCGTTGACTATCACCGACGTAGAGTTCTACAGCACTCGCCGCACTTGCGTACTTTTCCCAACACCCAAAGTTTCCGCAGGAGCAAGCCTTGCCACCGGCTACGATCGTCATGTGTCCAAACTCGCCAGCGATGTCGGCGCCAGTCGTTCCTCGAAACACTTCACCACCCAGCACGAGGCCAACGCCTATACCGGTACCAGCTCGAACAACTACAAAGTCGCCAGCCGTTTTGAGAGCGCCTTGTTGACGTTTTCGTTGCGACTCGTAAATCGCCGTTGCTGTGGCGTTGTTCTCGATCAAAACGGGCACGCCGGGATCGAGCATGCTCGCGAGAGGAATGTCCCCCCAGCCCAGGTGTGGTGCGTAAAGTAATTTCTGACGTTTACAGTCAGTAGGTCCCACGACACTCATTCCAACTACTGCTAACGAACGTTCAGGAAGCCCGCTGGAAAGCCTGGCAATGGAGTTACGAATACTCTCGACCGTCACTGCTGGATCCACAGACGTACCAAAACGTTCTTCGCTTAATATTTTTCCATCGATAGTCGCGGCGCCCACGTGGATTTGACTGACTCCAATGTTCACACCGATGAGGAAATCCTTTTCGCCGCGCAGTGATAGCCCGATTGGAGGACGGCCGACGCCGACTGAACGATCCGGTGCCCCTTCACGCAATATTCCGGAGTCGATCAAAGGTTTCACTAAAACAGTAACTCGACGACGATGAACACCGAGTTGTCTGGCAACAGCCACACGAGGAATCGGTTGCGCGGCTCTTACTATTCGCAACAACTCGTGGGTTGTTTGCGCAGAAACAACTTGAACACAGGGATTATCGTTCTTCGCTGGTTCGTTCTTTACGGACACTTCTCTTAATTTCAAGACCTTAACCTCCCGGTTCAATAAAGTACGCCTTGACTAAAAGATTCTCAGCAAATCGATAGCCAAGAAAGTTTTGTGAATGAATCAGCGTAGTGCTGCGTTCTTACTGTTGTGTTACGTGACAACTTTGTAGGACGACGAGCGTTGAATGACAGAGATGTCGGAAGGGAAGTGGAAAGGATTAATCTTACGTTCGAAAGCGAGAGCAATTGATGCCATATTTTTTTACTTTGTACCCAATGATTCGTTCTGTACTGTCCAACAACTTTGCAGCTTTGGCACGATTACCCCGCGCCGTCTTTAATGCATCCTGGATTAAGTCTCGTTCGTATGCCTCCATTGCCGAAGTTAGCGACAGGCGGGTCACAGTGTCAGAACCTTCTGCGGTCTGAAGGCTGGGTGGAAGGTGATGACCATGAATTACGTTCGACTCGCAAACAAGTACCGCGCGCTCAATAACATTCTCAAGCTCACGAACATTCCCAGGCCAGTGATAAGTCGTGAGCATATCGATAGCAGGCGTTGAAATTCGCTTGATATGTTTCCCATGCTCGCGCTCAAACTTATCGACGAAATGCTCGGCTAATAAGAGGATGTCGGGCTTTCGCTCACGTAATGCGGGCATGAAGATGGTGAAAACGTTTAGGCGATAGTAGAGATCCTCTCGAAATAGACCTTTTGAAATCGCATCCTCCAGATCCTTATTTGTGGCAACGATCAACCGAACGTTTATCTTGATCGTCTCAGTCCCACCGAGACGCTCAAACTCTCGCTCCTGAATTACACGAAGCAGCTTTATCTGTGTTGTCAGATCAAGATCGCCTATCTCGTCCAGAAAAAGCGTCCCGCCGTCTGCGAGTTCGAACCTACCTTTCTTGCGTGCTTGTGCTCCAGTGAAGGCGCCTTTCTCATAACCAAACAACTCCGATTCGATCAGCGTATCGGGTAGAGCCGCGCAGCTTACCTTTACGAAAGGTTTAGCTGCTCGAAGTGAGTTGTAGTGGAGCGCATGAGCAATCATTTCCTTGCCGGTGCCGGATTCTCCTCGTAATAAGACGGTCGTGTTCGTGCGAGCTACCTGGGTAACCTGCTCATAGACCTGACGCATCGGATTTGAGTTCCCGATGATGCGGCTGAAGTCATAACGTTCTCGTAGTTCTTGCTTTAGAAGCGTGTTCTCATCGAGTAGCCGTTTCTTATCAGCTTCAAACCGTTGTTCGACCTTAAGCGCCTGAGCGATCATCGACGAAATCACGCTCAAGAACTTCGTCGTTCGATCGAAGTCGCGGTGTTGCTTGTAGGGTCTATCGGCGCCAATTACACCGATCGCTTTGTTCTCAACCAGGATCGGAACGCAAATGAAGCTCATCTCTTTTCGCGACGGATTTTCCTCAATCGATCTCAGGCGATTGAGGAGCAATGGCTCCTGACTGGTTTGTGGAACTACGACTGGCTTTCCGCTTTGCACCACGCGCCCGATTACACCTTCTCCGACTTTGTAAGTTGCGCGTCGAGCCTGATCCAGATTCAAACCATACGTGGCCTCAACCCGCAGGATTCCGCTCTCACGGTCGAGAAGCATGACGAAACTTCGTACCATCCCGTGATGCCGGCCAAGTGATTCCAGGACTCGCTCTAAAGCCAAACTGAGTGCATTTGTGTCGGCGAGAATGCGGCCGATTTCAACAAGCGTACCCAGTTTCCGGATCTCTCGACGCTCTCTGGAAACAAGCTCAGGTGGTTTTGTCAGGTTCGTTTCGGCAACTGCCATCGCATGCTCTTGAAGATCTTCGTGGTAACGCATCTTAGGGGCGCGCAAGATTAAGGGTCAAAGTGAAAACTTTTATGACTCCATAAAGGCCGAAGCTAATCATTGGTAACTTATTAACTTACATGTTTGTAATAGGTAAAGCAGAAACTTACAAAATTGTCAGATCTCTCTCGTCTGTGCCTGATGTTTTGCTCGCAGGATTTACGAATCATCTTCACCGCAGTGTCCCACTGAGTGCATCATGGCCTCACACCGCATCATCGCGCCCGTGAACCTACAGTTTTGTAGTTGAATCCTTGATGTCTGACAGAAACGTCGCGATTGGCCAATCGGCTACTGGATTCCCATTGACCACTAAAACTACTGATAACGGCGCATTTATTGAAGAAATGACGTCTTGTTTGGATCAGGTGCGTCCGTGGCATGGAGGTTGTTTAGGCCGTGGCAAGAACGACGGTCTAGGCAGGCGTAACTCATCGCTGCAGGAGTTGCGTTAAGCCGTTCGAGACTTCACTTGGCATTTGATTTCAGCGCAAAAGGAGCTAACAGATGATTACCGAGCGAATCGCGAGATTTTTAGTTGGACGACGACCTATGGACAGGCATTGGGAAAAAGGATTGAGTTGGTCACAAAAAGTCTCTCGCCTGGGCTCGCGTATGCGCGATCCCGAATGGCGTCGCTACGGTCGGCTATTGTTTGCCGGCAAGCTCTTGGGAATCGCGGCGTTGATTTGCGGAGTGCTGCTCGTGCCGGAGCTCATAGGATGGACAGCTCTTGCGGCGGACGTGGAGCTGAAAGGGAATGACATTGTCAATCCACTCAATACGCTTTGGGTCCTGCTTGCAGCCTTCCTAGTGTTCGCTATGCAAGTTGGTTTTACGATGCTGGAAGCCGGTTTCTGCCGATCTCGCGAGACCGTAAATGTGCTGATGGAATGCATAGTGGATACCTGCTTGTGTGGTTTGTTGTTCTATGCAATCGGCTTCGCGTTCATGTTTAGCCATGGAAACGGATTCATCGGTTATCACTGGTTTTTCCTACGCGGTGTTCCGGCAACTTACGAGTCGACCGGAGTTGCGTTCCTGGCTTTCTGGCTTTTCCAGTTTGCGTTCGCTGATACCTGCTCAACCATTACCTCTGGAGCGATGATTGGTCGCACGAGCTTTATTGGAGATCTGCTTTATAGCGTCGCTGTCTCCGGTTTCATCTATCCGATTATCGGCCACTGGGCCTGGGGGCCCGATGGCTTCCTCGCGACGATGGGCACTGCTGGAAACTTTTTGCCATCACTCGGTGTCGGCTTTCATGACTTCGCCGGTTCCACGGTTGTTCATACCATCGGCGGTTTCATTGCGCTTGCGGGCGCTATCGTTCTAGGACCCCGCATCGGACGGACTTTCAAACGTGATGGTGGGGGTCCAATGAAACCTCACGATCTGGTGATCGCGGCCACTGGTGGTCTGATCCTTTGGTTCGGTTGGTATGGATTCAACCCTGGCAGCACATTGTCAGCGATGGATTTTGAGGGCGTTGGACGCGTCGCCACGAATACAACATTGGCTGCTTGCGCAGGCGGCCTGTTGGCAATGGCATATGGGTTCGCGCTTCTCAAGAAGTGGGATCTTGGCTACACGGTAAATGGTTTTCTTGCAGGTCTGGTTGCAATCACTTGTCCGTGCTACTGGGTTAGTCCGACTGGCTCAATTCTGATTGGCGCGATTGCAGGCGTTCTTGTGGGTCTCGGACTAGAACTACTCGAATGGCTGAGAATCGATGATCCAATTGGAGCTGTCCCGGTGCACGGGTTCTGCGGCATTTGGGGAACCTTATCCCTTGGTTTGTTTGCTTGTGGCTCATACGGCGTAACCGGTTCGCTAGCGGCGGACAATACCGCTCCTTTGACCGGCCTTCTCTATGGCGGTGGAACCAGCGTACTGACCGCACAAGCAATTGGTAGCCTGATCATCGCATCCGCGACATTCGCAGTTTCGCTGGCAGTCATGTATGCGATCAAAGCTATAGGCATTCTCCGCGTCTCGATCACAGGTGAAGAATTCGGTCTCGATCTTTTCGAGCACGGAATGCCGGCTTACCCGGAGTATCAAATTGCGGACGACGCGCTTCCCACTGGTGTGTTTGCGGTAGTTAACTCTCAGTCAGTTCCTAACTCTAGTCCGTCGATAGATGTAACCCAACCTGAGGCTGCTGCAGCTTCGGCTCGCTAGAGTCGAGGCTCCCGGCAAAACTTAAATGGCCCAACTGTCTTGGCTTTCGAGGGCGCGAGACAGGTGAGCCACTGAGATCGTCCCATCGGGAACGATTACGGAGACAATTTACGTCATGCTCTTTGTTAAATCAATCCTTGGAGTGTTTGCTCTGGCGCTGCTCACTCCGTTGCACGCATTCGCTCAGTCGACACTGTTCAACATTCCTTCGACAGACGTCGTTGCGAAGAAAAAGATCTATCTCGAGTTTGATTTCATCACTCACCTGGAAGATCACCGGGACGGCGGTTTTCAAGCCTATGTCCCACGAGCCGTTGTCGGAATAGGGAAGAGGACCGAGATTGGATTGAATGCTTCATTTCTGGATGCACTCGCTCCGGATCAACCTGTCGAGTTGCAACCAAACGTGAAGCATCAGTTCTATCAGAATGAAGGTAACGGCGTTACGGTGGCAGCAGGCGGCATCTTGTATCTGCCGGTTGCACACACAACAGGCACAGATACGTTTGGCCTGATCTACACCGTCGTGAGTAAGCAGGTAAAAGCGGATCACGGGCCCAGAATAACAGGCGGAGGCTACGGACTCGTTCGCAGGACCAGCGGTAGTGGTACGAATGGAGGCGCGATCGTTGGTTACGAACAGCCGTTAATACTGGGCAAGGTTAGTTTTGTTGCTGACTGGTTGAGTGGAAAGAATCGTTTCGGCTATGCAACTCCAGGTTTTGCTTTCACGGTCTCTAAAACAAGTTTGCTTTATGCCGGTTACAGCATCGGCAACCAGGGAAGGAAGAACAACGGATTGTTTGTCTATTACGGAATAACGTTCTAATGCGGGGGTAACACAGGATAAACGCACCACCGAAACAGGGACTCTACGATCCACGCTTTGAGCACGACGCTTGTGGTGTCGGTTTCGTTGTGGACGTGAAAGGACGTAAATCCTTTGACGTGGTGCAGAAGTCCATTCAGGTCTTGCTAAACCTCGCCCACCGAGGTGCCACCGGGAGCGAGGTCAATTCCGGTGACGGCGCAGGAATACTTCTGCAAACACCTCATGCATTTCTGAGCGAGCGATGCGAAGCTGAAGAGTTTGATCTACCAGGATTTGGTTATTACGGAGTCGGGATGGTTTTTCTTCCGACTGATTCAACGGACCGCGCCGAGTGCGAATTAATATTTGAAAAAATCGTTGCTGAGGAGGGGCAGCAACTCCTGGGTTGGCGCACTGTGCCAACTAATAATTCGAATATTGGCCGAACAGCGCGTTTGTCGGAACCTGCTATCCGTCAAATCTTTGTGGCGCGGTCCAGCGATGTTCGGGATGAAGCGTCGTTTGAGCGCAAGCTTTATGTAATCCGCCGGCGAATAACTCGTGCGGTAAAAGCATCTGACATCCGTCAGCGCTCGATGTTTTATATCTCGAGTCTTTCTTACAAAACGATCGTCTACAAAGGCATGCTCACCACTGAGCAACTGCCTGACTTCTATCCGGATCTACGCGATCGGAACCTCGCTTCAGCTTTAGCGCTCGTACACTCTCGCTTCAGCACCAACACATTTCCGAGTTGGTCCCGGGCCCATCCATATCGTTACGTTGCACACAACGGCGAAATCAACACGCTGCGCGGCAATATGAACTGGATGCGAGCTCGAGAGAGCAAGTTTCAATCGCGGCTGTTTGGTTCAGACCTCCAGAAGCTGCTGCCCGTCATCGACACGCAAGGCAGCGATTCCGCGATGTTTGACAACGCACTCGAGATGTTTGTGCTGGCAGGCCGCTCGTTACCACACGCAATGACCATGATGATCCCTGAGCCGTGGACAGGCGATCCCTCCATGAGTGAAGAGAAGAGATCATTCTATGAATTTCACTCGTGCTTAACCGAACCGTGGGACGGCCCGGCGTCAATCTCGTTTACTGACGGCGTGCGCATTGGCACTGTACTCGATCGAAATGGTCTGCGTCCTGCGCGTTACTACGTCACCAAAGATGATCTCGTGGTGATGGCTTCTGAAGTCGGCGTGTTGGACCTTCCTGACGATGAGATCGTAAAGAAAGGTCGCCTGGCTCCGGGACGATTGTTCCTGGTTGACACTGAATTGGGACGGATCATAAGTGACGACGAGTTGAAACAAGAACTCGTAAGATCTCAACCTTACGTTTACTGGGTGACCGGGAATTCATTTAGTCTTGATGATCTGCCCGAGCCTCCATACGTTCATCAAACGAACTCATCAACCGTTCGACTTAGACAGCAAATTTTTGGTTACACGAACGAAGACTTGCGGCTCTTGTTGTATCCGATGGCAGTTGAAGGAAACGAAGCAGTCGGATCAATGGGCACCGATACACCACTGGCTATTCTTTCTCCTCGTCCACAGCTTCTCTACAACTATTTCAAACAACTATTTGCTCAAGTCACTAATCCACCAGTCGATGGCATCCGTGAAGACCTGATCATGTCGCTCGACACGACAATCGGTCCTGAAGCAAATATTCTCGAGCCATCCGCAGAGTGTGCGCGCCAAATCAGACTGAACTCACCGATTGTCACGAATACCCAGCTTGAACAACTGCGCTGTCTTGGTGAGTCGGATGGGCCATGGGAAAAGAATGGGTTTAAGTCGCTGACCCTGTCGATGGTCTATCGCGTTACGGAGGGCGGTCGCGGATTGGAGAGTGGCCTCAGTGACCTTTGTCGCCAGGCAAGCGCTGCGATCTCTTCCGGTTATCAGATCGTGATTCTTTCGGATCGGGACGTTGGCTCAGAAATGGCTGCAATTCCTGCGTTGTTAGCTGTCTCGGCCGTTCATCATCATCTAATCCGCGAAGGCACGCGCACGCAAGTTGGTCTCGTAGTCGAAAGCGGCGAGCCACGAGAGGTACATCACTTTGCGCTGCTGCTTGGTTATGGAGCAGCGGCAATAAATCCCTACCTGGCTTTCGAAACGATTCAAAACATGGTTGAGACTGGTCTCATCGCTGCGGTCGATGTCCGCGCGGCATCCTCGAATTACGTCAAAGCAATTAATAAGGGCATCATCAAAGTGATCTCGAAGATGGGTATCTCTACGACGCAGGGATATTGTGGAGCACAGGTCTTTGAGGCGATCGGGATCCATAACGACGTGATCGATAAATACTTCACCTGGACACCATCACGTATCGGAGGAATTGGTCTCGACGTGATCGCCGAAGAGGTGCGACTCAGGCACGCATCCGCTTTTGAAAAAGCTGCAATCAACGATGTCATTCTCGATGTAGGTGGCGAGTTTCAGTATCGAGCTGAAGGTGCTCAGCACCTCTTCAATCCGCAGACGATTCACAAGCTGCAGCATGCATGTCGGAGCGGAAGTTACAAACTGTTCAAAGAATACAGCCAACTAGTCGATGAACATTCAAGCCAGGGATTAACTCTTCGAGGAGCGTTGGAGTTCGAATCCAAACGCGCGCCGATTCCGATCGATCAGGTGGAATCAGTGGAGTCGATTAGGAAGCGATTCAAGACCGGAGCCATGTCGTACGGTTCAATCAGCAGCGAAGCGCATGAAGCGCTCGCAATTGCGATGAATCGAATTGGTGCCCGCAGCAACACGGGTGAGGGTGGGGAAGATCCGGCGCGTTACGTTCGCGACGCCAACGGAGATTCGCGCAACAGCGCAATCAAACAAGTTGCTTCAGGCCGTTTCGGCGTGACGAGTAATTATCTCGTCAATGCTCAAGAGCTACAGATCAAAATTGCGCAGGGTGCTAAGCCTGGTGAAGGCGGGCAACTTCCCGGACACAAAGTATATCCATGGATTGCCCGAGTCAGACACTCAACGCCAGGTGTTGGTCTGATATCGCCCCCTCCACATCACGACATCTACTCCATAGAAGATCTGGCCCAACTGATTTACGACTTGAAGAACGCAAACGACGAGGCCCGGATCAGCGTGAAGTTGGTCTCCGAAGTTGGTGTAGGAACAATTGCGGCAGGAGTTGTAAAAGCCGGCGCCAATGTCGTTTTGATAAGCGGATACGATGGCGGCACCGGTGCGTCGCCGTTGACGAGTATCAAGCATGCTGGTGCGCCGTGGGAACTTGGTTTAGCGGAAACGCATCAGACGCTTCTACTGAATGATCTTCGTGATGGAGTGAAGTTAGAAACGGACGGGCAACTCAAAACCGGACGCGATGTCGTCATCGCCTGTTTACTCGGTGCCGACGAATTTGGCTTTGCGACTGCGCCGCTTGTCAGTCTCGGTTGCATCATGATGCGTGCTTGTCATTTGAATACCTGTCCTGTCGGTATAGCGACACAAGATCCAAAACTGCGGGCGAAGTTCAAGGGTGATCCGGAGCACGTTGAGAATTTCATGAATTTCATCACTCAGGAAGTCCGGGAGTTGATGGCGGCGCTCGGTTTTCGCACTGTCGATGAAATGGTGGGGCATTCAGAGTGCTTGAAGGTTCGCGATCTGAATCATTGGAAAGCTCGTGGACTGGATCTGTCGGCTATATTGTTCCAACCAACGACGACTGAGAGCGAACGACCAACGAAACTACACTCCAGTTTAAGTTCCCTTGATGCTGAGAAATTACTTCCTTTGTGTGAGCCAGCACTCGAACGCGGTGAAGCTGTTGCAGCAACTTTGGCGATTCGGAATACGGATCGTGCCGTTGGTACCCGACTCGGAAGTGAAGTGACAAGAAAACATGGTCCTGATGGGCTACCCGACGACACAATTCAACTGAGATTTAAGGGCTCGGCGGGCCAAAGCTTTGGTGCCTTCATACCGAAGGGACTTACGTTAACTCTCGAAGGTGATGCAAACGACTACCTTGGGAAGGGACTCTCAGGCGGCAGGATCATTGTGTTTCCGCCGGCAGGATCGACTTTTATTCCGGAGGACAATGCGATCGTCGGGAACGTTGCATTTTATGGCGCGACCGGTGGCGAGGCGTACGTTAACGGGATTGCTGGCGAACGGTTCTGCGTCCGAAACAGCGGCGCCCATGTTGTGGTTGAAGCGGTCGGCGATCACGGCTGCGAATACATGACAGGAGGTCGTGTAGTTGTCCTGGGAAGAATTGGCCGCAACTTTGCGGCAGGAATGTCGGGTGGAATTGCGTACCTCGTTGACGAGGAAGGGAAGTCGTCGACGCAATGTAACCAGCAGATGGTTACGCTCATGAGATTGGAAGATCCGCTGGAGATCGAATTCGTTAAGGACATGATCTTCCGGCACGCAGAATACACAGCCAGCCGGCGTGCTACCGCAATACTGATGGAGTGGGACCAAATGGTTAATTCAATCGTGCGTGTGATGCCAAATGACTATAGACGTGTTCTCGAAGCACCCAACATCGATACACAGGAACTGGCCATGGCGACGTTTGAATTGAACTTGAGGGAGATCGCTCGAGCAGCAGGCAACTAATGGGCAAAGCAACCGGATTCCTTGAATACACGCGACAGCTGCCAATCTTTCGCAGCCCCGCGGATCGTATTCAGGACTGGAACGAGTTTCATCATCATCTGGAGCAATCCGCACTGCAAGAGCAGGCAGCGCGCTGTATGGATTGCGGCGTGCCGTTCTGTCATACAGGAACGATTTTGAATGGTGCGACTTCCGGTTGTCCGCTTAACAATCTCATTCCTGACTGGAATCACCTCGTCTACACAGGCAATTGGCGTCGTGCGTTGGAACTACTTCATAAGACCAATAACTTTCCAGAGTTTACCGGCCGAGTGTGTCCGGCGCCTTGCGAAGGATCGTGTGTGCTGGGAATCGACGACGATCCGGTTTCGATTAAGAGTATCGAATGCGCCATTGTCGATCGCGGGTTCGAGGAAGGATGGATCGTTCCTCAGCCGCCGCTCACGAGAACGGGCAAACGAGTCGCAATTGTCGGATCTGGTCCGGCTGGACTCGCATGTGCAGACCAACTTAACAAGGCTGGTCATTCAGTCACCGTGTTTGAGAAGTCTGATCGAGTGGGTGGTCTGTTGATGTATGGAATCCCAAATATGAAGCTCGACAAAAAGATCGTTCAGCGGAGAGTCAATCTCCTGGTGCAAGAGGGTATTCAGTTCATTGTAAACACGGGAATCGGAATCGACTATCCTGCGAAAGATCTCCTGAGGAACTTCGATGCGGTCGTGCTGTGTGGCGGCGCTTCGAAACCTCGCGATCTAAATGTTGAGGGACGGCAGCTGAAGGGAATTCACTTCGCAATGGATTTCTTGAAGGCGAACACGAAAGCACTGATGGACGGCAGATATTCTCCTGAAGAACAACTGAATGCGGCGGGAAAGGACGTGATCGTAATTGGCGGCGGTGATACCGGCACTGATTGCGTTGCCACGGCAATTCGTCAGGGCTGCCGGAGTCTTGTGCAATTTGAAATTCTTCCGCAGCTGGGTTTGGACCGCGCGTCCGATAATCCGTGGCCTCAATGGCCAAGAGTGCACCGCATGGACTACGGCCATCACGAGGCGCTTGCCATGTTTGGCGCAGACCCACGTTCATACTCGATTCGAACGACAGCGTTCGAAGGCGACCACGAAGGAAACGTCTCAGCCGTACAGACGATAGATGTGGAAAACCAAAGCGCCGGACTTATCGATGTTGCGGGCAGCAGTCGAACCTGGCCGGCACAATTAATCCTGCTTGCCATGGGTTTTCTGGGACCCGCCAACGACTCACTATTGACTCAGCTCGGATTAGCGCTGAATCATCGAGGTGCGGTTAGTGTGGACGCGAACAAAATGACCAGTGTGGCTGGCATCTTCGCAGCGGGCGATATGGAACGCGGCCAGTCATTGGTGGTCTGGGCAATCGCCGACGGTCGCACAGCGGCTCAAGGAGTCAACGCATACCTCACCAGCTAACCAGGGAAGCCTAACTTTAAGCAGTTGTAGTAGAAGGTTCGCCTAGATTTGCCGCGTCTGATAATACATATTATGTACGTGCGGGCTTTGCCTCTAAAGTCAGATTATGGGGCGACTTTTGAGGCAAATGCCGTTTCTGCCCCAAAAAGCAATTTGACTGATTGCATGGGTATTCAGCGAGGACAAGTATTCCCAAATCGCTTCTTGCGACGTGACGTATCGAATGGTTGCGTCATTAATGATTATGCCTCAATTCCGATGAAGGATTTCCTTAATTCAGCCGCCTCCTCCAATTTCAAATTATCTTGGAGTCCCCATAGTTCCACTTGATACAACTCTTAATTGTCGTCCATTCGCGAAATTTTATATTTAATCTCGTTCATTACGGCATCGGCTCAACTTCCACCGGTACATTTTACGCATCATATAATTCTGCATGAAAAAGATAAGACCTACCTGGGTTTAAAATCTCTACCAAATTTGCGAGCGCTCTTCTCCGAGACATTCTCTAAGATGAACTCCACAACAGGAGTACCAACAATCGGCGTACGATGCACATGCCTTGTGGTAATGCTCACATATGACATCTGTCTAGCAGTTACCAGAATTAACTGCCACTATATGGCTGGTCCGCACTACCTACCTATTGCCTCACGTAAAAAAGTACTCGAAATGGGATTCGTTGCCTCAACTAAAAAAGTACTCGAAAGGGTTTGGGAAAAGTGAGGTGTAGTTGCTGCTTCAATAGCCGAGCGTGATAGAGTTTTGCTGGCCGGCGCGGAGGATAGGGCAACGCTGGAGAGCGACCTGAGCGCCGCCGTCGGTGCATACACGGATGGGCAGGGCAATTCGCTCTGCCCTTTGCTTTTTGACTGCCCATCCGGCATGCGATAAAGCGATAAACTCATCTCGAGTTTCAAAAAGGGTTGCTCCTCTGGGCGGACCTGACCGAAACCATGCGCGCGCATTCACGCCAGTTTGTTCTATTAGAAGTTTTGGCCAAGCGCTGCTGCAGTCGTTCGATCTTTCGTTTCAAAGCAGCCGGATTAAGCGTGACGTACTTGGCCCGTAAGCGATCCTTTGCGGCTTTGCCAACCAAGGGCGACTGCAAGACCCGCTGATACGGCGTCAGGGCCTGGTCATAGCATTTCTTTACTCTGCTGCCTACCCGTTCTTTAGACTTGAGCTTCATCGTGGGGAGAAAAAAATTAGTATAGAGCCGCAGATAACTATACAGCTCATTGAGCAACTCACATTGTTCCTCGGTATCGTAACGCGCGTAACCGACCGCGCGTCTCACGATCGAGTAGTTCTTCTGTTCCACAAAACAATTGTCGTTCTTGCGATAGGGCCGCGAACGAGTGAAGGTGATCTTTTCCTGCCGACAATAACTCAGTAATTGATCGTTGATGAACTCGGAGCCATTGTCACTATCCAGTCCTAAGAGCGCAAAAGGCAGGTTTTTACGCACTTTTTGGATGGCTGCGAACACATGACTCTGAGCTTTATTACGGACCGCGATGGTTTCGGTCCAGGTAGTGGCCACATCGGTGAGGTCAAGTGTTTGACAATAATCACCGGCGGCTAGGCCCCCCTCGTGAGCGACCAGATCTATTTCTCCAAACCCTGGTTGTTGCTCATCCCATTCCGCAAAGGTACGAATCGGAATCTGATGTTTCATCAGCGTTCCCGGTTTCGTGCGCGCCTTACCTCGCAACTCATGCTTGCGTCGCTCAACCCGCAACAGCCTATCGATCGTGGCGGCACTGACCTGCAACAGCTTTTCTCTGGTCAAGCGATCACAACGCAGTTCGTTGTGGCGCTCCAAGACCGTCACCAACTCCCCTAAAGCTGGTTGCAAACGCTTGCCGCAAATGTAATCCATCACTCTCCAGATCCTGACTAGCGCCGTTCTTACCTGCTCGTCATAGTACGGCACCCGCCTGCGACCCCGCGGCCATTCATGTGGGCGAGTACCTCACTGACGCGCGCGTCTACTTCGTCCAGCCTAATGACGTTGGATTGGAACGCCCGGTGCGGTTTACCACCGACCGGCCACAAGGCCAGAGCGAT